>Ga0265293_10000983_pt1 | contig 64908 bp, 68 predicted proteins | sample Munlanlewell138R_FD_192505 | JGI IMG/M metagenome (GOLD analysis project Ga0265293, IMG submission 192505) | Leachate microbial communities from a municipal landfill in Southern Ontario, Canada - Leachate well 138R | ecosystem: Engineered > Solid waste > Landfill > Unclassified | place: Canada... | reverse complement strand
AATCTTACAAAAAGAAAAACAGTACAAATACGAATATCAGTACTGTTTAATAAAAAGTTTTATTTGTTTAATCCTGTATCATTTTTTCAGGACGTTACAAGAATATATTCCTACTATTTGGATTGTTTGTCTTAACATTAGTGCTTTATCAGTTTGCATTTCAGGCTTACCAATAACTCTGGAGGTTTATAATTTACGCTGTAAATTTGAGTACAGCATCATACAAAAACTTCTTTCGTGATTTAAGGAGTCTCTTTAAATGAAGAAAAGCTCTTAAAAAAGAGTAGGTTCAGGTTTGTATAAGTGGTTCAGCTAAAAAGTTATGATCACTTCGGTAAAGATTGTTTAGATTAATGTAATGAACTCTGTTTTTATCTATGTTAATTTCTGATTTAAAAGAAAAACAAAACCCCGAAAAAGTTTTCCAACATTTCCGGGGTTTAAAAAAATAATTACGTAAGTTCTTCTATTGTGCTTGCTTATCTATTTCTTGTTGGATGATATTCCAATCGTAATAATGAAAAGTTTTTCCATTGCTCATCGCAACAAAAATCCCTTTTTCAAAAGGAGCTCCAAAGTTAAAGTTGATTGCATCAGCTCCGTCACATTCTACAGTTGAGAAAGGGATCTTAGCAATCATTTGATGATTGTGTGGGTTATCGGCAGCACCTTCTCGTTTAAAGACAATGAAATTATTTGCTTGTTGGTCCGAAACTAAAATATATCCTTCTTTTTCGTTTGTTTTATATAAAGCAATACCTTCATGATCGCGTTTGAATTCCGTCTGACCAAAGAATGCTAATTCCTCGTTGCCTTTTTCTGGATCTGCATAATATTTTCTGATACCTGCTGTTTCATCAGAATAATAAATATATCCAGATTCGTTGTCTACCATTATGGCTTCGATTTCTTTTTTACCTGAATAATTACCAAACTTTCTAACTAGATTTCCTACAATGTTTCCGTTAGATTCAATCAATTCATATTGATAAATATATTCACCAGAAACACCTTCTTTTCGGCCCACAACTGCATATTTTTTTCCGTTTTCAGGATTGCTATATATTGCAATTCCCATCGGATCTTTTTGTTCTGAATCTTCAAAAACAGGAATACCACCGTTGTCAACAGGTTTTAAATCGGGCAAAGAAAAGATGCGAATGCGGTGTTTCTTGCGTTCTGTTACTACGGCAATATCCATTTTTTCACCATTTAATACAAAGTCATAAGCTACATCTACATTGTTTGGACGATCTAACGGATGCACTTTATTTACAATATTTCCTTGTAGGTCATAAAAATAAAGACCGCCAATTTCTTCTTCTTTATCGGTTCCGATGATTAGCGATTGTGCCGGATTTTGTTTGTTGATCCAAATTGCAGGATCATCGGTATCGTTGGGTGTAGGTTGGGTTACTACATTTGGTTTTAATGCGTTTTCGGCAACAGCTGCATATTTTGAACCACAAGCTGTTATTACTGCGGTTGCTGCTAAAAGATAAACTACTTTTCTCATTTTATAATTTCAGTTTTGTGAATTACTTTAAAATTGTTTTCTTCAGATTGAATCACATAAGCTTTTAAGGATTTATCGGTCAATGTAAATGCCATAAAACCCGGAACGGACGTTGCAAAAACAGTACCTTCGGTTGTTCCGGTTTCGCGTAGTTCGCTTCCAGCACCCGATAAAAACTGTGTGGTGTTTCTTGACGGTCTTTTGATGATTTGCAAATCGTGTTCGTGTCCGCATATATAAGCATCTACTTTGTGTTTTTCAAAAATGGGCTCCAAAAGTGCTTGAATTTCATAAGTGTCTTTTGAAGTTTTTCGTTTACCACCCGAATACATCGGATGATGTCCTACAACTATTCTCCAAACGATTTTCGGATCTTTGTTGCTGAGCTTTTGATCGATCCAATCCAATTGTTTTTGAGCATCTTGTTCATTAATTCCCAAATATTTTTGAGGTTCCAGATGGTATCTTGAAACCATAGGATTGGTGTCGATAATCAGTAACTGTAAGTATTTGTCATCGTCAATTTCAATCATTTTTTCAAAGTAATAATCGGGCATTTCCCAGCGTCTTGAAATCTGAGTATAATCAATTTGTGCCTGAACACTTCCTTCGTAATCATGATTTCCCAAAGCTACAAACCATGATTCGTGAAGCGAGTGATGGGTATAAATTTCCTCAAAAGAAGTTAGCCACTGATAATCTTGTGTGCTTTGAACTCCGGTAGGGTAGAAGTTATCACCCACAGAAACTGTAAAGTCTAAATCTAACATTTCGGCAATGGCTCCCATATCCCGCGCAACTTCTTTTTGAGTAAAAGCACCGTGGCGACCAAAATCTCCAATCGCTAAAAAGGAAATCCCGTCTTCTTCAGGTTGAATCGTTGTTGGTGATTGTATATTATTAATCGTACGGTCAGGACGCTCCTGACCATACGAATAAAAACTAATACTTAATAAAACTAATAATGAGAAAAAATGTTTGTTCATCTTAAAAATCATATTTAATTCCCAATGTAAATCGGGGTTGATAATATTCTAATTGTTTTACACGACCGGTTTCACCTTGATAATAACGAAGCGGCTGATTGGTTAAATTGTTTGCTTCAAAAAAGACGCGCCATTCTGGAGTTAATTTATAAGACATATTGAAGTCAAGTAAAAATTGTTTGTCGTAATAGCTGTCTTCAAATTCGTTTCCACCGATTTCATCCAAATAAGCAGAAGTGAAATTTGCTGATAATCTTGAAGAGAATTTATCGTCTTCCCATGCCAAAGATCCGTTAACCATATGAGGCGCTGTACGTGGCAATCCTAATCCTGTTCTAGACTCACCATCTTCGTTGGTAATTCCTTTTGCTTCAGATTTAGTATAAGTATAGTTAGCATACAAACCAAAGTTTTTTAAGAAGCTTCCTGGAAGAAAATCCAACTGACGTTGAAGTGCTACTTCAAATCCATACAAACTTACATTATCTCCGTTTCTTCGTTGAACAAAATCCCAGTTTTCTCCTGCAGGAATCGGATTGGATTGACTAGAGAAATCATTAGCAAAATCGTTTGTCGTATATTGATTGTTGCTGTAAGTATAAATGAAATCTTTCAAACTTTTGTAGAAAACACCTCCGGATAAAATTCCAATTGTAGAGAAGTATTTTTCAGCCATGAAATCGAAATTATACGCGTAAGTAGCTTTCAAATCTGGATTTCCGATGGTAAGTTCTCTATCGCCTGGAATTGCATTTACAAACGGAACCAAATCATAATAATTAGGTCTAGCCAAAGCTGTTGTAGCTGCTGCTCTTAATATAAAATCATCTTGAACATCGTATCTCAACGTGATGCTTGGTAAGATATTAGTGTAATTATTTTTGTTACTGATCTGATCTACTAATTCTTCTTCTTCTAAAACGTAATTTCCGGTATAATTGATTGTAGTATGTTCAACTCTTGCTCCGATAATCGCAGAAAATTTATCTGTAAAATCCTGATCCCAACGTAAGTAAGCAGCATAGATGTTTTCTTTAGCTCGATAATTTTCAGATAAAAACTCAGATGGATCTTCTTCTGCTTCGAACAAAGAACTATTGTGTAGCGGTAAACCACCTAAGAAACTTGCTGCAGCAAAATGTCCGGGTGCGTATTGTGAACCAGGATTAAACCCTTTACCACCAAAATAGGTTGTTGGTATATCGCCCAATCCAAACTCATTAACTGGTTCATATTCGAAATAATCGTTGTTTCTTTCTTTGTCTTTAATTCTTAAACGAACACCAGTTCTCAAACGACCTTTTTGTCCGTCGATTACAGAAAAAGGTAAACGGAAATTAATTTTAGCTCCTAATTCTTTTTCTTCTGTAAATCCATTGCTTTGAGAAAGTCCAGCTAAAGAATAATCATTAAGGCTCTCTCCTGGAGCTGAAATAAGCGGTTTGCGAGGATTGTTTAAATCTGCAAGAATCGATAAATCTTCATTTTCAAATTCAATATAGCGTTCGTTAGGTTTTTCTTCACTAGCAACGGCATAATTAACAGACCAGTCCATATCTAAAGTCGGACGAAGTAAATGTTCACCACCTATAGAGTAGTTTTGGATTTTTTGGATTTCCAAACGAGTGTCTCTGTTTCTTCCGCCACCTTTACCACCTTTATTTTGTCTAAACATGTTCCCTTCATAGCCAACAATTTCATCATTTCCACCGTAAATAGGATCGATTTCATATCCTACTCCAAAACGGTTTTCACGATCGTACCTTAAATTGTACATTGCGTTGGCATAAATAATGTTGTCTGGATCGATTTCATAATCCAATGCCAATGAAAAACTACTTCTAATTCGTTGTACATCGTACTTACGTATTTCAAAATCAGAAATATAAGCTTGATCACCATCGCTTAACGCCCATTCAGCTTCAATATTGTCAGATCCAAAGTTGTTATTGTTGTATGAAGTACTAAAAATAGCTCCCAGCTTATCGTCTACAAATCGATTGCCATATATAAATCCTCCAGTATAATTTCCTTTGTCTCTAATAGGAGAGTAGCCTCCTGCCAAAGTAGCTGAAATACGTTCAGAGTTTGGTGCTGCACGCATAATTAGATTTACAGAACCACCAATTGCATCTGCATCCATATCTGGAGTAAGTGTTTTATTTACTTCGATGCTAGAAATCATGTCTGCAGGAATCAAATCCATTTGTACATTTCGATTATCGCCTTCTGCAGATGGAATACGGTCGCCGTTTAAGGTAACAGAGTTCAATTCGGGAGATAAACCACGAACAATAATGTTACGGGCTTCTCCTTGATCATTTTGCATAGTGATTCCAGGTACACGCTTTAAAGCATCTCCAATGTTAGCATCTGGAAAACGTCCTATTTGATCCGACGAGATAATATTTGTAATGTTCGATTTATTGCGTTGCTGATTTAAAGCCTTAGCATGTCCGCGAAGAAAATCCCCGATGATTACCAATTCTTCTAATTCTTCGTCGCCTGTATTCAATTCAAAATGAGCCGTAGTGGTTTCATTTGCAGTAACAACAACTTCTTGAGCAACGGTTACATATCCAATATACTCTACATAAACAGTATAAGTACCTTCGGGTAAGCTTAAAAATTCATAATCTCCGTTTTGATTAGAAATAGTATAACGGTTAGAGTCTTCAATTTTAACAGAAGCTCCCGGAAGAGAAAACTGTGTATCTACATCTTTAATTTTACCTGAAATAACACCATTTTGTGCATATGATGCAAAGGAAAGTAAAGCAGCTACCAGGAAATAATTTTTTTTCATCTTTTGTATGTCTGATTTAATTTTGTACAAATTGACGAAAGAAAATACAAATGTATGTTTATAAAATATTAACAAAAAACTAACAAATTCACACCAATGTTGCTTTTGTGTAAAGTATGAGAGATGTGTTTTTAATAAACACTTTTTTCTGTAAATTTTAAATAAATAATTAAAAATGCCCTTTTTTGTGAAATATTGTTAACTTTGCGCCTGTTGATAAATGATTAAGATATCAAAACTAAGTTCAAAGTAATAAATTTAAAACATCAAAAATGAAGAAAGTTTTAATAGCGTGCGGTATCGCTTTAATGTCGCAATTTTCAAATGCTCAAGAGGCAACGGATATTTGGAAGAATTTAAGTTTTGAAGCACAGTACGGCTTTAATTCTGCTTTAAGCCCAACAGATGGAATTGAAGCAGGAGATTTCAGCGGACTTAACTTTTATCAATTTGGAATAATATATCATATTGATGAACTTTGGGGAGTAAGAGGAACATTTGCAAGCTCTAAATTTGAGCATGAAAACCTAAACAACCTAGGTGTTAATTTTAGCAAATTCACTTTAGAGGCTACTTATAACGTTCTAACTGGTATTCAAGGTCAAGGTAATTTTCCAACAGAAAGAGCTTTTGAGGTTGTTGCTCACGCAGGTTTTGGTTTAGGTCAAGGTAAAAGCGATGCTCGTTCAGGTACAGACATGGTAGGTATTGCACAAATTGGTTTGATGCCAAGATATAGTTTTTCTCCAAACTTTGCAGTTTTTATCGACGCCACTTTTGTTAATCAGTTCAACCAAGATTTTGGATACAACGGTTTAAGTATTGAACAAGGTTCAGGTAATTATCTTAATTTAGGACTTGGTGTTCAAGTTCGTTTCAAAAGATAAACTTCACATATTATAAGGATTGAAAAATGATTCTTTTCTAATAGAATCCAAATCCAAGAGACTCACAAAGTAATTGTTTATGAACCTAGTGTTTGTATCAGTAACTTTGTGGGTTTTTTATTTATTTTTGTGTTTACACTTTATATCATACATTAAAAACTTTTATATTCTCACAAAAAAATGTAGCTTTGATGTTGAAAAAAAGAATAGGATGCACATACATTTTATAGCAATAGGCGGCAGTGCCATGCACAATTTAGCTTTGGCTTTACATGATAAAGGAGAACATATTACTGGTAGTGACGACGTTATTTTTGAACCATCGAAATCGCGTCTGAGTGCTAAAGGTTTGTTGCCTGAAAATCAAGGTTGGTACCCAGAAAAAATCACTCAAGAAATAGATGCAGTGATTTTGGGAATGCACGCTAAAGCCGATAATCCAGAGTTGCTTAAAGCACAAGAATTAGGCTTGAAAATCTATTCATATCCAGAATTTATCTATGAACATTCAAAGAATAAAACCAGAGTAGTTATTGGTGGTTCTCACGGAAAAACAACAATTACTTCAATGATACTTCACGTGATGAATTATCATTATATTGCTGTTGATTACTTAGTGGGTGCCCAATTGGATGGTTTCGAGAATATGGTGCATTTAACCAAAGAAAACGATTTTATTGTTATTGAAGGCGATGAGTATCTTTCGTCTCCAACTGATTTACGTCCAAAATTTCATTTATATCAACCCAATGTTGCTTTGATTAGTGGGATTGCATGGGATCATATCAACGTGTTTCCAACTTTTGAAAATTACGTAGATCAATTTAAAACTTTCATAGATAAAATAACTAATGGAGGTATTTTGATTTATAATGAAGATGATGCTGTTGTAAAACAAGTAGTTGAAGAAGCCGAAAAACCAATTAGAAAATTACCATATTCATTGCCCGAGTATTCAATTGAAAATGGCGTTACTTATTTAGAAACAACAGATGGTCCAATGCCAATCGAGGTTTTTGGTGCCCATAATCTAAGTAATTTAGCCGGAGCCAAATGGATTTGTCAAAACATGGGAATTGATGAAGCCGAGTTTTACGAAGCCATCGCTTCCTTTAAAGGTGCTTCTAAACGATTAGAGAAAATAGCACAATCTGAAACAGCTGTGGTTTACAAAGATTTTGCGCATTCACCAAGTAAAGTGCAAGCAACTACGCTAGCAGTAAAAAAACAATATCCCGAAAAAAAGCTCATTGCATGTTTAGAATTACATACTTATAGTAGTTTGAATGCCGAGTTTTTAAATCAATATCAAGGTGCCTTGGATGCTGCTGATACCGCTGTGGTTTTTTATTCTCTTGATGCGGTTGTTATTAAAAATCTAAATGAAATCACTAAAGAACAAATTGAAGAAGCTTTTAAACGAGATGATTTAATTGTTTATACCAATCCAGATGAATTCAAATCATTTTTACTGGTTCAAGATTTTACCGATTCAGTTTTGTTGCTGATGAGTTCAGGAAATTATGGAGGTTTGGATTTTGATGAAGTGCAACGAATTATTGAGTAAAGTAAAGGTGAAACAAATATGATCTCATTATTAAGTATAAACTTCAAATAAATGAAAGCTTATCCACAAGTTGGATTTGATGTAGTAAATGACTTAAACAAACCTAGAGACTGGTTTTATTATTGTATAGATAAAGGACTGTTTCTGGTTCTGATTATGTTGGTTTTATCACTGCTTGTATTTGATCATCTTTCAGATTTAGCTGTAGATATAATCGCTCTTTTTTTACTGCTTTATTTTGGTGTTTATTTTTTTTATGTACGATTAGGGAATTTATTTAGAAACGAAAACCGAACGTATAATGTTTTAGGGAAAATATTTTTTCATGATAATTTCGTTGAGCTATTAACTAAACAAGTTCATTTGTCCGAAATTGAAAATATTGAGATAACAGCTTTTGATTTTGAAGGAAAAAATACATCTAATTATCTTTTATATAAGCCGCTTAATTCGTTGGGGATCAATAATTATTGTAAGATTCGTTTTAAAAACGGAACTATCGAGAAGTATCAATTTAAATTAAATTACGATACTCAATTGTATATATTTAGAAAAGAATTGATTCATTATTACAAATTAGGATTGATTCGAGAATTAAATCTTCATGAAATTCTAGGTAATCATAGTTTTAAAAGTAAACAAATTTTTAGGGAAAACAATGAAAAGTACCCTAATTAACCTTCAAAAACAAAATGTCCAACAATAGGGTATTTGAACAGACAATCTACAAGCACTTGACCATTTCCTACGTTGTGAACAATAAGTCTGCGCTTGCCGTCTATAGAAAGTTGGTTGGTAACTATACCAATGTGAGGCATTTTATTGTTGATCATCCAGGTAACCAATGCTCCAGTTTTGTAATCGTTAGCATTTTGTGTTACAGTCAATTCTTTTCCTTTACGTCTAAAAAATGTTTCTAAGTTTGGAACACGTCTGTGGTCAATATTAGTGTCGGGTTTTGTTAATCCCCATATTTTTGGGTAACTATTGAAATTGATTTTCATATCCTCGTGAACTTCTTTTTGTAAATCAATTCCTATTTTTCGATATGCACGAACAATCACATCTGTACAAACTCCAGTGTTTGCTGGTACATCTCCATTGGGATAGGAAATTGCTAAGTAATCCGGAATATAGCGAACGTTCGGGTCAATAATATTCAACGCCTCAGCAGCAAGTTGTTTTCTGAAATCAGAAACAGTGTCATCGACTGTATCTTGTTGCCTTTTTTATGCAGCTTCAACAAATAATTTTTGAAGCGATTCAGTAGGTTTTTTTTTACCACATGATAAAAACAGACTGAATATCAGGAAATACAAAAAATGTTTCATATATTTAACCATATTAATTGTTGGGGTATGAAGGACGAAGATAAGTATTTTTCGATCAAACACTGGTCGGAAGATGATCAACCGCGTGAAAAATTATTATATAAAGGGAAAAATGTGTTGAGCGATGCAGAACTGCTGGCTATTTTAATTGGTTCGGGCAGTCGAAATGAAAGTGCAGTAGATTTATGCAAGCGGATTTTAAAGCAAAGCAATAACCAATTACATCAACTGCAAAAACAAACAATTCAACAGTTAATGCAGTTTAAGGGTATAGGTCAAGCAAAAGCGGTGAGTATTGTTGCGGCATTGGAACTAGCAAAACGCTTGCAATTATCAGAAACCAAAGAATTGACAAAAATAGGTTCGTCTGTTGATGTTTATAAATTAATGCAACCCATCATTGGCGATTTACCTCATGAAGAGTTTTGGGTTTTATTGTTAAACAACAGTAATAAAGTAATTTATAAATTACAGTTAAGCAAAGGCGGATTGACACAAACGGTTGTCGACGTCCGTTTAATTTTTAAAACAGCTTTAGAACATTTGGCTACCGCTTTAATTTTGGTGCATAATCATCCATCTGGACAACTAAATCCAAGCAATGCAGACAAAGACATCACAAGAAAAATAAAAGAAGCTGGTAATAATTTAGATGTTCGATTACTAGATCATTTAATTATTACTCAAAACGATTATTATAGTTTTGCTGATGAAGCTATTTTATGAAAAAAGGAAACTTGTTCGCCTCCTTAACAATATATAGTGGTAATTATAGTTGTTTACAAAGGGATAAATTTTGCTTTTTAATCAACAAATAATTCTGTTTAATACAACTATTATTAGTCTAAAACACTCATCATGTAAGCCTCTAAAGACTTTAGTTCTTCATCGGTCATGGTTTTCAAAATAGCAAAGTTGGTTTCCATAACATTGTATTGCGAAGGATCAACAATAGGCTCTGCTTGCTTGCGTAAAAAAGCTACCATGTCGGCGTTTTGTTCTCTATAGATTTTTGCAATCTCCATCACACTTGGTCCGATAACTTTTTTATCTAATTGATGACATGAAAAACAAGCAGCCTTGTTACTATTAAATAATTTTTTACCGTCGGCAATTAATTGTTCTTCCGGACTTAATACAACGGCAGATTCATCTTTATTTTTAGATTCTTTACCTCCACAGGCAATAAAACTAAAAGCAACTATACTTAAAATGAATAATTTTTTCATTGTTCAAAATTTTTACAAAGATACTAATAACCCATAAAGTTAAGGCCTTTAAACTAAGTGTTTTTGAAGATTATGTCAACTTGGAATTTAATAATACTTTTAGGTTTTTGATTGTAAATCAAAGGAGTTAATGCGGTTTTATAGTTGATTAATTAAAATAGTATTTAAGGCGCACAAAAAAGAGCTAAAAATACGTTTTTTTAGCTCTTATAATGTTATGTTTAGACGTGATTTTTAGTCTTAATTTATTAAATCCTTTAGCTCATTTTACTATTTAAGGCTTTTGAATATTTTTAAATTCTTTGCCTTACAGCTTCATAAAGAAATGCACCACAAGCAACGGAAACATTGAGTGAAGAAATGGTTCCAAACATAGGAAGTTTTGCTTTATCGTCTACTATCTTTAATACAGATGGATTCACACCTTTGTCTTCAGAGCCCATTATGATTGCGATACCACCAGAGAAATCGATATCGTAAATATTATTTTCTGTCTTTTCAGTTGCTGCGACTGTTTTGATGCCTGAACCTTGTAAGTAAAAAACAGCGTCTTTAATATGATCGACTTTACAAATTGGCACGTTAAATACAGCGCCAGCAGAAGTTTTTACAGTATCTCCATTCACTGGAGCCGAACCTTGTTTTTGAATAATAATTCCATCAACACCAGTGCATTCAGCAGTTCTGATGATAGCACCAAAATTTCGAGCATCCGATATTTGGTCCAGTATTAGAAACAAAGGATTTTCTTTCTTCTCTAAAGTTCCTTCGATTAATTCTTCCATCGTTAGAAAACCAATAGGCGAAATACTTGCAACTGCTCCTTGATGGTTATTGAATTTGCTTAATTTATTAAGCTTTTCAATAGGGACATAAGAAAAGTTAACACTGTTTTTCTTCAGCGTTTTTAATAGTTCCTGCATCAAATCACCTGTAGCTTCTTTTTGAAGGAAAACTTTATCGATAGTTTTTCCGGAATTGATAGCTTCAATAATCGCTCGAATTCCAAATATTAATTGTTCGTTTTGCATGACACAAAGATATTACTTATATTTAAAATCTGTTTAAAATTAGATTAGATAACTTAGTGAAAGTTATTTAGTCTTTAAAATTAAATTATTTTGTTGATATACCATTATCTTTGTAGTTTAAACAAAAATGGAGTGGACAAAGAGTTAGTTGTATTTGTTGGAGGTCCCGGCTCAGGGAAATCCACATTGATTGAAGCGTTACGTGAAAAAGGTTTTGTATGTTATCCCGAAATTTCACGTCAAGTGATTTTAGAAGCACAAAAACAAGGAATCGAACAGCTTTTTCTTGAAAATCCTTTGCTGTTCAGCGAACTATTAATGAAAGGTAGGGTAGAACAATATCAGCAAGCTTCATCTGAAAATGAAAAATTTGTTTTTTTAGATCGCGGAATTCCTGATGTCTTAGCTTATTTAGATTATACCGGTTTTTCTTATCCAAATATTTTTGTAGATACTTGTGAACAATGTGTTTATGATAAAATATTTGTTTTTGAACCTTGGCGAGATATTTATGAAAATGATAACGAACGTTATGAAAGTTACGAACAATCTGTGTTGATTCATGACTATTTAGAACGAAAATACCAATCTCTTGGTTACCAACTTATCACTGTTCCAAAAGGTAATATTGAAGAAAGAATCGAATTTGTTTTGAATAACTTGTGATTTTTTATTAAATTCGATTAAAAATAAAATAGAGTGTCAGAAGCTTTACATATTTTAAAAAAATATTGGGGATATGACGGTTTTAGAGAACCGCAAGAACAAATCATAGCTTCGGTGTTAGAAGGTAATGACACTTTGGTATTGCTACCCACTGGTGGTGGTAAAAGTATTTGCTTTCAAGTACCTGCATTAATAAATGAAGGCATATGTTTGGTTATTTCACCCTTGATTGCCTTGATGGAAGACCAGATAAATCAACTAAAAAACCGTAATATTAAGGCATTATCTATTAGCGGGAATCTTTATGAAGACGAAGTTTCAGCTTTATTAGATAACTGTCAATTTGGGAATTATAAATTTCTGTACATTGCTCCAGAGCGTTTACAAAGCGAATGGGTTTTAAGTAGAATTATTCAATTGCCAATTAATTTAGTCGCCATAGACGAAGCGCATTGCATTTCACAATGGGGACACGATTTCAGACCTTCTTATTTAGAAATTGGCCATTTGAAAGAGTGGTTACCTAATATTCCTTTTATAGCTTTAACAGCTTCTGCAAATGAAAGAGTTGAAAAAGATATTGTTGAGTTCACACAATTAAATCAACCAAAGATTTTCAAAAAAACCTTTTTGAGAAAAGAACTACATTATGGAGTATACATTCAAGATGATGTAGACGAAGTGATGTTGCAGTTTTTAAGGAAAAATCCTGCACCTGCAATTGTTTATGTCCGAAGTAGAAAAGCAACAGTTGAGGTTGCGAGAAACTTGGTTTCTTATGGTATTTCGGCCGACTTTTTTCACGGTGGATTAGACTTCAGAACCAAAAAAGACAAATTAAATAATTGGATTGAAGAAAAAACATTGGTAATGGTAGCTACCAATGCATTTGGAATGGGAATTGATAAGCCTAACGTTCGTAATGTCATTCACTTACATATTCCAACAAACATGGAAAGTTATTATCAAGAAGCAGGAAGAGCCGGACGAGACGGTCAAGATGCTTTTGCTACTATGTTATTAACTAATCAGAGTTTGCAAAATGCAAAGGTTTTTCATGAGCAAAATGTTTTAAACACCGATTTCTTGAAATTGGTTTTTAAAAGATTTGTTAATCATCATCAAATCGCCTACGGAGAAGGTTTTAACGAAACGATTCGCTTTAGTCTAAAGGATTTTTGTATGAAAAATAATCTTCCTGTGAGCAAAACATTTCAAGCCTTTGAATTTTTAGATCGACAGTCCGTCATAACTTTTCAACAATCTTTCCAATACAAAAGCTATCTGCATTTTTTAATTTCGTCAGAGGCTGCTATCAATTATTTTTCAAATCATCCATTAGAAGAAGTTGTTTTTTTAAGTATTCTTCGTTATCATCAAGGAGTTAAGGAAGTGGAAACCGCAATCGATATTGCGTTGCTTGCAAGATCTACTCATATGCCAGAAACAAAAATTTTGGAAGTCCTCAATCAATGGACTGCTCAGGGATTTTGCACCTTTTCTCAGGCTCCGAACGATACAAGTATTACCTTGAACGAAGTTAGGGAAGATGATCTTACCATCAACAGAGTAGCAAAAAACCTTACCCAATACAATAAAATTAAAGAGGTTCAATTTCAGGCAATGATGAATTATGTAAACGATACAACTACATGTAAAAATGTTTTGTTATTGAATTATTTCGACGAAGCCTATAGTGAAACTTGCGGTAAATGTGTGACTTGTATTCGAAATAATAAAGAAAAGCCAGCAATTATCGTTCAACGTATCAAAGAACAGCTTTTAAATCAGCCACCAAACACTCAACTTTCTGTAAGTGAATTAAAATCACTCTATTTCGGAGAAATTGAATTTTTAGTCCAAGCACTCCAACAATTAACAGAAGAAAATCAATACCTTTACAACAACGCAATTTATACAAGATTATAATGGAGAAATTACGCATTGTTTTTATGGGAACACCCGATTTTGCGGTGGAAGTTTTAGATGCAATTTACAAACAAAATTATGAAATAGCTGCCGTTGTCACTGCGCCCGATAGACCAGCAGGGCGAGGTCAAAAGATTAATAAATCGGCAGTAAAACTATATGCAGAGTCAAAAGAATTAAAAGTATTACAACCTACAAATCTGAAATCCGATGAGTTTTTAGAAGAATTAAAAGCGCTAAATGCTAATCTTCAAGTGGTTGTAGCTTTTAGAATGTTGCCAAAGGCGGTTTGGTCTATGCCAAAACTAGGGACTTTCAATCTGCATGCGTCTTTATTGCCAGATTATAGAGGGGCAGCACCTATAAATTGGGCGATTATTAATGGAGAAGAAAAAACAGGAGTTACAACCTTCTTTATTGATGAAGAAATTGATACTGGAGCCATTATTTTACAGAAAGAAACATCGATTCAGAAAGATGAAACTGCTGGCGTTTTACACGATAAATTGATGCATTTAGGTGCCGAAACAGTTCTGGAAACACTTGAATTAATTGAAAAAGGTAGTGTAAAAACTAAAATTCAGCCAGCAGAAGTGACTAAAACAGCGTTTAAATTAAACAGAGACAATTGCAAAATTGATTTTACTCAAAATAGTATACAAGTGTACAATCATATAAGAGGTTTAAACCCGTATCCAGCAGCTTATACTATGGTTAAAGACGGTGAATCAGAGTGGAATGTGAAATTGCATGACGTTTCTTATGTTGTTGAAAATCATAATATTAAGCCAGGTGGATTTATAGTTGAAAACAAGGAAATAAAGATTTCTACTCGTGATGGTTTTATTAAAGTTGCTACACTACAGTTTCCTGGAAAAAGGAAAATGACCGCTTCTGAATTGCTAAACGGAATGCAATTTTCCGATAAAACTTATTGTTTTTAGGGATTGATTTGAATAAATAAAAGACTTTTTAAATAATTTCTTTCAAAAAAAGTTGTTTAAATCATTTTTACTTTTAAATTTGTAATAGTTAAATTAACTTATCAATAAAAATTATTATGAACAAAACACAATTAATCGACTCAATCGCAGCAGATGCAGGCATTACTAAAGCAGCAGCAAAATTGGCTTTAGAATCATTCTTGAAAAACGTTGGAGAAACTTTACAAAAAGGAGACAAAGTTTCTTTAGTAGGCTTTGGCTCATGGTCTATCACTGATAGAGCAGCTAGAGAAGGAAGAAACCCACAAACTGGGGATACAATCAAAATTGCAGCAAAAAAAGTTGTTAAGTTTAAAGCAGGAGCAGATTTAGATGGTTCTGTTAACACACCTGTAAAAGCTGCAGGAAAAAAGAAAAAGTAATTTTTCTTGAACAATAACAAAAACCACTCTTTACTCGGGTGGTTTTTTTATAAGATACGTCTCTATTCGTTTACGGATAAAACTTAACTCAAATACACAACAATATGAAACAACAGCAACCCGCAAAAGGAAGATTATTGGTGTCAGACCCCTCAATTTTAATTGATTCGGTATTCAGTCGCAGCGTCATTTTACTTGCCGAGCACAATCTCAAAGGAAGCGTAGGCTTTATTTTAAACAAACCATTAGATATTACACTGCAAGATATTGTTCCTGAAGCACCTTCAAATTTAAGGGTTTACAATGGAGGACCAGTTGAGCAAGACAATTTGTATTTTATTCATACTGTGCCCGATTTAATTCCGAACAGTCTTGAAATTGCTCAAGGAGTTTTTTGGGGTGGAGATTTCGAAACTTTGTTTAATCTTTTGAAAGATAGACAAATACCTAGCAACTCCATTCGATTTTTCTTGGGTTATTCTGGTTGGGACTTTGAGCAATTACAAAACGAACTTAATGAAAAAGCTTGGTTGTGTATTGAAAATAATTTTAAGAATTTAATATTAGAAAAAACTCCTTCCGTTATGTGGAAAGAGTTATTGGCTCAATTAGGAGACGAGTTTCTAATTTGGATAAATGCACCTGAAAATCCTGTTATGAATTAAAACGAATTTGTGCATTTAATTGAATTAACAATCGGTCTGCAAGTTCCCGACCAAATTCTTTTTTTCGATATTTTGTAATCGGGCGAATTCCTTGAATTACGTTTGTAATGAAAACTTCATCAGCTTTTTGTATTTCAAATGGTGAAATTGAACGCTCTTCAAATTGTAATTCTGGAATTTTCTTAATTATTTCGATGATTTTTTTACGCATAATTCCATTGATACAACCATCGCTAATAGAAGGAGAAGCAACTACATTATCCTTTACAACAAATATATTTCCGTTAATCGCTTCTATAATGTTTTTGTCTTCATTAATCAAAAAGCAATTGTCGTAACCGTTTTCTTCAGCAAAAATCTGAGCAGAAATATTAATCAATCGATTTGTGGTCTTTAAAGTGGAGAGAAGTTGTTTAGATATGTAAAAGTCTTTGTACAATTCCACCTCAAAAGCTTGTTCGCTAATGGAATATATTGGCGCTGTATTTTCAACATTTATTAAGTATTCTACATTTCGTGTCTCTGGTAGATATTTCCCCTTTCCTGAACGATATACAGTAAGTCTCACACGCGCATTCACCAAGCTGTTTGCTTCAACTGTTTTTAATAGCTCTGACTCTAAGTGTTCTAGGGTGAAGTTTGCAGGGATTTCCATACGTAAGATTCGCATCGAAGCCATAAGTCTAAAATAATGATCTTCGGCAAATAATACTTTTTTGTCGAGTACTTTGATGGTTTCAAAAAGTGCGTCCCCATACAGAAAGCCTCTGTTGTGTTCTAAAGATGTTTCGGATTTATTTATTAATTGACCGTTTAAGTTTATCATAAAAAAAATGCTCTGAAAAATTTTCAGAGCAAATATACGATAATTAGGTTGAACCCAATACTTTTTTTAAATCTGCAATTTGATTGTCCCAAAGTTGCTGTTGGTCTTTTATTTCGTCTTCCTCGGCAAAGTCTGTTACCAAAAGTACAACGTCTTTTGTAAGTTCATCCAGGACGATTCTCAATTCAAAAAAATATTCAGACTCGTCTTCGTCTTCTACAATCCAACGAAATTTTACTTTTTCATCATTCTTCTTAGCAACTAATTTCGCTTTCTCTTCACTATCTCCCCAAATGAAAGTAAAGATCTCACCTCTAGAATTTACATTATCTGCAAACCATTCTGTCATGCCCGAAGGAGTTGATATATACTGATACAATAGCTGTGGCGAAGCATTGATAGGATATTCTTTATCGAACTTAATTTTCATACTTATAATTTTTTCGGAAATATATAAAAAATAAAACTATCAGCAAATTTATTTTGTTAAAATGTACCAACTTCCTATGATTCAATCTTCTCCTAAAGCGATACTGACTCAATTCAAGTTTTTGTTCATGGTGAAGGTTAAGTTATAGTGAATTTAAGGCCTCCGAATTTTTTGTTTCATCTAGTTCTTATACAATAGCGACATACTGTGTCGTGATTTAATAGTATTTTTGTAACCAAACGAGTTAATTATGGAACTACTTTTTTTTGCTTTGGGTTTTATCATCGGCTTGCTGATTTTAGGCTTGGTTTTTTTTCTTAAAGGGAAACAAAGAAATGAACAATTAAAATCAACTCAGCTTCAATTGAATGAGTTTGAAAAACAATTAAATGATAAGAATGAAGAAAACAAACTACTGCAATCTCAAGTACAATCGTGGCTTGGTGAGGCTAAATCATATCAATCACGTTGTGAAGTTTTAGAAAAGACTATTAATGAAGTTAAAGCAGAGTTGAATGAATTAAAATCTGAGTTTTCTATTGTAAACAATGAGAAAATAAAAGCGTTTTCCGAAAATGAATTATTGCAAAAAAGCATGATGAATTATCAAAAAGAAAGAGAAGAGCTGCAAAAAAAGTCACTTTTAGAGTTTGAAAACATTGCACAAAAACTTTTGGAAGAGAAATCGGATAAATTCACAAAAAGCAATAAGCAGAACATTGAAGCAATTTTACAGCCACTTAACGAGAATATTTTTCGATTTAAAAAACAAGTGGAGGAAATCTATGATAAAGAATCAAAAATTCGTTTCTCATTAGACGAGCGAATCAAAGACTTGATGACTCAAACTTCAAAAATTAGTAAAGAGGCCAATAATTTGGTGCATGCACTAAAAAGTAATCACAAGAAACAAGGCGATTGGGGAGAAGTGATTCTTGAAAGTATTTTGGAAAAATCGGGTTTGATTAAAAACAGAGAATACAGAGTACAACAAAATTTAGTTTCGGAAGAAAGAAAGAATCTACGCCCGGATATAATCATCGATTTACCAGAAAACCGGTCGATTGTAATTGATTCCAAAGTTTCTTTGAATGCCTACAACGCTTACTGTAATTCGGAAGATAAAGAAAATCAACAAATTCATCTTAAACAACACTTGAAAGCCATTCAAAATCACGTAGATGAATTAAGTTCTAAAAATTATCATGAACTGGTAAATAGTTTAGATTTTACCATGCTTTTCATACCGATTGAACCAGCCTATTTATTAGCTATTCAACAAGATTCTGACCTATGGAATTACGCTTATCAAAAGAGAGTTTTACTGATTAGCCCTACTAATTTAATCGCTTGTTTAAAGTTGATTGTTGATCTTTGGAATAGGGAAAAGCAAGATAAATCGGCACAAAAGATTGTTAAGCAGGCCGAAAAGGTGTATGACAAAATCTTTTTATTTGTCAAAAGTTTCGAGCAAATAGGAAAACAATTGCATCAAGCCACCGAAACTTACAATAGAGCTGAAAATCAATTGAAATCGGGTAGGGGTAATGTTTTGTCTCAAACTCAACAACTTTTGGATTATGGACTTGCACCAAAAAAAGATTTAAATGAATTTAAAGATTGATTTTTTTATTTGAGTTTTTAGAAATTCGGTCTGTAAGTAATATTTTGAAGTTCAGAATAATCAGAAAGTTGTCATCAAAAATTGAGACAAGTTTTTTAATTAATAACTCTTGAATTTTAAAAGATGGATACTATATTGATTATTAGAAATAAAAAATGGTTAGAATTATTCTAACCATTTTTTTAAATATGTTTTAGAGTTTTAAACGTGTAAAGCTCTGTTTTCTGTTGCTGCCAAAGCTGCTTCTTTGATCGCTTCTGCGAATGTTGGATGCGCATGTGACATACGTGCTATATCTTCTGCTGAAGCTCTGTATTCCATTGCAACTACTGCTTCTGCAATTAAATCTGCAGCACGAGCTCCTACCATATGGAATCCTAAAATTTCATCTGTTTCTTTGTCTGCCAAGATTTTAACAAAACCATCTAAATCAGAAGATGCACGAGCTCGACCTAAAGCTCTAAAAGGGAATTGACCAACTTTGTATGCTTTATTTTCCGCTTTCAATTGTTCTTCCGTTTTACCCACTGCCGCTACTTCAGGCCAAGTGTAAACTACACCTGGTATCAAGTTGTAATCAATGTGTGGTTTTTGGCCAGCTAATTGTTCAGCCACCAAAACACCTTCCTCTTCGGCTTTATGTGCCAACATAGCACCACGAACCACGTCTCCAATTGCATAAATGTTTGAAACTGTAGTTTGTAAATGTTCATTTACTTCTATTTGACCTCTTTCTGTAAGTTTGATACCTGCTTTTTCTGTATTTAGGCCATCGGTATAAGGACGACGTCCTACACAAACCAATGCGTAATCACCTTCTAGTGCTATTGTTTCGTCTTTAGCATTCAATGCTTCTACTAACACGGTATCTCCCTGACGGTCTACCTTTTGTACTTTGTGAGAAGTATAGAATTTCATTCCAGCTTTTTTCAATACTTTAGTCAATTCTTTTGACACAGCACCATCCATAGTTGGTAAAATACGGTCTGCGTATTCAACTACAGATACTTGCGCACCTAAGCGAAGGTAAACTTGCCCCAATTCCAATCCAATTACTCCACCACCAATAATGATAAGGTGTTTTGGAACTTCTTTTAATTTTAAAGCTTCGGTTGAAGTAATGATGCGCTCTTTATCGATATTGATAAAAGGCAAAGTAGAAGGTTTTGAACCTGTTGCAATGATGATATTTGTAGCAGTTATTTGCTCAACAGCTCCATCGTTTTTTGTAATGTTGATGGTCGTTGCGTTTTCAAAAGAACCCAAACCTTCAAAAACAGTAATCTTGTTTTTGTCCATCAAAAACTTCACACCACTACATGTTTGATCAACGATTGTCTGTTTACGAGCGATCATTTTTTCTAAATCAATTTTCAATTCACCAGGAATTTCAATTCCGTGATCAGCAAAACCTTTGACTTCCTCCACATGATGGGAAGACGCTAATAATGCTTTAGATGGAATACAGCCTACATTTAGACAAGTTCCGCCTAAGGTTGAATATTTTTCAATAATTGCGGTTTTCATTCCCAATTGTGCACAACGGATTGCTGCCACATATCCCCCTGGACCTGATCCAATAACAGCTACGTCAAATGAACTCATATTTTTTTATATTTAGTATAATGTTTGTTCTACAAAAGTACGAATATTATTTGTAACAAGAATTAAACACATCAAAAATCATAGCGCTATAGAAGCAAACGCCGCATTGATGTCTTCTTGTTTGTTACAATAAAAATTTAATTATAATTTGGTCATGTTTTGTGTTAGAGTTTCTATGAACTTACCAATGGGACCTTTGATCATCATTGCCATCATTGGGTTGAAATCTCCTTCAAAAAATAATTGAACACCAGTTTCATTTGATGATATTTCATCTAATTTTGCTGTTAAATTAAAGGATAATTTACTGCTGGCTGCGCCCAAAACAATTTCTGAATTGGGAGTGGCGCTTTTTTTTACCAATTTTATTTCAGGCATACCTTTCAATGCAAACTCAAAACAATTTTCGTCAATAACTTCAAATTTTGAAATGTTATCGGGCATTAGTTTTTCAAAGTTTTTAATATCTACTAAAGCATTGAATAGATAATCTGCTGGTTTTGAAATAGTGATTTTTGTGCTTTCTAAATTCATAGTTAATGGTTTAAAGGCTCCATGTCGATGGGTTTTCACTCCAATTCGACAATGTTGTTAATTCTTCTTGTGAAATATATTGTTTTTCAACTGCTGCTTGCAGAAGTGTAGGGTAGTTGCTTAATGTAAAAAGATCAATATTGGCATTTTCAAAATTCTCTTTTGCTACATCAAAACCATATGTAAAGATAGCAGCCATTCCCAAAATCTGAGCGTCAGAAGCTCTTAAAGCTTCTACAGCTTGCAAGCTACTTTTTCCAGTACTAATAAGGTCTTCAACCACTACTACGGATTTTCCTGCTTGAAAATGTCCTTCAATTTGATTTTGTCTTCCGTGTTTTTTTGGCTCTGGACGAACATATACAAAAGGTAATTCCAAGGCCTCGGCAACCAATAATCCGATTCCGATGGCACCTGTTGCAACTCCAGCAATATAGTCTGGTTTACCAAATTTTTCTACAATATTTGTAGCGAATTCATTTTTTAAGAATTTCCTAATTTCTGGAAATGAAAGTGTTATGCGATTATCGCAATAAATTGGCGATTTCCATCCCGAAGCCCATGTAAAAGGATTTTTAGGATTTAATTTAATTGCGTTTATTTGTAAAAGCAATTCGGCCGTTTTTTGTGCTGTATTTTCATTAAAAATCATATTGCAAATGTATAAAGTTTTTATAAATGATAAGCCACTTTTTTTAACGAGCAAGTTACAAAAAGAAACTGATTTTAAATACTATTTATTGAACACAGTTGACCTACAAATGCTGGTTGGTCAATATTTTTCAGGAAAGCAAACTCAAGCGTGGTTATATCACCCCGATGAGGAAGAACTACTTAAGCTTTTTAAGGGGAAACTAGTGGTAAACAGAGCAGGTGGAGGCTTGGTAGAAAACGAAAAAGGGCAGGTTTTGTTTATTTACAGAAATGGTAAATGGGATTTGCCAAAAGGTGGAGTTGAAAAACTGGAAACTATGGAAGAAACTGCTATTCGCGAGGTTGAAGAAGAAACTAATTGTAAGGGTTTGAAAATAACAGAAAAGCTTCAAAAAACTTATCATGTTTTCAAAAGGAATGGAGCATATCGGTTGAAGGTTACATTTTGGTTTGCAATGAAAACAACTTACGAAGGACCTCTTAGAGGGCAATTGTCTGAAGGAATTGAAAAAGTACTTTGGGTAGACAAAAAAGATATTCCTGAATTATTGAAAAACTCTTATCAGAATATTAAGTTACTATTTGAAGAGAAGTAAGGATAAAAAAAAACAGTGCAAATTTTAGCTTGCACTGTTATTTTTTTATTTGTTCAAAAATTATTTAGCAACCTGAATTGCAACTTTAATTTTAACATTGTCGTTGATAACTTTATCACCAGCCAAGTCTTCGATTACTGAACCAGAATTGTAGTTTACATTCCATAAAGTTCTGTCGATCTCAAATTCTTCAGAAGTGATTGCAACTTCAGTATCAGTTACGTTGATGGTAGCAGGGAATTTGATAGAGTGACTAGTACCTTTGATAGTAAGATTTCCTTCAACAGTTTTATCTCCGTTGTTGTCAACCACATTAGTGATTTCGAAAGTAGAAACTGGGAATTGAGAAACGTTGAAGAAGTGATCAGCATTCTCTTCAGTAGCTCCTTTTAAGTGAGCTTCCAAGTTACCTTTCATTTCTGGATCCGTTACGTCAGTTACATTGATAGTATTCATGTCGATAATAAATTTACCGCCAGTTAAAACACCATCAGTTACAAAAACCTCTCCCTCTTTAATAGAGATCGTTCCTGTGTGTCCGCCACCTACAAGTTTATTTGCTTCCCAATTTACTTGCGATGCAGCAGTGGTTACACCGTAAACAACCGCCTCAGCAGTTTGTGCTGCAGCTTCAGTTGTTGAAGTGCTTTCAATTTTTTCTCCTTTTTTACAAGCTGTCAATGATAAAGCTGCTAATGCAACTATAGCTAAAACATTTTTTTTCATGATATAACGATTACTTTTTTAACGATGCAAATATATTATAAAAAAGTTTATAAATGATGTAAATGTTTATAAAATCAATTTTCTTAATCCAGATTAAGTTTCTGTTTTTTAGTAGTTTCTCTATTTATTATAGTTAAATATTGTTAAAAGAAGATATTGATTATTTGAATTAGCTTTACTTCCTACTTAATTAAAATTCAGGAATCTGAAAATTAGTTAACTGTCAGGTTAATCATGAGGATAGTTCGTTAAACTTAAGGTTTTTTCAATTCAATATAAGATGAACGTAAGCATTTTATGAACAATTCACTTTTAAACTGCCTTATGTAAACTGACATTTTGTCCAATTTTAAACATTGGCTTCGAATTTGCTTAATTAGAATAATAAAATATTGAATTATGGCAAATGAAGATATAAAAGACGAACAAAACACAATAGAAGAGCAAGAATTTCAAGATCAGGTCGAGTCAAATGAAAGTGAAGCGATTAGTTTAGAAGATCAATTAGCAGAAGAAAAAGATAGAAATCTAAGGTTATTTGCTGAATTTGAGAATTTTAGAAAAAGAACAGCTCGTGAGCGTTTAGAGTTGTTCTCTACGGCAAACGAAGATTTAATGAAAGTTTTGCTTCCAATTTTAGATGATTTTGATCGTGCGATTACTCAAATGGAAACCTTGGGTGCAAGTGAACATCTGACAGGTTTTAATTTGATTTCCCAGAAGCTTCGTGACAATTTGTCTTCGAAAGGTTTGACTTTGATTGAAATTGCAACCGGAGATTCTTTTGATGCAGATAATGCTGAAGCAGTTACGCAAATTCCTGCTGGAGATGAAATGAAAGGAAAAGTAGTCGATGTAATTGAAAAAGGCTATAAGTTGGGAGATAAAATCATCCGTTATCCAAAAGTGGTTATCGGACAATAATAATTAGGATAAGATGAAGAAAGATTATTATGAAATACTAGGGATTGATAAAGGTGCCGACGCCTCTACTATCAAGAAGGCTTACAGAAAAAAGGCCATTGAATTTCATCCCGACAAAAATCCTGGGGACAAGGAAGCTGAAGAAAACTTTAAGTTGGCTGCAGAAGCCTATGAAGTTTTAAGCGACCCAGATAAAAAAGCACGTTACGACCAATACGGACATGCAGCGTTTGAAGGTGCTGGTGGTTATAGTGGTGGATTTAATAATATGGAGGATATTTTCAGTCAGTTTGGAGATATCTTTGGCAGTGCTTTCGGTGGTGGCTTCGGAGGATTTAGCGGTTTTGGTGGCGGAGGTCAGCAACGAATGAAAGGTTCTAATTTACGTATTAGAGTAAAAATGACTTTGGAAGAAATTGCTAATGGAGTTGAGAAAAAAGTAAAAGTAAAACGCAAAATTAAAGCTCCAGGAGTAACTTATCAATCGTGTAGTAGTTGTAATGGTAGCGGACAAACAATGCGTATCCAAAATACAATTCTAGGTAGAATTCAAACATCTTCTCCTTGTCCTACTTGTAGTGGTTCCGGACAGACTTTGAGTAACAAACCAGACGGAGCGGATGCGCAAGGTATGATTGTTTCTGAAGAAACGGTTTCAATAAAAATTCCTGCAGGTGTTTCTGATGGAATTCAATTGAAAGTATCCGGCAAAGGAAATGAAGCCCCAGGCAATAATAGTATTTCAGGTGATTTGATTGTTGCCATAGAAGAGGTGGAACACGAAATATTTAAACGTGAAGGCGAAAATATACATTACGATTTATATCTAAGTATTTCTGAGGCTGTATTAGGCGGTTCAAAAGAAATTGAAACCTTGACTGGAAAGGTGCGTATTAAATTAGAAGAAGGAATTCAGTCTGGAAAAATATTGAGATTAAAAGATAAAGGTTTACCAAGCTTACAGGGTTATGGGAATGGCGACTTTTTAATTCACATTAATGTTTGGACACCGAAAAAGCTTTCTAAAGAACAAAAAGAGTTTTTCGAAAGCATGATTGAAGATAAAAACTTTGAGCCTCATCCTCAGAAAGAAGATAAAAGTTTTTTTGAAAAAGTTAAGGAAATGTTTTCATAAGTTAAAAAAATGTGTAACTTTGCGTTACACTTATAAAACGGTGGATTTTCTTTTTCATAGCAATTTTTCCCATCCTTGTATACACAAGGATGGGTTTTTTTTAGGTACTTTGTAGAAATTTAGTAATATTAAGAATGGGTCAGTCAATACTTGAAGTAAAAAATATTGTAAAAAAATACGGTAAAAAAACAGCTTTAGACAATGTCTCCATAAGCATCCCAAAAGGAAGTGTTTTTGGTTTACTCGGTCCTAATGGTGCTGGGAAAACTTCACTAATTCGCATCATTAATCAAATTACTTTTCCAGATCAAGGTACTGTATTTCTAGACGGAGAGAAATTGCAACCTCACCACGTGCGTCATATCGGTTATATGCCCGAAGAACGCGGTCTATACAAAACCATGAAAGTGGGCGAACAAGCGCTGTACTTGGCTCAATTAAAAGGAATTTCAAAGCAAGAAGCCAAAAAACAATTGACTTATTGGTTTGATAAGTTTGAAATTACAGATTGGTGGGACAAAAAAATACATGAACTTTCAAAGGGAATGGCGCAAAAAGTTCAATTCATCGTAACGGTTTTGCATCAACCTAAACTTCTGATTTTTGATGAACCGTTCTCTGGTTTCGATCCCGTGAATGCCAATATCATTAAAGATGAAATTTTAGAACTCAGAAGAAAAGGGGCAACTGTTATTTTCTCTACCCATCGTATGGAAAGTGTTGAAGAGATCTGTGATGAAATCGCATTGATTCATAAATCAAAAAAACTATTAGATGGAAGCTTGATAGATATAAAAAAGCAATTTCGATCTAATATTTTTGATGTGGGAATCAGTACTCCTGAACCCGAGATTTTAAGAAATCGATTAAAAGAGAAATACATGTTGCATGAAACTTCTTTTAAATCTCTGAACAATGAATTGCAATTTTCTACGGTTTTAGATCGATTTACTTCTAATGATTTACTCAACGATTTAATGCCTCACGGTCAAATTACACATTTTACAGAAAAAATTCCAAGTGTGAACGAAATTTTTATTAAAACAGTGAAAGAAGGTTAATTAAGCTTCTGTTTACAGAGACTCTAATGACCTATTTGGATTTAAAAATCAAACGAAGTTAATTCAGAAAAACTAATGAATATCTTAGCATTAATTATAAAAAGAGAGTTCATCTCTAAAGTTCGCAACAAATCATTTATTATAATGACTTTCGTAAGTCCATTGATTTTTGTGGCAGTTGCGGCACTCATTGCTTATTTGAGTTCAATGCGAACCGAAGTTAAACACATTGGCGTTCACGACGAAAGTGGACTTTTTGTGAATGAATTTAAAAGTAACGAAAGTTATAAATACCACAATGTTAGTCATATTTCACCCGAAATTTTGAAAGATAGTATATCTCAAAAAAATTACGAAGGGGTACTTATCATTCCTCATAAAGAAAATCTAAGAGATTATGAAAAATCCATTGAATACATTTCTGAAGATAGTCCAAGTTTAAATTTTATTGTAAGTGTAGAGTCGATTCTTTCTGATAAACTAACAAGACAAAACATGAGTAATATCGGGTTGGACACATTGCTGTTGGATCAATCAGCAATTAATGTTAGTATGCATTTGGCAAAAGCTTCTGGAGAAGAAACCTTGAAAGGGCTCAACGAAATAAAAGTTGTAATTGGTTCACTCTTTGGTTATTTGATCATGATGTTTATCATTATTTACGGAAATATGGTTATGCGAAGTGTTATTGAAGAAAAAACCAATAGAATTATAGAAATCATTGTTTCTTCTATTAAACCACTTCAATTAATGATGGGGAAAATCATCGGAACCACTTTTGCTGGATTGTTGCAATTTATTATCTGGGCAATTGTTGGTGGAATTTTACTCGTTATCGCAAATGTTGTTTTTGGATTAAATACTAGTTCACCAACAACAGAAATGGCTTTGGAAGCGGCACAACAATCTGCAAAAGGTGACGATTTAAAATTGTATTTTGCTGAATTTTTAAAATTGCCTTTAGTTAGTATGCTTGTATATTTCTTGATATACTTTATTGGCGGGTATTTTTTATATAGTTCATTGTATGCTGCCATTGGGGCCGCTGTTGATAATGAAACCGATACACAACAGTTTATGTTTCCGATTATTATGCCTTTAATGGTTGGTGTTTATATCGGCTTTTTTACGGTGATGAATGAACCACATGGAACAGTGGCAACAGTTTTTTCTATGATCCCATTTACTTCGCCAATAGTCATGTTGATGCGAATTCCATTTGGTGTTCCTTTTTATCAGATTGCACTTTCAATTACAATATTATTTGCTACCTTTATAGCTATTGTGTGGGTAGCTTCTAAAGTATACCGCATCGGAATTTTGATGTACGGAAATAAACCTACTTGGAAAGAACTTTTAAAATGGTTGAGATATTAAGATGGCAAAAATTTTAATTATTGAAGACGAAGCAGCAATACGAAGAGTGCTTACGAAAATATTATCCGAAGAAAACGAAGCTTATCACGTCACTGAGGCAGCTGATGGTGAGGATGGTTTAAACAAAATAAAAGCCGAAGATTTTGACTTAGTTATTTGCGATATTAAAATGCCCAAGTTAGACGGCGAAGAAGTATTGCAGGAAGCCAAAAAACTAAAACCCGAAGTTCCTTTTATTATGATTTCTGGTCATGGAGATTTAGAAACTGCAGTTAATACAATGCGTTTAGGTGCCTTTGACTATATTTCTAAACCACCGGATTTAAACCGTTTGCTGACAACTGTCCGTAATGCACTAGACAATAAATCATTAGTGATTGAAAATAAACGTTTAAAAAAGAAAGTTAGCAAAAATTATCAAATGATTGGTGAAAGCGAACCTATTTCACAAATCAAACAAATGATAGAAAAGGTTGCCGAAACCGATGCACGTGTTTTGATTACAGGCCCAAATGGAACGGGGAAAGAACTCGTAGCTCACAATCTGCACGAAAAAAGCAATCGTTCGCAATTTCCTTTAATAGAAGTGAATTGTGCTGCAATTCCTTCAGAGTTAATAGAAAGTGAGCTGTTTGGACACGTGAGAGGGGCATTTACTTCGGCTGTAAAAGATCGAGCAGGAAAGTTTGAAGCTGCTCATAAAGGAACCATTTTTTTAGATGAGATTGGAGATATGAGTCTCGCAGCACAAGCCAAAGTTTTACGTGCTTTGCAAGAAAACGTTATTACTAGAGTAGGTGCAGACAAAGATATTAAAGTGGATGTGCGTGTAATTGCAGCAACTAATAAAGACTTAAGAAAAGAAATAGAAGAAGGTCGATTTAGAGAAGATTTGTATCATCGATTGGCAGTTATATTAATCAAAGTTCCTTCGTTGAATGAAAGACGTGATGACATTCCGGTTTTAATCGAACATTTCACCAAAAAAATAGCCGAGGAATCGGGTAGTGCACCTAAATTGTTTTCCGATGAAGCCATCGAGCTGTTAAAAGCATATGACTGGACAGGAAACATTCGAGAACTTCGTAATGTAGTCGAAAGACTGATCATCTTAGGTGGTAAAGAAATCTCTAAAACAGACGTAGAATTATTTGCATCAAAATGAAATTAAAAAAAATCAACGATAAATTACAGCAGGCTTTGATTGAAAACGGTCTGACAGAACCTTCGAAAGTTTTAAAAGAATCCTTTGGTACCATAAAATCGGGAAATGATGTGGTGTTGATTGTCGAAGAAGAGCTGGAACGGGAAGATATTATTGCCGTTTCGGTTATTCAACGATTGGAAAAACCTTTTATGGAATCTCCGCGGGCATTGATTGTGGTGCAGGAAAAAGAAGAAGCTTTGCGAATGCACGAAAAATTAGAGCAATATGCCAAATATACCGGTTTACGTATTTTTATGTGTCACGAAAAAACAGACATTGACGAAGATAAAAATCTGATTTCCTTAGGAATTGATGTACTGATTGGAACACCTGAACGCCTTAATCTAATGTTAAGCGTTGCTGGATATGATGTTAATCAACTCAAAATGTTTGTAATTAATGATTTGGACGAGTTGTTGCGTAAACGTTTTGATACGCGTTTATATCGTTTGTCGGAAAGCATTGGTAAAACACAGCGTTTGTACCTTTCTCATCAGGAAACAGAACGTTTGGAAACTTTTGTAGATAAAACAATGTTAGACAGTTATTGGTTTTCTGATGAGGAGGAAGAGTGATAAAACTAAAAAAAATGCAAAGGGCTTTTCAATTGATATTTGGTATAGGAGTTTTGGTATGTGTAAGTTGTTCACCGCAAAAATACATTCTCAATAAAACGGAAAAGTTGGTGGAAAAAATCCATACAAAAGAGAAAGTGGACACTATATTTTCTTATTCTTCTGATAATTTAATATTATTGTGGTTTTATAAAGAGAGTGGGATACAGAGTTATATTATTAAGCCATATAGAATAAAGAAATATCCTATTGCAAAAGCGGAAAATATAAAAGTAAAAAAAGGAGATATAAAATATTATTTCGATGCTTCTGAATATAAAAATGTAGAATGCTTTCCAACTCTATTATTTGATGGAGAGTCACTTGAAATATATGTTAAAGACAAGGCAAAACTACATAGTTTTTTCGATATGAAATGTCTATTCAATAAGAAATACGATGTTAATAGCCTTCCTTACAAGATACAATATGATTTTTCAAAAATATTTAGACCTGAAGGATATTCTTTTGAAGAAATGTATGAGGAAGAGTAAAATGAATTGAATAAAAAAACGACCATTCGGTCGTTTTTTTATTCTTCTTTTTGTCCCATTGCCATGAGATAAGATTTTAAAAAAGGTTCAATATCACCGTTCATTACACCGTCAACGTCGCTGGTTTCGTGTTGAGTACGAACATCTTTTACCAACTTATATGGGTGCATTACGTAATTTCGAATTTGAGAGCCCCACTCAATTTTCATCTTGCCTGCTTCAATCTCGTCACGTTTAGCTTGCCTCTTTTTCAGCTCAATTTCATATAACTGAGATTTTAAAAGTTGCATTGCTTTGGTTTTGTTGTCCAATTGCGAACGGGTTTCCGAATTTTCGATGATGATTCCAGTTGGATGGTGACGTAAACGCACTGCAGTTTCAACTTTGTTTACATTTTGTCCACCTGCACCAGACGATCTCATGGTTTCCCAAGAAATATCGGATGGGTTGATTTCAATTTCAATAGTGTCATCTGCTAGTGGATAAACATATACAGAAACAAAAGACGTGTGTCGCTTGGCGTTACTGTCAAAAGGAGAAATACGAACCAATCTGTGAACGCCGTTTTCACCTTTAAGATAACCAAAAGCATAATCGCCTTCAAACTCTAAAGTCACGGTTTTTACACCTGCAACTTCGCCTTCTTGAAAGTTGAGTTCTTTGATTTTGTAACCACTTTTTTCGCCCCACATCATGTACATTCTCATCAGCATCGCAGCCCAATCACAACTTTCAGTACCGCCAGCTCCGGCAGTAATTTGTAAGACGGCACTCATTGAATCACCTTCGTCAGACAACATGTTTTTGAATTCTAAATCTTCAATGTATTGCAGTGTCCTTTCGAATTCTATTTCAACCTCTTCGGCAGTAGCTTCCTTTTCTTGATAAAACTCCAAAGTAATTTGCAGTTCTTCATGAGCAGCCATTGCTTGTTCGTAGTCTTCGACCCATTTTTTCTTTGAGCGAATGTTTTTTACAATCAACTCTGCTTCTTTGGCATTGTTCCAAAAATCAGGAGCGTACGTTTTTTCTTCTTCGTTCTGAATTTCTATTAATTTCTGATCGATGTCAAAGATACCTCCTTAACGCGCCAAGGCGTTCCATAAGACTCTTAACTTGCTCTTGTGTTACCATTTTTTTTATTTAAGATGCTCCAAAATTACGTAACTAATTTCATATCTTTAAAGAAAAAAAGAAGAATATGAAAACATTTGCAAGTTACATGATTGTTGTTTTCTTTTTTGCAGCCTGTGCCAGCTCTCAAACTTCATATCTAAAATATTTGGATGAGGTTGATAGTCAACATAAAAGTACATTTGAAGATGGTTCGGTCAAAATCTCCAATCCTGAATTGGAATATGAAGTCATCATTTTTGACAACCAGTTTGAAGGCTGGTTTGTTACCCGTGCCCGTCCGAGAGGATATTATAGCAAAACTTTTTTAGAAAGTAAAAATCGACAATGGGTCAACAGTTTTAATGCAAGGAGTAGAGCGGGTGTCAAGGGTTTTAATTATACGATTGATTTTCAATCAGGTATTGATTACGGTTATGAAGTGAATTATATGATTTATAATTATTTGCTTTATTTTCAGGAAACAAACCGGATACGATTGGATTAAAATGTATAAATTTGTGTTTTAGAAATATATGAAAATAATGAACAAGTTAAAGGAAAAATGGGGTATTACCTCCAATTTTCAGATGATTATCATTTTGATTGTTTTTGCGATCACAGGAAGTACTTCAGCTTACATCACTCGACCAATTTTGGCACTGATTGGCATCACAAAAGAAACAATGAATCTGTGGCTGTATTGGCCACTATCGTTGATTTTAATCCTTCCAGTTTATAAAGTACTTTTGATTATCATCGGAACAATTTTTGGACAACACGCCTTTTTTTGGAATTTTGTTAAAAAGATGTTGATTCGTATGAAATTAGGTTTTTTATACGGTGATCAAAAATAGTATCAAACTTGTTAATTTTTATGTAAGATAAAAATACAAGGTCTTTTATGTAAATCTATTTTGTGTTTTTTCCAGAAACTAACGGGTTTGGTCAACATAATTTCTGTAGGAAGCGTTAAATCACAAGCCACGCACAGCGAAGTTTTTGGGTGTAATGTCTGAATCATTTCTTCCATCAATTGATTGTTTCTGTAAGGTGTTTCTATAAACAGTTGCGATTGATTTCTTTCAAAAGACCACTTTTCTAGATTTTTCAACATGCTTCTTTTTTCACTTTTATCTATGGGTAAATAGCCATTGAATGTGAAAGATTGTCCGTTCATTCCAGAGCCCATCAACGAAAGTAATATAGAAGAAGGACCTGTCAACGGAACCACTTTTATCCCTTTTTGATGTGCCAAAGCAACAATTACAGCACCGGGATCTGCAACACCAGGACAACCGGCATCACTCATCAAACCCATATTTTTTCCGTCTAACAACGGTTGAATAAACGAATTGATTTCTTTTTCGTCCGTATGTTTATTCAACTCAAATAGATTCAATGAAGCCTGAACTTTTTTGGGAACTATTGCCTTGATGAATTTTCGGGCAACTTTACTGTTTTCTACTACGTAATCATCAATCAGTGTTACAGCGCGCGTCACGCTTTCTGGCAAAACTTCATTGGCTGCAGTATCGCCTAGCATTACCGGAATTAAATATAAAGTACCAAAGGTTTTCATAAATTATAAACAGTTATTATTTTAAAAAGGACAAGATTAATCAAGGCATTATTATTTTTCCCAGCGATTCTAACCATAGATAATACCCCAAGGCACCTCCGATTAATCCTGAGAGTACAAAGGTAAATCTTTGATGAAGAGGAATGTATCTAAAAATCACATAAACAGTTATCAAAAAGCCTAAAACGGCAGTTGGAAATATGATGCTCCACTCATGCATTTCTAAATTGCGTGCAAGCTTTATTTCGTCCATACTTTTAGAAAAACGTCCTCGGATAAAGTACGTTCTTATCCACATTACAAAATTAGCGGTTTGTCTTAGCCAAAACAAAGATAAAAGAACATATATCCAATGAATTGTTTTTAATTTTTCTAAGGATTTAATTGTTTTTCGGTTGATGTATAACAAAAACAATCCCAAAACACCTGTGAAAATAGTCTGAAGAGGACCGCCTAATGTTAATAAAAAACGATCCGCTTGGCTGACTACACCAGAAAAATCATCTGGTATCGTAATTCTTGTATATCCGTAGTGAACTTTTGCGTCTAATCCAATGTATTTTGCTGCGAGATAGTGTCCGAACTCGTGAGAGATTGTGCCTATAATAGTGAAAAAAATAAACGATAGAATCAGCCATAGTAATAACTGAAAGTCTATTTTATATGTGATGTATTTATTCATTAGGAAAGCAAAGATATAAAAAGTCAACGCTTTAACATTGACTTTTTAACTATTTTCAATTTTTTCTTTTATCTTCTCACACGCTTCATCCAACATTTTAAAAACATCGTCAAATCCATCATCGCCGCCGTAATACGGATCGGGAACCTCTAGGTTTTGATCGGGATAAATCTCGTTCAGTATCAACTGTACTTTTTCTATGGCTTTTTCGTTGGGAGCCAGACGACAAACGTCTTTATAATTGTTTTGATCCATCACGTAGATATAGTCAAAACGATCAAAATCTTCTGGAGAAAAAATACGTGCTTTTTGATCGGTTAAATCAATTCCATGCTTTTTAGCTACCGCGATCGAACGAGTATCTGGTAATTTACCAGAGTGCCAAGCTGCAGTTCCGGCAGAATCTACCAAAACTTTATTTCTATTGATTTTTGATTTTAAAACGCCTTCGGCCAAAGGAGAACGACAAATGTTTCCCAAGCAGACCATTAAAATTTTAGTCATTAAAAAGTTAGTTTTTTGTTGATCTCTTCGTAGTAACTTTTAAACTCTTTGTCGGTTTCCAAAAGATTATCAACGGTTTTGCATGCGTGTAAAACAGTTGCATGATCGCGACTTCCGATTTGAGAACCAATATTTGCTAAGGAAGACTTGGTGTATTTCTTTGCGAAAAACATGGCCAATTGTCTGGCTTGTACAATATTTCTCTTGCGGGATTTGGAACAAAGTGTTTCAATATCCATATCGAAGTAATCCGAAACAATTTTTTGAATATAATCGATAGATATTTCTTTTTTTACATTTTTGACAAATTTATCAATGACTTGTTTTGCAAGATCAATGGTCACTTCCTTTTTGTTGAACGAGGATTGCGCAATCAGAGAAATAATAGCACCTTCTAATTCACGGATGTTTGTCTTTACATTCTTAGCAACATATTCAATTACATCATCGGGCATTTCTACTCCGTCTCGGTATAGAATATTTTTGATTATATCAACTCTGGTTTCAAAATCTGGATGCATAATTTCAGCGGATAATCCCCATTTAAAACGAGATAAAAGTCGCTGTTCGATATCCTGAATATCCACCGGAGCTTTATCAGAAGTTAAAATAACTTGTTTGCCGTTTTGGTGTAGATAGTTGAAAATGTGAAAAAACACGTCTTGTGTTCCTGATCGTCCAGCTAAAAACTGAATATCATCAACAATTAATACATCGATCAGTTGGTAAAAATATATGAAATCATGTTGATTTTGTCTTCGAACAGAATCGGTATATTGTTGCATAAAAACCTCTGCCGAAATATATAAAACTGTTTTTTCGGGGTGTTTCTCTTTGATTTCTACACCAATAGCATGCGCTAAGTGGGTTTTCCCTAAACCAACTCCGCCATAAATCAATAAAGGGTTGAAGGCAGTTCCTCCAGGTTTGTTGGCAACAGCCATACCAGCATTTCTAGCCAATCGATTAGATTCGCCTTCTAAAAAATTATCGAAACTATAATTGGAATTGAGCTGAGACTCAATTTTGACATTGCGAATTCCAGGAATAACAAACGGATTTTTTAATTCTGGATTTTTCTGACGTACAGGAACGTCTAATTCTTGGGTTTTAACAGGTTCTCTCTGAGCGCTTGGTAACTGTTCGGTAAAAGGTTGTTTTGAACCCGAAGTGTTTTCCATTTTAATTTTATACACTAACTTTGCCTCAGGTCCAAGTTCTTTTATCAAGGCGGTTTTTAAAACCTTTACGTAATGTTCTTCAATAAATTCATAGAAGAATTTACTTGGCACCTGAATATACAAAGTGTTTTCGGTAAAATCGATTGCCTCTATTGGTTCAAACCAGGTTTTGTATGCCTGTTCGCCCCCAATATTGTCTTTAATGAACTGAAGACAGCGATTCCAAACTGATATTGCATTTTCTTTTGTATAATCAAGCATTATTAAACGAGATAATAGTGTTAAGTAAATTGAGTTCTAAGGAGTTATTATAAACTCGATTTTTCGATACAAATATTGTGAATAAATTTGATGAAAAAAAATGTTTTGCCTATTTGATTTTTAGAAATAAAGTCGTATTAGGAACTAAAACTTTAACATTTAAATAATTTGAATGTATGAATACACATAAAATTAATCTTAGGGTTCGTTATGCAGAAACCGACCAAATGGGCGTTGTCTATCATGGTAATTATGCTCAGTATTTTGAAATAGGAAGGGTTGAATGGCTTAGAAATCAAGGGGTTTCTTATAAAGAGCTGGAGGAAAATGGAATTATGCTTCCTGTGGTTTCTTTGTCTATGAACTATAAAAAACCAGCGTTTTACGATGAGGAATTGACCGTCGTGACAACTCTAAAATACTTAGGTGGTGCCAAGATTGAATTTGAATACGAGATTTTAGATCAAAAGCAAGAGTTATTAACAACAGCCCATACCGTTTTGGTTTTTGTAGACATGAAAACGAAGCGACCTATTCAAGTTCCTACGTTTTTAGAACAAATGATTAACAGCTAAAATTTTCCGTGGTTTTTGTTTTTTTGCTTCGATTTTTTTTGATAAATTTAGTGAAATAAACGTACTGATTTTATATTTTTACTTTTATGGAATCGTATCTTGAAACAAAGCCTTTTTTTAAATTTCAATAATTCGTATATGAAATATCGGATCCTCTTTTTTCTATTTTTTATTTCTGGTTTGATGTTCGGACAAAATCCTGTTGTTCTAAAAATTCGTTTGCTTCAAGCTGAAGAAGGTGTTCAAGTACATTATCAAATCAATCAAGAGGATTTGGTTTTTATTTGGCAAAATGTTCAGAAAGAGATAGAGGTTCATTTAGAAGATAAATTAACGATTTATGTAGACAATGAATTGGTTGAAACTATCGAAATTTCACAAAATATTATTGACAGAAAACGCCTTAATCTGATTGTTACGGCTAATGAGGTTTTGGATGAATTGGAAATTGAATACAGAAATTTGAACACTGATTTGGGTTTTGAAGTGAATAAAACTACCCGAACTGAGCGTGCTGTAATTAAAGATAATAAACTTTTTGATTCTGAATCTGTGAGTGCGAATGTAATTCTAGATGGATTAATCAACAAAATAAGTGGTCAAGCAAAATTGAATAACAAGGCTTTGGCCTTGGAACAAGAATATCAAAAATGTATGCGTTTTTTGGAAGTCTATTCTGGTGATTACATGTACGAAAACTATAAATTACCCCAAAATCTGGCTCCCTTTTTTGCATTGAAAATGGTCGAGTTCATCAATGAAGATACCAAAATTGACAGTCCTGATTTTAAAGAATTGATGGAACAACAAATTTTGTACTTTAAAGATAATAATTTAAATCAAAGTGATAATCAATAAGGTGTCAGTATTCGATTAAGTTGATTAAAAGCGATGCTGTTTCTAATCTTCTTTCTCTTTGATGTCAACTTCAAAAAGTTGTTTAAAAGCATTGAAAATCTCTTCTTTATGAGAAAGTCTACACGAAATTTCGATCAAACAATCTAGTTCAAGTTTTTGATTGACGATTTGAATGGATTTTTCTTTGATTACTCTCATAACTTTATTCATGTTTTTATAATCAAAACGAATTAAAAAATGCACATCAATAGTTTTTTCGACAATTTCAGATGCTTCTAAAGCCATTTGAGCGGAAGTTTTATAAGCGGTTATTAGTCCGCCAACTCCTAATTTTACACCACCAAAATACCTTACCACAACAATTAAAACATTGGTAACATCAAACGATTGAATCTGACCGTAAATCGGCATTCCAGCGCTGTTATTGGGTTCGCCGTCGTCGTTGGCTCTGAAGTAAATGTTTTTTCCAGTTCCAATTTGGTACGCGTAACACCAATGACGAGCTGAAAAGTGTTGTTTTTTAATTTGTTCTAAAATTGTCTTCACATCATCTTCGGTGCGTATTGGGAAAGTGTATCCAAAAAACTTACTGTTTTTTTCTTTGAATAATGTTTCTTCTCCAGGAATTTCTATGGTTTTATAGGTGTCTTTCATTTTATTTAGGTTCGTAAAAACACAAACAATCGTTGTCAATTAAAACAGTTGATTTCTTTTTAAAGCTTTTTAATTCAGGCGCTAAAATTCCGTTATTTACGACTGTTTTAGCCTTAAATACTCGAGCTTCGTCCCATAATCTAGCATCAATAAATGTTTGTAAAGTTTGTCGACCTCCTTCAATGATGATTGATTGTAAATCATTTTCAAAACAAAAATCACAAATTTCTTGAGCAGTATTTTCAAAAGTTATAAAAACATCCTTGTCAGCCTTATTGTTTTTTGTAAATCTGTAGGTTGGCGCTTCTTGATTTAATATTTGATAGGTTGTATTGATTTCGTTTTTCGAATCAATAAATAAGCGAACAGGATTTTTACCTTTCCAGTCCCGAGTAGTTAAGCTGGGATTATCGTCTAAAACAGTTTGCTTTCCTACCAATATTGCTTGCTCTTCGCTTCGCCATTTGTGTGTTAATTGTCTAGAAAAAGTATTGGACAACCACACGGGCTTTTGTTCGTTTTTTTTAATTGGAGCAATAAAACCATCAGCAGATTGCGCCCATTTAAGAATGAGATAGGGTCTTTTTTTTAGATGAAATGTAAAAAAGCGTTTGTGAGATTCTTTACATTCGTCTTCTAAAACACCAGTAAGTACTTCAATTCCGTTGTTTTCTAAAGTCTCAATACCTTTACCAGCAACTTTTGCAAAAGGATCGATACAGCCAATCACAACTTTTGGAATTTGTTTTTCGACAATTAAAAGTGCACAAGGAGGTGTTTTTCCGAAATGACTGCAAGGCTCTAAAGTAACGTATAATGTGCTTTCTTTGAGTAACTCTTGATTTTTAACCGAGTTAATAGCATTAACTTCGGCATGCGATCCACCAAATGCAGCGGTGTATCCTTCGCCAATTATCGTATCTTTGTATACAATTACAGCACCCACTGAAGGATTGGGCATGGCATTGATTAAACCTATTTTGGCTAATTGCAAGGCTCGTTGCATATAAAGTTGGTGTTGTAACATGTTTTTTTTACAAAAGTAGTAAATTTAAATTTTGCAAAAAAAAGGATTAAAAATCTAAATAATTTTTAAAAAGTGTTCCATGCTAAGAAAAATAGAATTGATTTTCAAACAGATAAAAACTCAAGCGAAATGAAGTTAAGCGAATTTCAAACTTATTTTTATCAAATGTTACCAGCGTTCTACGATGAAGAAGAGCGTAAGGCACTATTTACGTTGGTTGCTGAAGAGGTTTTAGACTATTCTAGAGCTGATATCGTTCTTAAAAAGGAAGAAGTATTAAACAAAGATTCTTTAGATCGCTTAGAAGAAATTCTTATTCAACTTCAGCAAGAAGTTCCGATTCAATACATTTTTCAGAAGGCATATTTTTATGGATATGAATTTAAAGTATCGTCTGCTACTTTGATTCCTAGAAGAGAAACGGAAGAATTGGTAGAGTGGGTGCTAGAAACAATGAATAATCAACCCAATAAACGATGGCGCGTTTTGGATATAGGAACTGGTTCTGGATGTATTCCGATATCGATAAAAATGGAATTTCCTCTGGCAGAGGTTTATGCGATGGATGTTTCGGTTGAAGCTTTAAAAGTTGCCAAAGAAAATTCAGAGAACTTAAATGCAGAAGTTACATTTATTCAGCAAGATATTTTATTAACTGATGGATTGGAAAGCTTCGATATTATTGTTTCGAATCCACCTTATGTGAGGATTTTAGAAAAGACTGAAATTAAAAACAATGTGCTTAATTACGAGCCTCATTTGGCCTTATTTGTAGAAGATGATGATCCTTTAATTTTTTATAGAAAAATAGCTCAATTAGCCCGAAAGAGTTTGTCTAAAGACGGATACTTATTTTTTGAAATCAATCAATATTTAGGAGATGATATGAAGGAGTTGCTGTCTGAATATTTTCAAACCATGTCGCTGCGTCAAGATTTACAAGGGAATGATCGGATGATGAAATTGAACCAATCAGAAAATAACGAATCGCTTTAGATTTCCGTCTTTAACCATTATATTTGCACTAGAATACCAAATTGATCCTTCAGGCGTTATAAAAGTTTGTAGAGATAATTATAAACATAAAACAAAAAATGGCACAAAAACCAAGTATTCCAAAAGGAACCCGCGATTTTTCTCCGCTTGAAGTAGCAAAGCGTCAATATATTATTTCGGTTATTAAACAACATTTTGAAAGGTTTGGTTTTCAACCTATCGAAACACCTTCATTTGAAAACTCTGAAACTTTGATGGGAAAATACGGAGAAGAAGGTGATCGACTTATTTTTAAAATATTGAATTCTGGAGATTATTTGTCAAAAGTAAATGATGCGTTTTTGACTGAAAAAAACAGTTTGAAATTGACAACACAAATTTCAGAGAAAGCTTTGCGTTACGATCTAACCGTTCCATTTGCTCGATATGTTGTGCAGCATCAAAATGAATTGGAGTTTCCATTTAAACGCTATCAAATTCAGCCAGTTTGGAGAGCCGATCGGCCACAGAAAGGACGTTTCCGCGAATTTTATCAATGCGATGCCGATGTTGTAGGTTCTAAATCGTTGTGGCAAGAAGTGGAATTAATTCAACTATATGACGCTGTTTTTACTGATTTAAACATAGAGGGTGTAACTATCAAAATTAATAATCGCAAGATTTTATCGGGTATTGCAGAAGTAATTGGGGCGAGCGACAAATTGATTGATTTTACGGTAGCTTTAGATAAGTTAGATAAAATTGGGGAAGAGGGCGTGAAAAATGAAATGCTAGAAAAAGGCATTGCACAAGAAGCTATTGATAAAGTGCAAGTCTTGTTTGATTTCTCTGGTACTTTGTCGGAAAAATTAGCACAACTAAGCAATTTGTTAGCGCCATCTGAAGAAGGGACTAAAGGAGTAGAAGAGCTGGCGTTCATTTGTGAAACCGTTCAAGAATTAGGTTTAAAATCAGCTAAATTGAATTTGGATGTCACACTTGCACGTGGTTTAAATTACTATACTGGTGCTATTTTTGAAGTAGCTGCTCCCGAAACTGTTAAAATAGGTTCTATTGGTGGTGGTGGTCGATATGATGATTTAACCGGAATTTTTGGTTTAAAAAACATGAGTGGTGTTGGTATTTCTTTTGGTTTAGATCGTATTTATTTGGTGATTGAAGAACTAAACTTGTTTCCGAAAACCATTGCTAATGTAACCGACGTATTGTTTTTAAACTTTGGCGATGTTGAAGCGAAATATGCAACTAAAGCGATTCAGAAATTAAGAAATGCTGGAATTAAATCAGAGCTCTATCCCGATAAAACGAAAGTTGGGAAACAATTTCAATTTGCCGAAAAGAAAGGCGTTAACTATGTTGTTTTGGTTGGATCTGAAGAAATGAAAAACAATCAATATACATTGAAAAATCTTAAAACAGGAGAACAGGAATTGTATGATTTAGATGCAATGATTCAGTTCTTTAGTAGAAATTAATAATAAATCCGACTTAATCGTCGGATTTTTCATTTTTAATCAACTCTGTCAATAGTTTTTTTGCTCGTAATAAACGAACTTTTACGTTGTTGAGTGGTTCGTTGATGATCTCAGCAATCTCATTATACGAACGTTCTTGAAAATAACGCAATTGAATAATTTGTTGATAGTCTGGTTTTAATTGCTTGATGCAACGTTTCAAAGTAGCTAAATTTTGATCGTGAATCAACTGATCTTGTAGGCTATTATCGTCTGCAATGTTTTGGAAATATATTTTTTCCTCTTCACTTAGATCGATTATTTCAGATTTTTTTCGCTTTCTTATTAAGTCTATATGAACGTTTTTTGCTATAGTCAGCAACCAAGTATTGAATGCAAAATGGTCGTTGTAGGTTGTGATTTTATTAAAAGCTTTCGCAAAAGTTTCTATAGTGATGTCTTCTGCATCTGATTCGTTCTCCGTTCTTTTTAAGATAAAATAATACACTTCCCACCAATAAATATCTAATAATGCTGTAAATGCAGCCTGATTTCCTTCGCGTGCTTTTGCGATGTATTCTGAAGTGTTGTGCAATTTAGATGTTTATTAATTTGATTTAGAAAACAGATTTTTAAAAAATAATTGTACTTGCATAAAGATATAAATAAAATCTAGAATTGGGAATAAAATTATTAAATCTTTATAGTGAAATTTTTTAGCGTTTTTTGAGAAAATAATCCAAAGTAATAAATAGCGAAACACAAAAATACCGATAGCAATATAGAGGTATTCTATAAGGGCAATGGAAATGATGCTGCTTAATAAAAATAGGAATTGGCATAAGTTGAAAAATTTAATTTTTAAACTAGCCCCTTTTAGATTTTGAAGCAACTCTAATTGTTGGTTTTTAAATTCTTTGAACTCTTTTTTATCGGTGATAGCAGGCAATTCAATCAAAGTTTCTGGCAATTCACAAACAGTAGTGTTTTTTATTTCTCCAGCATCTTTTAGGAAATATTCATTGGTAAACATGCGCTGTTGCATATGATTAATAAATCCGTTTACCTTGTAAAACTCTTCTTTTTTGAATGCAAAATTCGGTAAGTGTAGACTGTAAGGTTTGCCCACTTTTGACCAAGCCAATGCTTGCATTTGTTGCATGCTGTGATCAAATCGGACCAGTTTATTAAAAAAACCTTTACTTTTTCCATAATAAGCCGTCCCCATGATTAGGGTTTTGTTCTGAGTAAAACAAGAACTCATTTGTAACAACCAATTATTGGAATGAACCTTGTTTTCTGCATCGATGAAAACTAAATATTCGTAAGTGCTTGCTTTAATTCCTAGTGTTAAAGCGTATTTTTTATTGCCCCAAAAAGCTTCATTGTTGACTACATTTACCATGCGAACATTGGGATACATTGTAGTGTATTCTTTAAGTAAATCCAGAGTTTCGTCGGTAGATGCATTGTTTACAACAAGCAGTTCAAATTGATGATAGTTTTGATTTAATAAAACTGGTAAAAGATTTTTAAGTTCTTCAAAATTATTTTTTGCATAAACAATCACGGAAACAGGAATGTTTTTTGCATTGGTTTCGTGAGGTTTACTGAAAACAGATCCTGCAAAAATTCCTAAATAATATACAAGAAGAATAAATAATAAAATACCTGAAATATAAAGTAATGTAAGTGCCATATTATGATTAAATAATGTGCAAAAATAATTTAATTACCGAGGAACTACAACCAAATGTTAAATAATAATTTTAGTCGACATTTTGACCACCTGATTTCCCTAACTGAATTAACTGAGTTTTCCTTTTTACAACAAAAAAACAAGCTACTTATTAATCCGATTTTTAACTTTCATCAAATAGCCCGCTTGTCAATTACATATTTACCAATCATCACGTAATAAATTCCATTATACCGGCAAGTTCACATAGCTCGATTTCCTTTTTATAATTGAAATGTATCGGTATCTAAATGGATATAAAAGATTAAATAATATTTACTTCGGGAGAAATCAAGATTCCGAATTTATCAAACACTGTTTGCTGAACAAATTCTGCCATTTCTACTAATTCTTTTCCGCTAGCGTTTCCGTAATTGACAAGTACAAGTGCCTGTTTGGTGTGAACACCAGCATCACCTTTTCTAAAACCTTTCAATCCAGCTTGTTCAATCAACCAACCGGCAGGAACTTTTACATGGGTTTCATCTACGGGATAATGAGGCATATCCGGATTTTTTTCAATTAGTAGAGTGTAATCTTTTTTTGGTAATATAGGATTTTTAAAGAAACTTCCACTGTTGCCAATCTCTTTCGGATCGGGTAGTTTTGATTGGCGAATAGCGATTACTGCAGCACTCACATCTTTTATTGTGGGCTGTTGTATTTGCATTTTTTCTAATTCTTGTTGAATCGCTCCGTAACTTGTTTGTAAGGTATGTGGACTCTTTTTCAATTCAAAGGTAACCGATGTAATGATGTATTTACCCTTTAATTCATTCTTAAAAACACTTTCTCTATAACCGAAACAACAATCTTCTAGCGTGAATTTTTCTATTTCTAATGTTTTTATATTCAGTGCTTCTAAACTATGAAAATGGTTTTTAAGTTCTACGCCGTATGCACCAATATTTTGAATAGGAGCAGAGCCAACTTTACCAGGAATCAAGGATAAGTTTTCCAATCCGCCTAAGTTTTGATCAAGTGTATGAACCACAAAATCATGCCAAACTTCGCCTGCTTGTGCTTCAATCCATGCAGATTCTTGGTCTTCTTTAATCACTTTTATCCCTTTGGTGTTTAGATGTAAAACTAAGGCATCTACATTTTTCGTCAACAACATATTGCTGCCACCACTCAAAACAAAAAGTGGTAATTGGTCATCGTTCTCTAAGATAACCTGTTTTAGTTGTTCAATTGATGAAATATTGACATAATGCGATGCTGAAACATCAATTCCAAAAGTGTTGTGATTTTTTAAAGACTGATTCAATTGCATGGCTAAATTTTTGTGCAAATAAACAAAATACAACTGATGTTACGAAGTGATTTTGAAAATTTCGTAATCCAATTGTGTTGTTTTTACAATAAGTTCGGTGCGCTCTTCGTGAGTGTCGGTGATGAAAAGTTGACCAAAAGTTTCTTTGTTAACCATGTTGACGATTTGTTGTACTCTTTCGGCGTCTAACTTATCAAAAATATCATCAAACAATAAAATTGGTGCCACACCACTTTGTCTTTTTATAAAGTCAAATTGTGCTAATCGTAAAGCGATTAATAAAGATTTTTGTTGTCCTTGTGAACCGTATTTTTTTATAGGGAATCCATTGATTTCAAATTGTAAATCGTCTCTATGAATACCCACCGAAGTATATTGAAGCGCACGATCTTTGGCAAGTGCTTCCTCAAAAAGATCTATCAATTTTTTTTCGTGTAATTGACTTTCATATTTAAGTTCTACTTCTTCATTTTGATTGGTGATTTCACGATGGTATTTTTTAAAGATAGGAACAAAGTCTTCTATAAAAGCAGCTCTTTTCAGGTGAATTTCCTTGCCTAACTCATTTAATTGATGGTTATAAATCGCCAAAGTGTCCATGTCAAAAAATCTGTGAAGTGCAAAATGCTTTAAAAGCGCATTGCGTTGTGTCAATATTTTTTGATATTGAATTAGTTGTTGCAAATAGATCGAATTTTGTTGAGAAATAACCAAGTCGATAAATTTTCGACGGGTTTCACTTCCCTCCGAAATTAAATCTTGATCAGAAGGAGAAATCATAACTAAAGGAATCAACCCAACATGTTCAGAAAATTTTGTGTAGGCTTTCCCATTCCTTTTCATGACTTTCTTTTGTCCTTTTTGAAGGCTGCAAACAATTTGTTCTTTCTTCTCCGCTTTATTAAATTGGCCTTCAAGTACAAAAAAATCTTCTTGATGCTTAATGTTTTGTGATGCCACTGGATTAAAATAACTCTTGCCATTTGCAAGATAATAAATGGCATCGAGTAGATTTGTCTTCCCTTGTCCATTCTTTCCAACAAAACAGTTGATTTTTTTGGTAAAATCAAATTTTTTCTCAGAAATATTCTTAAAATTTAAGATGTGTAACTGTTCTAAATTCACCAATAATGATGTTTAAAATGATAAATGTACAAATTTCCGAAAAATATCTAACAAATAGACTTTTAAATATGGATAAAAATCCTATTTTTGCCGTGATTAAAATCATATATCAAAATGGCAACATATAATAAAAGAGGTTATAAACCACCTAAACCGACAGCAGAAGAGGAAGAATTTGAAGTAGTAACTGGCAGTGAAACAGCCGAGGTTTTTAATTCTTTGGATTCATCTGCAAACAAAATAGGAACATGGTTTACGTTGAATCAAACCAAAATCTTTTATGGTATTGGAGCTTTGGCAGTGGCAGTGGTTGGTTATTTGGCTTACCAAAACTTTGTTGTGGAGCCTAAAGAAAATGAAGCTGCAAACGAAATGTTCCAAGTACAACAATATTACGAACAAGCTGTAAATGGTACGGCTTCAGATTCCTTGTACCGATTGGCATTGAACGGTGGTGAAGGGAAATTGGGCTTTTTGGGAATTGCTGAACAATATAGCGGAACTCAAGCTGCTAAGAATGCTCATTATTACGCTGGTACCGCTTATTTAAATTTAGGTCAATATAAAGAAGCTATTGATCATTTAGCACAATTCGACTCTGATGATATGTTTTTAAAATCAATGTCGTTAGGTGCTATTGGTGATGCTTTTGTTGAGTTGAATCAATACGAAGATGCTTTTGAATACTATAAGAGAGCTGCAAATCATACCATTAACGATTTTACAACTCCACGTTATGCTTATAAAGCTGGATTGATTGCTTTGGAATTAGGTAAAAAGAACGAGGCTTTGAAGTTTTTTACAGACATTAAAGAAAACTACAAAGATGCAGTTGAAGCAGCGAATATCGATGTTTATTTAGGAATGGCTCAATAAGATGGCAACAGCAAATAAAAACCTTTCAGATTACAACAAGTCCGAATTAATTGATGCAAAAGATTTGAAAATTGGATTGGTAGTTTCTGAATGGAACGATAAAGTTACTAATGGCTTATATCAAGGTGCATACGATGTTTTGATAGATTGCGGTGCAAAACCTGAAAACATTGTTAGATGGAACGTGCCAGGAAGTTTTGAATTGACTTTTGGTTGCAAAAAGATGTTGGAAACAAAACAATTCGATGCCGTTATTGCTATCGGTTGTGTAATTCAGGGAGAAACAAAACATTTTGATTTTGTTTGTGAAGGAGTTACTCAAGGTATAAAAGATTTAAATCTAAAATATGATGTTCCAACAATTTTCTGTGTATTAACAGATAATAATGAACAACAATCACTCGATCGAAGTGGTGGTAAACACGGAAACAAAGGCACAGAAGCAGCAGTCGCCGCACTTAAGATGATTGCTCTTAATAAATAATACCAAAGGCTGACCTAAATTTAGAGTCAGCCTTTTTTATTCTTCTTACTGTTAATTGAACTTTTCGTTTTCTTTATGCGATGAAAACAATCCCTTTATCAAAGTATTTTAAACCCTTTTTTAAATTGGTAGAAAAAAAACGTCTTTTAGAATAAAATTCTCAAATAAAAAAACTACTAATTAAAAAAAGAAGTGTTTCTTTCACATCACTTTAACGAAAACCGATAAGTCCAAAAGCCAAACAATCCACAAAAAATTGTATTTTTGTAACTCATTATAAAAAAAGGAAAAGAATTACATGTCAAGTGTTATACGCTTATTGCCCGATCACGTTGCTAATCAGATTGCAGCAGGAGAAGTAGTTCAAAGACCAGCTTCAGTGGTTAAAGAATTACTGGAAAATGCTGTGGATGCAGGAGCTACTTCAATTAAATTGCTAATTAAAGATGCAGGAAAAACCTTAATCCAAGTCATTGATAACGGAAAAGGTATGAACGAAATCGATGCGAGAATGTGTTTTGAAAGACATGCTACTTCTAAAATTGCGGCAGCAGATGACTTATTTCAATTGCAAACCAAAGGATTTCGAGGCGAAGCTTTGGCTTCAATTGCGGCTATTGCTCATGTTGAATTAAAAACCAAAGAGAAATCGGCCGAATTAGGAACGCACATTGTTATCGAAGGAAGCAATATTGTTTCGCAAGATGTTGCTGTGGTACCAGACGGAACTTCCTTTTCGGTTAAAAATTTGTTTTTTAATATCCCTGCTCGAAGAAATTTTCTAAAATCAGACCAAGTTGAATTGCGACACGTGATTGATGAATTTGAGCGAGTAGCATTGGCGCATAAAGACATTCAGTTTGTTTTTATTAATAACGGTAGTGAGTTATTTAATTTACCTGTTTCGAATATGAGACAGCGTATTGTAAATGTTTTTGGAGGGAAAACCAATGAAAAATTGGTGCCGGTGCAAGAAACTACTGAAATTTTAGAAATACATGGGTTTGTTGCTAAACCAGAATTCGCCAAAAAAAGTAGAGGTGAACAGTTTTTCTTTGTAAACAACCGATTCATTAAAAGTGGTTACCTGCATCATTCCGTAACTTCCGCTTTTGAAGGTTTGCTTAAAGACGGAACACATCCAAGTTATTTTTTGTTTTTAAACTTACCTCCCAATAGTATCGATATCAACATTCATCCCACTAAAACCGAAATAAAGTTTGATGATGAACAGGCACTTTACGCAATTTTAAGAGCAACTGTTAAACATAGTTTAGGTCAGTTTAGTGTGGCTCCAGTTCTAGATTTCCAAAAAGATATGGATTTGGAAGTGCCTTATGGCTTTTCAGGAAAACCATCGGTAACTCCTACGATACAAGTTGACGCTAGTTTTAATCCGTTTGAAGAAAAAAAAGTTTTAAATAATCTTGCTAGTAAAATTGGATCTGATATTGTTCAAGGCGGATTTAATCCATTTGAATCTGTCGCACCAAAGTCTTTTGGGAAAAGTGGCAATTCAACTCCGCATTTTTCTGAAAAGAAAGGAAAGTCAGGCGGTTGGGAAACTCTTTATGAAGGAATGTCGGACGCAAAAGAACTTATTCTTTCTTCAAATCATTTAATTGAGCAAGAAGAAGTAACCGGTTCGCTTTTTGACGAAGATACTTTAGCAGCGCATTCTACAAGACAAACATATCAACTACATAAAAAATACATCATCAGTCCTATAAAATCTGGCCTTCTGATTATTGATCAACGAAGAGCACATCAACGCATTTTGTACGACTATTACATTCAATCGTTTCAAGTAAAACAAACTGCAAGCCAGCAATTGCTTTTTCCACTTTCACTTTACTATTCCGTTTATGAGATGGAATTGTTAAAAAGCATTGAAACGGAACTGATACAAATGGGCTTTTCATTTGAAACGCTCACAAAAGAAAAAATTGTAATTTTGGGAACTCCCGAATCTATTTCGGAGAGTTCTGTTTCTATCGTTTTAGAAGATCTATTAAATGATTTGAAAGGAGATGTTCCTGGAGAAGTACATGTATTACACGACCGTATCGCTAAATCATTAGCGCACAGCTTGGCTGTAAAAACGGGTGCTTTTTTAACCGAAAAGGAACAAGAAGATATTGTGAATAGTTTGTTTGGTTGCGAAGACCCACAAACTTCGCCTTTTGGCAAAACTACTTTTGTTACAATGAAAGTAGAGGACATTGATAAAAAATTTATATGATGAACGAGATCACTCCCGTTGTTAAACAACTACTTATTGTAAATGTTATTTTGTTTATAGGTAGTATTTTTGTACCTGAGGTAAACGCACTTTTCGCTTTATATTATCCAGAAAATCCAAACTTTAGAATTTGGCAAGTTATCACGCATATGTTTATGCACGGAAGTATCACGCATATCTTATTCAATATGTTTGCTTTATTTTCTTTTGGTTCGGTTTTGGAGCAAATTTGGGGCGGGAAAAAGTTCTTTCTTTTTTATATTTTATGTGGATTAGGAGCGGCTGCACTGCACACCGCAGTGAATTTTTGGCAATTTCATGAAGGAATGAGCGCTTTGCTTGCAAATGGGTTTAAAGAAACAGAGATTCTGGAATTACTCAATCAAAGAATGTTAGACAATAGATGGCAATCTGTTTTACCTGGTGCTGATTTAAATAATTTTATTTCTTCTTATTTATCAATGGCGGTAGGAGCATCGGGTGCAATCTACGGTTTGTTGGTGGCTTTTGCTTTTATGTTTCCAAATGCAGGATTGTCTTTAATCTTCTTGCCTTTGCCTATTAAAGCGAAATACTTCGTACCAGGAATCCTATTGTTAGATTTAATTCTTGGATTTAAAGGTTCTTCTATATTTGGTGGAGGAACAGGAATTGCGCATTTTGCTCACATTGGTGGTGCTTTGGTAGGTTTCTTGCTGATGTGGATGTGGAAAAAAAATCAATTTGACCAATACCGTTGGGATAGATAAAATGAAAATTAATTTTGACATACAAAAAATTCCATTGGTCAATAAACTGATGATTGTTATTGCCTTTTGTAGTTTGCTAGCTATGTTTTTGGGCGTTGTCAATCAAGAAGCTCATCAGTGGATAATAAGGCAATTTGCACTTTTTAGTGACTGGAACATATTAGGTTTCCGCGTTTGGCAATTGCTTTCGTATAGCTTTTTGCACGCAGGTGTTCTGCATTTGTTGTTCAATCTATTGATGTTGTATTTCTTTAGTGGATTGTTTTTTACGTTTTTCAATCAAAAACAGTTTTTAAATGCTTATTTTCTAGGCGCCATTGCTGCAGGTTTGTTTTATATATTAGGCTCTTATATAATGGGACAACACCATTACGTTGCGGGAGCATCCGGTGCTGTAATGGCGGTTTTGTTTACCGTGGTGGGTTATAATCCTAAAATGACCATTCATTTAATGATTTTTGGTCGAGTAACACTTTGGGTAATTGCTTTAGTATTGATCGGTTTAGATGTTATTCAGTTATTTTCTGATAATTCAGGTGGGCATTTGGCGCATTTAGGAGGCAGTCTTTTTGGTTTTTTGTATGGGAATTATTTAAAAGGATCTTTGAATGATTTTATACCTAATTTTAAATTCAAACAAAAGAAAAAAGCACCTTTGCGAAAGGTTCACGATCAAAAGAACATTACAAAAAATATTAAAACCGATGAGGTTCAAAAACGCATCGATGTTATTTTAGATAAAATTAGTAAATCGGGATACGATAGTCTCACCCAAGAGGAAAAGGAGTTCTTGTTTAAGCAAAAATAAAAAATGAAAAATTTAGGGTGCCTTAATAAAATCGCGTATTTTTTCAATATAGTGTTGGTCTTACTAACATTATTGGGTTTTCTATTACCTTCATTAGCTCCTAAATTATTTCCTTTTCTAGCGGTTTTAACTTTGATTTTACCATCGCTTTTAATATTAAATTTCATATTTGTAGTCTATTGGCTGCTTCAGTTTAAAAGGCAAATGTTGCTCTCTGTGATTATCTGTTTAATCGGTTTTACTTTTTTTTCTAAGTTTTATAAATTCCAAGGAATAAATGAAGAACCAAGCGATGATGATTTTACGGTTCTAAGTTATAATGTAAGACTATTTAATCTTTTTAAATGGTTGCCAATAAGTAATGTTCCAGAAAATATACAACGTTTTATTGAACAACAAAATCCAGATATTATTTGCTTTCAAGAATATTCACATTCTGCCGATTATGAGTTGAATGATTATAGGTTTAGGCATATTGTTGTGAATGGTAATAAGATTAAAACAGGGCAAGCCATTTTTTCAAAATTCAGGATCATTGATCAAGGTGAAATTTTATTGCCCAACTCTAATAATAATGTGGTTTATGCAGATGTTGTTAAAGCAGATGACACGATTAGAGTTTACAGTATTCACTTACAGTCTGTTGAAATTAGCTCGGATTTAAACGAACAAATTGATGAAGACAAATCCAAGCGTATTTTTAAACGGATAAGTACTGCTTTTAAAGAACAACAAGTTCAATCAGAGTTGATTCAAGAGCATATGAAGGATTTTAAAGGTCATAAAATCGTTTGTGGCGATATGAACAACACCGCTTTTTCTTATGTTTACAAAAATGTGAGAGGTTCAATGAACGACGCATTCGTAGAAGCTGGAAAAGGATTTGGACAAACCTATAACTATAAATATTATCCAGCTAGAATCGACTATATCTTAGCTGATGAAGTATTTGAAATAAAAGAATTTCAGACTTATAGTGATTTTCATAATTCCGATCACTTCCCAATAATGGCTAGATTGAGAATGAAAGAAAATTGAAAAGTTATGTCAATTGTAAATTTTCTCCAATTCATCCAAAACCTTATTGGTCTCAATCAAGGTTTCTTTCACTAAACTTTTTAGTTTGTCGATAGATAATTCATCGGCATTTCTTTCTAAGATTTGTAAGCGATGAACAGTAGGTTCCATTTTTAATTGACGGAACATTGGTAGCATTTTATGGGCAATGTTTTTAATATGTTCCACATTATCTTCTTGTATTGCAAACCTAATTTTTTCCAAATCTTCTCGTGCGTTTTCTATGAAAGATTTTAAAATTTGTTTTAGTGCTTCTTGATCGTTATCTAATAACTCGTTGAGCTCGGTTAAATCAAAATGGGAATGTGTCATCAATTCAGTTGCTGTATATTTTGTAACTTTTGTTTCTTTCATCTTAATGCGAAGTAGTTTGTAAATCGTATTGTAGAGCGTATTGATGTCTAAAGGTTTTTTCATGTAAAGATTGAAGCCTAGGTTTTGATACTCTGCTTCATCGTAATCGATTTTTCCAGTCAATGCGATAATTGGTGTGTGAGCATATTCTTTGATAGAGCGAATATCCTTTATAACTTCAAGCCCGCTGTAGTGTGGCATTTGCATATCAGTCACAATCAAATGATAAGTTTCTTTTTGTAACAATTCTTTTGCCAACGAACCATTTTCTAAACAAGTCAATAGTTTGACTTTATTCCCCAAAATTTCTTCAATCAATCGTAATTGTAAAGGATCGTCGTCTATGATTAAAATGCGTTTGTTTTGTAGTTTTTTGTCATTATCATATTCGAATGGTTCTGTGTTTTGCGCCTTTTCATCGTCAAAAACTTGCAAAGGAATTTTAATAAAAAATGTAGTTCCTTTACCTAGCTCACTTTCTAAGTCGATAGATCCAGATAATAAATCCACCAATCGTTTGCTAATGTTTAAACCCAAACCTGAACCACCGTAAATGGTGTCACCAGTATCATGTACCTGCACAAATTCTTTAAAAACCTCTTTTTTATCTTTAGTATTTATTCCGATCCCTGTGTCTATAATTTTTAATGAAACTTCGTTATCGCTATAAATTGCTTTTACAGTTACACTTCCTTGGTGAGTAAATTTCACAGCATTTGAAATAATGTTGGTCAAAATTTGTTGAATACGATAAGAGTCAGAATAAAAATTCTGATCGAGTTTTGAATCTACATCAGCAATCAATTGAATGCCTTTTCGTTCAGCATTCACCTTTAGATTGTTGGTGATATTGTTTACTAAGGTGTTGAAATTAAAGCGCTCCTTCTTGATTTTTATGTTGTTGTATTCCAAATTGGAAAACAAAGATAAATCGTCTACCATGCTTTTGATATAGAGACTAGAAGCTTCGATATTGTTTATGTACTCGCTTTGTTTCTGAGTTTTGATCGTGTTTTTTAATAAACTTGAAAAACCCATCAAAGAGTTTAAGGGCGAAACCATGTCGTGAGCGATGGAAGCTAAAATGAAGCTTTTCTGACGAACCATGTTTTCCATAGAAGCATTCATTTCTTCTAGCTTTTTTTTGTACCGTGCTGATTTGTTAAGATCGTATAAAATCACAAAACCAAAAATCAGCGCTATAATAGCAAGTGCAATACCCACCTTGGCAATGTTGTTGCTCACATTGTCTATAGATGCTTTAGAAGCTTCATAGGTAATTTCGTTGTTTTTTAAAATTATTTTTTCAACGTCCAACAACAAGGTCTGAAGTTCTTGGCTAAGCTCTTTGTTGCGTTGAATGAATTTAGCTTCTTCTCTATAGTAATTTTTTAAAAGTTGACTTTCCGTTTGTTGTGCTTTCGACAAAATTTGGTCTGTCGCTTTGTTTAAACTGTCAAAATAGTGTTTTTGTATTTCAATTATCCGCTCGTTTTCTTGCTGCAGTCGCTCTTTTTGTTTTCGAGTTCGGTTGGTAAACAATCTTTCGGTAAAATTAGCCTTTTCAACCACAGTGTCTATAGCTACAATGTTTTGTGAATCTTGAATTTCTCTTATTTTTGCTTGTGCTTCAACAAAAGTATTCGAGTTTCTGAATTTTTGTTGCACATCTCTAACATTATCAAAATTCAATCTTTTTAACTTAATAAGTTCTGTAATTGTATCAAGTTTGTTTTTGAGTTGCTCGTCTTTTATATTGTTGATTTTAAGATATTCAATGCTTCCAATCAAAGAATCTAATTGGCGATGATATTGGTTGGAATCTTCAATTTTTTGTGAAACCAACGCCAATCTACCTGTGTTTTCTGCAGCATATAAATCATTGATAAGATTACCTAAAAGTATCACTTTGGTGTTTTCAATGGCTATTTCATCCTTTGAAATGTTTAGTTCTTTTAACTCTTTAACTATATAGAGTATAGAAACAGAAAAGATTCCTATTAAAAGAATGTATCCTAGAGTTAGTTTTATTTTTAAAAGACGCTCGGTATGCATAAAAAGATTGTGTAAAATAAAAAGACTACCTTGTAAAGATAGTCTTTTTTAAAAAATAAATAAGTCGTTATTTATTGTTTTGCAATTCCTCTAGAAATTACAATTTTTTGGATTTCAGAAGTTCCTTCGTAAATCTGAGTAATTTTTGCATCACGCATCATACGTTCAACATGGTATTCGCTTACATAACCGTTACCGCCATGAATTTGTACAGCTTCGATTGTTGTATCCATTGCTGTTTGCGAAGCAAATAATTTTGCCATTGCTCCAGAAATAGAAATATCTTCCCCATTGTCTTTTTCAGCAGCAGCTTTCATACACAACATACGAGCTGCCGTGATATTTGTAGCCATATCAGCCAATTTAAAAGCAACAGCTTGGTGATTGATGATTTCTGTTTTAAAAGCTTTACGTTCTTTAGCATATTTTAGTGCCAATTCGTAAGCTCCTTGTGCAATACCTAATGCTTGTGAAGCAATACCGATACGTCCGCCGTTTAAAACGTTCATTGCAAAGGCAAAACCAAATCCGTCTTCACCAATACGATTTTCTTTAGGCACTTTTACGTCGGTAAACATTAAAGAGTGGGTATCAGAACCACGAATTCCCATTTTCTTTTCTTTTAACCCGATTTCAAAACCTTCCCAACCTTTTTCTACGATAAAAGCATTGATACCTTTATGACCTTTTTCTGGATGTGTATGCGCAATTACTATATAAGTAGAAGCGGTGCTACCGTTGGTGATCCAGTTTTTTGTGCCGTTTAATAGGTAATGATCGCCCATATCTACCGCAGTAGTTTTTTGTGAGGTTGCGTCTGAACCTGCTTCTGGTTCTGATAAGCAAAATGCTCCAATAACATCTCCTTTTGCTAAAGGCACCAAATATTTTTGTTTTTGTTCTTCTGAACAATATTTTTCCATCCCAGCACAAACAAGCGAGTTGTTTACCGACATGACTACAGCTGCAGAAGCATCAACTTTGGCAATTTCTTCCATCGCAAGAACATAAGAAACACTGTCTAAACCAGCACCTCCATATTTTGGATCTACCATCATTCCTAAAAAACCTAGCTCACCCATTTTCTTTACTGCATCGGCTGGAAAGATAGAGTGTTCGTCGCGTTCAATAACTCCTGGTAATAATTCAGTCTGTGCAAAATCACGTGCTGCTTGCTGAATCATTAATTGCTCTTCTGTTAATTTAAAATCCATTGAATATCGTTTTATTTGAATCTAATTATTTTTGCCCCAAATATACTCTAAAAATAGATGAATTTAAAAAAAATGATTACTTTTAATCTATGAAAAAACAAAATTATAAAGTGCTTGGTTTAATGTCGGGCACTTCACTAGATGGGATTGATTGCGCTGTAGTTGAATTTTCTATGATGGAATCCCAATGGAACTTTGATTTTCTCTTTGGCGAAACCCTACCATATCCAGTTGAATGGTTTCGTAAATTAAAGGATGCTGCACATTTATCTGAAACTAATTTACATTTATTAAATATTGATTATACCAGTTATTTGGCAACCGTAATAAATGATTTTGTATCCAAACATCAACTTAACGATTTGGATTTTATTTCCTCGCACGGACACACCGTATTACATCAACCCAATAAAGGCGTCACACTTCAAATAGGTAATTTGCCTTTGATAACCGATTTGATTTCTTTTCCAATTATATGTGATTTCAGAGTGCAAGATGTTGCCTTAGGCGGTCAAGGAGCTCCTTTAGTGCCCATCGGCGATCGTTTGCTTTTTTCCGATTATGAATATTGTTTGAACCTAGGTGGATTCTCTAATATTTCATTCGAACAAAACGGACAACGATTTGCTTTTGATATCTGTCCAGTTAATACCTTACTGAATCATTTTGCCCAAAAAGAATGGATGACTTTTGATAAAGGAGGAAGGTTGGCAAAACAAGGAAAGGTTAATGATTTACTTTTAAAAGCATTAAACAATCTGGATTTTTATAGGAAACCTACTCCTAAATCCTTAGGAATGGAACAAGTCAATGCTATTTATCTGCCTTTGATTCATAGTTTTAATTTGTCAAATCACAGTGTTCTAGCTACATTAACTGAGCATATAGCGTATCAAATTACGCAAGTAGTTCAAAGTGAAAATTCGCGGATGTTGGTAACAGGAGGAGGAGCTTTTAATTCCTATTTGATAGAAAGGATGGGAAGTTATATGTCAGAAACTCACCTAGAATTAGGTTCCAAAGATTTAATTAATTTTAAAGAAGCCATCATCTTTGCTTTTTTAGGTGTATTGCGCATGGAAGGAATCAACAATGTATTAAGCACTGTAACCGGCGCCTCCCATGATCATTGTTCGGGAATGGTTTATTGATAAAAGTTTTTTGTATCTTGATTACTCTTTTCTCAAAGCGTTTTTTATAGCTCTTTTTAGTGTACGCATTCCTGTTTTACTATATCCAGAATCTGTATGTATTAGTTTTCCCTGCTTATCATAGAGCATTATCGTTGGATGTGCATTTATATTCAGACTTTTTGAAAAATTTTTATCTGTTTTGTAAGTTGAAAAGTAATTTACCTCTCTTTTTTTAAAATATTCTGTTATAAATTCCTGATCGTCCACATCGTTGATGCCGATAATAACCAAATCATCTTTAAATTCTTTTTGAAGTTTGATTAAATCAGGAATGGCTTTAAGACATGGATAACAGCTTAGATACCAAAAATCGAGCAACACAACTTTTCCTTTAAAATCGGAAATTTTTACCGTTTTGTTATTGTTCAGTTTTAAGTCTGTATTTGTGAGTGTCGCTTTGTCTGTTTGAGCATTGATAGACTGTATATTGAATGTCAGTATAAAAAAGCAGAAAACTGCTGTGAAAAACTTTGTGGTGTTCATAGCTGTTTAGTTTTTTTGTGCTTTACAATCCATGTTTTTGTACGTTTTCATATAGCGCTTTTGGTTTTATTTCAGTTACATTAGTATCCACTTTAAATGTTTCCAAAGGAATATCGGGATTAATTTCTATATACTCAATAACAGCATATTCGGTTTCGTGCATTCCTTCAAATTCACCGTAAGAACTATAAGCGATTGGTAAAAAATCTGTTTTCCGGATATAATATTTGTCAACCCAATTGTTTATAGCATTTGGTGCATTTTTATTTTTTCCAATAATGGTCAGTTCATAAACAGGGACTCCCGAAAGCAGCTCTTCTTTTACTTCCATTTCTTTTACTGAGGACTTTCTCTTAAAAAAAGATTTATATCTCGTAAAAGAACCTCCTTTGAAAAAAATATTTGTACACATAATGCTTGTATTGTTATTTACAAGACCATAATTAATTTCCTCTGCATTATATATAAAAACCCTTTTTGGCTGTTCCAAAGAATCGGGATGTGTTTTATAGTAAGCTTCAGAATTAAATACGCCATCATATTTTTCGTATGCAATAATATCGTCCTTTATTCTTTTATTTATGATGTAATTATAATATTTTCCTGTTTTGTTTTGTGAGGTCAAATCTAATGAGCAAAGAGCAACCGTTTTTAAGGTATCTTTACTGGAAAAGGTTTTTTTTGTCAGATTAATTTTATAAACAACGGTGTGAATGTCTTTTAACGACTTTTCTGTTTTTTTTAATAATTGTTTGGATTTTATTGGTTGTGCATTTATAGTGAAAGAGCTTAACATAGTAAGCATTAAGCAGAAAACAGCTGCAGTAAAACTTAGCTTCGTATTCATGTTTTTTTAGTTTTATAGTCCGTGTTTTTGGATGTTTTCATGTAATAATTCTAGTTGTGCTTTTGCATTTGTGGAATCTATTTTGAAGGCACCTAAATGAATATCAGGATTAATCGCCAAATAATCTATTTCATAATATTCATATTCTGAAATTCCTTCAATTTCACCGTAAAAACTACAGGCAATCGGCAAATAATCTTTTTTGCGGATATAATACTTATTCACGGCATTTTGCATATAGTTGGGGATTATTTTTACATTTTTTGTGTAAATTGTTAAAAGATAAGCAGGTTCGTTTAAATGAACGATTTCTTTTATTTCCATGTTTTTGATTAATAAATTTGTCCAAATTGACCTACTTTCTCTAAACAGATTATTTCCACCAAAATAATCCAGTAGCAGTGTGCCGTTAGTGGCACGATTATAAACTCCTGTGTCATTGTTTATAGTCCATCTTTTTGCTTCTTTAAGTGAATCTTTGTGGTACGAAATGGATGCGCCGTGGATGGCATCATATAAATAGTGATGATATTTATCAGAGATATTTGTGCTCAAAATAAACTGGTTTTTCGTTTCATCTTTATTGTCTATAGACAGTGTGCAAATGGCTGCTCTATGTATTGTGTCCTTATTGGAAGAGAATTTATTGCTGTAGTTTATTTTATAAGTTACGGTTTGAATATTACTAACTGAAGCATCTACTTTTTTTAACAACTGTTTGGGTTTTATCGGTTGTGCATTTATAGTGAAAGAGCTTAACATAGTAAGTATTAAGCAGAAAACAGTTGTCGAATATTTGTTTTTCATTTTTATTAAAATAATTTTGTTGGAAAAAAGCCTAATAAAAGATAGCACTGCTACACTCCCTTGTAATAGTTGCTATTGCTTCTCTTTCAAATACACTACTTTTACTAGTCATTTTTTGAGATTCTTCGTGTTGTGAATTATTAGTTTCTTCATTACTACAAGAAAATAATCCAACAGTAATTAGTGCAACTCCCGCAACTCCCGCTACTCCTAATACCAAATGTTTAATTTTAAGCATGCATTATTTTGAATTTAGTTATTATTCTATATTTTGTTATTGTTAGCTAGCCTCACAAATATACAATGAAAAAATCAACAATACTTTAAAGTATATAGTTAAATCAAATCGTAATATCCAGTTTTATGTTTTTTTAAATTGATTGTAAATTTAAATTTTATTAAAAATAATAATATTAAAAACAATAAACCATAATAAAATACAGTTATCATAAAAAAGTTAAATTTTTATTTCTGTATTTATAAGATGATTTTTATGTCTGAAAATTAGTTGCTTAACACTGGTTTTAGATGTTGTTTATTAAAAGAATAATTGTTAACCTGAGTTCGATTATAAAATTGAGATTCATATTTCAATAAACGAGTAAGATACGAGCGTTTTTTAGGAAGAAATAGCGGGCTATTTCGAGTAAAAAAGGTAAAGTAGGTTGCCCATTTATTGAGAAGTTTATAAATAATCATTTTCAGTTACTTATAATTCTAATAATCAGCGGTATGAATCCAAGAGAAGAATCGAACTCAGGTTGTTAGTATTTTATTGTTTGAGAGTGTTTCACAGAGAAGTATTTTAGCACAAGTTAAGAAACAACGCTCATTACAAGATTACTGAAATATGCCTTAAGAAAACTATTGACTAATAAATATCTTTGATTATATTTGTGTAAAATTAAACGAAGCATTAAAAATGAAAGACTTATTAAAGAGATTTGAAGATAAAAAACCAGAAGTTGTATTCCATTGGTCTGATTCTGAGACAGAAGCTGAAGGTTGGGCCGTTATAAACTCATTGCGTGGAGGTGCCGCTGGTGGTGGCACGCGTATGCGTAAAGGATTGGACATGAACGAGGTTTTGTCTTTGGCTAAAACCATGGAAGTGAAATTTACGGTTGCTGGACCTGCCATCGGCGGTGCGAAATCGGGTATTAATTTCGATCCGAACGATCCACGTAAAGAAGGTGTTTTAAAAAGATGGTTTAAAGCTGTTTATCCTTTGCTGAAAAACTATTACGGTACAGGTGGCGACTTAAATGTTGATCAAATTAACGAAGTAATTCCCATGACGAGACCATACGGATTACTTCATCCTCAAGAAGGTGTTTTTAATGGACACTTTAAGCCTACTGAAGCAGAAAAAATTAATAGAATAGGTCAGTTACGTCAGGGTGTTTTGCTTGAAGTTATCAACTCAAAATATACTCCAGACGCATCAAAGAAAATAAAAGTTGCTGATTTAATCACTGGTTTTGGTGTGGCAGAAGCTGCACGCCATTTCTATGATTTGTCTGATAAATCCATTCAAGGTAAAAAAGTAATTGTTCAAGGATTTGGTAATGTTGGTTCAGCTGCAGCTTATTTCTTTGCTCAAATGGGTGCAAAAATTGTAGGAATTATCGATCGTGATGGTGGTATCATCAATCCAGAAGGTTATTCTTTCGAAGAGATTAAACAATTGTTTCTTAATAAAAAAGGAAATACATTGGTAGCAGATAATATGATTCCTTTTGAAGAAATTAATCAAAAAGTTTGGTCTATTGGTGCTGATATTTTTGCTCCATGTGCTGCTTCAAGATTGATTACTAAAGATCAGGTTGATTCAATGATTAATGCTGGATTAGAAGTGATTACTTGTGGCGCAAACGTTCCTTTTGCAGATAAAGAAATTTTCTTCGGACCAATTATGGAATACGTAGACTCAAAAATCAGTTTAATTCCTGACTTTATTTCAAATTGTGGTATGGCTCGCGTTTTCGCATATTTCATGGAAGGCAGAGTCTCTGTTACAGATGATACTAAAGTGTTTGAAGATGCATCAAATACTATTAGAAAAGCTTTAGAAAAAGTTAGAGAAAGTAATAAAACCGAAACTAATATTTCGGCTACTGCTTTCGAAAATGCTTTAAAACAATTAGTATAGTTTTTAATAAATATTAAGTTATATGTTTCGCCTTTTACAAACAAATGTTGCTACGGTCACCGATTCGCTGGCAAGTGCAATGACAACAACGAATGAAGCTGTTGCAACCGAGGAAGCTTCCTTATTCAGTATTATTTTTAGTGGTGGGATCATCGGTCAGACCATTATGATAATTATTTTTATAATGTTGTTTTTTACGATTTATTTGTATTTGGAACGACTGTTTACTATTCGAAATTTCACCAAATCTGACGATAGTTTTATGTCTCAAATCAAGTTGTTGCTTTCTCAAGGAAAAATCGAAAATGCACGTATGTTGTGTCAATCAACCAATACACCTGCAGCTCGAATGATTGGAAAAGGAATTTCTCGCATTGGAAAACCAATCGAAGATATCAATATGGCAATGGAAAATGCCGGGAAACAAGAAATATATAAGTTAGAAAAAAATGTCAGCGTGCTGGCAACTTTATCAGGAGCCGGTCCAATGACCGGTTTCCTTGGTACAGTTGTAGGAATGGTAATGGCGTTTCGTGAAATGGCTGAAGCTAAAAACGCCCGAATCGATATGAGTATGTTGTCTGAAGGAGTATATACTGCAATGATGACTACTGTTTTTGGATTGATTGTCGGAATTATTGCTTACGTTGGATACAATCAATTAATAGGACGCATCGATCGTTTTTCACAAAAACTAGAAGCCGAGGCTGCAGAGTTTTTTGACTTACTTAATGAGCCTGTAGAATGAATATTAGAGGAAGAAATAAAGTATCAGCAGAATTTAATATGTCGTCTATGACCGATATTATTTTTCTGTTACTCATATTTTTTATCGTTGCGCTAACAACAATGACTTCTACCAACGCGTTGGATTTGGTGTTGCCTACGTCTGACGGGAAATCTGATGAAACGGAAACCGTGGCAGTTAGTATTGATGAAAATCAGATGGTGTACGTAAATCAAGATCAAGCCCCGCAAAATCAAGTGGAAACGATGTTGATTGAATTACTAGAAAATCAAGAGACTAAAAACATAGTATTGAACGTTGCTAAAGGTGTGCCAATTGAAGATGCTGTGTTTATTATGGACATTGCTTATCGAAATAATTTTAATGTGGTACTGGCGGTAGAACCTAAATAATAATTATGGTGTTTTTTACAACAGAAAACGAACGTAAATCATTTCTTATTACCTCTTCTTTGTTTGTGGTGTTGTTATTGGTGATATTTTTGTATAAATTTCAACCAAAACAGTATCCAGAAAATATGCTTCAAGGTGGTGAGATGGCAATCCGATTTGGAGATAGTCAAGTTGGGCAGGGTCCTGTTGTGCCTAGCGATTTACCAGCACCTTCTCAAGAAGAAGCTCAAGTTCAAAGTTCTCAAGCCGAAGCAGCCGAAAGGAATATTGTAACTCAAAATACAAAAAAGGCACCAGTTGTTAATGCTTCCGATGTTAAAAAAACCGAAAATAATGCAACTACAGGTAATCAAAATAGAACTTCGCAAGTAAATCGAGTAAATAAAACTACTGCAGATTTAGTTAATCGTTTAAATAGTTCAACCGGAACTTCGCCTTCAAGTTCAGGAAATACTACTACACCAGGCAACCAAGGTGCACTTACTGGTGATGCTTATTCCATCAGTCTTTTTGGAGGATCGGGTTCAGGAACTGGGGTAGGAGACGGTGTAGGCTGGGGGCTTAACGGTCGTACTTTGGTTTCTCATACCATTCATAAACCAAGTTGTCCTAATGAAGTCGGAACTGTGGTGGTTGAGGTTACTGTAATCCTTCGGGAAATGTAATCAATGCGAAACGTAGCTTGAACGGAACGACTACTACAGAAAAATGTTTAGTCGATGCCGCGGTTGCCACTGCAAAAACTTTCAAATGGAGAGCAGATAATAAAGCTCCAAATAGCCAAATTGGCTTTGTTGTGATAACTTTTAAAAGTAACTAATGGATTACAATCAGACCTTGGATTGGATGTTTGCGCAATTGCCAATGTTCCAAAAAATTGGTGTTGCTGCTTTTGAAAAGGATTTAACCAAAACAATTGAGTTTTCTAAATACCTTCAGAATCCAGAAAATAATTTCAAATCGATACATATAGGTGGAACGAACGGGAAAGGTTCGACCTCTTCTTTGATAACTTCTGTTTTGCAAGAAGCGGGATACAAAGTAGGATTGTACACTTCTCCGCATTTGATTGATTTTAGAGAACGCATTAGAATCGATGGCAAGGAAATTTCAGAACAATTTGTAGTTGATTTTATCGAAAAGCACCAAACTTTTATACAAGATAAAAAGTTGAGTTTTTTTGAAATGACTGTAGGAATGGCATTTCAATATTTTTCGGATGAAAAGGTAGATGTCGCTGTTATTGAAGTGGGTTTAGGTGGGAAATTAGATGCCACAAATATTATTCACCCTGTAGCTAGTGTAATTACTAATATAGGATGGGATCATATGAATATTCTTGGCAACAGTTTAGAGGAAATCGCATTTGAAAAAGCAGGAATCATAAAAAAACACACACCTATTATTATAGGAGAGTCTTTACCTGAAACAAAAATAGTGTTTGATCGGGTTGCTCAAGAAAATAATGCTCCTATATATTATGCCTCTGAAGACAGTAGTCTTCCAGAAATTTCTTCAGATCTAAAAGGGGCTTATCAGAAAATGAATAAAAAAACAGCGTTCAAAGCGCTCGAGATTCTACAAAGTCATTTTCAAATTACACAAGCACATATCGAAAAAGGGTTTTTAAACGTAGGAAAAAATACTGGCTTTAAAGGTAGATGGATGATTTTGGGGCACAATCCTTTAATTGTTGCCGATACTGCACATAATAAAAACGGTCTTGAATTGGTTTTAAAACAAGTTCAAGAACAGATGTTTCAAAAGTTGCATATAGTTTTTGGGGTTGTTAATGATAAAGATGTAGACAGTATTCTTTCGCTGATGCCAAAAGAAGCAATCTATTATATAGCCAAGCCTAATGTGGTTCGTGGACTTGCCGCGGAAGAATTAAAAATGAAGATGGACTCGTTTGGATTGCAATCAAGAATATTTGAATCTATACCTTTTGCTTTACAATTTGCCAAGAATGAAGCAAAATCAGATGACATGATTTATATTGGAGGTAGTACTTTCGTGGTGGCTGAGGTGATTGAATGAAATTAATGAGGCTGTACTATTTTGATTTACAAATGAATGAAAATAATTTTAAAAATAGTTTAAAAATTGTTTGCACAGAAATAGAAATAGTCACTATATTTGCAACCGCTTTCATAGAGAAGTACGCTAGTAAAAGCGTTACTAAAAAAAGAAAGCAAAGTTCTTAAAAATAAATTTGGATTGTATTAATAAAAGGTTTTATCTTTGCAGTCCGTTCTTATATCGGGCGATTAGCTCAGTTGGTTCAGAGCATCTGGTTTACACCCAGAGGGTCGGGGGTTCGAATCCCTCATCGCCCACAAAGATGATCTTTTTTTTAAATTAAAATATTTTCAAAAAACATTTGGAAGTAACAAAAAAAGAGTTGTATCTTTGCAATCCGTTTCAGTTAAGGGTTTACGAGGGATTTATGATAAAAAAAATATTTAAATTTTTTTCAAAATAAATTTGTTTAGTAAGAAAAAGTTTTCTACTTTTGCACTCGCTTTCTGAAAGGAAGTTTAATACGAAGAATACGTTCATAGACATATTGGATTAACAGAGAATTAAAGAGCAAGATACTTTGGTTTTATATCAGAGGTCTTAAACACAACATCAACCATACAAAAATATACGATGAAGAGTTTGATCCTGGCTCAGGATGAACGCTAGCGGCAGGCCTAACACATGCAAGTCGAGGGGTAGAAATAGCTTGCTATTTTGAGACCGGCGGATGGGTGCGTAACGCGTATGCAATCTACCTTGTACATTGGGATAGCCCGGAGAAATCCGGATTAATACCTTATAGTTTTATTGATTGGCATCAATTAATAAGTAAAGATTTATCGGTACAAGATGAGCATGCGTCCCATTAGTTAGTTGGTGTGGTAACGGCATACCAAGACGATGATGGGTAGGGGTCCTGAGAGGGAGATCCCCCACACTGGTACTGAGACACGGACCAGACTCCTACGGGAGGCAGCAGTGAGGAATATTGGTCAATGGACGCAAGTCTGAACCAGCCATGCCGCGTGCAGGAAGAATGTCCTATGGATTGTAAACTGCTTTTATACGGGAAGAAACCTATCCACGAGTGGATAATTGACGGTACCGTAAGAATAAGGATCGGCTAACTCCGTGCCAGCAGCCGCGGTAATACGGAGGATCCTAGCGTTATCCGGAATTATTGGGTTTAAAGGGTCCGTAGGCGGCTTAATAAGTCAGCGGTGAAAGTTTTTGGCTTAACCAAAAAATTGCCGTTGATACTGTTTAGCTTGAATGATTGTGAAGTAACTAGAATATGTAGTGTAGCGGTGAAATGCTTAGATATTACATGGAATACCAATTGCGCAGGCAGGTTACTAACAATTTATTGACGCTGATGGACGAAAGCGTGGGTAGCGAACGGGATTAGATACCCCGGTAGTCCACGCCGTAAACGATGGATACTAGCTGTTCGAGCGCAAGCTTGAGTGGCTAAGCGAAAGTGATAAGTATCCCACCTGGGGAGTACGTTCGCAAGAATGAAACTCAAAGGAATTGACGGGGGCCCGCACAAGCGGTGGAGCATGTGGTTTAATTCGATGATACGCGAGG
>Ga0265293_10000982_pt1 | contig 64956 bp, 47 predicted proteins | sample Munlanlewell138R_FD_192505 | JGI IMG/M metagenome (GOLD analysis project Ga0265293, IMG submission 192505) | Leachate microbial communities from a municipal landfill in Southern Ontario, Canada - Leachate well 138R | ecosystem: Engineered > Solid waste > Landfill > Unclassified | place: Canada... | reverse complement strand
GTTCCACGGCCTCTGTCTTGAACTCCCGCGGAAAATATCTTTTTGTCTCACGCATCTTTACTCCTTTTTGTTTCTCATATTAATATAAGGCTTATCTGCGTGTCCACAAAAATATAGGAAGTCCAAAATGAACATATCAACATCCCCCTCGACAACTCAACGACTCGACGACTCGACACCTCAACACCTCGACATTATTTTATCTTTCTGATCTCCTGATCGGCAAAAAACAATTTTGTCTTGAGCACCGCAATTTCCGTGGAAAAAGTATCTTTCAGCCGATGCAAATTCAGCGCACGCAGGGCAAAATAGGCCGCGTTGCCCGGATCAACCACGGTCGCTGCCGGCGTATTTGAGGGCATGATCAGCGAGGAATTGATATTGACCATCATATCGGACTTGTCGCTGAAAGGCGGACAATTGATCACCGGCACGCTCAGATTGGCCGCCAGCGCACCGCCCAGTCCGTTGGAACGTCCCGCCACGGCAATGACTGCCACCGCTTCGATGGCATAGTTATAGTCCCTGGCCAGGTCAATGATATTTTCCCCGTTCTTATGCGCCGATATGATACGCAGGTCGCAGGCGAGGTCGTATTGTTCAATAATATCCTTCATCTTTTCCGCATGCGGCCGGTCCGTCGGAGACCCCATTACAATGGCGATAAATCCGTCTTTGATCAATCCTTCCGCTGCCAGGGCGTCGGCAAGCCCGCGTTCCGGCTGCAGACTATGGGACACATCTTCTCCGGTGATTATCCGGTAAATATTTTCATAGCGCCGTACGGTTTCCCGCACGATATCCTCCGGCAGTTCCCGCGGATATTTCCCGTCCTTTTTATGCTTCATCAGATAGCTGCGCACAAATTCCTTGTCGAGCTGTTCTACATTCTCCGGATCCTTTACATAGTCCTCCGCCGACCAGAAGCGCGAGGAGTCCGGTGTGTGGATCTCGTCGATCAGAATGATCTTGCCGTCACGGATACCGAATTCGTATTTGGTGTCGACCAGGATAATACCGCGCTCTTTCAGCAGTTTTGAACCCCGTTCAAAGAGCTTTAGCGCAATGTCCTCCATTTTGCCGTATACCGCTTCTGTCGTCCAGCCTTCTTTCAGCAGTTGTTCACGGCTGATCTCGCGGTCGCTGTCTTCTTTGGTCGTTGGCGTTAAAACGGGATTCAGAAAGGCGTCATTCTTACGCATCCCGTTCGGCAGACGGACTCCGGATACTTCCCGTATCCCCTTTTCGTACTTGCGCCATGCCGATCCGGTCAGATAGCCGCGAACGACCATCTCAATGCGTATCGGTTCGGCCTCATGCACCAGCGAAGCATGCGAACCCAGCGTCTTGATCAAATGGTTCGGCACAATGTCCCGGGTCTGTTCGAACCACCAAGCCGCCAGCCCGTTCAATACCGCCCCTTTACCGGGGATTCGGGTGTTCAGAACCTGGTCAAAACTGGATATGCGGTCCGTTGCGACAATCAGACGCCGTTTGGCATCAATACGGAATGCGTCGCGGACCTTTCCGCTATGGATCTTTTTCAGCTGCGGGCAGCTGATCTCGTGCATGGCTTCCATCATATTTCTCCCTATTTGACGTAATAACTGTTATTCGACAGAATTACAGGATCAACTGGATTATCCCTGTAGACAGGATCACTCGGCCTTGTTACAATTTCCCGGTAGTTTTCTGAGCTTTCGCCGGATGTCAACTTTTGATTCGCCAAAATTGATCAGGAGTCCAAGATCCAGTCCGCTTGCATTCAGGTAATTGACAAGCTGCATCTCATGAAAGGGAAGGATATGATGTACGGATTTAATTTCAATGACAATCTCGTTGCCGAGAATAAAGTCCGCTACAAAATCTCCGACATCAATACCTTCATACTCAACTTTGATCGGATACTGATACTTGACGTCAATCCCGTCAATTTTTTTCGAGCTCTAACAGCATACATTTTTCATAGACTTTTTCAAGATAAGCAAAGCCCATTTTGTTGTAGACCGTAAAAGCTGCTCCAATGATCTCCCGAGTCACAGTTTCAAATAACATTTTCGTCCTCCTCAATGTTATTTTTATGTAATCTGACTTATTCCTTCATTTTTTCAAAAAACTATCCGATTTATTCAATAAGCTATCCGGTTTATCCGGTGATCCCGTCTAATAATATTATCCCTATATCCTGTCAAAATCAACAAGAATCCCGTCAATGTTTGAAATGCCGGACCCCCGTAAAGATCATCGCCACCCCCAGTTCATCGGCACGGGCAATGACCTTTTCGTCGCTGATGGAGCCTCCGGGCTGGACGATACAGCGGATGCCGGCGGCATGTGCGACCTCCACATTGTCCGGAAAGGGGAAGAATGCGTCGGAAACCAAAATGCTCTTTTCCATGATGTTACGGACATATGCTTCAAGATCTTCCTTGCCGTCGAATTCCGCTTTCAGGTTTTCCCGGGCGCGGGCAATGCTGAGTTCGGTGGAGTTGAGCCGGTTCGGCTGGCCGCAGCCCATGCCCAGCAGCTGGCAATAGTCCTTTTCCGGGCGCCGGACAATACAGATGGCGTTTGATTTGAGCTGGCGAATGGTCTTAAGACCGAAATCCAGTAACTCGGGGTCTTGTGCCGTTTTGTTCCGGGTAACGGTCTCAACGCCGGATTTCAGTTTCAGGTCGCTATCCTGATACAGCAAAGCGTTATGCAAAAATTTCAGGTCTTTTTGGGGTGTCAGATAATGCGGATCAAAGATCACGATGCGCAGATTCTTATGGAATTTCAGGTACGCAAGGGCATCCGGACTGAAAGCGGGTGCCACTACGATCTCGATGAATTTTCGCCGGGCACGTTCTTTGGCATTCAGTTCGAAGAATTCGACCGTTTCGCGCACAACCGTCGTATTGAAGGCGATCACGGATCCGAAAGCGGATACCGGGTCCCCGGCCCAGGCGTATTCCAGGACTTTGCGCTGATCATCGCCGCTGCAGAGGCCGCAGGGATTGGCATGCTTGATAACGGCGCAGGCGTGCTGACGCAGATCGCGCACCGATTCCAGAGCGGCGTACATGTCCGTTAGATTATTGTAAGACAGCTCCTTGCCGTGCAGGACCTGCATATCGTAATAGCTGTCCCGGGCTCCGCGCTGGCGCAGAAAAAAGGCGGTCTGATGAGAATTTTCACCGTAACGGAGCTTCTTTGCTTTTTCAAAGGCCGGGCGCAGGGATAATTCGCCCGCTTCCGCATCCATGCTGGTCGCGATCAGCGCATCGTAATCCGCAGTGTGGTTAAAGGTTTTACGCATCAGTGTAAAGCGGGTTGATTCGCTGAGAGCACCGGCGTTCTCTTCCAGTTCCTGCAGCAGTGCGGCATAGTCGGCAGGATCGCTTACCGCAGCCACAAATTTATAATTTTTTGCCGCGGCGCGCAGCATGGTGGGTCCGCCGATATCGATATTCTCGATCAGCTCCGGCAATCCGGCGCCTTTGGCCCTGACCTTGTCAAAGGGATACAAATTGCAGACGACCATATCGATGGGTGCGATATCGAGTTCCGCGGCTTCCGCCGCATCCTTTTCCCGGTCAAAAAGCAGGGCGGACTCGATCTGGAAGGAGATTGTCTTCATTCTGCCGCCGAAGGCTTCGGGATTGCCGGTGACGGTCTTGATATCCGTCACTGCAATGCCCGCATCTTCCAGCGCTTTCCTTGTGCCCCCGGTGGAAATGATCTCGCAACCCTGCCGCTCCAGAGCGGCGGCAAGATCGATGATCCCGGTCTTGTCCCATACGCTGATCAGCGCCCGTCGAATTGTGATCATGGTCATCCTTTCATTTTTTGCGGACCATCAGTTGATCCATATAATAGATTTCTCCGTTCCCGCTCTTCGCGCGAAAAAAGGAATCTCCGCTGTAGCGGAAGTCCCCCAGACGCAGTACCGGGGAAAGGGAATATTTATAAAAATAATAGATCTTCGCTTTCTGCAGATCGCGAAATTGCAGCTCCTGCAGTATTTCAGCCCGGCTCTGCTTCGGTCCCGGCAAGCGGATCGTGATCTCGCTCACAAAATCCAGTTTTTTTAACGGTAAATATTCCGGATCGATGCGGTAATCATCCGGATCGACCGGCAGAAAACGGGCGCTGCTTTCGATATCCCCGGCTTTCAGGAACAGCGGCGCCTGATCCGCGGGAACGGCATGCTCCTTCCCCAGTCGTTCATAAAAGGAGCGGTATTCCCGGATCACGTGATCCAGATCCCGGGACAGTTTCAGGCTTTTGGGAATATCGCTGATCCAGAAAAGGCTCAACGCCGCCAGAATCATGCATAGCGGGATGCGGATCTTTTTTGCTTGCGGATCGATGATCCAGATCAGCACAAAGAAGAGCATAAAAAAGAGCTGCGGCAGAATTCCCCAAAAAGCCTCCGCATACTGCTGATGTAGCAGGGCTTTGCCGAACTGCAGAAAAATGGGAATGCTGAAACCCAGCAGCGCGGGCATCCAAAGAGAAGCGGCAAATTGCAGACGGCTGCCTTTCAGGAGCAGAAAAGCGATAAGAAGCAGGGCGCTGATCAGCAGCAGGATGACATCGACGGGCATGCGCGTGAATTCATAGGATATCCCGGCGGCTTTAAAGATCAGAGCGGAAAACAGAATACGCAGGGAAAGGTAAATCCCCAGGCCCAGCAGCAAGCGGACGATAAAGGTCCCTCCGTCCGAATAATATTGCGAAATGCGGAGCCGCTGCCGTTTCCCTTTTTCAAGCGCAGTGGACATTTTTATTCCCGTGTTTTGCGGACCGTTCTGACAATGTTCCTAAAGACGGACAGGCCCTGGCCGTCTTCGGAAAGGCCGGGGTTGCGACGTTTCTTTCGTGGCCAGGCAGGATGATTATAAAGGGAAAGATAGGCTTCCGGATGCGGCATCATGCCCAGAATGTGACCTGTTGGATCACAGAGCCCCGCACAGTTCAGGTCCGAACCGTTGGGATTGGCGGGATAGGCAGAAGTGGGAGCATAATTTTCATCGGCATAGCTCAGCACATTCATTTTTTTTGCCAGGATCGCGGCTTTGACCTTTTCGTCGGGGATCAGCAGCTTGCCTTCGCCGTGCCGGACAGGCAGATCGATCTGGTGCAGATCCGGGTCACTGAAAAAAGGCGTCGGATTTCCGGGTGCGATCAGACAGCGCACCCAGCGGTCCTCGAACTTTCCGGAATCATTGTGCGTCAAGGTCACTTCCTGCTCAAAATTTCCCTGCGTATTCGGCAGCAAGCCCATCTTTACCAGGGCTTGAAATCCATTGCAGATGCCAAGGATATACTTGTCATCGGCAAGAAATTGCCGGATATCGTCGATAAAATATCTGCCGCCGGACATTTTTTTGAATTTGAATTTGTTGGCAAGCACTTTTGCGGAACCGATATCATCGCCAAAGGAAAAGCCGCCGGGAAAATTCAGGATATCGTAACGGTGAATGCTGTCCTTTTCCTGAAACAATGCGTTCAGATGTACAATGCTTGCTTCCGCACCGGCAAGCCGGTAAGCCGCCGCCATTTCTTCTTCGCAATTGATGCCAAAACCGGTTACGACCAGTGCTCTAACCATGGATCTCCCCTTCCGCCACAGGTTTATTCAGTCCGTCGCGCCAGGCACGGAACAGTACCTCTGTTCCCAAATCGATGCACGCGCGACCGGAAACCCGGATACGTATGCGCATTTTCTGCGTAACGACCCCGATACGGCAGCAATCTTTGCCGAATATTTTTTCGACGGCGTCCGCATCTTGTGCTGCGCAGCTGATTACAAAGCGGGAATGCGATTCCGCGTACAATTCCGCATTCTCGCCGATGCCACTGTCGGGAATATCCAGATCGCAGCCCCATTGCCCGCCAAAGGCAGATTCCGTGAGGGCTGCCGCCAGTCCCCCGTCCGAAATATCGTGTGCCGAAGCCAGCAATCCCCGTTCCGTCGCGGACATCATCTTCAGATAGATGCGCCGGGCATCTTCTTTCCGGACCCGCGGCACATTGGCGCCCAATTCTCCGAAAAGCGCATAAAATTCCGAGCCGCCCAGCTCGTTGTAGGTTCTGCCAATACGGTATACGATATCTCCCGCATGTTTAAAATCGGAACTCACGGTCTTGCGGATATCCGGGATCCCGGCGGCCATGGAATACAGGATAGTCGGCGGGACCGATATCTTTACATCTCCCTTTTTGAAATCGTTCTTCATGCTGTCCTTGCCGGAGGTCATGGGAATGTTAAAGAAAGTGGCCATATCAAAAAGCGCTTCATTCATGCGCACCAGCTTGGCAAGCTTGAACTTGCCGTCCGGATTCTTCTCCGGATCATAGAGGGAATCCGGAACGCAAAAATTGTCGTTCACGCTCCAGAAGATCCCGTCTTTTACTTCCGGATCGGGCAGACGTCCGCCAACGGCGATAATCTGGCGTACTGCTTCGTCAAAGGCTCCCGCGGACATCTCGTAGGGATCGATATCGCCGTAACGTGGCAGGATCCCGTTCGATACCGCTACGCCGCTGAAGTCATCGTGATAAAAACGCATAAGAGCCGCATCCTGAGGGGCATTGCCCTTATCGCCCATCAGCGGTTTGAGTACGGTCTTTCCCTTAACCTCGTGATCGTAAACCCGGATCACGCTTTCACGGGAACAGATATTCAAACTGCCCATCAGGCGCAGGAGAATACGGTTTTGGTCCTGCGACGGCAGGACAGGTTCCGAAAGCTGCGGGGCTTGCCACTCGGCTTCCATAAATTTTTTGGGCACGGCTTCATGCAGAAAATCCAGTCCCAGAAAAGCAATGCAAGCCCCCTTGTAACGGATGTCCAGAAATCCCGTATCCGTAAAACACCCGATATCGCTGATCTCTACCTCGTAATCGTCCGCCATACGCAGCAGGGCTTCCAAATGGACGGGCTCCACCACAAAGCTCATGCGTTCCTGCGATTCCGAAACAAAGATCTCCCAGGGCTGCAGGCCCGGATATTTCAGGGGCGCTTTTTCCAGTTCCACGATGGCACCGCCGCTGATGCGCGCCAGTTCGCCGATGGAAGAAGACAAACCGCCGGCACCGTTGTCGGTCGAACATTTCAGCAGTCCTTCCCGGGCGGCGCTTTCCATAAAATCGGAGAGATTTTTCTGGGTAATGGGCGATCCGATCTGTACGGCGGAACGCGGGGAATGCTCGTCGATCTCCAGCGAGGAAAAAGTGGCGCCGTGAATACCGTCTTTCCCGATCCTGCCGCCTGCCATGACGATGCGGTCACCGGGATCGACCGGTTTTTCCCAGGAGGGACGCCCCTTGTATTCCAGCGGCATCAGGGCTGCGGTACCGCAATAGACCAGCGGTTTTCCGCGGTAGCGGTCATCAAAAACGATGGCCCCGTTCACGGTCGGGATGCCGGATTTGTTCCCGCCGTCCTGAATCCCTTTGATCACGCCGCTCATAATTCGCCGCGGATGCAGCTGACCTTCCAGCAGTGCTCCTTCATAAAAAGGCGATCCAAAACATAGTACGTTCGTATTGAAAAGACAGCGCCCACCGCCGACGCCGGTCCCCAGCGGATCGCGGTTCACACCCACAATGCCGGTCAGCGCACCGCCGTAGGGATCCAGGGCGGAGGGACTGTTGTGCGTCTCGACCTTCCAGATAAAAACGTTTTTATCGTCGATACGCACGACACCCGCATTATCGTTGAAAACTTTCAGGATCCAGTTATTGCCGGCTTTTTCAAAACGCTCCCGGATGATCGCGGTGGAACGGTAAATATAGGTCTTAAAAAGGGAATCGATCTCTTTTTCTTCGCCCGTATCCAGATCGCGGTAGTGGATCCGCGCATTGAATTCCTTGTGCTTGCAATGCTCGCTCCAGGTCTGTCCGATGACCTCCAGTTCGCAATCCGTAGGATTTTCAGGCAGCCCCTGCGCACGCCGCAGCAGTCCTGTCTTTTCGCATAGAAAATATTGCTTTACCGCCTGCATTTCATGCAGGTCCAGCGAAAGCAGCATTTCTTTGGAAAGTTTCTGTAAGGCGCTATCGTCAAGGTCAATGGGCACTTCCTTCGTGGTCACGGCGTTCCTGATCCTGACCTGCGGCAGATAATCGATCCTGCCGTTGAAGATCCCGAATTCAAAGTGATTGATCAGCGGATTGCCAAGCAGTTCGCTGCCCAGCTTTTTCAGTTCTTCATCGCTGAGCGCCGCTTCGATATAATACAACTCGGCGCTAAAGATGAACTGCCCGTCCCCGGACCCGGAAATATTGAAATAATCGGCATAGGTTTTTTCCGCGGACACTCCTTCATCATCCGTAACGCCCGGCAGTTTGGCAATATAAAGAAAACGGCGGAAGCGGCTGTCGTTGAAAAGCTTATCCATATAGCGTTCATGCAGCAACGTATCACGCAAAGCCGCATCGGCATAAGCCCGGATCTCGGATGCGGGTAAAGCGCTCACGATGCTGAAAAGCTTTGACGAGCGCACCTTTCCGGTATCGATATCAAAAAAACGCGCCGCATTTTGCTCCAGGGACTTCCCCGGACCGTCCGCGAGTCCCGCTTTCATCATTAACTGTACCCGATATGTATTCAAAACCGCCTCGTGATTTTTTATTTAAGATTCAAAATTTAAGATTTAAAATTCATCGTTCATCGTTTATCCTGTTTTCGTTCCTATCGTCACTTCGCACCTCCTTCGTCCCGACTTTTCAGGAACAGCGGCCGGCAGGCAGAGGCAAGAGTTCACCGTTATTTACCGCTTTTCAAAATATCCAGCACACAAGGTGCATTTCCCTTTGTATGGATGCGAATACCCGCTTCTTCACGGATTGAACCGCAGACCTTTGCCATATACTCCTGCTCCATTGCAAGATCCACCACCGCATCGGCTTCGTCGGCGGGAACGGTCAGCAGCATGCCGTTGCCCATATTCCAAATGCGGTAGGCCTGCTCTTCGGAAATATTGCCAAGCTTCTGCACATCCGTCATAAAGGGCTGAGGCTTAAAGATATCGCTGAGTTCTGCGCCGAGACCGCTGATTCTGAGAACCCGGTTAAAATTATCGGCCAGACCGCCGCCGGTAATATGCGCAATGCCTTTCAGATTATAGCCGCTTCGCCGCAAAACGGCAATGAGCGGAGAATAGATCAGGGAAGGTGCCAGCAGAACCTCACCCCAGCTTTTGTCCTGGTAAGCTTGACGATGCCATTCATCGCCGAAAGACTCCTGCATGATGCGGCGCAGCAGTGAGAAACCGTTGCTGCGGAAACCGCTGCTTTTCAGCGCGATCACCTTATCGCCGGGAACAATACTGCGACCGTCAACCGGCGCAAGATCCGGGGGCAGGATGGCGATCCCGGTGGCGCACCAGTTGAAATGCATTCCCTCCCCGTAGCCGCCGATACGTTCACCCAGTTCGGCGATCTCTCCGCCGCTGACCACAATGTGCGCAAATGCCGCCGCATCGTGGAGTCCCCGCATCAGGCTGTCCACAACGGCAGGATCCAGATAATCCACATCCAGAATGTTGCTGAGGTTGACCGTCTCCATTCCGTTGCAGGCAAGGTCGTCCGCACACATGGCCACCAGATCGTAACCGAGCGTATCGTAAATGCGGCAGCGCTCGGCGATCTCGATCTTGCTGCCGATACCGTCAGAGGACACACCGATCTGCAGTCCCCGAAAGTTCATGATATTGGAAAACGCAGCTTCCAGGTCCAGGACCGGATTGCCTTCCCCGTCCGGACGATTGAAGAATGTTTTTTTTGCCCAGGAATAGGCGTTGCGGGAGCATTGATTCCCTAAATCGATATCAATGCCGCTCTGAACAGTTTTGGACATAGAGCTATCCTCTTAATTTACAAACTTATAGATGTGTATTTTTAAATGTATCCCTACCACAAGCGAAACTTCGCTATTTTTTTAATCAGAAACAACGATTTTTCTCATAATTTCAGTCTGCTGTCTGTAACAATGATACGTTTAGATGCTGCATGCAAGATTGAAGATGCTTTTCATCATCCGGACGCTTCACCCCTTAGTCCAGCAAATCCGTAACTATGTCCGCTAATGCGGATTTTTCGTCCGAATAAAGCGGAAGCTTCATGATCACCACGGAATGGTCCTTCCCCTCATAACGGCGAGTGACGAAGTCGTGCTCTTTGTATCCCAGTTCGCGCCAGAATTTCCAGGCCCGCGTATTATTCTCCAGTACGCCAAGCCGCAGGCAACGCCCCCCCTGCTCGATCACTTTTAATTTGACAAAAGCATGCATGCGCCGGCCTTCTCCGCGGCCGCGGTCCTCCGGGCGGATCATCAGCAGACCGATGGTCCATTCTCCCTCTTCGTGATAATTGCGGACGACATCCAGAATTCCGACAAGCCTTTCCTCCCGATCAAGCAGGCCGTACACGAATTTATCTTCCTTCGATTTTCCCGGCGGCAGTTCATTGAGGATTTTTCCGGCATCGTTTAAACGCGGCTCACGACCGGTGACCATTGTGCAATAGTCACTGCATTCTTTACACAAGATCCGGAGCGCAGGCTCGTGCTCCGGTCCCAAAACCCGGATGCGGAAGGTATTGGGCGGACTGAAAAAAATCTGGCGCTGGTATTTTTTTTTCTTCTTATTTTCCATTCGTTCATTCAAGGGCGGAAACATCGCCGGCATTATAAACAAGGACGATGTCGCTTTCGAGTTCCATGTAACTTCTCAATTCCGCCATTTGCGCGGCAGATGCTTCGGGATCGCTTTCGGGATCAAAACCGATAAAGAGGATGGCGGATTCTCCCAAATTTTCCTGCAGAGCCTGCAGCGGATCAGCGGCGGGAATAATGCACAATTCCGCATCCATACGCGCACTCTTCAGCATCTCTTCCATCTCAAAACGGATATTCTCCACATCGGCCTTTTCGGCAACGGGACGGATGATGCGCAAGGTCTTGTCGCGCCATTCCTGATTCTGTTTCAGTAAAAAGGCCATCATCAATGACAGGGAACTGTGCAGGGCATCATTCCACCAGATATTGATATCCCCGGGATCGGCGGACCAGCCCGTATCTTCCCGCAGATTGCGTACGACCAGCAGGCTGCGTTTCATTTTTTTAGCCAGATCCAGAATGAGAGGAAAATTCCCGCTGCGGTCCGTATCGCGGGTCCAGCCCAGCAACAGCATGTTCGGTTTAAGCCCGCCGATGCCGTGCGCCTGCAGCAGGGATTTAAGCCCCTCCGAAAAGTTATCGTCCACCAATACGACCGGAAATGCAGGCAGATTTTCCTCGCGGATGAATTTTCGCATAAGGCGCTCCGCTTCCTCCCGGCGCACAAAGCGGTCCTTCAGCTCCCCGCTGATGATCTGTGCCAGGGACACGATACCCCGGTCCGCAGAAAGCACGCAGGCATAGTGCAGGATATTGGCGCGGTTCCATTTTCCGCCGCTGAGGGCTAAAATGGAAGGACGCCAGTTTTTGGGATGGTATTTTTCCTGTTCAAGCCGCAACAGGGAAGCCCTTGCGCGCTGAAAGGCAAGGCCGCTGTTCATGTCCCCCCATTGCACCAGGATCTCGGAACGCAGGATCAGATAATACATTACTGCGGCCAGAATAATCGCTACCAGCGCCCAGATGGCGTTGATCAGGAACATGACCGCAAGCGAACCCAGGGCACCCAGCAGGGCAACGCTCCAGTGATGGACCCGGAACGCCGGACGGAAACTGGGATTGCGGGTGATCATCTCGTAAAAACAGGCCAGATTGAGGGTGCCGTATGTCAAAAGAAAAAACATGGTGATCACAGGGGCAATGGTATTGAGGTCCCCGGCAAAGATTCCGGCGCTGGAAATCAAAAAAGTCAGCAGCACGGCACGCCGCGGTTCGGCGGAAGCGCCGCTGCCCTTAGCAAAAAATTCCAGACGCTTAAAGATTTTATCCCGGGAGAAAGCCTGAAGAATGCGCGGTGCCCCCATCATGCTTCCCAGTGCGGAAGATATCGTTGCCGCAAACACACCGGCCAGGACCAGTGCAGGCGACCATGCGGTATTTCTCATTACGAATTCCGGACCCAAAAGGCTTTCCCTGGAATTGGATAGCGCAAACAGAAGCGCAATACCCACATAGATCAAAAAAGTGAAGCCAATGGACAACAAGGTCCCGCGAGGCAGGGATTTGCGCGGCTCTTTCAGGTCGCCGGACATGTTCACGCCGGCCATAATGCCGGTTACCGCCGGGAAAAAAAGCGCAAACATGGCAAAAAAACCGTTTCCCGGGGTCCAGGCCGGCCGGAGGTTCGCCTGCAGCAATTCCGGAGAAGCCAGGCGCAGGGCGCCGGCCGCAAAGGAAAGAATGGACAGCATCAGAACCACAAAGATAAGATATTGGATCTTAATGGTCCACCCGGCCCCGATATAGACAATAATAAAGACGACGCAGTTCGTGATCAAGGCCACGGTGTGAAAAGGAAGCGCAATGTCGGGAAATGCCGAAAAAAGGGCTTCGCTAAAACCCACCACATACAAGGTGACCGCAACGGTTTGGGCAAGATAGAAAAAGATGGCGATCATGCCGCCGAATTCAGCACCCAGGCTGCGGCTGATCATGTAATAGGCGCCGCCGCCGCGAACCTTCATGTTGGTCGAGATCGAGGAGAGGGAGAGCCCGGTACTCAGGGTAATTATCTTTGCTGAAACCAGGATCATCATTGCTCCCCAAAAACCGGCGTAACCCAGCACCTGCGCATAGCGCAGAAACATGATCACGCCCAAAATGGTCAGCACACTGGGCGTAAAGACTCCGCCGAATGTACCGAAACGTTTGGCTTGTTTTCTTCCGTTCATATTTCCTTTGCGTTTTTAATTTTCGCTTGAAATTTAGCAAGGTCCCCCAAAATTCACAAAAGATATTTGGCGCACTTTCCCCTTTTTTCGCAAGGCAGTCGCCCTCTTTTCCCGGACGCTCAATTCGTCCTTAAGGCGACCCTGTGGAAAAAAGCCGGAAAAAAGAAAATATTTCTTGCATCAATGTGGGGATTAGTGTAGATTTGTGGGAGATTGTGGGTAATACTATCCCCAATCCGAGGTAAAAGGATTAGGTAGAGTGGGTTATTTAGATTTCACAGGCAAGTATACGCATTCCGTAGACGCTAAGAATCGCGTCAACATCCCGGCACGTTTCCGGAAAGTTCTTGCGGAAGCGGAGATCTGTGAAGTCGTCATTTCCAAAGGCATTGATTCCGGTCACATCGACGTATTTCCCCTGCCCAAGTGGCTTGCGATCCGTGACAAGATCTCTGCCTCCATGCAGCTGGTCAACCGGACACACCGGAACTTTCTCCGTCAGATCACGCAAAACGCCACGCACTGCGTCCTGGACAGCCAGGGCCGCATTATGCTGACGCCCGCCCTTATGGAGCTTGCGGGCATCAAGAAAGGCGCTAATGTCGAATTCATCGGCTTGCTTGATTTCATGGAAATCTGGGATCCGGATGAACTGAAAAAACACGAAGAAAATACCCCACTAACAGAGAGTGATTTTGAGAAACTGGAGCAACTGCCATTAATTTAGGGTGAGTATGTCGGCCCCATACCCGCACACGCCGGTATTGTTGAACGAGTCAGTCGATCTGCTCGTGACATCACCCGCAGGCGTGTATGTGGATGCAACCTGCGGTATGGGCGGACATGCGGAAAAGATCTGCGAACGGATCAACCCTGAAGGCCGCCTTCTTTGTTTCGACATGGATCCGGCGGCGATCGCAATTGCACGGACACGTTTGGCGCGTTTTCAAAATGTGACATTTATGGAAAAAAATTACGACAAGCTAAAAGTGGGGCTGTTTGCGGAATCGCTGAACCGGATCGACGGAATTCTTTACGATCTGGGCGTATCTTCTCTGGAGATCGACAGGCCGGAACGCGGTTTCAGTTTTATGCAGGATGGTCCGCTGGACATGCGCATGGGCCGGGGGGAAACCACGGCAGCGGATATTGTCAACGGTTACTCCCGCGAAGCGCTGACCCGCATCTTCCGGGAGTACGGCGAAGAACGCTTTTCGGGACGCATCGCCGCGGCCATTGTTGAAAGCCGTCCCTTTTTCCGTACCCGGGGACTGGCGGACTGCATCCGCGGCATGATCCGGGGTCCTTATGTGAACAAAACGCTGGCACGCATCTTTCAGGCGCTGCGCATTGAGGTCAACGGCGAACTGGAATCCCTGAAGAAAAGCCTCGCGACCGCTATGGGGCTTCTGAATCCCGGCGGACGCATGGTAGTGATCTCCTACCATTCCCTGGAAGACCGCATTGTAAAAAATACTTTTCTGGAAGCGGTAAGCGACTGTATATGCCCGCCGCAGAATCCCATATGCACCTGCGGCCATAAGGCGCAGGCAAAACGTATTACCCGCAAACCCCTTTGTCCCGGCGAGACGGAGCTCCGCGAAAACCCCCGCAGCCGATCCGCCAAATGCAGGGCTATTGAAAAAATATGAACAAGATCCGATTTTATCAGCGCAAGACGGGGTTCTTAAAAAAATTAACGGGCAACGCCTACTTTTTCGGTTTTTTGATCCTGATGATACTGGTCTTGGCCCTGGTTGCCTACATGTATATCCGCAACAACCTGAATCTGGTCAGCAGTATTAACCTGTCTCTGCAGGAAGACTGCCGGCGTCTTGAACAGGAGAACATTTTTCTGGAAAGCGAGATCAATGAACTTAAAAGGCCGGGGCGTATCCGGCAGATCGCCCAGGAAGAGCTTGGAATGGTCAGTTCAAAACCAAAAGCGGAAGCCGTACTGGTGGTGCACAAGAAATGATGAGCGACTTGAACACATCGCGGGACAGCTATCCGCTGCGTACGGGCATTATAAGCATGCTTGTCCTGCTGGTTTTTCTGCTGGTGATCTCGCGCCTGGCCGCCATTCAACTCTTTAATTCCGAAGAACTGCGCGGCTATGCCGACAGCCAGGGTCTGCGCAGTGAAGTGATCCTGCCGGAGCGGGGACTTATCCTCGACCGGAACAGGCGTATTCTTGCGAACAACATTACCGAATACACGATCGGCGGGCGTTATATTGACCTTCTTGAACCCGAGAACGCATTTCGTTCGCTGGCGAAAGCCTTTGACAAGACACCGGACTATTACCGGAATCTCTTTAAAAAAGAGAACAGCTTCTACATTCTCGAAACCCAGGTTCGTCCGGATATCGCCGAAACGCTGCAGGCGGACAAAGCCTGCCACGGTCTCAAGTACGACAAGAAAATGAGCCGCATCTATCCCTATCAGGACGCTGCCGGGCAGGTCCTGGGCTTTTTGTGGGACGACGGTTCGGGGCAGCTGGGCATTGAACAGTACTATGACGAACTGCTGCGCGGTGAAAAAGGCTATCAGGTCATTCAGCGCGATAAACGCGGAAACGTCATCAGCGCTTACGGAAGCGCCCGAAATAAAGCCGCCGTACCCGGGGGCGATGTGCAGCTGACCCTGGATATCGAATACCAGATTATTCTGGAGGAAGAGATCGCCAATGCGGTCAAAAAGACCAAGGCGCTGAGCGGCATGGGCGTTATTATGGATCCGCGCAGCGGCGAGATCCTTGCTATGGCCAATTATCCCTCCTTTAATCCGAACCTGGTACGCAATTCCACTCCGGATATCCGCCGCAACCGGGTGATCGCCGACCAGTTCGAGCCGGGTTCCGTGTTCAAGCTGATCCCGGTGTCCGCGGCCCTGGAAAAGAATATCTTCACGCCCGAAAGCCGGATTTACTGCGAAAAAGGTTCCTGGAAGGTCAAAGACCGCACCCTGCACGATACCAAAGAGCACGAATGGCTGAGCGTCGGAGAGATTTTGGTGTTATCGTCCAATATCGGCGCCGCCAAGATCGCCGAAAAGGTCGGAGATGCCTCGCTATATGAGATCGCGCGGAAATACGGCTTCGGCGAAGCCTCGGCCGTCGGGCTCTGGGGTGAAAGTGCCGGCACCCTGAAAGATCCCGGGAGTTGGAGCGGTGTGGGATTTGCGCAGATCGCGATGGGTCACGGCGTTACCGTTACGCTGCTGCAAATGGCCAACGCCTATTCCGCCCTTGCCAACGGCGGTACCCTTTTAAAGCCCTACATCGTATCGGCGACCTTTAATTCCAGACAAAAAAAGATCTCTGAAGCATCCGCCAGCCCCGTTCGCCGGGTTATCTCCGAAAAAACCGCCGCTGTTGTTTGCGGTATGCTGGAAGAAGCGGTAAAATCCGGCACCGGCACACGCGCCTTCATTGACGGCTACCATGTGGCGGGAAAGACGGGGACGGCCCAAAAGGTCATTGACAGTAAATATTCCAATTCCAAATATTTTTCTTCCTTTATCGGATTTTTTCCGGCCTCAGATCCGGTCATGGTCTGCGCCGTGATGATCGACGAGCCCGCATACGGCCTTCACCACGGAAGCACGGCGGCCGCACCCGTGATCCGGGAAGTCTTTTCGCGCATTATCAATACGCCCAATTCTTCCGGCATCTACAAGGCACTGCCCAAAAATACCGCAAAGTCCGAAACCCTGGCATCCGAAAGCAGAAACGCCAACATTCCTTCCCTGTCCCTGCTTTCCGGAGACAACAATTCCGGCGAGAAGAATATAAACATCCGGCAAAAGACCGGAGACGAAAGTAATGCGGTCCCGATGGGAAATTGGGATATCGTCATGCCCGACGTCCGGGGCATGCAGATCCTCAACGCCGAACAGAAACTCCGTGCGCTGGGACTGCAGGTGGAACGCAACGCTTCCCGGGGGAAGGTCGCCGAGCAGTATCCGCCGGCGGGTACCGGACTGAACGAAATGGCGCTTTGCCGTCTGGAGGTGCGCCTGTGAATGTGTCCCTGCGCTCCCTTTTGAAAAACCTATCCGTATCCGTTGACTATCATGGGCCGGACAGGGATATTTGTGATATCGAATACGATTCCCGCAAAATCCGTTCCGGCGCGCTTTTTGTGGCCATCCGCGGCGCAAAAGCGGACGGCCATCATTTTATGGAACAGGCCTTTGCACAGGGAGCCGCTGCCTGCCTTGCCGAAGAAAGCTGCAATTGCAGCGGTCTGCAGATCCGGGTTCCGGACAGTCGTAAAGCGCTCGCGGAACTGAGCTGGGCCTTTTATCTGGGGGATAGAAGGCCACACCCCCTGCTGGGTGTAACGGGGACGAACGGAAAAACCACCATTACCCATCTTTTGTACCAGCTTGCGGAAACCGCCGGCATCCCATCAGCCCTGATCGGCACCCTGGGCGTTAAAACACCGGGCTATCAGCTGGAAGGCGAACGCACCACCCCGGAAAGCCGCGACCTTGCGGCGTATTTCCGGAATTTCCTTCAGGAAGGCAGCCGCGCCGTATTTATGGAAGTGTCCTCTCACGCCATCGCCCTAAAGCGTGTCCACGGACTGACCTTTGATGCTGCGATCTTTACGAATCTTACACGCGACCATCTTGATTTTCACGCGGATATGGAAGATTATTTTAAAACGAAAGCAAGCCTTTTTGACAATGCGCATTCCGCACTGATCAATATTGACGATCCCTACGGGAAACGCCTGGCTGAGCAGGTTTCGGGGAAAAAACGGACTTTTTCCCTCAACAATGCGGAAGCGGACTTTTACTACAAAACACTGCGCGTTTCGCTTGAGGGGGTCCACGGCATTCTGAGCTCGGCTTCAGGCGATATTGCCGTTGATGCGCCCCTGCTGGGACGCTTTAATGCGGAGAACATTGCCGCAGCGCTTTCAACCTGGACCGTGCTTTATCCGGATACACCTACGCATCTGCAGCATTTCCCCTTTTACCCGGTTGCCGGCCGCATGGAACGCATTCCCACCCGGCGCGGAACCGCCGTGATCGACTACGCGCACACGCCGGATGCCATGGAAAAAGCGCTGCAGGCGGTCCGTGACCTGGAAGGCCTGCGCCGCCTGATCTGCGTTTTTGGCTGCGGCGGTGACCGCGATCACGGGAAACGGGCAATGATGGGTGCCGTCGCCGAACGTTATGCCGATCATATCCTGCTGTGCAACGACAATCCGCGCAGCGAGGACCCGGAAAAGATCATTGCGGAGATCCGCAGCGGCATCAGCAGGGACGCATCTGTCGACATCTGCGTGGACCGTGCCGAAGCTATCCGGCGGGCTTACGCCTTGTCCGAATCCGGGGATATTCTGATGATACTGGGCAAAGGCGCCGAGAATTATATGGAAATTAAGGGTGAACGGATACCCTTTCAGGATAAAAAAATAATTGTTGGGCTGGAGTAAACAATAACCCTCTACCACCCCGGTACGGAGATCTCTCTCCGTACCGGGACTCCTTGGAAACGATGAAGACAAAAATACTACAACAAGGGCCTTTTGAGTTGCGGAACATCGAATTTGCGGAGTTCCGCGGAGTCTCGATCGACACCCGCTCAATAAAAAAAGGCGAGATTTTCTGTGCGCTGCCGGGGAGCCGTTTTGACGGACACCGCTTTGTCAAGATCGCTTTGCAGTACGGCGCGGCCGCCGCGATGGTCAGCCGCGAATATGCGGCGACGGCAGCTGCGGACGAGGCGCTCATTATTGTGGAAGATACACTGTTCGGACTTCAGGACCTTGCGCGACTTTATATCCGGAGCCTGAAGATCCCGGTCTTTGCACTGACCGGCAGTGCGGGCAAAACCTCTACGCGCCGCCTGTTAAAACACATTCTCAGCACATCCATGAAAGTCGCCGAAACACCGGGAAATTTCAATAACCGTATCGGCCTGCCCTTGTCCATTCTGGGTATACGCGGCGATGAAGATCTGGTACTCCTGGAGATGGGAACCTCGCATCCCGGCGAGATCCGGGACCTTTGCAGCATTGTCACGCCGGATTACGGGCTGATCACTTCCATCGGGCACGCCCACATGGGCGGGTTCATTACCATTGAATCCGTGCAGAAAGCAAAATTTGAGCTATTTGAATCCGTGCGCAAAGGCGGTACGCTCTTTATCAATCAAAACGATCCGCGTGTCCGCAATTTTCCGGATTCCGTCCGGCACAATCGCATCCGCTACGGCATCAACTGTCCCGCACATTTCAACGCAAAACTGCAGTCGCTGGATGAACATGCCTGCCACACGCTAAAAATTGAAGAAAATCTGATCCGGCTGAAGACACCCGGACCCGGAGCCGCGCAGAATGCCGTCGCCGCCTATGCGGTTTGCCGGACGCTGGGACTTCCCGCGGCTGCCATTCTGCCGCAGATCGAAAGTTTCCGGCCCGAAGCCGGACGCGGAAAAATGGAAAACTGGGAAGGCATCACCCTGATCGACGATTCCTATAACGCCAATCCCGTCTCGGTAAAAAATGCACTGAACACGCTTAAGAACATCCGCTGCGACGGTCGCAAGATCCTGGTGTTCGCCGATATGCTGGAAATGGGAGAAGAAAGCCGCAGCAGTCACAGCCGCGTCGCCGAAGAGGCGCTGGAATCCGGGGTTCAGCATTTGTTCTGTTATGGAAAAGAAAGCCTGTTCACCCTTCTGCGCGCCAGACAGCTGAACTTTACCTTTGCCCACTATTATGAGGATAAACGCGTACTGGCAGAAGATCTGAAGTTTTTATCAAGACCGGATGATGTTATTCTTTTTAAGGCTTCCCGCGGCATGGCGGTCGAAGAGATCATCCAAATCATGAAGGGCCTGTAAAATGCTGTATAAGATCCTTTATCCGCTGAAAGATCACGTTTCCTGGCTGAACCTGATGGGATATATTTCCTTTCGAAGCGCAGGAGCGGCCATTACGGCATTGCTGATCACCTTTTTTCTGGGACCCCTTATCATCCGCGCCCTGCGCCGGCACCATATCGGCGAGACCATCCGCAGCGACGGTCCTGAAACACATAAGGTCAAGGCCGGCACTCCCACCATGGGCGGATTGATCATCCATCTGGCTGTGGTGGTACCTGTCCTGCTTTGGGCGGATATCAGCAACCGCTACGTCCTGCTGACCCTTTTGGTGACTGTCTGGATGGCTGCGATCGGCTTTATCGACGACTATCTGAAAGTGGTAAAAAAACTGAAACGCGGCCTGGTGGCACGCTATAAGCTATTGGGGCAGATCATGATCGGCTTTATCGTTGCCCTGTTCATGTACCTTTATCCCAGCGATCCGAACCTGATCACGGCAACTTCGGTCCCCTTTTTTAAAAATATGCTCCTGAATTTCGGCATTTTCTATACGCCTTTCGTGATCCTCTATATCACCGGCTTTTCCAATGCCGTCAACCTGACAGACGGACTTGACGGGCTTGCCGCAGGATTGATGGCTCTGGCGGCCTTTTCGCTCCTTGGCATTTCCTATATATCCGGTCGTGTGGACTTCAGTAATTATCTCGGTATAATTTATTTGCCCACAACCGGTGAATTGACGGTTTTTCTGTCGGCGATGCTGGGCGGACTGGTAGGTTTTCTCTGGTTTAATTCTCGTCCTGCGGAAGTCTTTATGGGCGACACGGGATCATTGGCTTACGGCGCCGTTTTGGGAACGGTGGCCATTCTGCTGAAGAAAGAGATCGTTTTTCTGATGATTGGTTTTGTTTTTGTGATTGAAGCGCTCAGCGTAGTGCTGCAGGTGGGCTGGTTCCGGCATACCAAACGCCGATTCGGCGAAGGCAGGCGGCTATTCCGCATGGCGCCCTTGCACCATCACTTTGAAGAACTGGGCTGGCCGGAGTCCAAAGTGGTCGTAAGATTCTGGATATTGGGCATCTTTTGTGCCCTGATGTCCCTGGCAACCTTTAAGATACTGTAAAGGGACCGAATGCACGTTACAGGAAAAAATGTCTGCGTTCTGGGAGCCGGCAGAAGCGGCATCTCGGCAGCCATTCTGCTGGCTAAGCAGGAAGCCCGGGTGCTTGTCAGCGAATTGAACACTTCGCTGGAAACTTCCGATCTGCTGGCAATTTTCCGGGAAAACGGCGTCCGCTGGGAATTCGGCCGGCACAGTACCGCCATATACGAATCCGATTTCGTCATTCTCAGTCCCGGAATTCCCCCCAATGCGCCCATCCTGCGTGAACTTGAACTCCGCGACATTCCGGTCTATTCCGAGATCGAGGCTGCAAGCTGGTTCAGCGAAAGTCCCATTATTGCGGTCACGGGATCTAACGGAAAAACCACCACCACCTCGCTGATCGCGGACATGCTGCAGCGCAGCGGCATTCCGGCGGTCGCCTGCGGCAATATCGGGCATTCTTTTTCCAAAGCGGTCTATACCGCCATTGTCAGTGGCAGCGCACACCCCATGTATGTCGCGGAAATAAGCAGCTTTCAGCTCGAAACCATCCGCGAATTCCACCCCAATGTTGCGGTCATACTGAATATTACGCCGGACCATCTGGATCGCTATGACAGTTTTCTGGATTATGCGCTTACCAAATGCCGCATTCTGATCAATCAGACAAACAAGGATCTGGCCGTCCTCAACCGGGACGATGCGGTGATCAACGCACATGCCGGCACGGCAGCGTTGGTAATCCCCGTTTCGCGGGAAAAGCTCCCGGATGCCGTTGCCTGTTTTGACGGAGAGCATTTTTCATTTAAAACCGGCAGCGGCTGGCAACAGCTTCCCCGCAAGGACATCCGGCTGTTCGGGATCCATAACGAGTACAATATCGCCTGCGCCGCTTCGGCCGTTTCACCCTATGTTCAGGATCATGAAGGCGTGTTTGCATCTTTGCGAAACTTTAGCGCCATCCCCCACCGCATCGAATTTGCCGGTGAAACCGGGAATATCCGTTTCTACAACGACTCCAAAGGAACTAACATTGACGCGGTCATCATGGCGGTCCGCAGTTTTACTTCGCCGTTGCATCTCATCCTGGGCGGACGCGACAAGAACAACGATTTTACTGCACTTACGCCGTATTTATCGGAGAAGGACAAAATTTATCTTATCGGTGAATGTGCGGAAAAGATCCGGCAGCAGCTGAAAGAATTTGCACCGCAGCTCTGCGGCGATCTGGAAACGGCGGTGCTCAAGGCTTACCGTTCGGCGCATCCCGGCGATGCGGTACTGCTGTCTCCGGCCTGTGCAAGTTACGATCAGTACAAGAATTACGAGGAACGCGGCGACCATTTTAAAAGGATCGTGAAAAACATTACGGGGAAAGATGATGTATCGTAAACCGGATTACCCGCTCAGTTTTAAGGTCTTTGCGATCACGCTGCTGCTGCTGATCCTGGGCGGAATGCTGATCCTTTTTTCCGCAAGCACCCGCGTTGCCTTTAACATCGACGGAAATGCCAACAGCTTCTTTGAAAGCCACGTCAAATACCTGATTCTTTCCATCCTGGTTTGTGCCGTATTTTATCTTATTGACTATCAGACTTTAAAGAAAAGCACCTGGCTGCTCCTGCTGTTCACCCTTATTCTGCTGACGATCACCCTGATCCGCAAGTTCAGCAGCGGCAGCCACGGAGCCGTGCGCTGGTTCTCTCTCGGAGGCCGGAATTTGTTCCAGCTTGCGGAACTGGTAAAATTCACGCTGATCATCTATGTCAGCGCCTATATCGCGAACCACCGGGAAGATCTGGGCAATTTCCGCAAAGGGCTGCTTCCCGTTTTGCTTATTTCCTTGGTATTGATCGGGATGATCGCATTGACCCCGGATTTTTCCTCCGCATTCTCCCTCTTCCTGATCATCGCTATTATGCTGTATATTGCCGGCGCTTCCTTAGCGCAGCTGGGGATCGTCAGTGGCTTCCTGACGCTTGCCGCTGCCGCTTATGTCTGGTTTTCCCCCTATCGCCGCGCCCGCATCATTGCTTTTTTCAATCCCGAAGATATCTCCAACGGCAATTACCAGATCCGCCAATCGCTGATCAGCCTGTCCGGCGGCGGTTTTTTCGGCCGGGGTTTCGGTAACAGCACGGGAAAGAATCTCTTTCTGCCCGAAGCGCATACGGATTTTATTTTTTCTATCGCCGGAGAAGAGCTGGGTTTTATCACGACCTTTTTGATCCTGGTGGCATTTATCGTCCTTTTTCTCTCGATGCTGCGACTGGCAAAGCAGGTGGAGGATCCCTTCGGAAAGAGCCTGATCTTTGCCACAGCTTTTTCCATGACCTATTATGCTCTGATCAACGCTGCGGTCTGTGTCGGACTGGGACCGGTCACGGGTCTGCCCATGCCCTTTATCAGCAAGAGCGGTTCGCAGCTGCTCATCAATCTTGCCCTGATCGGAGTGTGTTTGAACATTGTCAAACAGTCCCAGCACAAACTGCAAAAACAAGCGGAATTTTTACATGAGCTCTAAAAAAAGAACCCGTTACACAATTATTGTCAGCGGCGGCGGTACCGGCGGCCACTACTACCCTGCGCTGGCAATTATGGAGGCTATACGGCAGCGTTCTTCCGAATTGCCCGCATCGCTGCGTATCGATTGCCATTATGTCGGTTCTTCCTTTGGCATTGAGGCACGACTCGCACCGCAGTCGGACTTTCCCTGCACCCTCATTCCCGTACGCGGATTTTCCCGCTATATGACATTCAAAGCGCAGGCGCGGAATCTGCTCCTGCCTTTTCGCCTGCTGATCTCCTTTATCCGCATTGCTCTCCTGTATCGGCGTCTGGATCCAGTGGCCACCGTTGCCACCGGCGGGTATGCATCCGCAATTCCGGGACAGCTCTCGAACCTGCGGCATATTCCGCTTTTTGTTCAGGAACAGAATGCTTATCCCGGCGTGACAAGCCGCCTTCTTGCAAAAAAGGCCATGGCGTTCTTTTATGCTTACGAAGCCGTCAAGGAGCACATCCGCAATGATGTCCTTTTTATCCGAAGCGGCAATCCGCTGCGCAATGCTATCCGGCGTATCCCGCGGGAAGAAGCCCGCAAAAAAATGGATCTGAAAAATGATGTATTTACCCTGTTTGTCTTCGGCGGCAGTCAGGGTTCCGCCAGCATCAACCGTTACCTGGCTAAGCGTATCGAATCCTGGATCTACAAATACGGCATCCAGGTGCTCTGGCAGACCGGAGAAAGCAGCTATGCGGAACTGAACAGAACGCTGGGGACAAATCCAAACATTCGCTTGATGAAATATATCAACGAAATGTCCGCCGCTTATTCGGCTTGCGATATGGTCATTTCCCGGGCCGGAGCGCTGAGCCTGGCGGAGATCGAGCAGCTGCGCGTTCCCGCTATCCTGATCCCCCTTCCGGGAGCCGCCGGGAACCATCAGTATTTCAATGCAAAAACACTGGAAGCGCTGGGCTGTGCCTACCTGATCGAGGAAAAGGAATTCCCGAACAATCCCTTTACGCCCATTCTGAATGCCATGATCCGTGATCCGCAGCAGCTGGAAAAAATGCGGGCGGCATTCCCTGAACGGGAAGAAAATGCCGCAGACGGCATCGCCCGGAATATTTTAAACCGTTTACAATCCTTTTACGCCTGGAGTTAACGATGAACGAGAACAGGATCCTTCAAATATTCGGCTCTATCCGGAAAATTCACATGATCGGCATTGGCGGGATCGGCATGAGCGGAATTGCGGATGTTCTTCTGCGTATCGGTTTTCGAGTTTCCGGATCGGACAGCACGGAAAGCAGCATCACGGAGCACCTGCGTTCCCTGGGCGCCGAGATCAGCATCGGGCATCACCGCGATCAGATCCGCAGACCCGATATTGTGGTTTACTCATCCGCCATCAAACGGGACAATCCCGAATACCGGCAGGCGGAACGCCTGGGGATCAAGCTGATCCGCCGTGCGGAATTCCTGGGAATGCTCCTCTCTGTCTGGCCTATCCGCATCGGAGTAGCCGGAACACACGGCAAGACCAGCACCTCTTCCATTCTGGCTTCCGCGCTGGATGCCGCCGGTTCCCACCCCTCTCTTTTCATTGGCGGCATCATCAAGGACCTGCATACCAATGCGCGTATGGATTCCAAAACCTGCGTGATCTTTGAAGCGGACGAATTTGACCGCACCTTTCTGGCCTTGCCGCCCACACTGGCTATCATTACCAACGTTGACGCGGACCACCTGGACATTTACAAGAACATTAATGATATGAAAACCGCTTTCCTGGAATATGCCAACAGCATTCCGGAGAACGGCTCGGTGATCCTCTGCCATGACGATCCCGAAGCGCGCAGCCTGCTCCCCTTAATCGACCGTCCTTGCGTTACCTACGGAGAACACCCGGATGCGGATTTCCACATCGGCGATGTCCGCTACGATACGGAATCGCATTTCAAACTGTATTACAACGGCGAAGCCATCGGGGACTTTGCCATGCGCCAGGTGGGACTGCATTACATACAGAATGCCGCAGCGGCCCTGGCCTGTGCCTATCTTCTGCACCTTGACATCGCTTCCGCCGGAAGCGGCGTCTACAGCTATGCCGGCGTTGAGCGGCGCTTTGAACTGCGTTATGAACAAGGGAACGTCCTTTTCTACGACGATTACGCGCACCATCCCACCGAGATAGCCGCAACACTGAAAGGCATCCGTACACGATACCCGGAACGCCGTTTGATCGTGATCTTTCAGCCCCATCTTTTTAGCCGTACGCGTGATTTTGCCAGGGGTTTTGCACGCTCGCTGCAGCTGGCGGACAAAGTCTTTCTCGTGGATATTTACCCCGCCCGCGAAGCGCCGATCCCGGGTGTCAGCAGCGCTATGATCGTCGACATGATGCGGGAAGCCGGTTGCGGGAACGTTTCCTACATTCCGGATATGAAGGACATTCCGGCGGCACTTATCCCGGAAATACGTCCGGGAGACATCATTGTGACAATGGGAGCCGGTGATATATGGAAAGTTTGTGATACGGTGTTTAAATCCTGGAATGAACGCTAAAATGAAAAATAAGCGATACATCCTGCAGCTGCTTTTCACGCTGACGATCTTCAGCCTCTCCCTGCTGCTTGCCATTCTTTACTGCAATTACCAGCATGTGTTCACCGTCAAGCATATTGAGGTCAGCGGTCAGAATGAACTGGACGAAAAGGAAGTAATCCATATCAGCGGGATCCGCCGCGGAAGCGAAATGTTCAGCCTGGACCTCTCTTCCGCCATGGAACGCCTGATCGCGGAACCCTATGTTCACAATGCCTTTATCAGCCGGCAATTCCCGGATGTGATCCGCATCCACATCATTGAACGCCGGCCTATGGTGCTGATCGATCTCCGTGAAACCTATGCCCTGGATGCCTTTGCTACCGTGCTTCCCCTGCCCCGCCGCACTCCGACGGAAACGCTGCCCGTCATTAAGGGCATCGATCCCGATCTGGCAATGCAAACCGGCATAAGCACCCAGCATCCCGATATTCTTCATGTCATCCATTTTGTTAACTACATCCGCGGTTTCGGCGATGAGATCGCCGCCTACTGCAACCATATCAGCTGGTCGGAAGAAAAAGGCTGGATCATCCGTCCGGGAGTGGAATACCCCCATATTTATCTGGGAAATGAGGATCTGGAAAAACGCATTGATATTTTGCACGCATTTGTGAAGGAAATGAACGAAAACAGCATTGACATGCGCCGTTACCGCTATATCAGCCTGCGATACAACGGCCAGGTCATAGTACGGGACAAATTATGAGCAATCCAACGAATGAAAAGACACTGTTAAGCGCGCTGGACATCGGCACCACCAAGATCTGCGCCGTGATCGGCGAGTATGACAGAAGCACCTCCGAATATCATATCCGCGGAATCGGGAAAGTCCCTTCGGCGGGAATGAAAGGCGGCGTTGTCATCGATATTGACCGTATGCGTCAGTGCATTGAAAATGCCGTCAAGGACGCCCTAAAGCAAGCCGGACTGGATCGGATCAATGGCGTTATCATCGGCATTGCCGGCGATCATATCCGCAGCAACGAAACCGAACATGCTATTCCTATCAACCGTCCGGACAGCAGCAAAAAGATTAATATCATTGACGAAAAAGATATCGTACGGCTGGAGGAGTCCGTCAAGAATATCAATATCGGCATCGACCGCGAGATTATTCACGTCATTGCTCAGGAATATATTATCAACGATCAGATGGTCGTCAAGAATCCCATCGGCATGAGCGGCAACAAGCTGACCCTGAAAGCGAACATTATCACCGCCGCCATCAACAATGCCCGCGATCTGGTGAATTGCGTGCAAAAAACAGGACTGAACGTCTACGATATCGTACTGGAACCCATCGCATCGGCGGAATCCGTGCTGACCTACGATCAAAAGGAACTGGGCGTCTGTCTGATCGATATCGGCGGCGGGACCACGGATATCACGATTTTCCGGGACGGGCATCTTGTCAGCACCAATATTGTGGGCCTGGGCGGGGAGATCATTACCCGGGACATTGCCTCGCTGATCCAAACCTCTTTTTTTGAAGCGGAACGCATAAAGAAACAGTACGGCTGGGCAACGGCCAAACAGGCAAAAGCGGAAGGCATTCGCGAATTCTACGTCAAGCCCGTCAACGGCAGGACCGATATCGCGCTGAATTCTTATCACCTGTCGGAGTTCATCGAAGCCCGTCTGCGGGAGATCTTTATGATGGTACAGAAACACATTCGCGGACAGCATCTGAACGCCGGTATCGTGCTGGCGGGCGGCGGAGCCCTTTTGAACGGCATTGATCATCTAGCAGAAGAAATCTTCGGAATGAACTGCCTTATCGGTTACCCACGCCACCTGAACGGACTGGAAAAAGAAAATTACACGCCGGATTACGCAACCGCAATCGGACTGCTGTATTCGGCGAACAAACCGCATCTAAAACCGAGATTCCCCTCGGGTCAGAATAAAATGACCCTGTGGAATAAGATAAAAGAACGTTTATCGGAATTCTTTTGAAAATTAAGGAATGGAGGATCCTATGTTGATCGAATACGACGGATTGGAAGAACAAAGGGCCAGGATCAAAGTGATTGGTGTTGGCGGCGCGGGCGGCAATGCCATCCGGCGCATGATCGAAGCAAATGTCACCGATGTAGAGTTTATTGCCGTTAACACGGATGCACAGGCTCTGCTGAACAATCCCGCAGAGATCAAGATACAGATCGGTGCAAATCTCACGCGCGGCCTGGGTGCCGGCGCCAATGCCAAGATCGGTTATCAGGCTGCAGTGGAAAGCAAAGACCGTCTTGAGGAGATCGTCCGGAATACGGACATGGTCTTTATCACGGCCGGCATGGGCGGCGGTACGGGCACCGGAGCCGCACCTGTCATCGCAGAGATCGCCAAGAACAGCGGCGCGCTGACCATCGGCTTTGTCACCAAACCTTTCCTTTTTGAAGGTACCCCGCGCATGAAACGCGCCGAGGCCGGTATTGAACGCCTGCGCGAACACGTAGACAGCCTAATTATCGTTCCCAATCAAAAACTGATCGAATTTGTGGACGACGATACCAATATCGTGGATGCTTTCAACCAGGCGGACCTCATCCTGAACCAGGGAACGGCGGGTATCTCCGATCTGATCACCAAACCCGGGCTGATCAATCTGGATTTTGCCGATGTCAAAACTGTCATCAACCGGAAAGGCCCTGCCGTGATCGGCGTCAGCCGTTACAGCGGAACCGACCGCGCTATCCGCGCCGTTGAAAATGCCATCCACTCCCCCTTGCTGGAAAGCAATTCCATCAAAGGCGCCAGCGGCCTGTTGATCAACTTTACCGGCGGAAAGGATATGCGCCTGCAGGAAGTCAATAAAGCAGCCAGCATTATCCAGAAAGAAGCCGGCGAGGATGCCAATATCATCGTGGGCGCAATGATCGACGAAAATATTAAGGACGAGATCCGGGTAACGGTGATCGCAACCGGCTTTAACGGCACGCCGCGTAACGATTCGGAAGACGAACTGCCGGAAAGTCTTATTCCAAAGACAAGCCCCACCATACAGACTGCAGCCGATCCCATGAGTGGAGAAGAACAGATCCCTATCTTCCGGCCGGCTCCTCAGCCCCAGACACAGGGAGATATCCCGGTTTTCGGTGAAAATCATGTACCGGATGAAACTTTGTATCCGCTGGATAATGCGCAAAAGAACGATATCAATATTCCGACTTATCTGCGCCTTTTCCGCCGCAACAAATAACAAAGAAAAACCCTCTACCTCCTTTGTGTGGCAGCCACCCGTATCAAGCGGGTGGCTGTTTCCTTTACGGACAGAATTCCGGTGTTTTTATCAGACCGGTTCTATACGATATTTTTTCAGACAGAATCATCCCGCAGGGATCCCTGTGGGACAGGATATGACGGATATCTTTATATGACAGGATAACAGGATAAACAGGATTTATTAACAATTGTTTTAATTGACAATTCCAGGATCTCGACAACTCAACGCCTCGACGACTCGACATTCTTTAGACAGGATCACAGGATATCACGGATATCTTTTTAGACCCTTCTTCGTCAAGACCTCTCAGTGCCCGGTGCCCGACGCCCAGCACTTAATCTTAACCTCAATCTCAATCTTATTACTCAATAAAAAACCCCGCCTTTCGACGGGGTTTTTCTTAAATGGACTTATGAATAAAACCCTTATTTATTCAGGACCATCTTTCCGACGCGCATAGTGTTGTCTACTCTGAGCTGATAGAAATAGACACCGGAGCTCAGACCGCTGCCGTCGAAAATAACATTGTGGGTGCCGGCTTCCATCGTCTGGGCCTTAAAGAGGGTCGCCACATTCCGTCCTTTGACGTCAAAGACCGAAAGGGTAACCCTTGCGCTTTCGTTAAGCGTAAAGGGAATAACGGTCGTCGGGTTGAAAGGGTTCGGATAAGCGGCTCCGAGTTCGAATTCACGGGGTGTCAGAATACCCGGTACGCCTGTGTAATCGCCAAGATCCAGCACAACAATGGGGAAAGAAACGCCGGCATTGGGAATTGAAGAGGTGTAAACGACTTCCAGTTCGGGACCGGCGTCCATATTGGCGATATCAATGACATTCCAGAGACCGCTGGTACCCGGAGCAAAAGAAGTGTCCGCGGTATCAGCGATGGTCAGTTCCCAGTTTTCCGAATTATCAATGTCGCCTCCCTGATATTCAACACGGAACATCATGGCATTGGGGGGACCCGAATAGCGTGATCCAAATATGAAATCGATATTTTCATCGATATCGATATCTCCCTGTGCGCCGCCGGCAAGGTAACCGCCGTTGAGATAATTTTCATTGGCTATCTCAAAGAGCGGTGTGCGCTTGAGCGTATCTCCCTCTTCCTGAAGGAGCCAGATGTGTTTGCTGCCGTCACCGTAGGTATATTCGCCGACGATGATCTCCTCGACGCCGTCACCGTCAACATCGGCTACCTGTGCCGCGTCAAAGGTAATACCGCCGGGAAGCGGTGACATTGAAGAATAGACATAATTGGTACCGTCGTGGCTGACTTTGGAAATGACGACTTCGTCAAAGAAATAGGCGTTGCCGTTCATGACGGCCACATCCCATTTGTTGTCGCCGTCATAGCTGTCCAGGTCCAGTTCGGAGAATTCCAGGGTCCAGGTTTCCGAGCCGTCACCGTCATCCGGAATATCCGTAACGGATCCGATGATAATGCGCATACCGGATGCGCGGCTTGCCATGAGAATTTCATCGGTACCGTCATTGTCGATATCGAAGATCTTCATGGAAATGGGACGGATATTCTTATTGTCCTCATCCGTGATGGTCCAGACACTGTTGGGTTCCCATTTCCCGCTGACGGGATTCTGAATGCCGAAGTTGTCGCCGCCGGCATGTTCATAGACCCAGACGCGGTAAGGATTGGCGTTCTCGGTGTTGGTAAAGTTCACAATAGCCCAGACCAGTTCCATCTTGCCGTCCTTATCCAGATCGGTAACCGCAAGGACCGGCCAGGTGTTTTGAATGATGGCGGGGGAAAAATCCTGGGCATTGGCGGACCATACGACCTCGTATTCGCCGCTAGTGGGAGAATGTTCGAGTTTGTAAATACGCGGGATGAGTTCGGATGCGCCGTCGTTCCAGTTATCATTAATAAGATAGATCTCCTTATTCCCGTCGCCATCGATGTCGTAACCGGCGACCAGATAGCCGATACCGCCGATGTTCAGGTCCGCTTCGGGAACCGGAATCTCGCCAACACGCGGAATCACTGCCAGTGCTAATCCCGCACTGACGGTCAGTACGAGCAGCAAACGTAACAAGTTCTTCATGGTTGTCTCCTTTGTTAAATTACAGTTTACTTACATTTTAAATCCGAGCGAAAGACGGTTTGTCAATCCGAGATCGCCCATGGAACACAGTGCATAATCCAGCACAATCCGGTTCCATTTTAGTCCTATCCCGGTACTGAACCCGCCTTCGTCTGCGGTCAGCTTATAGCCAAGCCGGAAAAACACACGGGTATCATAGGAATATTCGATCCCGATGTTGTATTGTTCCTGGTTATCATTCGGATGTACCATATCCATCGCGGCAATAAGCTTATTCGGTCCCTTGCTGAAGACATCGATCACTCCACCGAAACGGAAAGTCATCGGAAGCGACCAGTAATCGAAGGGATATTCCGTATTGGTCAGGTAACTTTTGGAATTGCTGTAGTCGATATAGGTCCCGCTGAACTGCACCTTGTTCGAAAAATTCAGGATGCTCATACCGATCTTCAGATTCCTGAAGGGTGCGCGATAAACGATGCCGATATCCCAGGCAAGGGTCTTGTAACCGTTAAGACCGTATTTTTCATTGACCAGCTTTGCGGTCAAGCCCATGGAAACACGGTCCGTCAGATAGCGGCCGTAACTCAGACCGATCGCATAATTGCTCATCTGCAGCATTTCGCCGGTTCCGTTGGGATTTTCGACCGTTGTGATCTCCAGTTCGCCGAAATTCACATATTTGGCATTTACGGAGAAAGTTCCCCATTGGGAATGCCTATAGGCATAAGACAAGGCGCCCACATGGATACCGGCCGGCCATGAATTGTACGCGGCATAGATATCGTGGTTTTCGGCATCCGAAATTCCGGAAGGATTCCAAAATACGGAACCGGAGCCTTCTGTCAGCGCCGTAACGGCTTCGCCCATTGCCACTTCCCTGCCGCCGACACCGATAGTCAGGAATTGTCCCGTCGCCGTGCCCACCGGTGCAAAAGGTTCAGCAACCGTAAAGGCGGTCGTAAGAACCATGAGCAATATGATCGTAATTTTTTTCATGTTTGACTCCTGCCTTATCGTATGATCACAAATTTACCGGTCGTCTTGCCGTAACTTGCCGATGAAACCGTATACAAGTAGACGCCCGGTGCGGCATCCTGGTTGTTCCGTGTCACCAGATCCCAGATCGCGGTACCTGCGCTTTTTTCAGGTAAGGTTTCGTAGGGTCCGGTCACTCGCGGATTGCTGGTTCTGATCTCGTCGACAAAATCGCCGTCCAGCGTATAGATCCGGATAACGGCATCTTCGGGCAGATTGATAAACATCAGCTGGTGTTCCCAGGGTGAAGTACCGAGGCTGGGAATGGGATTATTCCATATTGCCGAACCGATATAAGGATTCGGGACCACCTTGACATTGTCCAGTGTCTGTGCCGCTGCGGAGGTGGGGGTCATGGCCTTGAAATTCGCTTCGCTGGTCATGATGATGCCGTATCCCGGCACATTTTTGCTGATAGTCTGTACGCAGTAATAATAATCAAATCCAAAGCGCACCGTGGTGTCGCGGAAAGCATAGACATCGGCGCCGCCCATATCGGCAGGAGGCGGCCAGTTTTCGGTATCGGTATCAAAAACGGCCAGTTCATCCCAGATAAAGGAGCCGTTCGGCATTTTGCGGTTGCTGCGGATCACCCGGTAGCCGCCGAATTTGTCATGCGCCTCCGGCAGATCGTCCCAACTGATGTCCACGCCCTGGTAATTGCCTTCGTCGTCGGAAGCTTCGGTCAGATTGAACTCCGTTACCGGTGCCATCAGCTCGCTAAAGTTGACAGCATAATCGTTGTCAACGATGTACTGCGCCATCAGCATGATCTTATTCAATTCGATAATGGAATAAATGCCGCCGTTCATTTGGTCGCCGCCGACACCGTAGGCAATAGTCACAACAACGGATTCCCCGGGTTTCAGGGTATCAATGGAGCCGTAGCTGGTCAGCGCACGGTAATCCTGCGGCATAAAATATCCATCCTGCCACTGGGTGTAGGCGGGGTTGACCGCCTGGGTAATATCATGGAATTCATTGATATTGATGTAGTCGTTCCAGCGAGCGTCATCGGTCTGCGGGTCATCGTGGATGGTACAGGTCACATAGGATTTTGGGGCCAGAAAGGGCTCGGATTTCAGCATGCGCCAGCCCAGAAATCCCGCGCTGTTAAAGGTGCCGTCCACATCCGGGTTGCCGAAATCGTCGTCCAGGTGATCGAAATCGTACCATTCCCGGTCCAGGAGCGTGGTATCCAGCCCCCAGTCCTCCGCACCGTATTCCAGGTTATCACCATCCCACATGAATGTCATCATTTTGTCCAGGGGAAAGGTGTTCAGGGAATCCAGCAGCCAGGGTTCGCGCAGCGCCTGACGCCGCATATAGGGGATCAGCGTGACCCATTCCCAGCCGGAGTAGGTTCCGTTGTAAGTTGTATCGCGAGCATCATCTATTGTGAAAGTGGAATTTGCGTTGCTCAGGGCATGGTCGTCCTCATTGATCTGTGGCCCTTCGACCGGCCAGTCGGCGCGCTTGGCCACATCGCCGTCCCAGCGCAGCGTAAAGGTAAAATGATACAGATCCCGCATCTTGTCGGGAACAAAATCGCCGTCCGTGTCCACACCCACGTTCTTGATCGTATATTCCGTAATAATAAAATCATCCGCGAGAGGGTTGTTCCACGCATAAGTCCGTTCTTCAATGGTTACGCCAAGGGGATCGTCGCCCGATGAAGACTGCGTACCCGCAACGTCCCAGTATTTGGTGTAGGTCTCCTGGTCTGCACGGGTCCCGGGCTTATAGACATGGATAGAGTCCAGCGGCGCATATTCGCCGTCACGTTCATTCAGCACGCTGTACTTCAGAACGCCGTCCTTATCAAAAGCTCCTGAAAGCCAGAGTGTTCCGGCATAGAGATAGGAATTCCCGGAACCGCCCGGCCATTCGCAGGAGGGTGCCGGTGCCGCATAACTGTCGTCGCCGATCTCTCCGTGGTTGGTTATATTATTCCACAGCGAGCCGATCTTATGCACAAAACTGTCGTAGACCACGACGGGATTCTGCGCCGAAAGCAGCCCTGCCGTCAGCAGGAGTACGCTTAGAATAATGTGCCGTTTCTGATGTATTTTCATTCAATTCTCCTTTTTCCTTAAAACTGGATCGATAATCCGGCACGGAACTGACGCGGATCGTTATAGACCTCCGGATTGTAGATAAAGGAATAATCGATATCCTGATCCACAATCGCGGCGTCGTTGCGCAGGTTATAAAATTGCGATGAACCGATATACGATATATACATTGCATTAAAGACATTGAACACGTCAAGGAAAAGGTCCATGTTCACCGGTCCCAGTTTTATCTGCCGGTTCAGCCGTATATCCAGATTATAGGTCCAGGGCAAGCGCAGATCGTTGGTCCTTCCCGTTCCGTAGGAGGAATAGGGCAAGCCGCTGTTCAGGTCAAACTGAAAATTCGCCCGCCATTTACGCAGCAGCGGAGACAGATGCCGGGGCGTACGCAAGGTGATATTGGCATTGATGGTATGGGTCTGGTCATGGCTCAGAGGGAACATTTTCTGATCTTCCCCGTAAAGCGGAGCGTTGTAGTCGTTGTATAGGCGGCCCTGGGCGTTCGAAAAGGTATAATTGACCGATGCTCCCCAGTATTCGGTCAGCGTTTTGTACAGGGCAAGTTCAAAGCCTTTGATATTGGCATAATCGGCATTGACGTAGATATTGCCGTCACTGGGTGAATTCCGGAATACGTATTTCTGGTAGTTCGTCAGGTTGGTGACGTCCTTATAGTAGCCTGTGATCGAGATCTTCAGCGTCGGTGAGAAGAGGTGTTCCAGGCTGATATCATAGGAAACGGTCTTTTCCGGATCCAAACCCGGATTACCGATGTAGTTGCCCGTTGTGGTCAGCTTCTCGTAATACAGGTTCCGGTAAAGATAATAGCTGTCCGGCCGCTGGAAATAATGGCCGTAGGTAAACATGATCTTGTCGCGTTCGGTCAGCGGAAAGGACAGTCCGAAACGCGGAGATACCTGATGCTTTGGCTTTGCTTCGATGGGATCCTTGAGAACGGGAACACCCGTATCGTCCAGCTGTTCAAAGGGATTCGTAAAATCTGCCGGATACTGCACCGGATCGCCGAAACCGCTGGGATTAAAGTAATCGTAACGCAGTCCCACCAGCGCAACCAGTCCGCGGTATTCCATTTTATCCTGAATGTACAACCCGAAATCGATATTGTCCTCGCTCCAGATATCCGTCCTGAAATAGGTCCGGGAATAGCTGGAATCAACCGGATTAAAACTGATCGTGCTCCAGGAGATATTCGTTACGTCCATGTTGTTATGCGTAAAGTCGAAGCCGCCCCGGATCTGATGGTTTTGGGTCAGCTGGTTCTCGATATCGAATTTCAGCTTGTTCACCGTCGAGATCTGGTCCCGGTAACCCGGATCGTCCCCGCCGACCCACCAGATATCGTTCTCGCGGTCACGGTTCCGGTAATGCGGACCATCTCCCGCAAAATCCCAGTTCAGATATTCGTTCACATCGCCGTCGTCATCATAGTCATCCACATCCCGCGTACCGTAAAAATACGAAGATCTCATGTGCTGGAACTTCAAATCATAAAAGGTCTTCGAATTCAGCTGATGGGTAAAACCCAGATTAAAGGAATTCGCCTTGCTTTCACGGTCCCAGAGATGCTCCTGCATCCGGGTATCAATGTAGACCTTTTTAAAGCGGGTTTGCTGATACCAGGTGATGGTATCCCCCCCGACAGCCACAAAACCCGTACGTCCGATGCTGAAACCGGAATCCTGATAAGCACTTGCGTCGTCCACATAGGTATAGATAAAGGCCGTATCATTGCGGACACTGGCGGAGGGATTCGGATCGTAGTAGCGTTCGCTGATCCAGTATTCATCCGGAGGACCGTATTTGGAGGCGTAAATGTAAAAGTCGTCGGAAAAGGTGTAAGAATACATTCCGCTTGCCGATAATTTCATTTTATCATTCAGCTTAGCGGTAAGCTTTCCGTAAAATTTTTGATTGCTATAATTGTTGTTGATAAAATAGTCCTGCTTTTCGTCACTGAGATCCGCCGAAAGCGCAAAAGTCAGGCGGTCGCTGTTCGGAATGAGCGGACCACTGAGGTTCAGGCGTAGGACATTCTGAAGTTCATGCTGATATTTCAGCGTATACCAGCGGTCTTCGCGCGGAAGGATCAGCGCCCGCAGGGAATCCTGATTTGACGTGCCGGGAAAGAATTTGAGGGTCTTTTCCTTGAATTTATCCAGCGGCATCAGCAGATCATTCATCGCGTTGCCGAAATCCGTCGTCATCCAGGTTGCTTTTCCGCTGAGCTTTCTTCCTCCGGCATCCGTAGCTACGTTGATCACGCCGGACTGTACGTTCCCGAATTCTGCGCTCAAGCCCCCGAGCGAAACTTCCATCTCCGAGATCGCCTCCGTGGGTATGCCCAGAGTAAAGCCTCCCGTGCTGCCGGAATAGGTGCTGGCGGGATCGCGCATGGGCATGCCGTCTATAACGACCAAAACCTCACCGCTGCGGCCGCCGCGAAAATGCGATCCGACCACACCGGGCTGATTCTGCGCAATACTCATGAAGTTGTCGATGGGCTGAACTTGCATTTCTTCAGCCGTGACGTTGTGCGTGGAAGCGAATTCGTCCTTTTTCAGAAGCTCCCGCGTCGCAACAACCAGCACTTCTTCCTGCCCGATCACCTCGACCTGCATATCGACATTCAGTTCGGTGGTCAGGTTGATATTGACCTCAATATCCGTGATACGCACATTGGAATACCCCACATAGCTGACCAGAGCACCATAGATGCCCGGTTCAATATTCAGGATCGCATAGTAACCCTGAGCATCCGTTGCAGCACCCGTGCCGGTGGAACGCCCGTCCTCTAAAATAACGATATTGGCTCCGATCAGCGGTTCGCCGCTGGTCATATCCCGCACAATTCCCGCAATTTTTCCCGTGGTTGCCGCGACCAGCAACTGAGATCCAAGGACCAGCAGTACAAAGTATCTGGATACAAGAGTGCCTGGACATCTTTTCATATGATTCCTTCCTTATTCAAGCTTTCTTATTCTATATATTAATATGTTTCATGACACTATCAATCGCACGAAAGAAAAGTATAAAAAACATTTGATAGATTCAACATATTTTTAATGGAATTTCTCTTATTATTTATTACTTTTCGTCTAAATTAAGGAGTTTTTTTATGTTTGTTCGCCAAAATATTTCGAATATTGATATTTTTCCCTTCAACGTGAGTAGCGATCATGAATTCCGGATCGCTACCATGGTGATATCCGGAGCCCAAAATGTGTTGATCCGCATTCGGACTTCCGGGGGGCTGGAAGGCTGGGGTGAAGCGAGTTCTTTCCGCGCCATCGTAGGTGAAACCCAAAAGATCAATCTGGCGGCGGCGCAGGAACTGCGGGATTTCCTGATGGGAAAAGACGCTCTGGAATATGCCGCCCGGACAAGGGAAATGGATGCCTTCCTGCCCCGCAACAGTACGATCAAAAGCGCCTTTGATATGGCTTTGTACGATATTTCCGCCAAACACGCAGGGCTGCCGCTTTATCGCTTTCTCGGCGGGGAAAAACGTCCGATGGAAACAGACCTGACAATGGGGATCAGCTCGCTGGAAAAAGCCGGAAAGGATGCGCTGGATATTGTAAAGAAAGGCTTCCGCAAGATCAAGACCAAGGTCGGCATCGATCCCGAAGAAGACATCCTGCGGCTGCGCGAGATCCGTAAGGCCGTCGGTCCGGGCGTTAAGATCCGCATCGATGCCAATCAGGGCTGGGACCGGGTGACCGCCGTCAATTGCCTGCATGCCATGGAAGAACTGGATATCGAATTCTGCGAACAACCCGTAAGGCGGGATGATCTGGAAGGAATGCGCTATATCTCGGAACGCTGCTCCATTCCGGTGATGGCGGATGAATCGGTCTTTTCACCCGAAGACGCCCTTGCCGTGATAAAAGCACAGGCTGCTCCCCTGATCAATATCAAACTCTCCAAGTCCGGCGGCATCAAGAACGCCATCATGATCGCCAATATCTGCGAAGCGGCGCATATTTCCTGCATGACCGGCTGCATGTCCGAATCCGGTCTGGCCAATACGGCCTTCTGCCACTTTGCCATGGCACATCCCATCGTTAAATATTTCGATCTGGACGCCAATGTAGGGCATATCAACGAACCCATCATCGGCGGGGTCAGCATCCGGAACGGCATGATCGAATTCCCCGAGGGCATTACCGGCATCGGCGCCGAACCGGACCCCAATTTTATTAAAACATTGAAATCACTCTGACCCGCATAAAACATTTTCAAGCACGAAGGTACGTCCCACACTCCCCGTCTCCCTCACTAAAATTAAACTCAAAAAAAAAGACTGTTACCGTGAACAGCCCTTTTATTATAAAGATTTTAAAATTTATTCTGCCATTTTCTTGATTTCGCCTTTGACCATGGTCAGTTTGATCCTGTAATCCTGATCGAACACCACGATATCGGCGTCGCGGCCGGGCATGATGTAGCCGGTCTGGATCTGGCGGCTGATAACCGTTGCCGGATTGCAGCTGGCCATGCGCAGCGCGTCTTCCAGCGGTATGCCCATCAATTTGACCAGGTTTTCAACACCCTTGATCATTGTCAGCGCCGAGCCGGCGATGGTATCATCGGCTTTACGGACAAAAAGGCCGTCCTTGCAGTAGACTTCCTCATTGTTTGCGATCAGCTTGCCGCTGGTCTGTCCCGTGGGTTTCAGGGCGTCCGTGACCAGTATGATCTTATGAATGGGTTTTACACGCTGTAAGAGTTTGACAATGGCCGGATGCACGTGATAACCGTCGGCGATAACTTCGCAGGCAATATTCGGATAGATCATGATGGCACCAACCACACCGGGATCACGGTGATGCAGGCGGCGCATCGCATTAAAGAAATGCGTGGAATGCAAGATCCCGGCCTGAACCCCTTCCATCATGTCTTCAAAAGTGGCGTTGGAGTGTCCTGCTGCCATGACGATCCCCTGTTTTGCGCAGTAGAGCGCAAGTTCGTGCATGCCCTTGAGTTCGGGAGCAACGGTCATAATGGCAATATTTCCCTTGGCGGCCTGGACGTATTCTTCCATTCTTTTCATATTGACGGGACGCATGTATTTGGGATCCAGCGCGCCGTGTTTTTCCCTTGAAATAAAAGGACCTTCGAGGTTCGCCCCAAAGATGCGCGCGCCCTCTTCCTTTCCGACCGCATCGCGGATGGATTCGATGCAGCGGATAAATTTCCCGTGTTCCTGGGGATAAAGCGTGGGGCAAAAAGCGGTTACGCCGTAATTTACCAGGGCCTTTGACATTTCCAGTATGGATTCCGGGGTGCCATCGGAAGTATCATAACCGTGAATACCATGAATGTGGGTGTCGATGAATCCCGGGGCAATATACGCGCCGTTTACGTAGATGGTCGTCGTGTCTTTGGGCAAATGCAGACTGTTCAGCTTACTGTTGCTGACCACATCCGCGACTTTGCCGTCACGGATCACAACGGAGGTCTGTGGAGCCATGGAGATGCCGGTGAAAACCGTACCGTTGCGCAGACAAATGGTGTGACTCATGGAAAGTCCTTTCGTTATCCATGGAATGTACAATTTTTTAGGGTGAAATAAAAGCGAATTGCATACATAAAAGCTTGTATTTTACAGACTTTCACGGAAGTTTTTCCAGCAGAAAACGCCGGAATTCCGCATAAGCGGCTGTCAGGAGCGTCGCCCTTTTCTCTTTTTTCATAACTTCCTGAAGCATTTCGGGAATATCGGGCGCCGTTCCCAGTGTCTCCCTCACGGTATCGTAAAATTTTGCGGGATGCGCCGTTTCAAGGCAAATGCAGGGCGTTTCGGGATCCTGCTGCCGGTATGCTTCCAGAGCACAGAGTCCGACTGCCCCGTGAGGATCTAACACATATCCGCAGCTGTGAAAGATTTTTCGCATCATCTCACGCGTCGCCGTGTCGTCAAAAGATGCGCTGAACACATCCTGGCGCAGAAAATCCACGGCATGGCCGTACAATTCCCGGATACGGGCAAAATTGCTGGGGTCTCCTACATCCATGGCATTGGAGATCGTGGGGATGGTCGCTTCGGGTTCATATTTCCCGCTTTTCAGATATCGGGTCAAACTGTCGTTGCGGTTGCAAGCGGCAATAAAACGCTTTACCGGCAATCCCATGCGTTTGGCGATCAGTCCTGCGGTCAGATTTCCCAGATTGCCGGAAGGAACCGCGATCAGCGGAACCGTATTTACCGCTTCCGCCTTCAGGCGAGCATAGGCAAAAAAGTAATAGAAGCTTTGCGGGATCAAGCGCGCGATATTGATGGAATTTGCCGAAGTCAGCTGCAGGTGTTCGTTCAGTTCCGTATCCCCGAAAGCCGTCTTGACCAGGCGCTGGCAATCGTCAAAACTTCCTTGTACCTCCAGCGCGTGAATGTTGCTCCCTTGGGTGCTTAACTGACGCTCCTGCAGGCTGCTGACCATACCGGAGGGATATAAAAGCACGACCCGTATGCCTTCGACACCCTTGAAGGCATCGGCGACGGCGGAACCCGTATCGCCGGAAGTGGCGACCAGAACCGTAAGGGTGCGGCCGCTGTCTTTGGAATAATATCCCATCAGCCGGGCCATAAACCGGGCTCCGACATCTTTGAAAGCCAGGGTGGGCCCATGGAATAATTCCAGGATGTAGCGCTTGTCGTCGAGGCGGACCAGCGGAATGACAAAATTCAGACTTTCGTCCACGATACGGATCAGCTCGTTGGCAGGCATGTCCTCTCCCAACAGGGTCAGAACCACTGCAGTGGCGATCTCGTGAAAACCCAGTTTGTGGATGTTCTCAAAAAACCGGGGCGGCATTTGCGGAATATCATCCGGCATATACAGACCCTTGTCGTCCGGCATGCCTTTTAATACCGCGGTCTTAAGATCCGCTGCCGCGCTGATATGATTCGTACTGTAGTATTCCATCTTTCCTTCCGTATCGCCGACTTGGGGAAAAGATACAACAGTATTCATAAAAATAAAACATTCTTCACGGAAATATCCTCCGCGGAATGATCCCTTCCGCTATTTTTTTTTGCTGTATTTTCATAATAATCGGCGTATAATCTTTACAAAACAAGGACCTGCCATGAAACGGACTTCTATTCTGCTGCTTGCCATCCTGCTCTTCTTTGGCTTTGCCTGTTCAAGCAGACAGCTTGCGGAAGAAAGCAAAAGCCTTTACCCCTACCTGGAGGCGGAAGCATTGCTGGCGCTGACCCAGAATCCGGATCCGCAAATCCGTATCATCGATCTGCGATCCCCCGAAGCCTATGCCCGCGGACATATCCCAACGGCCGTCAACATGCCTTCCGGAGAAATCATGACACGCCTGAAAGAACTCCCCAGATCGCAGTATCTCATCTTTTACTGTGAAAGCGGCGGCCGCGCACACATGGTGATCGAGCAGCTGAAAAATAAAGGCTATATCCGCATGCTGAACTGGGGCGGCTATTCCCGCTGGCCCCATGCCGCTTCTTCAGCAATCCAGCCTTCCGAATTCTGAAAGGTACATTAACCCTCTCCCCCTTCTCTCTTCCCGGTTTGATAATAATTATTAAAAAATCATGCTTATAAATATTCCGAATATTGCTTATATTTTTCGCATGGAAACCGGTTCACATTACTACGGAGTGCTTGCACTTTGTCGCATGCTTGGCATTCGCAGTGATCTTGCGGGTAAAATCGCTTACGCGTCCCAGTTTGTGGATGACGCCCTGATCCGAAAGATTGTTTTTAAGCATACGCCGCACGGTATCCGCTGCCATATTTTCGGCAACCGACGCGGACTGGATCATGCGGCTACCTGTCCCCGCATTATGACCGTGTGGAATTACCGGCCACGCGTCATGTTCGAGGAACTGGTCCCTTTTCATTTTATCCCTGCAGGCAGAGGCGCTAATTCCCGTGAAAAGATCCGCACCTTTCCCGATTCCCCCCTGCTGAAGATCCTCAAGGACGCCGCGATCGAATCCGGGAACATCTATCAGCTTGGCATCGTGCTGCATGTTTTGGCGGATGCACATGCGCATCAGGGGTTCAGCGGAATGATCAGCCGGCGGAACCGACTGAAAGATCTCCGGGTTAAAAAAGATTCGATCCGCGGATTCAACGAACGCATCATCAATTATTATATGATCTATGTGGATGCCGTCATTAGCCGATTGTTCGGACGCATTTTACCCATTTACAGCCATAGCCACGCCGGCACCCTGCCGGATATCGCCTCGGCGGAATGGGAATACCGTTACGATACCGGACAGTATTTTATCGCCCGTTATCGGCACAGCGGCAAGATCAGCAATCCCGGGCGATTCCGGGATGCCTTTGAAGAGATGAAGGAATTGCTTATCGCTTTTTGCCAAAAACGGCCCGATATTCTGGAAAAGAAACCGGATTTTCAGGATTATGAAGCTTTTTACAGGACATTGACCCAACCCATGTCCGCCCGGGAAAGCGGCACGGTATGGCAGCATTTTCTCCTGGAAAAAGATCTTCTGAATGCGTCGGATTCCGCCCTGTCGTATGATCCGCATGCATGGCTCCGTAAAGCTTTTAAAAACTACAAACGAAAAAAATTCTCACACCGCATTGTCTCGAATGCGGTAAGCGCGGATAACTTTGCCAGCTCCGACTGGTACGCCTTTTATCTGGCCTCCCGGGACTATAAAGAACACTATGAGCGTCTGGTCACCCGGAATTTTATTTTTTAAAACGTTGCATCTGCCTCTGCGGCATAACCCCTGTATTTAATTATTCTTCAGCTCCCGGACAGCCCGGTAAAAAACGCCCGACAGGTCCAGAAGTTGTGACCGATATCACAAGTAGCTGTATATAAACATTTTATGTTTGCTCTACTTCCACGGAAATACGTATGTTACCGGGAGACGAAAAATATGAGGGGGTTGATAAATGCAAAAATTATTGCTGCTTTGGATGGCTTTACAGACGCTTGTTCCGGCCTTGTTTGCAGATGCCGGCTTTTCCGGCCAGTATATCTTCTTCCGCTTCGGACTGCACGATTCACAGTACCGATACTGGGAGATCCACCGCTACAGCAACACGTTTTCCGATGCCTGTATTGCGGAGATCAGTCCGGAAACCCAAATAGAAATTCTGCATCATCAGTTTGAGATCTATATCGGCGAGGGAGATTCCATCATCGACTACCAATACCGCTACCGCTATTACCTCAACTCCGGGAATGCACCGGACTGGAGTCCTCTGCAACCCCACTATTACGGACAGTTTATCCATGCCTCCGGTTACCATTATGGCGTCTGGTCGCTGGATCACGCAACCTTGTTAACGCTTCCGCTCACGCCCGGGGAATATTATCTTGAATTCAGCCACAGCGTCAGAATCCGCAGTCCGGAAGGTGATACGCTTTCGTACGCTTATGCAACACCGGACGGTTTGCCTTTCCGCTGCCGTTTCCGGGTTGCGGAACCCCTCAATTGGGGATTTGCGGACAGCATGCGCAGCTATGTATGCCTTGATTCGCCCCTGCAGGGATATCCGGATACATTAATCCTCTGGAACAGCAGCACCGGCTCCGGCACGTATCCGTTTTTTCATACCGGCGTTTCCCGCAGTTTTCCCGAAGAATTGCCCGTATATCTGCAGAATATTGTTTGCCGGAGTTACGGAGATGTTCATAAATGCAGCTATTTCTACCGGATCTATGAAAATACCTGCTGCGATACGCCCGCTTATATCGCGATCTCCCTCGAAGCGGAAAACAGCGAGCAGTGGCGCGGCGATGATCTGCAGATCGACCTAAGTGCGGGACGGGAACCGGGAAAATATATTCTGGAGCTTTTCGGATGCAGCAGCCGGGAGACCGATATCTGGACCGATTGTCTGGACCGTCCACCCCAAGAAGACGCATACCGGCTTACTTTTGAGATCATCTCCGGCGATTCTTCAGGGACCGAGGAGGCGCTTCCCGTTTGCCTGGCTTGGTTTTCTGCGGCGCGGGAAAGCGATGGCGTCAGACTTTCCTGGCAAACGGAAAGCGAGGTTGAAAACCGTGCTTTCCGTATTTATCGCGACGGGGATCTGATCGCGGAAGTCGAAGGCGCCGCGAACAGCAGCGAAACCCGCCGTTATTCCTACACCGATCATGCGGTTGTGCCGGGTCATAGCTATACTTACCTGCTGTCGGATGTAGGTTTTGACAACTGCGAGACCCTGCACCGGGAGCAGGCCGTGACAATCCATATCGAAGCGGAAGAATCCGGCTGCGATTTTACCGTCGGTCCGGCCTATCCCAATCCCTTTAATCCGGTCACCGTACTGCCGCTGAACCTGATGCGCGAATCCTTGCTTCGTATCAGTATCCACGACCTTTCAGGCCGTTTCCTGGATCTTATTTGCGATGGCAGAAAAGCGGCCGGTTCGCATTCAGTCCGCATAGATGCTTCCGCTTTCGATTCCGGCATTTACTTTGTCCTGTTCCGGATCAACGGTCAGATACAGATCAAAAAAATCATTCTGATAAAATAAGGGAATGCAGCATATCCCCATTCCGGAATATCAATCTTTGATTTCTATGCGGGAAGTTCTCTGTTGCCGATCCCTTCACAGGATCACGGTACCTTGCGTATTGATCCGGGAAACAAAGGATTCCGCGGCGATATTCCGTGAAGATAAAAGCCTTGCCATTGCGGCGGCAACCTTGCGTGCGCTGCGGATGCCGCGGCACAGGGCAAATACGGCCGGGCCGGAACCGGAGATCCCGAAATTCAGTGCGCCGCTTTTCAGCGCACTTTCCTTTATATCCGAAAAATACGGGATCAACTCCCTGCGTACGGGTTCCGCCAGATAATCGCGCATGGATCTTGCGATCAGTCCCCAGTCGTGCCGGGCTAAACCATGAACAAAGCCTGCCAGCGCGGAAGATTGAAGCACCGCCGTGGAGAGCGGGATCATTTTGGGCAGGATCTCACGTGCCTGCCGCGTTGCAATATCGATCTGCGGATGTACAAGCGCAACACAGAGCTGCGGCGGATACGGCAAAGCCAGACTTATCAGCGAATCCACAGCAGGAATCAGGCGGATTCCGCCCAGCAGACAAGGCGCGGCATTGTCTGCATGCGCTGCGCCGCCCGCAAGTTTTTCACCTTCAAGCACAAAAGGCAGCAGCGCTTCTTTGCTGAAAGGATCGCCCAGAAGCGCATTAACGGCCAGGGCCGTTGCAGCGGAACTTGCCGCACTGGAGCCCATTCCGCTTTTCAGCGGCAGGCCTTTTTGGATGTTTATCTCAACCCCTATCCTGCTGCCGGCAGCTTTGAGCAATTCTTTTGCAACCCGCCCGCAGACATTTTCGGAGATCTTGTGGGATAATTTTCCTTCGTCTCCTTGAATACTGCGAATCCGGAGTACTCCCGTTTCCGCAATTTTCCGTACCCGGACCGTATCACCCGGAGCTTCCAGGCACAAGCCCAGGCAGTCGAAACCCACGGAAAGATTTCCGATACTGGCAGGCGCAAAGGCACGGTATTCAATGTTCATCCAGATATCCCTTTTTTACGAGCAGTTCCGCATTTAAAATGGCGCAGCCGGCCGCGCCGCGTATCGTATTGTGGGACAACACCGTAAATTTATAATCCAACACGGAGCAGTCGCGCAAGCGTCCGATGCTCACCGTCATTCCGCCGCCCAGGTCCCGGTGCAGTTTGGGCTGGGGATACGCCGCTTCATCAAAATACATCAAGGGCATATCGGGAGCGGATGGCAATGCCAGTTTTTGTGGTTCTGCGCGGAATTCCCGCCAGGCGGCGATCATGTCCTCCTTTTTACAGCGCTGCTTGAGCTTGACGGCAACCGATTCGCTGTGACCGTCAATGACGGCTACCCGGTTGCATTGCGCGCTGACAATGATATCTGCAAAATCCACTTTTCCGTCCTTGCAGCTGCCCAGGATTTTCAGGGTTTCGATCTGTATCTTTTCTTCTTCTCCTCCGATGTAAGGAATGACATTGTCGATAATATCCAGAGAAGATACGCCCGGGTAACCTGCGCCGCTCAGCGCTTGCAGGGTTACGACGGATACCTTTTCAAGTCCGAACGCATCTTGCAAAGGCTTTAGGGCCATTGCCAGCCCGATCGTTGAACAATTCGGGTTAGTAATGAGCTTCCCTCTGCTGCCCTGCTTTTCGATCAGGACCAGATGTTCCGGATTAACCTCCGGGATCAGCAGCGGCACGTCTTCTTCCATGCGATGGTTCTTTGCATTGGAAATGACCACATAACCGGCTTTGGCAAAGGATTTTTCGACGGGTCCCGCAATTTCGGCATCCAGACCGCTAAAGACGATCCTGCAGGGCAACTTCGGCAGACAGGCGCTAACCGGCATAATCCCGATCCGGGGCGCCAGCGGCGTTTTCTGGAACCAGTTGACGGCATGACGATAGAGTTTCCCCTCCGAACGTTCCGATGCGGCAAGGGCCGTGATCCTGAACCAAGGGTGATCCTGCAGCAATTCCACGAATTTTTGTCCAACACTCCCGGTGGCTCCGAGGATCCCGACCGGTATTTTTTCCTTGATCTTCAACATGTGCGCTTCTCCGTTCATGATCGTTCCGCTCTTAAGCCATTCGCATCACAGCACGTACATCAGCCAGGACTCCTGAGGCCGTCAGTTCCCCGCCGGCTCCCGCTCCCCGGATAATTAGCGGATTTTCGGCATAACGCCGGCTGTAAACAACTACAATATTGTCCGTTCCGCTGACATGATAAAAGGGATGTGCGGCATCAACGGCATCGATGCAGATGCGGACCTTTCCGTCTCCGATCTGAAGGATATAACGCAGCTTTTTCCCGGTCTTCGCACATTCCTGGACACGTTGCCGCCAGGCATTATCTTCCTGTTCCAGCGATGACAGGAAGGCTTCAATATCCGCGATGGCTTCCAAATTTTCCGGGATCAGCTGCGGCGGACGGATATCCGCGGCTTCGCAATCATAGCCGATCTCCCGCGCGAGGATCAGTCCTTTGCGAAGGACATCCATTCCTTTCAGGTCCAGACGCGGGTCCGGTTCGGTATAGCCAAGATCCCGGGCCTTTCGAATGATCTCGCTGAATCTTCGGTCCCCGTCGAGCGAATTGAAAAGATAGCTTAAAGTCCCGGAAACCATTGCTTCGATGCGAAAGATCGTATCGCCGCTTTCCAGCAGATCCCGGATCGTGGAAATGACGGGCAAGGCAGCGCCGACGGTGGTTTCGTAACGGTAGTGGGCTCCGCTTTCACGACAAGCTTGTTTCAGAGAACGGTAATATTCCATATCTGCGGCATTCGCGATCTTGTTGGCGGTCACCAGAGAAATCCCCTTACGGAGTATTTCTGCGTAGCGGGACGCAATTTCCGCACTGGCACTGCAGTCCACACATATTTTACGCAGGGAGGGATCCGCTGCCATGGCTGCGATAAAATCGTCCATATTACTTTTTTGTCCCCGTTTTTCCAAAAGCCGCAATACTTCTCCTCCGGAAATACCCGCCGTATCGATGAACATTTTCCGGCTGTTGGCCAGGCCTTGCAGAGGAATGTCTTTCAGAAGTCCGATGAAGGCCGATCCAACATTTCCTGTACCGATCAGATACAGCGCCTGTTTTTTGCGCCTCCGGAACAGCGCGTCGTGCAGTGCATTGATGGCGGCTTTTTCGTCCTTACGGTCGATGACGATCGAAATATTGCGTTCCGATGAGCCCTGAGAAATCACTTTGACATTGATCCCTTTATTTCCCAGTGCGCCAAAGATTGCGGCTGCGATCCCCGGAGTATGGCGCATTTTTTCACCGACAACGGCCAGAATGGTCGCATCGCGTTCGGGAAGGATCTCATCGATCAGTCCCGCAGATATTTCCAGCTGATAATTTTCTTTCAGAGCATGGAGGGCTATGTTGGTCTTTGCCGCTTCGATGGCGATGCAGATACTGTGTTCCGAAGAAGCCTGCGTAATGAGAATGATATTGATATCATAGCGTGCCAGACATTCAAAGAGCCGTGCCAATATGCCCCTCTGGCCGATCATGCCACTACCCTGAATGCGCAGCAGGGAAATGTTTTCAATGGAAGCGATCCCGGTTGCGGGATAATTGTTATATACGCCGCTTGCGGCGATGACGGTCCCGGAATTTCCAGGTTTGAAACTGTTCCGGATATGAATGGGAATGCCGGCGCGCATGGCGGGGATCATGGTCGGCGGAAAGATCACTTTAGCGCCGAAATGCGAGAGTTCCATGGCATCTTCGTAACAGATGCGGGACAGAGTAAATGCTTCCGGACAAATGCGCGGATTGGCGGTCATCACCCCATCCACATCGGTCCAGATGACAATGGCGTCAGCGCTGAGTGCAGCTCCGAGGATGGAGGCGGTATAATCCGAACCGCTGCGGCCCAGCGTGGTGGTCTCCCCTTTTTCATTCGCCGCTATAAAGCCGGTAAAGATCCAGACCGGATCTTTATCCTTAACCCGGGCGCGTATTTTTGCATTGCTTTCCGTAAAATCGACATTGGCGGCAGAAAAACGGCTGTCGGTCAGGATGAGTTCCCGGGTATCGCAATGCAGGCCGTATCCCATGCTTTCGCGGACCGCCGCCGCGACAATTACGGCACTCAGACGCTCTCCACAGCTGAGGATCAGATCTTTGGCGCCCGGCGTTATCTCACGCAACAAGTACAAACCGTCCAGCTTATCGCGTAATTCCCGGAATATTTCCCGGACAGCGGCAAGCACAGCGGTTTTCTCTTCCCTGATTTCCAGTTCCGCGATCAGGGTCTCGTGCCGCAGAACCAGCGCTTCATAGCGGATAACATAGGCCTGCTTTTCCCCCCGGGCAGCTTCATCGCAAAGCTTGATCAGTTCATTGGTAATACCGCCCAGGGCGGAAACTACCGTCAAAACCTGCTGTCCGGCTTTGACTTCCTTTTCAATTAGGTCAAGGGCACGCCGGACACACTGTGCATCAGCCAGCGAAGTGCCTCCAAATTTATAAACGATACGTTTCATTCTAACCTGCATTTTTTATATTGGGCATAAAATAGATATTTTATCGGTGTTTAGCAAAATATTATGAATAAAATTCGCGATATTGCATAAAATAATTAATTTTTAAGTTCCTTGATAAAAAAACCATTTTCCGTTCATTGAATTTCGGAGGCGGGGGCTTATTTTGAAATTCCTATTCTTCAACGATTATAAATGTCCACATCGGCACATCTTCGGGTCCCTCAAAGTTATTTACATAATCCAGTCCCGTGGTCCACAGACTGTCTCCGTCAAGATCATGCCACTGAAATGTGAAATCCGTCCATTTGCTGTCCTCTGCCCCGCCTTTCCAGTAAATGGTGGTCCTTCTGCCTGCATTGACGCTGAACGGCGCAATACTTTCAGCTGCTGACATCAGCTGAAAACCTTCATCGTTGTGAATAAAACTCCCGTTATGTGAAAAATAATTCAGCACCAGGCTGCTGTCGGAGGCTGCACTTTCGGAAAGTGAAGAGGGCATTTCAACAATTTTTGTCGTGTCGTCCACATATGCCGCAATGCGAAGAACCTCATTTCTAAAAACTATTTTTATAGAGTAATATTCACCAGCAGGAATATCTTCAGCGATCATTTCATATTCGTTCATATACTTTAATCCCTCACTGACACCCAGCTTTTGCCACGTAAACATATCCGATATTCCGGTATCGACCGTTTCCTGTGAGATCCAGATCTCGTGAATATTGAATTTCATATTCCATGAATACATGGTATGAGTAGCTTCAGCATTGATTTGTGAGGCAATAGATTGCGAAAGCTTAGTCATCACATTTTCCGGTATGGTATTAACACCTTTAAAAGTTACCGTCCCCGTTTCGGAGTGATCAAAAAGATTACATGACAAAAGCAACAATACAAAAATTACGCTAAAGAAGTAATAAAACCGTTTCATGTTTTTCTCCTTTATTGAACTTATGGAAGTATACTAATAATAAATTTAAAATGCAATGCGATAGTCAAACCGATGGTTCATAACTTAAATCAAGTTCAGTTCCCCTGTCCAACACCTCGACACCTCGACACCTCGACAATCTTTTGATGTCCAATCCGCTGATACCGGACGATTCCTGTTCCGCATTGTGCTATTTTAAGGGCAAGTATTTCAGCTTTCATTAATCCTTAGGAGGAAATGAACATGCAGAAAAAAAAGCGTATTCTTATTACCGGAGCGGGCGGAACGATCGGAATGGCATTACTGAAAGAGATCTTTCAAAGCAAGCGGGATTATGAAATCAATGTTTTTGACATAAAGACCAAAGCCTTGCAGCGCCGGTTTTCCACTTATAAAGACAAAATTCATACTTTCTGGGGAGATATTTCACAGCCGGGCGACCTCGATGAAGCCTGTCGCGAACGCGATGTGGTCATTCATCTGGCCGCATTGATCCCCCCAAAAGCCGATGAATTCCCCGCACTGGCACAGCGGGTAAATGAAGAAGGCACCCGGAATCTCATCCGCACTCTGGAAAGGCTCTCCCCCGGGGCTTTCCTGTTGTATGCCTCTTCGATCGCCGTTTACGGTGACCGCCTGAACGATCCGGACATCCGTGTTACGGATCCCCTGAAATGCAGTAAGGGCGACATGTATGCACGAACCAAGATCAATGCGGAGAAACTGATCCAAAATTCCTCCTTGAACTGGAGCATTTTTCGTCTGACCGCGATCATGGGGGTCAACAATCACAAAATCAGCAAATTGATGTTCCACATGCCGCTGAACACCCCAATGGAGATCGCCACGCCGGAAGATACGGCAAGGGCTTATGCCAATGCAATTGAACATACGGCGCAGTTGTCACATAGAATTTTCAATCTCAGCGGCGGATCCGTCTGCCGCATTCAATACAATGACTTCCTTGCCCGTTCATTTAAGATCTTCGGCCTCGGCAAACTCAATTTTCCCCGCAATGCCTTTGCCGGAAAGAATTTCCACTGCGCTTATTATGCCGACGGAGATGAGCTGGAGGATATCCTGCATTTTCGGCGTGACAGTATCGAAAGCTATTTTTCGAGGGTCAAACGTTCGATATCATCGGCGCAACGCAACATCACGGGAATGTTCCGCATGCTGATCAAAAAACAGTTGCTTAAGCAGTCGGAACCCCTGCAGGCCGTTCGCAGACACGACGTCCCTTTGATACAGCGTTTTTTTGGCAAGGAGATCCGTTCCGCGAAGTAATGCGGACCCTGATAAAAACCTGTTTTCCCTCACTGACCGTTCTATCCGTTTAAGGTAGAATCCGTTTGATTTTAACTTAATTTTACGTATAATTCACAATGATAATACAAGGGCAAAAAATGAAAAAATCCTTTTTTGTTTTTATGGGTCTCATGCTTGTTCTGCTTCTTGTCTTTATCCTGATCTTCTCCTGCAGTTCCCGAAGATATTTCAGCGGAGATTTTCAACTTGTGGCTGAAGGGCTGAATTTTCCGGAAGGCCCTGCATACTTCCGGGACAGGCTGGTTTTTTCCAACTGCTACGGCGGCTGGATCGGGAATATGCAAATGAACATGCTCGATACGCTGATAAGTGAAAAAGACGGACTTGTCAATACGAACGGTACCGTTTTTGACGGGGAAGGCAATCTTTATATTTGCGAATACGGAAAACCCGCCATTCTCAAATACAGTCCGGAGGGAAATCTGAGCATCCTGAGTGAGAGCGATCAAGGCGGCAAACGTTTCAACCGTCCCAATGACATAACAATATCGCCTTCCGGCATGCTCTATTTTACCGATCCCAAATCCTATAGCCGGGATCTGCATGACGGACGACTGTTCCGTATCGATCCGCGTAGCGGCGAGACCGTCTGGCTGATCGAAGGCTTACAATTCCCAAACGGGCTGTGTTTTTCACCTAAGGGCGATATTTTGTACGTGGGCGAATCTGTAAATAAGAATATTCTCAAAATTGACTGCAGGCTGGGCATTCTTGATACGCTCATCACCTTGCCGGCGGGCAACCGGGATCCCGACGGGATGGATTGCGATGTAGAAGGAAACCTTTACATTGCCTATTTTGGCGGCGGAATGATCTATGTCGTTTCTCCGCAGGGAATCCTGCTGGACAGCCTTGCGACACCGGGAAGAAAACCCAGTAACGTGGAATTTGGCGGCGAAGATATGAAAACGCTGTATGTTACCGAATGCGAGACAAACGCGGTTTATGCCATTCGCACAAACCGTCCGGGACTTAAAAAACAGTAAAAGGACCTAAAATGGGAAAACGCCATAAAATTATTATTGTCGGCAGCGGGCCTTCGGGGCTGACAGCGGCAATTTATGCAGCACGCGCCGGTTTGCAGCCCTTGATCTTTGAAGGTGCACAACCCGGCGGACAGTTGACCACCACCACTGAAATTGAGAATTATCCGGGTTTCCCCGAGGGGATCAGCGGCCCGGAACTTATGGACAAAATGCGGGAACAGGCTCTGCGCTTCGGCGCCGAAAGCCTCTTCCGCACCGTAACAGAGGTCGACCTTTCTCAAAAACCTTTCCGGATCCGTGATGATGAAGAAGAAAGCTACGAGGCAGAAACACTGATCATTTCCACGGGCGCCAGCGCCAAATATCTGGGACTTGAGTCCGAGAGCCGGCTAAAGGGATACGGTGTCAGCGCCTGTGCCACCTGCGACGGTTTTTTCTACAAAGATAAGGATATCGTTGTGGTGGGCGGCGGAGATACAGCTCTGGAAGAAGCCTTATATCTGACGCATTTCGGGAAGACGGTTACTATCATTCACCGCCGGGACGAATTCCGCGCCTCGAAATTCATGGCCAAAAAAGCATTAAACAATCCGAAGATCCGGATCAAATGGGATTCCGTCGTCGAAGAGGTGCTGGGCGAATCCGGTCCCACAGGTGTAACGGGCGTCCGCATCCGAAATGTCAAAACCGGAAAGAAGGAAGATCTGCCCTGCTCCGGTTTCTTTGTAGCCATCGGCCATCATCCGAATACGGAACTCTTCAGCGATTATCTCGAACAGGATGAAATCGGGTATATCATCACCAAAGGGAAATCAACACAGACCAGCATCCCGGGTGTTTTTGCCTGCGGCGATGTTCAGGATCCCGTTTACCGGCAGGCGGTCAGCGCTGCAGGTTCGGGCTGTATGGCGGCGATGGACGCCGAACGCTGGCTCTCGGAACAGGAGCCATAGTTTTCCTTTTGAAACCCCGTATCAATGCTTTAAATTACGCCGGAAATATAAAAAAATGGAGGTAATATATGTCTACAATTATTGATGTTTTTGCACGTGAGATACTGGATTCACGCGGCAATCCAACCGTCGAATGCGAGGTCCTTCTGGAAAGCGGGATCATGGGACGCGCTGCCGTGCCGTCCGGTGCATCCACCGGAGAACATGAAGCACTTGAACTCCGTGACGGCGGCGAACGCTACATGGGAAAAGGTGTCCTGAAAGCGGTACAGAACATCAACGATATCATTGCCCCCCGCATCGTTGGCGAAGATGCCCTGGAACAGGCTTTTATCGACGGCATTATGACCAATGAACTCGACGGAACCGAAAGCAAAGAAAAACTCGGTGCCAACGCCGTTCTTGCCGTCTCCATGGCAGTTGCCCGCGCCGCTGCGGACTTTTTGGGCCTTCCCCTTTACCAGTACCTCGGCGGCGTCAATGCGCGTATCCTGCCGGTTCCGATGATGAACATCCTCAACGGCGGTTCTCATGCGGACAATAACGTCGACCTGCAGGAATTCATGATTTTCCCCTGCGGCGCCAAAAGTTTTGCCGAAGCACTGCAAATGGGTGTTGAAGTTTTCCACAATCTTAAAAAAGTTCTGAAGGAAAAAGGTTTGAACACCGCTGTCGGCGACGAAGGCGGATTTGCACCGAACCTTCGATCCAATGAAGAAGCCATTCAAGTCATTTTGGAAGCCGCAGGCCGAACTCCCTACAAAGCCGGAAAAGATCTCTTTATCGCCCTGGATGCCGCTGCCAGCTCTTTTTATGACAAAAAAAGCGGCAAATATCATCTTGCTTCTGAAAAGCGTATGCTGAGCGCGGATGAAATGATCGCGCTTTATACATCCTGGATCGAAAAATATCCGATCATTTCCATTGAGGACGGTCTGGATGAGAATGACTGGGAAGGCTGGGCAAAGCTGACTGCCAAACTTGGGAATAAAGTCCAACTGGTGGGCGACGATATCTTTGTCACCAACCCCAGACTGCTGCAAAAAGGGATCAATGAAAAATCGGCCAATGCGATCCTGATCAAACTCAATCAGATTGGTTCGGTAACCGAGACACTCGACACCATTGAACTCGCCAGGCAAAATGGTTTTGCCTGCGTGATCAGTCACCGCTCCGGTGAGACGGAAGACACCTTTATCGCCGATCTTGCTGTGGCAACGGGTGCGGGGCAGATCAAGACCGGCTCGGCTTCCCGTTCCGACCGCATCGCCAAATACAATCAGCTGCTCCGCATAGAGGAAGAACTGGACGACGTGAAGAAATTCCGCGGCCTTTCTGCACTTTCCGGACGCAAATAAATACGGATCATATCGCCGGGAGCGGGGATATCTCTCCGCTCCCCGGCCATTAAAAATGAGTCTGAAGCTTGAAAAAAATTCTCCCTTTACTACGCCGGTGCGTATTAAGATCCTGCTTATTCTGTTAATTCTGTGCTTTGCCTTACTGATCCTGAACAAAAACGGGATCATTTCCCTTTTTAAGGAAAAACAGATCCAGCAAACGCTTGTGGAAGAAAAACTTCTTCTGGAACAGAGCCAAAATTCCCTTAAAGAGGAAAAGGAAAAATTACTGAACGATAAGCAGCATATTGAAAAGATCGCAAGAGAACAATATAATATGGTATTCCCCGGTGAAACCGTGTATAAGGTCATCGAAGAATGATCCGTCGCCGGGATATTCTCCACTCAAAAATATCCCCTTGAATTTCGCTTTGATCATTTACATTTGATCAAATATTCACTATCTTCAGCCGGTTTGGGAGTGCTGAAATGAATCAAAGCATCAAATATCCGGATCACGATGTACCGTCACTGTGGTTTCGCATACGTTTTTATATCATCATTTTTCTGCTGACCGGATTATTGCTGGCATTGATGATGATGCTGAACCATGCCGCCTATCTGCGAGAAAATGCGGTCCCGGCCATGATCAGCATGCTGAATGCGCTTACGGCATATATCATTGCAAAACGCAAGGAAAAAAATGCGGCAGATTACAAAAAGATCATGAAGCATGTTTACATAGTAACGCTTGCCCGCTATATTTTTATGACTTCCCTCATCCTTATCCTGATCCTTGGCAAATTTGTGGAAGCCCTGCCCTTTATTTTCTCATTCATCGCTTTCTATGTTCTTCATCAGATCATTGTGATCCGCATACTGCAACTGGAAACAAAATGAAACCATTCCGGCGATTATTTGCATTCCTGCCGCTATTTTTGTTGCCTGCCGTCATTTACGCAGGAACCGAATCCAACATGGTACATCAAATGATGATGCTGGTCTTTCAGCTCACCGTCATTATTTTTGCGGCAAAATACACCGGAAAACTGTTCCGGCGCATTCATCTGCCCGATGTGATCGGAGAATTGTTCGCCGGCATGCTGATCGGTCCTTATCTCCTGGGAGGTATTCCCCTTCCCGGTCTGGCCAACGGACTTTTCGGGGACTTTCTGATCGGGAATCCCGCTGCCACATTGCCGGTATCTCCGGAACTTTATGCTTTCTCGGTGGTTGCCTCCATCCTGCTGCTCTTTATGGTCGGACTGGAAACCGATATTAATCTCTTTATGCGTTTTTCTTTGCCGGGCTTCGTGATCGGCGGCCTGGGCGTGGTTGCGTCTTTCTTTAGTGGCGCTTATGTCGCTTCCCTTTTTCTTAATGCAGCTTTTATGGATCCGCGCGTTTTGTTTTTGGGTGTAATGAGCACTGCTACGTCCGTAGGCATAACCGCACGCATTCTGACAGGCAGGAAAAAGATCAATTCCCCCGAAGGCGTCACCATTTTGGGAAGTGCCGTGATCGATGACGTGCTGGGCATTATTCTTCTTGCTGTTGTAATCGGTATCTCTGCCGGGCAACAGGGCGGCTTGGACTGGGGCTACGTCGGACGCATCTCGCTGAAGGCACTCGCAGTCTGGGTGGCATTTACGGCATTTGGACTGATCTTTGCTCCCTATATCGGCAAGTTCCTTAAAACGTTTAAACAACAAAGCACCATCGGGATCATGTCCTTCGGACTGGCCTTGCTGCTTGCCGGAATCTTTGAATCCGCTGGACTGGCCATGATCATCGGCGCCTACGTAATGGGACTTTCGCTTTCCAAAACCGACCTCAGTTACGTGATCCAGGAAAGCCTTCATAATATCTATGCGTTCTTTATTCCCATCTTCTTCTGCATTTCCGGCATGTTCGTCAATCCGCGGGTCTTCAGTTCCGGAGAGGTCCTTCTATTCGGACTTGTCTATGCGCTTAGTGCTTATCTGGCAAAAATCCTGGGCTGCGGACTGCCGGCCAGGTTCTTTAAATTCAATGTTCTGGGCGCTGCACGTATCGGCGTGGGAATGGTACCTCGCGGAGAAGTGGCACTGATCATTATCAGTATCGGACTTGCGCATGGCATTTTAAGCGAAGAACTGACCGGGGTGGGCATTCTGATGGTTCTGCTGACCTCGGTACTCGCACCCGTACACCTTGATAAACTGCTGAAAAAAAAGCAATCCGGCGTTGAAAAGGGGCTTGTCATTGACGAACATGTACAAACGGATTATCATTTCCCTTCCGCGGAAATCAGTGACTTTGTCGCCGGCAAGCTGGTACGCTACTTCCAGGAAGAAGGCTTTTACATCAACCTGATCGAAGGCGATGAACACATTTACCACGTACGGCGGCAGAACATTTTTCTCTCATTTCATTTCTCCGATAAAACCATCTCCTTTTTCTGCGATAACGACGATGTTGCATATATCAAGAACATCATGTATGAGACGCTGGTCAATTTGCATCAAACCATCGAGAACCTGAAATCGCTGGTTAAACCGGATGAACTGCAAAGGGAAATGAAACGCGATATGATCTCCAAGGAGGGAAAAGTTCGCCTGCCTCTGGAGAAGATCTTAAATCCGGATGCCATTATCATGCATCTTGCGGTCAGCAGAAAAGAGAATATTATCCGGCACCTGGTTGATAAACTGGATGAACTGGACCTGTTAATCGACCGTGACGAGGTTCTAAAGACGGTCCTTGAACGCGAAAAAAGCATGAGTACCGGCATGCAGCACGGAGTTGCATTGCCGCACGGCAAGTCGGATGCCGCAAAAAAAATGTGCATGGCGGTCGGACTAAAACCCGAAGGCTGTGATTTCGGATCTCTGGACGGAAAAGATTCCCGGGTCATTATCCTGGTCATATCCCGGAAACAAAGCTCCGACCCGCATATCCAGCTTCTGTCCGAGATCGGCAATAAATTATATTCCGACGAGGCCGTTGAAAAACTGCTGAAATGCACAACCAAAGAAGAGGTCTGGAACTTCTTCGTAAAATAGGAACAGGAAAAAATGAATATCACATCGTATTTCAACTTTGCCGCAGGCGCTTTGCATACCCCGGCAAAGAACAAGCAGGACATTTTGACTGCCATCGCGGAATCTGCCGTTAAAAACGAGGTCCTGAAAAAAATGGATAAGGCAGCGATATTCAAAAAGCTCAGCGAACGGGAATCCATTGGTTCCACGGGTTTCGGTAACGGAATAGCCATCCCACACTGCAGTCTGGACAATATTTCCTCCTTTGTCATCGGTGCCCTGATCGCCAAAGACGGAGCAGATTTTCGAGCTATGGACGCCCGGCCGGTTAAACTCTTTATCTACATCATTGCCCCGACCAAATACCGGAATGAACACATTCGCATTCTCTCGGAAATTTCCAAAGTTCTGCGCAACAATGCCAATGTAGCCAAACTGCTGGAATCCGCAAACCTCAAGGGATTTTTTGACACCTTTACCCGCATCGGGAACTGGGATATCAGCGAAGAACTGCCACAAGAATTTTCACAATTGACCGTACATATCCAGGATTCCGCCGCTTTCAGCCGCATTCTTGAACTGTTTACGGAAATGAAAAGCTGTCGGATTTCGGTCCTTGAAGCCGGGAATGCCGGCAAGTATCTGTACACCCTGCCCCTTTTTTCGCATTTTATGAACGAGGAACGCAAAGGCTTTCACCGGGTGATCCTGGCGCTTATCAATACCGTTTATGTGAATGACAGCGTACGAAAGATTCTGGCGATCTGCGAAGAACTGGATTGCGTTGATAAAGTCATGGTGACAGCCAATATGCTGACATATTGCAACGGTTCAATCGATATATAGGGAACAGGGGACTATGAATACCTTTCTGGATCTGGTACGGCAATGGCCGGTATTGTTACTGGTCGGCATCATCATTCTAACAGCCTTTTACTTTGGAAAGGCTGCGCGTCGGGTCAAACTCCCATCCCTGATCGGGTTTATGTTGCTTGGTGTTTTTCTGGGCCCTTCTTTACTGAATGTCCTGGGCGAAGCGGCGCAGGTACAGCTGAGCTTCCTTACCGAAATTGCACTGGGATTTGTTGCGCTTAGCATTGGGCTTGAATTGAAATTTTCCGCCCTAAAGCAACTGGGCAAAGGCATGGTGAGTATTATCTTGCTTGAGTCGTTCGGGGCTTTTATACTGGTGACCGTTCTGATTTTCTGGATTACCGGAAATTTGCCACTGGCTCTGGTCTTTGGGGGCATTGCACCGGCCAGCGCTCCGGCCGGAACGGTGGCAGTTATTCAGGAATACAAAGCAAAAGGACCCCTGACCAAAGCGCTATATGCCGTTGTAGGATTTGATGACGGACTGGGGATCATCCTCTTTGGTTTTGCCGCTGCCATCGCCAAAAGCATTCTGCATCAGCAAGCCGGCGCGGAAGCTGCGGGATTCGGGATGATGCTTTGGGAACCGATGAAAGAAGTGCTGTTAAGTGTCTTGTTCGGCAGTCTGCTGGCCTTTATTTTTACACTGTTTGCCCGGAAACTGGATAACTCCGGCGACATAGCAATTTTGCTTACGGGCATTACCTTTATTGCAATCGGACTGAGTACGGTGTTTCATTTGTCCCTGATACTGACAAACCTCATTATCGGGATGATCGTTGTCAATACGCAATCGTATGAACTGATCGCAAAGATCCATGAACGCCTGCCTTCTTTTATGCCGCTGTTGTTCATCCTGTTTTTCACGCTTGCCGGAGCCAATCTGCACATTGATGCGCTCCCGGCTTTGGGATTAACCGGAATCATCTATATTTTTGCGCGTTCCGCAGGCTTGATATTCGGTTCCCGCCTCGGTGCCCGTATCGGAAAGGCCGGAAAGACCATCCGGGACTGGATCGGCTTGGGTATTCTGTCCCAGGCGGGTGTTGCCATCGGCCTTTCTTTGGTCGTGGCAAACGATTTCCGGGGTATCGGCAAGGTTTTGGAAAACGGCCAGACCAGCGGCGATCTGATCGCGACCGGTGTATTGACCACCATTACCGCAACCTGCCTTTTCTTTGAGATCATCGGACCCATTCTGACCCGTATCGCGCTAAAAAAGGCGGGAGAGATCGAGGCGTGATCCAAAATTGCGAATCGTGAGTCGTAAATCCTCAAATCTTCCTTATTCATTTTCTTTGCCGGAAATGCAAAAGCCCGTATGAGAACGGACTTCTGCAATGAGAGAGAGAGACTTAAAATCAGATATCTTAGAGGGCGCCTTCCAATAAGACCTTGATATTTAATTTATAAACGAACTTTTTTGTCTCGCCATCAATCTCAAATTCTCCCTTGTGATTTTTTGGGGTTATCGTAATAAAATATTTTTGATCGATACTCGCGGGAGGATCCGTATGGGTCTGGTTGACCGTGTAGGACTGTCCGTTTATTTCCAGTGAGGTAATAAAGTTATTTGTATTGAATGATGTGATCTTCCCATAGGTATAAACACGGGTTACACTGCTACCGATATAACTCCAGGGCATTTCGATAAAGCTATAGTCATTCCCGTTCCAGTTGATAATTTCAGGATTCTCCGGAGTTTTTTGGAGCGTCATGGCTGCGTCTGAATTGACCGCATGATAATAAATATAGTAATTTCCGTTTATCTTTTCGGGTAAATCATTGGAAGTTCTGTTTTTAAAGTCAATTCCGTTGATGTCCAAGGCAAGCATACCCGAAGACGAGATCTCTCCGATCTCTTCGGCAGTCACATAATACTGCTCGCCGCTGCCCGTTTTGGTGAAGGGTAAATGAATGCTGACGGTATCCGGCGGCGCAGCGCCGAGGCTCATGTTTGCCGTTTGCTGCGATGCCGAATAATAAATATAGTATTTTCCGTTAATGTCGGGCGGCAGACTTGTTATGGTGAGATTTGTATAATCCTGATCATTGATCAGCAAGGTATCCATATTTTCCGATGAAACGGAGTAAAGGTCTTCGCCGGTAGAAAAATAATATTTTCCCGACCCGCTTGCCCGGTAGGGGATCCCGACTTCCAGCGTATCCTTTTCGACCGGTTTCGGCAGGTAAAAAGATGCTGTAGCGGAGGGTAAGGAGGAACGATAGTAAATATAATACACACCGTTGATCGCAGGGGGAATATTCGATGTGTTCTGATTACTGAGATCGACACGGTTCACCAGCAATTCATCTACCGAGGAAGAACTTAGGGAATCAAGTGCATTGGTCGTTGAGTAATAGTATTCACCTGCTCCGTTAACGGTAAATGGTAAATCAATGGTCACGGTATCGATCGGTGCGGGATCTTCGAGGGTACTCCAATCGTTGATACCGTCAATATTAATCGTGGAATTACCTCTTGCTCCCTTGAAATGAATAAAATATTTCTTTCCGTCCTCCGGATCCGGAAGTCCGGAAGCATTATTCATATTCACACCGTTGATCTCAAATATATTCAAGGCATTGCTGCTGTAGGAAGAGATCGTTCCGGATACGGCAATATAGTATTCTGTGTTGCCTCTGTAGGAATAAGGCATCATTTTAACGGTATAGTCATTCCCATTGTAATGGATGAATTCCGGTACCTCCGGTTCGGGTTCTGCCGGAAATTCGATCATCATTGCTGCCGTTGAAAGCGAAGCGCTGTAATAAATGTAATAGTATCCTTCTTCTTTTTCCGGGAGATCCGTTACCGTTTGATTGCTAAATACCCGATTATTGATCAGGAGCGTATCCATGTTCACGGATGTGAGCGACCCGATATTATCCGTGGTTGAAAAGTAATGTTTACCGGCTCCCGTTTTTGTATAGGGAACGGCGATTTCTGTGGTATCGATATCCGGGGCAGGCGGAATGCCGAAGGGCTGCAGCTTCATTTGAGCCGAAGCAGATGTTGCACGGTAGTATATATAATAATGACCCTCAACGCTTTCCGGCAGTTCAGTGCTGCTAAGATTTGTATAATCCGATTCATTGATCAAAAGCGTATCCATTCCGGACGAACTGACCGACGCTATCTGCTGATTGGCTGAAAAAAAGTAACGTCCCTCTCCCGTTTTCGTAAAGGGAAGAATGATCGCCGTCGTATCAAGAGGCTGTTCAACGCTCCAGTCATTAATACCGCTTACGGAAAAAGAAGCATTTTTATTCTGACCTTTGAGGTGAATAAAATATTTCTTTCCGTCCTCCGCGGCCGGAAGTTCGGAAGAATTGTTCATGTTCACGCCGTTTATCTCAAAAATACTTAAGCGGCTGCTGTTGTAATTATCAATGCTTCCCGATATGACAATAAAGTTTTCATTGCTTCCGCTATAAGAATAAGGCATCATCGTTTCGGTATACTCGTTTCCTTCATAAATAATGCCCGCAAACAAAACACCCGCTGCTGTGATCAGCAGGACCGCGAGGCGTATCAAGATCTTGGGTGTTCTCATTCTACTCTCTCTTCTCAATCAATACACACTTTTTTCAAGTCTCCGGATTATATTAAATCAGGAATAAAATGTCAAGCATATATTAAGAATTCGTTTAGGTATTGTAAATTATTCGTTTTCAATGAAAAAACCCGCATATGCAGGCTTTTTCATTGAGAGAGAGATCTTTATGTCAAAAGAAAATTACAAACCGCCTTCCAGGAGTACTCGGATATTGAGGATTTGCCGATACAGACCTTCGCGATAGCCGTAGCGCGGAGAGATCCCGTGATGAAGATCGGGGATAAAGTTGATGAGATCTTTAAAGGGGCCGTCCTCTTCCTGGCTGCTGTAAAAGGTTACATTCGTGACCGTACCCGGCAGACCGGCGTCATCAGCGGCAGAATTCTGCGTGGCAATATTGCCGGCATCGCTGTACAGCGACTGCAGCGCGGCAGCGGCCGTATTATTCCAGAAAATACTGCTGTCGCTCATGGCGCTTGCGCTGCCTCCGACATAGAGGGCGCCGCCGTTTGCGGAAGCCGAATTGTTCACCGCTGTGATACGCTTCAGGTTCAGCGAATAATTGCTGCCGGACAGGTAAGCCAGTCCGCCGTTGACCGCAACATTTCCGTTAAAGAGGCAGAATTCGAAACGCGGAGCGACGGTTCCGGTACCGCTCAGCGCGATAGCGCCGCCGTTACCCGTAGAAATATTATTCTGAACAATGCAGTTTCTGATCAAAGGTGATGCGCCGTTGCTGAATTGAAATCCCGCACCGCCGCTGCCGTCCGAAGCATATCCGTCCCGGACAACAAAACCATCCAGCAGCGTATTGGCCGTAGTCATCGCCGATGCCGCCGAGACCACATGATAGACATTGTCGCTGTTGTCACCCTCCACACCGATATCGCCGCTGAGAATCGTGGGATTGCCCCAGACATTACGTTGACCCAGGGTGCTTTCCCCGCCTTTGAATCCGCCATAGATCCTGACGCCGGCCTTGAGAGTGAAGCTGTCGCTACGCAGCGTACCCGGATAATAGGTACCCTGCGCGACCCAGATCTCCTGGCCGCTGACGGCTTCTTCCATCGCAAGCGCCAGATCGGAATAGTATTCCGTCCAGGCGCCGTCGCCGGGATCGGCATCCACGAACAACTTGACGCTGCCGGTCACACTGAACTCCGCCCAGGACTTGTTTGTACTGTAATAAACGTAATAATACCCTCCGATGCGGGAAGGTAGCATATTTTCCGTTACATTCGTCACATTGGTAAAATCCACCCCGTTAACGGTCAATATATCCATACCCCAGGAATTCATGAATGCCACATTATCGGAAATGGCAAAATAGCGTTCATCGGCACCCTCGTGGCTAAAGGGAAGGGTGATCTCCGTGGTATCCGGCGGAACGACCGGGGTTGCATCGCCGTTCACGTTCAATGCGGCATGAGAAACGGATGCATTATAATGAATATAGTAGCGTCCTCCGATACGGTCGGGAAGGCTTACGGTATAAATGTTGGTAATATCTGTCCCGTTGATAAAGACGCTGTCGGTCCCGTTGGACTGGAGCGAAGTAATGGTGCCGTCTGTCCAGAAATAGTGTTTTCCGATTCCGGTATATTCAAAGGGCATCGCATCGATCCTGATCGTATCGTTTTCAACGACCGGAATGGTGTCGCCCTCGATCTCAATATAAGCCCATGTCTTTGAGGCATTGTAATAAATATAATACCAGCCGTCGATGCGCGGCGGCATGGACGACGCGGTCGTATTGGTAATATTCACGCCATTGACGGATACGAGGTCGGTATTGCTGGACAGAATGGAGGTGATGGTTCCCGGCGTGGCAAAATAATGCTTGCCGGTACCCTCGTAACGGTAAGGCAGCGGCACATTGATGGTATCGTTCTCTATTACCGGCGTATTGTCGCCCTCAATGGTCAGAGCGGCCCAACTTAGGGATGCCCGGTAGTAGATGTAATAGTATCCGTCAATACGCTCCGGCATGGAACTGGACCACATGTTCGTATAATTCGTGCCATTGATGGTCACGGATTCCGTGCTGTTCGATCCGATCGATGTAATTGTTCCGTTCGTCTTCAGATAGAACTCCCCGGCACCCGAATAAGAATAGGGCATTGTGATGGCGGCCGTATCCAGACCCTTTTCGATCTGCAATCCGGCATTTTCCGAAGACGCGCTGTAATAGATATAATAATTCCCGTCGATCTTTGCCGGCAAGCTCGAAGAGGTCTCATTCGTGTAGTCCACTTCATTGATCAGCAGGGTATCCATATTCGAAGATGAAACGGAAGCGATTTTCTGGTCCGTGGAAAAGGTAAAGCGGCCCGCGCCGATCTTGCTGAAGGGCAGGGTGATCGCGGTAGTGTCATTGGGATCCGGACTGCTCCAGTCGTTACTGCCGTCGATCTCAAAATGACCTTTTTGTTTACCCAGATAATATATGAAGTATTTTTTTCCATCGACCGGTTCCGGCATCGTACTTGACCAGCCGGTAAAAGGCATACCGTTAATGGTTACCGTGGTAATACTCCACATATTCACAGAATTCACCGTACCGGAAACCACATAATAAAAAGGCCCTTCCCCGTCAATGGCAAAAGGCATA
>Ga0265293_10000981_pt1 | contig 64997 bp, 77 predicted proteins | sample Munlanlewell138R_FD_192505 | JGI IMG/M metagenome (GOLD analysis project Ga0265293, IMG submission 192505) | Leachate microbial communities from a municipal landfill in Southern Ontario, Canada - Leachate well 138R | ecosystem: Engineered > Solid waste > Landfill > Unclassified | place: Canada... | reverse complement strand
AGCGATCCTGCCGTCGGCTTGGACGACGACTTCGGCCAAAACCTGCTGCTGCCGCAGGGTAACCTGCTCAACGGTCAGCGCCTGAAAATAGCGGTAGCTCCAAAACACCAATCCGGCCAGGGTGAGAATGGAAAAACCACCGTAGATAAGCAGGATGCGCCGCCGCAGGCTCCCCGGCGGCGGTATCAGAGCGAACAATGCGGCGAAAACTTTTCCAAGGGCCTTGTTGAACATAAATAACAATCATTGAAATACAGAAAATGCAAATTCGGCGCAATGTGGTGCGCTGACGCCCTTATCGATTGCCCTTCAGTTTGAAAAATGCCACCAACTCCCGCAGCTGCTCCGCCTGCGATGAGAGTTCTTCGGCGGTGGAAGCCATCTCTTCGGCGGAAGCGGCATTTTGCTGAATCACCAGGTCGAGCTGCTGGATCGCCTTGCTGATTTGGCCGGCGCCGGCATCCTGCTCCCGGCTGGCCGCCGAGACTTCCTGCACCAGATCGGCCGTCTTCTGAATGCTGGGCGCCATCGCGTCCAGCAGTTGGGTCGCACTTTCCGCCACCTCCATGCTGGCGACGGAAAGTTGGCTGATTTCCGCCGCTTCGGCCTGGCTGCGTTCGGCCAGCTTGCGCACCTCGGCCGCCACCACGGCAAACCCCCACCCCTGCTCGCCGGCGCGCGCCGCCTCGATGGCGGCGTTGAGGGCCAAAAGGTTGGTCTGGCGGGCGATCTCGTCGATGATCTTCACCTTGCCGGCGATCTTCTTCATCGCCGCCATGCTCTCGTTCGCCGCCACCCCGGCCGTTTTCGCATCCTGCGCGGCCCGTATGGCGATTTTCTCCGTCTGCAGGGCGTTGTCGGCGTTCTGCCGGATGTTGGCGGTCATCTCCTCGATATTCGAGCTTGTCTCTTCGGCGCTGGCCGCCTGCTCCGTCGCCCCTTCGCTCAGTTCCTGCGCCGCCATGGCCATCGCCCCGCTGCCGGCGGCCACATTGCCGACTGTCGCATGCACCTCCAGAAAAACCCCTCTGAGCTTTTCCAGCATGATCTGCATGGCGGTAAGCAGCTGCCCCGTTTCGTCCTTGCCGCGCACCTCGATATCTTTGGTCAGATCGCCGTCGGCCAAGGCGGTGGCGGTACCAATCGCCGCCGCCAACGGCCGCACAATACTGCGGGTGATCAATAAACCGACCAGGCCTCCCATGAGGACGGCGACAATGGTAATGAGCAGATTACCCATCCGCAGCTTGACGACCCCGGCCATCAGCTTGCGGTCATCGCTCAGCGCCCGACCGGCAAGATTCTTGGCCTGGCCGAGCACCGCCTGAATTTCCGCCAGAGCCGGCAGCGTATGGGATGAAAAGATCGTCTCCGCTTGATCCTTGCCGGCGCCGCCATTGGCGGAATCCTTGCGATACACCTCCCGTATCGCCACCGCCGAGGCGTGCAGATTGATATGCGGCACCTCGACTTCACCCAGGATGTCGCGCAATCCGGGCAATTGATCCTCGATGTGATGTCTTGCCTCGCTGTCCAGCCATTTGCCGAATTTGCATTGGGTGTGGTCCAATTGCAGGTTCAATTCGGTGTTCGAACCATCGAGCAGAAAACGACTCAGTTCATTGACCCAGCCTTGATGATCGATCTCGCGTTCGAGAAGTTCCGACTTCAAGGTGTTGCCGAGAATCACCTCCCGCGCGTCCGCCACCAGGTCCTGCAAGCCGAGGTAAACGAATACGCTCGTGCCGATGGACAGGCAGAGAATGAGGCCGATGCCGAGAAACATCTTCTTCCAGATCAGCAGGTTGGCGAAGGACATGGGGTCTCCTGTGAAGCGAATAGGGGCTCAGGCGTTTTCCGCCGGAGATTGCGCTGATTCCAGCGTCTGCTGCAACAAATCCAATTCGTCGGTGGAGAAAACGCGATCGACATCGAGAATGATCATGAATTCGTCCTCCTGCTTTCCCATGCCGCGGATGAACTCGGTTTTCAACCGCGTTCCCATTTTCGGCGGCGGCTCGATCTGCTCGGGCGGCAGGCTCAGGACTTCGCGCACCGAATCGGCCAGCGCCCCAACCACCGCCGTTTCTCCGGCGATCGTCACCTCGAGAATGATGATGCAGTTGTCCTCGGTAATCTCAGCCGCCGGCATGCCGAACTTACGCCGCAAATCGACCACCGGCACCACCTTGCCCCGCAGATTGATCACCCCGAGAAGTTCAGCCGGCATGCGCGGCACTTCGACCGGTTCGCTGTAATCGAGAATTTCCCGGGTCTTTTTAACTTCAATGGCAAAGGTTTCCGTGCCAAGACGAAAGGTAAGAAACTGGGCGTTTTTCGTTGTCCGCTCAAGCATTCTGATTCTCCGAAAAATTCAGAAACGTTCGAAGTCGTCGTCGAGAAGATCCGCGCGAAAACCGTGCGCCTCCTTCGGCGATTCTTTTCTTTCCTGCGTTTCTTGTCCGCCCTGCTTGGCGGCCGCAAACAGAATTTTTTCGTAAGACTTCTTGCGGGGGTCTTCCCGCGGTTGTTTCTGCTCTTCCCGCGGCGCCTCGTGCGTGGGCGGCGGTGGTGGCGGCGAGTCGAGGATCGAGACGCCGTCGGCCAGGTTGAAAAATGCCATCAGAGCCTGTAACTGCTCCGCCTGCGCGGAGAGTTCCTCGGCGGTCGAGGCCATTTCCTCGGAAGCGGCGGCGTTTTGCTGAATAACCTGGTCAAGCTGCTGGATGGCGTCGCCGATCTGCCCGGCGCCGATATCCTGCTCCCGACTGGCCGCCGAGACCTCCTGCACCAGATCGGCGGTTTTCTGGATGTTCGGCACCATCTCTTCGAGCAGATGCGTCGTGTTCTCGGCGACCTCCATGCTGGCGGCCGAAAGCCGGCTGATCTCCGCCGCTTCGGCCTGGCTGCGCTCGGCCAGTTTGCGCACCTCGGCCGCCACCACGGCAAAACCCCACCCCTGCTCGCCGGCGCGCGCCGCCTCGATGGCGGCGTTGAGGGCCAAAAGATTGGTCTGCCGGGCGATCTCATCGATGATCTTCACCTTGCCGGCGATCGTCTTCATCGCCGCCATGCTCTCGCCCGCCGCCGTGCCCGCTTTCTGCGCGTCCCGCGCCGCCTGGACGGCGATTTTCTCCGTCTGCAGGGCATTGTCGGCGTTCTGGCGAATATTGGCGGTCATCTGCTCAATGCTCGAACTCGCTTCTTCGGCGCTCGCGGCCTGCTCCGTCGCCCCCTGGCTCAGTTGCTCCGCCGCCGACGAGAGCGCCTGGCTCCCGGAACCGACATTGGACGAAGCGGCGATGACCTGGCGGATGATTTCGGTGAGTTTTTCCGCCATCTCATCCAGTGAGCCGGAGAGCTGACCCACTTCGTCGCGCCGCTTCAGGTTCAATCTTTGCCGGAAATCCCCGGAGGCGATCTGTCCGGCCATTGCCACCCCGAGATTCAGCGGCGCGGCGATGCTGCGGGAGATGAAGTAACCGAAAGCCACCGAAACCAGTATGCCCAGCAAGACGGCGACCAAAGCGGTCAGTTTGGCATTTTTGGCCGTAACCATGGCGGCGGCGCTCTGTTTATCGGACAGCTGGTCGGCCAACTCGAAAGCCTCGTCGAGGGGCCCCATCAAAGCCTCATAAGCACGCCGCTCGTCACCAAAAGCGATGCCCGCCGCCTGGGCGAAGGGATATTCAAGTCCGGCCGTTTCCTTGGTCCGACTATCCAGCGCCCGGGCGATTTCAGTCATCAAGCGCTCGTGCTGCGCCTTCCAGGGCGGGAGGGCTTGCTGAATCCGCTCCCACAAAATGATTTCGGCCGGCTCCTTCTCGACTTTTTCATAGATGGCTATCCCCTCCCTAACCTCGCCCCAGACAAAAGCCAGCGAATCCATAGCCTCGGCGCGCTCGGTCCGGCCGAGGGTGGGGACCAGCAATGCCCGCTCCGCCGCGGTGATTCCATTGAGGCCTTCCATGGCCAGGCCCAGTCCCTTGACCGCCATCAGGTGGTTTTCCGTTATATCGTAGAGCGCCTTTTCCGTGCGATCGATACCGAGCCAGCCAGCGAAACCGACGATGGCGCAAATCAGCGAAACGATTCCGAACGAGCAGATCAATTTGGGAAAAATTTTCATTCTGCAGCTCCTTGATGGGTCAGCGATCTGGCCGACAGGCTGGCCACCGAAAGGTTCTTTCCTTTGCGCCGAGTGCGTTCATTGTCTTCGTTGGCCCGCTCGCGCTCTTCCTGCTCTTTGGCCATGGCGAAGAGCTGAAGCAGATCGAGGGTCAGGGCGATCCCGCCGTCGCCGAGGATGGTGGCGCCGGAAACGCCGGGAGCGTTCCGGCACATCTGGCCAAGGCTTTTGATCACCGTCTGATGCCCCCCCACCACCCGGTCGACCACCAGCCCGATGCGTTCGCCGCGAAACTGCACGATCACCACCTGTTCCAATTCCGGCCGGTCGCCGGCGATATCGAACTGCTGGCGCAGGTGCAGGTACGGGATGATCTCGCCCCGCACCATCAGCAGGTTGCGCCCGCTGGCGTGGGCATCGCTTTGCAGTTCGATGCATTCGTGCACTTCGGTCAGCGGCAGCACGTAGCGTCGTTTGCCCACCTGGACCAGCAGACCGTCGACAATCGCCAGGGTCAACGGCAGTTTGATGCGAAACGTCGAGCCGACGCCGGCTTCGGTTTCGACGTCGATGCTGCCGCGCAGCGCGGTGACGGTGTTTTTGACCGCGTCCATGCCGACGCCGCGACCGGAAATCTTGCCGACGCTTTCGGCGGTGGAGAGTCCGGAATGAAAGATCAGATCGGCCAGTTCCCGCGCGGCCGGCTGGCTCCCCGCCGCAAGGATGCCCAGCCGTTCCGCCTTGCCGCGAATCTTGTCCAGGTTGAGCCCGGCGCCGTCGTCGCCGATTTCGATGACAATGTGGGAGCCCTGCTGACTGGCGGCCAGTCGAATGCTCCCACGGGGCGTTTTCCCGGCGGTTCGCCGGACCTGCGGGGCTTCGATGCCGTGATCGATGCAGTTGCGCACCAGGTGCACGAGCGGATCCTGCAGTTGATCAATCATCGTTTTGTCGATCTCGGTCTTCTCGCCGGCGATGACCAGGTCGATATCTTTGCCCAGTTCCTGGGCGAGGTCGCGGACCAGGCGGCGATAACGATGAAAGGTGTTCCCAATTGGCACCATGCGGGTTTTGAGCACTTGCCGGCGCAGGGAAAGGGTCAGCCGTTCGGCTTCCTCGTTAATGCCGGTCAGCACCGGATCGCTGTAACCTGTCGCAGTGACCGCCAGGCGCCCCTGCAGGGTCACCAGTTCGCCAACCAGATTGATCAGCGCATCGAGACGGTCGGCCCGCACCCGCAGGTACTCGTGCTCCCCTTCTTCCTCGTCCGCCACCTTTTTTCCGCCGCTCGCCGCCGCCTTCTGCGCCGGCGGCCCGGCGGCGGGGGATTTCGCTGGCGCTGGATCGACAGCTTGCCGTTTTTTCGGAGCGGCAATGACGCCGCATGCGCACAGCCGCTGGTGCAGATCGGCGAAATCGAGTTCGGCGCACTCTTCCATCAGCCGGCAAAGAGCCTCTCCGTCCTTGGTCAAATCAAGGCAGGACCCTTCCAGCGGCGCGATGAGGATCTCGCTATCGTCCTCGACGAAAACGAAGGGATCGCGGATGGCGTTCATATCGCCGGCGCTTTGCAAAAGCACATCCCAGAAAACATGGCAATTCTCCGGGTCGATACTGTCCAGCGGCGGAATGCCATGGGTGCGCGCCACGGCGATGCACGGCCCGAGGTCTTTCAGCGCCGCCAGAATGCCGGCCGGTTGCAGGCCGCGCTGGAGGATGGCCGGCTCCGGGCGGAAACGGATCAGGTAGAGCAGCGGCTTCCCCTCTGCCGCCGACGCGGCGATGGCCGGCGACGGCGCATCTTGGGGCGGGGCGGTGGATCGGGCGCCGTCTATATGGCTGATCTGCCGCAAGGTCGCGACAAGGGCCTTGACCCGCTGCACGCTGCCGTCGTCGCGGCTTTCCTCGCCGGCGATGGCAGCGCGGATGAAATCGCTTACCCAGAGGGTCAGGCTGATCAGTTCGGGGCTGACCGGGATATGTCCCTCGCGCACCAGGTCAAAAGCCGATTCAAGTTCGTGCGCCATTTCGGCGAGGGCCGTCAGACCCGCCATGCCGCCCGAACCCTTGAGGGTGTGCGCGGAGCGGAAGACCTGGTCGATGGCATCGCGCGAGCCCGGATTCTCTTCGAGCTGCAACAGAGCGTCTTCAAGCTGGGCGAGCAGTTCCCCGGCTTCGACGGCAAAGGTTGCCTGCAGATTGTCCGTTGTCATTTCAGAACCATTTTGACGACCGAAAGAAGTTGGGCGGGATTGAACGGTTTGGCGATCCACCCGGAGGCGCCGACCGTCTTGGCAATCGCCCTTTGTTTCTCCGACACCTCGGTGGTCAGCATGATAATCGGCATGAACCTTTTTCCCGGCAGCTTGCGGACGCTCCCAGCCAGAGAGATGCCGTCCATCCCCGGCATGTGCAGATCGGTAATCAGCAGATCGGGGGTGTTTTCTTCGCAGAGGCGCATGGCATCCGTACCGTTGCTCGCCTGAATCACCTTGTAGTTGCCATCGGTCAAGGTCATCTCGAGCATTTGCCGAATGGTTGGCGAATCGTCAACGACCAGAATCAATTTCGACATCAATTTTCCTTTCGAGGGTCAGACAGGCGAATCCCCGGCCAGCCACAGGCAACTCGAACCACATTCGGCACAACAGGGGTTACGGCGAAAAAAGCTGTTTTCCGCCGCAGCTGTTTTCACCGCCGCATGGGCGGAAGGTCCCAGGTGAAGGGTAGCGTCAAGGCTGCGGGCCTTACGCTGGCCGGCGCACAAAACCTGTAGACAGGACAGGTCAATGGTGAAGGGGGGTGAGAAACGGAAGGGAGGGGAATTGCTAAATGTTGTGGCGGCGATTCTTTACGGATGCTTGAATGGGCTCGGAAAGGCGGGCGGCGTCAAAATTATTTTGATGATGGTTCCGCCTGCTTTTTTTATTGGAGCTGGGGTGGGGTTAGGGCTGATCCGCAGTGTTTGCATTTGATCGCTTCGGGCTTGATGGCTTCGGCGCAGAAGGGGCAGGCTTTTTGTTTTTTTTGGGTGGCGCTTAGTTGTTGGTTTTTACCGATGGCGCCGCAGCTTGGGCATTTGTATTTTCCCCAGGACAGCGCAATGAAAATCAGGCCGGGGATAAAAAAGAAAAGGAGGCCGAGGGCGGCGATAAACTGCGGCGCGGCGTGATTGCCGAGCCAGGTTTTCATTTTTCCCTCGAACTCACACGATACACATCTTCGATCGGCCTTGCCGAATGATACCTTTTCGCCCTGGTCGCGGTTGTACTCTTTATATGCGCCGAGAACGACGGGTATCAGCACCAAAATAAGAACAGCGATCCACACTCCCGCATCAAGACCGAACATGCTTGTCCTCCCTCACCTCACCTGGCCGCCACAATCCAGAAAGCACTGGTCGTAGTCTCTGTCGCAACCGGTTCTATCTAAATACGCCTCATAGAAACCGGTTCGGCTGTATTGCTTGGCCTCCTCAATCTCCATTTGAACACACTGATTTTGAATTTGTCTGCAGACCATTGTGCACCGCCGCCCCTCCGCCTCTGTTGGCGGGATGTACTGTTTTTGCGGCCTTCTCGCGCACGCAGATCCGAAGGACAGAGAAAACAGGGCTAAGAGAACCAAAATCCACCGCATAAACCCTCCCGTAAATAAACCCCACCATTACCCGTTGTTCTTCCGCTGCCTCTTTTCCGCCAGAAGGTCGGCTAGGAGTTTCTTTTCTTCAACATGCCGGAGCACCTCGCGGCGTTTTTCTTCGCTCATCTCGTTGAGCATCAACAAGATCTTTTCGCCGATGTCATCGATCGGCGGCGGCCTTCGCCTGTATTCCCCCGCCTCTTCGCCTGTTACCGGCGCGTCCATGGAACCGATCCCGGTCACCAGCCACTCGATATTGACCCAGGGGAACGCGTCTTTGACCGCCTGGAAGAAATCGGCCGTCGGCGTGCTTGTCTCGCCTAGATAGTTGAATAGATGCCGTCTGCTCACCCCGGTTTTTTCCGCAAAAGCGTCCCGATTCAACTGAGACCGTTTGATTACAGATTTTAGACGAGCAGAAAAGTCCATAAATTCGAATGCTTGCAAAAATAGGAAACTTATTGCACTTTTTGGTTGCAATGGGAAATAAGTTGCACTATTTTGAGTCCGTCAACCAAACAAATTACAGCCGCAGGTTAGCCAATCTCCCCAACAAAAAAGAGGCCCACTTATGACACCTCTGGATCGACGCATTGCCCTGATGAAAGCCGAAATCAAACCGGTCGATATTGCCACCGCCGCGAAGGTCAGCCGGGCGACGGTGTCGAAGGTTCTGGACGGCCTGACGACCTCGGACCGGATACAGCGGCTGATTGCCAAGGCGATCAGCAAGCCGGTCGAAGAGGTTTTTCCCGCCCGCTACACGAAACAGAGCCGGCGGAAGAAAGCCCTGGAGCGCCTGTCCGCGTGAGGATAGCACGGCGGCGATGATGAAAGAAGCGATTTTTAACACAGGAGGCACCCCCGATGTCCGCTGCTCACGGTGACGTAACGAAGCTTGAAAGGATGTTGCTGACAACCCTGCCGGGCAGTTTGTGCCCTTGCGGCCGAGACAAGGTCGCCGCTGGTATCCGGGGCGTTATCGGCTACTTGCGCCAGCAACCCATGGCCGACCCTTACAATATGCCGCTGCCGATTTTACTGCCTTATGCTCGCGCCGATTTTGACTCGATTCTTCCGGCCGACTTTTATTCCCGCGCCGGCATCGACTTTGACCGGATGCTGTCGTTGGCCGGACCCGCGCTGATGATTTGCTTTGATATCTGCGCCGCCGTTGCCAGCATCGTGATCACCGTCGACGGTAAATGGCTGAGGGAGCATAAGGATCGACTGACTGCACACGGAACGCCGCCGACTCGGAAATCTCTTCGTTTAGACGCCGGCTTAGATGTGCCAATTGGGTTAAGCCTTGCCATGCTTGGCGATTATTTAGAAAAAGCGTGTCCAGCGGGGCCCCGCCATAAGGGTCAAGACACAGTACTCCCGGCGTGGGCGTATCCCCCGGCCGTGCCTGATACTCAGGCTGCAGCTCGTAGCGTTCGGGGTGCTGCTTGAGACGAAAAGGGACGGCGACGAGCTGCAGGGGCTGGTGGGAAGAGAACCGCGGTACCCCATCGGGGATGACGCCGAAGGCGAGCAGGCCGAGCCAGGCATCCATCAACCGCAGGGCGATCCAGAAGAGTTTTTGCGTCGGAACGGGCGGCACCTTGCCGCAGCCGCAGAGAAGAGGCTTAACGGTGAATTCCTCGAAGCGTTCCACCTTGACAGAAATCTCGTGCGGGCATTCGCAGCACTTGAACGTGAACCCTTTGACCATGACCGTGACCTCCTGATGGGGTGATGGCGAGATCGTAGCAGCGGGCCGGACGGCGGACAACGTCTAATTAAAAATTTTGTTTTGAGGTGTGCGAGGGGGAAAGGGAGCCAGGATGTCTAGGAAAACCGCACCAATTGACCCCGCGCAGATACCGTTCGACTGGAGCGCCCAGGTCGATGAGTTGATGGAAACCAAGATCGGGCTTTTTCGCGCCGCAGCCGCTCCGGCCCCGGTGGCGTGCTCGGCCGCCAACGAGTTCGAGGACTGCATCGAGATCGCGGTGGCGATCAAGCGCACCCTGCGCGAGTCGGGCCTGAGCCGCGAGCAGCTGGTCGATGGGATCAACGCTTATTTCGGCCGCACCGACCAGGGCGCCGAGGCCGATCCGCCCGCCTGCCGCCGACCGTTGACCATTCACATGTTCAACAACTATCTGAGCAAGCCCTGCGAGTACCCGATTCCCGCTTATTTTCTCTTCGCCATTCAGGCGGTTACCGGAATTATCGAGCCGGCGGCGACCATTGTCGCGGCGGCGGGCGGCCAGGTGGCCACGGCCGAAGAGGTCAAGCTGCTGCAGCTGGGCCGACTGGAGCAGGCGCAAAACGAAATGCGCCGGCTGCGCAAAGAGCTGATCGGCCGCCGCTAAAAAAATTTGTGACGGCCAGGGATTAGCAATCCCCCAATGGTTGTAACCAAACTCAAACTTTCGTTGGAGTCAATATGTCAACTTACAAACGCATAGCCGCAGTGGAAACGGCCTTGAGACTGCTGGAGTTTTTGGCGCATCAGAAAACCCCGGTCCCCGGTCCGGCGGTTGCCGAGGCGCTGGGCATCCCCTACGCAACGGCGATGTGCCACCTGGTCACGCTGGAGGACGCCCGCTTCGCCCGCAAGGTGGGGGACGGCTACGAGCTGGCGATGAATGCCGCCCTGCTGTGGGCGCGCAAAAAATCGATGCTGCACACGGACATTGAACGGGCCGAGCGCGACCTCGCCCGACTTGAAAACGGAGGAGAGTGATTATGGCCAGGAGGAAAGAGCAGGATATCGACACCGCCACGGCGGAGCTGATCGTCGCCGAAGAGCGCCAGGCGGAAGAAACAGCGCGGATGACGGCGGAGAACGCCCGGCAGGAGCAGGCCGACCGGGAGCGGCGGATTGCCGAGTGTCACCAGGTCATCGGGCGCATCCAAGGGGCGAAAATGGTCGCAGATTTCGCCAACGTTGGCGGCTTGATGTGGTTCAAGCAAGTGAAGGAGACAAAGCTTTATCGAGAAATTCCAGGCCTCGGGTCGTGGGAAAAGTTCTGTGAATCCGTGGGCATATCTCGGCAGAAGGTTGACGAGGACCTGCTTAATTTGGCCACTTTTGGAGAGGCATTTCTGCAAACCGTTGGCGGTTTTTCTGTCGGTTACCGCGAGTTGAAAAAACTCCGCCAACTCACCCACGAAGGAGCCGTGCAGATCGAGGACGATACCGTCACCATCGGCGGCGAACTGATCCCCCTCGACGCCGAGCACCGCGAGGACCTGCAAGCCGCCCTGGAACGCGTCATCGAAGCCAAGGACGCGCTCCTTCAGGAAAAAGATGCGGTCATCCGCAGCAACGAAAAACTGCTGCAGAGCAAGCAAGACCTGCTGCGCCGGCAGGAGAAGGATCTGGCTCGCTACGAAGACGCGGCGGAAAAGAAGGGCCTCACCGCCGACGAGGACGCCTTTATCCGCAAAACCCGCAACGCCCGCGTCAGTGTTGACGGCTTTTTCATGCAGTTCGACCCCGAGCGCTTCCCGCTGCCTGAAGACGCCACCCCGCGCATGAAGGCCGAGCTGATGAGCACCCTGGCCTATTTTAAACAGGTTTGCGACGCCGCCTACGACACCGCCGGAGATCTGTACGGCGATGCCGAGATCGAGGGCGCCGGCTGGACGCCGCCGCATCTGCGGGACGCCGGGGGCGCCGGGGACGCCATGGCAGCCTGGACCAGCGAGGCCGAGAAGGTTATCGCCGAAGCCCGGAACAAAAAGAGGTAATGCCATGGAATGGAAGCGGGAGATGGCCGAGCGCCTCGGCCGGGCGGTGAACGGCGAGAAGGACCGCATCATCGCCGAATACCAGGAGATGACCGGCAAAAGCCCGGCCACCCTCTACCGCATCGCCGCCAAGCACGGCTTCGACAGCGGCCGCAAGGCGCGCGAGGACAAAGGCACGCTCAAGTGCGAGGTTACGGACGAGCAGCTGCGCTTTATCAGCACGCTGATCCAGACCAGCGCCCGCGAGGTCAAGGGGACGATTTTGCCCCTTTCGGAGGCGATGCAGATGGCTATCGATGAAGGCGTTCTTCGCCCGGGGCAGGTGTCGGAATCGCGGTTGCAGACCATTTTGCGCGATCGCGAAATGAACAGCACCGCTCTCAACGCCGAGCCGCCCTCCATCCGCATGGCCAGCCTGCACCCGAACCACGTGCATATTTTTGACGCCTCGATCTGCATCCAGTACTACCTGAAGGGGAAAAAGGGCTTGCGGATGATGGACGAGCGGGACTTTCGCGAGAAGAAGCCCGCCAATTTCGCCAAGATCAAAGAGCGGCTGATTCGCATCGTGCTCGCCGACCACTTCAGCCATTTTCTCTTTTTTCGCTACTACCTGGCCGCCGGCGAGAATCAAAAGATCACCTACGATTTTCTCACCAAGGCCTGGCGCGGCGGGCACCACGAGCAGCTGCCCTTTCGCGGCGTGCCGAAGTTTCTGCTCATGGACGCCGGCAGCGCCAACATCGCCAAGGGGATTTTAAACCTGCTGGAGCGGCTGGAGATCGAGATCCCGAAAAACATGCCGCACAACCCGCGCCGGCAGGGCTCGGCCGAAGGGGCGCAAGAGATCATCGAAAGCCACTTCGAGGCGCGGCTGCGCTTCGAGCCGGCCACCAGCATCGAAGAGCTGAACGCCTGGGCCATCGACTGGCAGTGCTGGTGGAACGCCAGCCGCGTGCATCGCCGGCACAAGATGACCCGCACCGCCTGCTGGCTGACGATCAAAGAGAAAGAGCTGCGCGATCTGCCCGCCGACGAGCTGCTGCAGGATCTTTACGCCGAGCCCGAGGTGGAGCGCACCGTCGCCCAGGACAACACCATCTCTTTCCGCTCACAGAGCTACCGGCTCAAGCACATCCCCGGCATCCGCCCGGGAAAGAAAGTCAAGGTCATCCTGCGCCCCTACCACTGGCCGCAAGTGGCCGTCTCCTTCGGCGAGGTCGATTACCTGGTCGATCCGATTGGCACGTTGGCCGGCGGGTTCTCGGCCGATGCGGCGATCATCGGCCAGGAGTTCAAGGCGCATCCCGACACCGGCGTGCAGAAGGTGCGCAAGGCGAACGAGAATCTGGCCTACGGCGAAGAGCGCAAGAAGGACGCCGTCCCCTTCGGCGGCACGCTGCAGGTTTTTGGACACCACGCCGAGAAGCTCGGAAACGCCACCCCGATGCCCCGGCGCGGGACACCCATCGAGACCAGCCGGACGATTGCAGTGAAAGAAATCCCCATCACCGAGCTATTCAAACGCATTCGCGCCGAGACCGACGAGGCCGTCACGCCGGCCCTGAACAAAGAGCTGAAAGAGTGTTTCGGCGCATCGATCGAGGTCAAGACGGCGGACGCCGTCATTGAAGCCATCGCCGCCGGGCAGGACTGGCGGCCCGCCTTCGCCGAGGCTTCGGCGGGCGTTACCGCCGAGGTCAGTCGGCAGGCGCTGTAATCAACGGGAGGAAAGGGAGGCCTTATGGCCAGAGACGCGTACCAAATGAAATTTGAGCCGATCATCCTGAAAGAGCTGGTTATCGCTTGCGATATCAGCCAGATGCAGATTGCCGAAGCCACCGGCGCCAGCCGGCCCACGGTCAATCTGGTTGTCAATCGGGGCTACGATCCGCACACCATGGGCGGCTTTCGGCCGGCGGTGGAGAGGCTGATCGGGCAGAACCCACGGGCCATGGCCTGGCTTTCAGAGCGCGGGTTGAGTGTCGCCGATATCTGGCAGCCGCTGGGCAAGCAGATGCGCCTGGCGATGCCGTCGGGCCACGGTCGGCGCTCGCATAACCGCAAGGGGCCGGCAATGCAGCCGGGCAACCCAGATATCATCAGCATTGCATGGGAGGTCGAAATGATCCAGCAGGAGGCACTGAAGCACTTCAAACTGTTCCGCAACCCCTTTATTGACGACATCCAGAAGGATGCGGACATCTATATGTCCGACGAGCATCGTTACATCGAAGCGGCGATGCTCGATGCCGCCCGGCACGGCGGCTTCCTGGCGGTGATCGGTGAGGTCGGCAGCGGCAAGAGCGTCATGCGGCGCAAGGTCATCGAGCAGTTGAAACGGGACGGCGACACGCTGGTCATCTATCCGCAGATGATCGACAAGGGCCGACTGACCGCCGCCAGCATCTGCGACGCCATCATCCAGGACGTCTCCAGCGAGCGGTGCAAGGTCAAACTGGAGGATAAAAGCCGGCAGGTGCAGCGGCTGCTTCTCGACCGGGCCAAGTCCGGTTACCGCGCCTGCCTGATCATCGAAGAGGCGCACGATCTGAACGTGCAGACGCTCAAATTCATCAAGCGCTTTTACGAACTCGAGGACGGCTACCGCAAGCTGCTGGGCATTATCCTCATCGGTCAGACCGAGCTGAAAAACACCTTTGACGAGGGGACCAACATCGACATGCGCGAGGTGATCCGGCGCGTCCAGGTGGCCGAAATCAAGGGGCTCAACGGCCATTTGCGGCACTACCTGGAGGTGAAGTTCAAGCGCGTCGGCCGCGCCGCCGGGGACATTTTCACCGATGACGCTTACGACATGCTCAGTAAGCGCCTGACTTCCGTCGGCCGCGACGGCAAGAGCAAGGTCAGCCACGCTTACCCGCTGCTGGTGAACAACTACACCGCCCGGGCGATGAACCTGGCGCGGGAGATGGGCGAAGAGAAGGTGAGCGCCGACGTGGTCGAGGCGATCTAGGAGGCGAGCATGGACGCGGCAACCTGGTTGGAACAAAACGGCATGGACTGCGCGCCCTACGGGGCGCGGATCAGCCGCGCGATGTGCGCCACCTATCAGCAGGCCGGCGACATGGCCGCCTGCCGCGTCTGCGCGGCGGCGGTTAAGGGGATAAAGGCGCTGCCGATGAAGAAAACGGCCGTCGTCGGCACCGGGTTTCGCGCTTTCGTTGATGAAGGCGTTGCCGTCCCCTGGTCGGAGAAGGTGGCGATGCCGCTCCCGCCTTCGCCTGCGGCTCCCGCCTTCGCCAAGGCTTCGGCGGGCAGGCCCTGTAAGGGTTCGGCGGGCAAGCCCTGTAAGGCCCTCCCGGTTGCTCAGCCCCGCTTGCCTGCGCCGAAAAGTATTGAGCGGCGCTGCCCGCCGGCTGAGCCCTACGCCGAGATCGAGGCGCAGCTGCTGCGTCTGGCCGGGCTCGGCAACGCGGCGGCGCGATTTTTAGTCGATCAAATAGGAGGTCATCATGGTCAGTAGCGATTTTTTGTACGGCATTGGTTGCGGCGCCTGCTTCGGCATCCTCATCGGCGTCGCCCTGACTCTCGGCATGCTTCTGGTTGCCGACATGCGCAAGAAAGGAGACCCATCATGCTGATGCCCGCTCTTATCGCCGTGTTTTTACTCGGTCTGTGCTGCGGCGCCTTGATTCTCGCGCTGTGCGTCGTCGGCAAAAGCGGCGACACCCTCGTGATCACCGACGCGAATGAAGAGGAGGTGCTGCCGTGATCCGCACACTCATCGAAAAAATCCGCACCTGGCGGGCCTTCCGCCGCGAACGCGCCAGAGCCTTTCGCCGCGCTGAGATGCGCGCCCGTTTGATGCTTGCCGGCGGCTTGATCCAGACACCGAACCAGAGAAAGGGAATTTGACCATGGCAAAACAACCGACCCGCATCAAAGCCGAAGCCGCGAAAGTCCCGGTGCCGCAAACCCGTGACGAAGCGGTCGAGAACATCGCCGTCATCGGCCGCCTGCAACGCCAGCGCGCCCGCATCGAGGCGGACATGAACGACGAGCTGTCCCGGGTGCGCCAGCGCTTCGAAGAGCAGGCCAAGCCGCTGGCCGACGATATCCGCCGGCTTACCGTCGGCGTGCAGACCTGGTGCGAAGCCAACCGCGACGCCCTCACCCAGGGGGGCAAGGTCAAATTCGCCAACCTGCCGAGCGGCGAGGTTAAGTGGCGCATGCGGCCGCCGAAGGTGGGACTGCGCGGCATTGAGACGATCATTGAAGCCTGCAAGAAGCTAGGGCTGGCGCGGTTTGTCCGGCAGAAAGAGGAGGTCAACAAAGAGGCGATGCTCGCCGAGCCGGAGATCGCCCAGACCATCGCCGGGGTGACGATTACGCAGGGAGAGGATTTTGTGATTGTGCCGTTTGAAACGGAGCTGGAGGAGGTGGCGTGATGTGCAAGTTCTTCGGCGGAACCTACATGTACCCGACGCCGGCGGACGGCGCGGTGCGGGTCGGCGTCTGTCAAGGGCTCGGCGATATCTGGATCGTCGGGTATCAGGTGCCGGGCAAGACGAGCACCCGGCGCATCAAAACCCCTCTGTTGCCGCCGATGACCGACCCGGCCCGGTTGCAGGGCATGTTCGACGCGTGGGCGTCTCGGCGCAGGCTTCGGGAGGTGGCCTGATGCCTACCAGATATCTCGTCACGGCCGTCTGCACCAATGACCGTTGCCAAGTCGATACCTTCGGCGCCAGTCGCCGCCAGATCGACAAGGTCGGCACCAGCGGCCAGCCCTCCCGCATCGAGCGGCTGGTCTGCCCCTCCTGCCGATTGTGGGGCTATATCACCAAGATCGAGGAGGTGGAGGCTTGAAATACCGCGACGACATGGAGGTCGAACTTGGGGATACGGTGGAAGTCGATGAATCCCCCAAGGAGTTCGAACCGGAAGAGGCTGTTGTTACCAAAATAGGCAAGAAAAAGATTCAAGTCGAGTACACCAATACGCTCATCAAAAATCGCAAGGTTTGGGCTGATCCAAAGGACTGCGATCTGATAGCCAGGGAAGACTGATGCGAAACCGCGCCCGCTTCGGCGGGCCGGTCGCCCCAGGGTGGCGCCTGGGGCCTGATGATGCAGCCGAGGGAAAATGGCGCAACTGAATCACAAAAACGAGATGGCGGCGGACGGGTTGCGCAAGTTCTGGCAGGGGCGCCGCGAGCACTACCATAACGAGGGGCTGCTGGCGGTCGATGCGCAGTGCCCCTATCCGCGAACCTCCTTTGCCGCCATTCACTGGCGGCTCGGGTGGGCGGCGAAGGAAGGAACGGGATTATGAGCGAAACGACGGGGAAGATGCACGCCGCCGATCTGGCGCGCAGCGGCCGGTTGCAGCAGACGCTGCGGGTGCTCGCCGATCGCCAGTGGCACACGACGCTGGAAATTCGCGAGCGCACCGACTCCTGCGCAGTGCACAGCGATATTTCCGAACTGCGCGCCGAGCCGAACGGCTTTGTGATCGAGCGCCGTTATGACGGCAAGAGCGACACGGGCCGCCGGGTTTACGCCTATCGGCTGGTGGGGGTGGGATGCTGAAAAGCAAAGACGCCGTAGGGGCGGGGTCTCCCCGCCCTTGTTCCGCGCCTACCGAGGTTTATTCCAGAGTTTGCGGTTTCTTCCGGCCGGTGCAGCAGTGGAATCGGGGGAAGCGGGAGGAGTTTCGGGAGCGGCTGGAATACAAGGTCGCATCCACAGATGTCACAGATGAACACAGATAAGGGCGAAGCCCCCATGGAAAAAGCTCTGGACCGCTTTCGCGAAAAGGTGTCCGCTTGCGGATGCTTCGAGGTCGAAACCTTTTTGCACGATGAGGAATGCCCGTTCCGTACGAAACTGGAAGAGATCATGGGAGAAGGGCAAAAGATAGGAGCCCCCCGGCCGGAGGGGGGGTGGCCAGGGGGCTCCGTAGGGTTGCCCCTACGGCTCGGACTATAACGGGAGAGTGTGAAATGGGTCAAGCCAAAACCGCGCCGATCACGGCCAAGCAAATCAAAATCGTCAAAATGGCCTGCCGCGACATGGGGCTTGAGGACGCCGCCTACCGCGACATGCTGCAGGCGCAGTTCGGCGTCGATTCGTGCACCCGCCTGACCTGCGACCAGGCGAACGCGCTGATCGACGATCTGCAGAAGAAAGGTTTTGATTTTCGTCCGGTCAAGGCCGGTCGCCAGGCGCGGCCGCCGCGCAAGAGCCAGAGCCGGCCGGCGGGGACGCCGCGCCAGAAGGGCAACATGGTGGCGCTGGCCTCGCCGCAGGAGATCGAAAAGATCAACGCCGTCGCGGCGCTGATCCCCTGGCGCTTCGAGGACGGTTTGCAGCGCTTTCTCGCCGCCCGGGTTGGGCTGCGCGATGGCCGGGTGCGCACCGCCGGCGATGCCTACAAGGCAATCGAATCATTGAAAAAAATGTTCGAGAACGGCATGAAACAGCTGCACGGCTGGAATTTCTGGACGATCCGCTTCGAGGACCCCGCCATCGAGGATTACATCGGCCGGCATGCGCCGGCGGAATATCGGGATGTGTTGGGGAATGTCATTAAGAGGGGCCAGCAATGAAAAGGGGCAAAACTGCAAATATCTGCGCGAATATTTACGAGGGCGAGTTTTCCATTAACTTTGACTGCGTGGGCGTGGGAATGTGCCGCTTTGCTCTTTGCCATGCTATGCCCCCGGACGGCAGCGAAGAATGCACGTACCGTGAACACGGGGCATGCCTCTGCCCTCACGCGAAAGCCACCGCCCTCGTAGCACTCCGCAACAAATTGACGAAAGAGCTGAAGCAGTATTCGGAGAATGAAGAAGCATGAACCTCACCTGTCCCTGCTGCCACGCCGCTTTCAGCGTCGAAACCGTCGTCCAGGACGAAGCCGCCCGCGAGTTGCTCGCCCTGCGCGGCGAGATCGGCGGAGCGTGGCCGCAGATGATCGCCTATCTGGGCTGCTTCCGCAGCGCCAAGCGGGCGCTGGCCTGGGACCGGGCGCTGCGGCTGGCGCGTGAGGTGCTGGCCCTGGCCGAGGGCGGGGCGACCCCGCCCCTACAGCAGGCATTGGCGGAAACGGTCGAGGCCATGCGGGTGAAGCGCCTGGCCGGCGACGTGCGGCCGCTGAAGAATCACAATTATCTGCGGCGGGTGCTCGAAGGCATTACCGCCACCGGGACGGCTCTTGTCTCCGCCCAGGACGGGCGCCCACAAGGGGCGCACCCTGCCCATGGCAAGCGCCGGCAGGCGGTGGAAATTCTCGGGCAATGGGGGGCGGCGTCCCTGCTGCGGCAGGCGATCGCCATCGGGTTGACCGGTCTGGTGTCGCTGAGCCGCCCCGGCACCCCGGCGGTGGACATGATCGAGGCCAACGCCGAGATGTGGCTGCACTGGTTCAGCAAGGCCGGCCTGGTCGAGTGCGATGAGGACGTGGACCGCGTGCACCGGGCGTTTTCCGCCTTGTGCCGCGAGCCGCTGAAAGAATGGCCGGCGCCGGCGGCGATCGAGGCGCACCTGCCGCGCCGCCAGCCGCAGAGGAAACTGCGGGAGCCGGTGAGCGAGGAGGCGCGGGAGGCAAGCGCCGAGGCGTTGAGGAAGATTCGGGAGGGGATTGCAAAAGGGGTGGGCTGATCCCATGGCCAAGGATCTGGCGGAACAAAAACTTGAAGGGATGCTGCGGGCGTCCGGACTGGCGAAAAAGGCCAGCTACGCCCCCGGCGAGGTGCAGCGGATTCTCGGTTGCTCCGACTCGACGTACTGGCGGCTGCTCGCCCGCTGCGAGCGCGATCCCGATACCGGCAAGCTCAAGCACCCGGACTGCCTCGACAGCTACATGCTGCAACGCACCCGCCGGGTGCGCTTTGACGAGCTGGTCGATTTCCTCATCCGCAACAACACCTACCAGCGCAACCACGGGGTGGACCCCCGGCAGATGGCGCTTTTCGGCACCTGATCAAATGAATCTTGACACAAAAACCGCACCGGGCTATCGTTTCTCTGCCGCTGGCAAAATCCAGCGGTCGGGTTTGACGGCCCGAACCAATCGGCGGACACACAACCGCCGCAGCAGTTCAGCGGTTTTTTTGTGTCCACAGCATGGCAGCGCCTCAGTTGGGCGCGTCGTGCGGGGTGCCCTCGGGCACGCCGGTTTGCCTTTTGGCCGGTCCGTCAACCCGCATGGCGCGCCCTCTTTCCGTTTGACGGCGGCGAGAGGGTCTCACACCCCACAAAAGGAACACACCATGCCAAAGCCGAACGTGATCCAGTTCCCCGGCACCATCCCCGCCCCGACTCCCGAACCGCGCACCCTCAATCACGCCCCGGTCGAAGTGCCCGCCTGGCTGCTCGAAGCCATCGCCGCCCGCACTCGCGATCTGAACACGCTGCTCGATGTGGTCGGCGAGTGGGGCAACGTCGATCTTACCCACCGGCAAACCCCGTAGAAGGAGGAAGGCTCATGAATCAGATGGTAGCAACAAATGGCATGATGCAAACAAATCAGCAGTTCCCTATTTTTCAGCTTCCTGGCCGCCCGCCCTTTATGCTTGCCCGTGACGTGGCGACGGCATATGGGGTCACTACGAAGCGGTTGAACGAAGCGCGCTCGAACAACCCGAAGAAGTTTGTCGAACTCGTTGACTATTTTCAACTGACCTCTTTTGAGGTCGAAAAATGTGATATCGGGCGCACCTCTGGGGATGGTTTTGAGGTCGGAAATTTCGACCTCAAAACGGAAGGGCGTGGTGGCAAAGGGCACCTCCCGTTTGGCTACTCAAGACGAGGTGCCTACATGTTTGCCACCATCCTTTCGACCGATGCGGCTATCGAGATGGCGCTGCGGATCGTCGAGGGGTTCATCGCTTTCGAGACCGCCGGCATGAAGATTGTGCCGCCGGACCATGTGGCGGTGGCTGCCCAGAAGTTGGTCGATCTGCAGGGCATCTACATCGAGCGCCTTGAGCTGCAAGCGGCCGGCTTTGGCCCGAATCGCGGCTTGCCCTGGAGCGAGGCGGATATCCGCAAGGTCTTTGCCATGAAAGCGAAAGGGCTCAGCCACAAGAAAATCGGCGAGCACTTCGGGCGGGGCAAAAATGCGGTGGAGAAGATTCTCAAAAAACACGCCAAGGATTACCCGCAGGAGACGAACCAGGCGGATCTGTTCGAGGACGAGTGACCTGCTGGGCGCAATTTTGCGCCAAGCAACCCCCGCCCCACACAAAAGCCCCTCTCCGGAGGGGCTTTTTGACTGTCAGACCCTCTCAGACCAGAAAGACCCCACCCGCCTAATCCCCTATTCTGCACTTGCCCGGGAAATGAGCCTCCCTCGGCCTCCTGAACACCGCCCCCGGAGCTGACCCCTCCGGGGGCATCCTCCTTCGCCGAGGCTTCGGCGGACGAGTCCTTTAAAGCACACGGACGGGCACGGGCTTTCACGGACGGGCACGGACGGACACGCAATCTTTTTCCCGCAGCGGAGATCCCCATGAACGTTCTCGACACTTTGCGCCGCGTGCTGATCGCCAACGAACTGGGCGGCCATTCCGGCCTGGCGTACCGCTTCTCCGATCCCGACGGCCGCGAGGGGCGTTCGGGGTACTCGTTCGGCGTGTGCCAGTTCGACCTGGCGCACAACCCGGCGCGGGCCGCCGGCATTCTGAGCGAGTGCGGGTTTTCGGAAACGGAGATCGGCGCGCTCAAGCAGCAGTGCGTCTCCGCCGAGGCCCTGGCCGCGCACAACCGGCGGCTGGTGGAGCAGGCGGCGGTGATCGACCGGGCCGATGCGGAGGAGATCGCGCAAATCATCGTCCACGTGCGCCAGGTGGTTGCCAATCGCGGCCTGCAGCTGGCGGACAACGAGACGTTTATCCACCTGTGCGATTACCACAATCAATTCCATCTCGACTTCGACGGCAAGTTCGTTCGGCATTTTCTGCACATGAATGAGCCGGTCGACGCCGTGCACATGCTCACCTACAAACTCGGCACCGCCTGGGGCGCCAAGCGTCCGGACGATGTGAAGCGCCGGTGGAACAACGTCGTGCGCATCTGCCGCGAAATTATGCATGCCCGCGTTGACGAGATTCGGGCCAACCATACCAACCGTGGAGGAAATCATGGGTAAATCGCCGCTGTTATCGAAAACGCTCTGGATCAACCTGCTCGCCGTCGTGGCGATGGTCGTCCAGTCGCAAACCGGTTTTGTGCTCGACATGGAGGAGCAGATGGCGATTTTGGGCGTCATCAATATCGTGCTGCGCTTTGTGACGAAAGAGCCCGTCGCCTGGAAGCCGGGCAATGAGTCAGGCAGCGGCACCATCGGCCTGATGGCCACCCTGCTGCTGCTCGTCATGATCGTCGCCGCCGGTTGCGCCGGCTTTTTCGACGCCAATCGCGGCCAGCAGGCCACCCAGGCGCTGCTGGCGGCGCAGGAGGTGGTGGTCGGTTTGGCCGAGGCCGGCGACGCGCTGTGCACGCAAGGGACCCTCGATCAGAAGCGATGCACGCGGCTGGCCGAGCTGTATGTGCGCACCGAAATCGTTTACGACCTCGCCGCCAGCTCCTTGCAGGCCGCGCTGCGCGCCGGCGACCATCCGGACGCCTGGAGCCTTTACAGCGCCAACCACGCCGAGTTTTCGGCTCTCTACTCGCAGTTTGTCGCCGCCGCCGGCGAGTTTGGCCTGATCGCGAAAGGGGGTGCGCAATGAACGAGCAGACCGTCGCTCTGATCCTGGGCCTGCTGCCGATCGCTGAGAAGCTGATTTTCGAAGTCGGCGGCAAGTTGATCGAGCTGAACACCGCCGGCCTGACCGCCGAGGACCTGGCCGCCGCCCTGGAGAAGAGCAAAAGCGGCAGCTGGCCCGAGCTGAAGTTTCATAGCACGCAGGGGGAGTGATGCTCGAAGGAATTCCGCTTTCATTTATCGCCATCACCGTCAGCACCCTGGGCATGCCGGGCATGGCGGTCGTCTTCTGGTACGTCGATCAGCGCCGCACCGACAAGCTGATGGCCGAGCACAAAAAAGACCTGGCCCAGGTGCTCGAACGGTACAGCAAGGACATGGCCAAGGTGACGCGCTACTACGAGGACAACGTGCTGCTGGTCAAGGGCTACGAGCGCCTGGCCGGCGACCTGGCCGGCATCATCCACCTGAATACGCAGGCGCAGACGCACCTGGTCGAAAGCATTCGCAACAACATGTTTTGCCCGGCGATCCGGGAGAAAGGGCCGAGGGGATGAGCTTCAACATTGAGCGCGCCGCGCTGCGCGGCCGCCTGGCCGAAGCCGAGGCGAACCGCCGCCAGCTGCGGCTGAAAGCCGAGGGCCTGTGCGCGGCGATCCGCCAGGGGCTCTACACCGCCCTGACCGACGTGGAAGAGATCGAAATCGCCCTGGCCGCCCAGCAGATGGATGGTCTGGTGGCGGTCATGGGCGAATTGGCGGCCGTTCAGGGGCTCATTGCCCGGCTGGAGAAGGAGCTGCGATGAAGGAGTTTTTTGCCCTCGTCTTTCTGGCCGTCATCGCCGGCATTGCCGCCGAGCTGGCAAGCCGCGTTTTCGACGCCATTGTCGAGTTCTGGAGGGGCTACTGATGGCCGAGAAGGGCGCCCGGGCGCGGCTGGAGCCGATCGCTTTTCGCATGTACGCCGAGGGGCAGACCCTGGAGGCGATCGCCGCCGCTCTGGACGTGTCGCGTCAGACGCTGAGCGACTGGAAGGCGCGCAGCCGCCGCCCGAACGAGGAGCTGGACGATTGGGATAAGGCGCGGGAGCAGAAGACTTCCACCGGCCGCCGCTTGGCGACGCTGCTCGATCGCGAACTGGAATTCGCCGAAAACGCCAGCCCCGGCCAGATCGGCCCGCAGACGCTGGACGGCATCAGCAAATTGGGCGCCCTGGTGCAGCGCTTCGAGCAGGCCGAACGCGAGGCGGCGCTGAAGAGCACAGCGCAGCGCGCGGCGCTGTTTCTCGATTTCGTCAAAGACCTGATCGAGTTCGGCGGGCGCAACGATGCCGACCTGGTGCGGGCGGTGGAAAACAATTTTGACGATCTGATTCAGTGGGGACGGGAGAAGTATCAATCATGACCCTCTCTCCCGCAAAAGACCGCCAGTTCGCCCGCGATGTCGAAGCCATCCGCCAGATGATCCAGGCGGCGGCGCGGCCCTTCTCGGACGACAAGCGGGCGCAGAAAGAGCGCAAAGCGCGGGCGGAGACGGATCGCGATTTTTTCAACCGTACTTATTTCCCCCACTACTTCACGAAGCCGTCCAGCGCTCTGCACAAGTACTTCGCCGAGCGCTACCGCGACATGATCAACCGGGCCATAGAGACCGGCGAGGGCGACAAGGAAGCCAACGCCGCGCCGCGCGGCAATGCCAAATCGACGGACAGCACCTTCGGCCTGCCTATCTGGTGCGCCGCCTACCGCAAGCGGCGCTATCCGCTGATCGTCAGCGAGACCCGCGCCCAGGGCGAAGCTTTCCTCTCTTTCATCAAGGTGGAGCTGGAAAGCAACGAACGCCTGAAACAGGATTTCCCCGACTTGGTCGGCGAAGGCCCGGTCTGGCGCGCCGACCAAATCATTACCCGCAACGGCGTCAAGATTCAGGCGGCGGGCGCCGGGCAGAAGCTGCGCGGCCTGCGCCACGGAGCTTGCCGCCCTGACCTGGTCATCGGCGACGACCTGGAGAACGACGAAGCGGTCGAGTCGGCCGAGCAGCGGCGCAAGCTGGAGGCGTGGTTTTTCAAGGCGCTGATGAAGATCGGCCAGCCGGACACCGTCTACATCGTCGTCGGCACGGTGCTGCACCACGAATCGCTGCTGCAGAAGCTGCTGGAGAAACCGGGCTGGAAAGGGCGCAAGTTCAAGGCCGTCCTGCAGTGGGCAAGCAATCGCAAGCTGTGGGACGAGTGGGAGCGGATCTTCTCCGATCTGACCGTCGGCAAGGAAGAGGCCGAGACCCGCGCCGACGCCTTCTTCGCGCAGCACCAGGAGGCGATGCTGGCCGGCACGCTGGTGCTCTGGCCGGAGATGGAGCCGTACTACTACCTGATGAAAATGCGGGTCTCCGACGGCCCGGCCTTCTTCGACTCAGAAAAGCAGAACGAGCCGCTGAATCCGGAGGATCAGGTTTTCCTCGAGGAGTGGTTCGTCGACTGGGAAGAGGGGGCCGTGGACCTGGACGGCATCCCGCATGCCGGCGCCGTCGATCCAAGCCTCGGCAAGCGCAACAAGCGCGCCGATCCGAGCGCCATCCTCGGCGGCCGCATGAAAGAGCGCATCCTTTACCTGGATATCGCCGATATCGAAAAGCGCCAGCCGGACCGGATCATGACCGACATCCTCGCCTGGCACGAGCGTGATCCCTTCGACAAGCTGCGCATGGAGACGGTGCAGTTTCAGGAGTTCTTCGCCCGCGAGTTCGAGAAGCTGGCGCACGAAAAAGGCATGACGATCAACGTCGACGATCACAAGCCGACGGCCGACAAGGATCTAAGAATTATCCGCCTGCAGCCGTGGATCAAAAACGGCTGGATACGGTTCAAGCCCGAGCACCGCGAACTGAAGCGCCAATTGATCTACTACCGGCCGAGCAACCGCGGCGGCCATGACGACGGTCCGGACGCGCTGGAAATGCTGCTGGGGCTGTGCGAGGCGGGGCTGGTGCCGGCGGTCTGCGCCAAGCCGGCCAACGAAGGCAAAGAAGAAAAACGCGAAAGCATCCTGGGCATGGGCCGGCTCGGCCGCATGTTCGGCAGGAGGTCACGGTAATGGGTTTGGGCAAGATCGTCGTTCAAAAACTTTTTGGCGCCGCCATCGAAAAAGCCGTGCAGGAGCGCCTGCCGGCCGCCTCGGCGGTGGGCCAGGACGATATCCAGTGGCGCCGCCTCACCGGCAACAGCGACCGCGAGTTGCCCGTGGCCACCTGGCAGCGGCAGGTCGAGATCTGTTACTGGCTGTGGAAGCTCAACCCCCTGGCCGGCTGGATCATCGAGACGCTCACCTATTTGTCCGTCGGCAAGGGCTTCACCTACACCGCCGAAAACGACGAGGTGAAACAGATACTCGATGATTTCTTCTATGACGCCGTCAACCGGCTGGACCTGAAGCTGGAGAGCAAATCGCGCGAGCTGTCGGTCTTCGGGCTGCAATGCTGGCCGGCATTCGTCGCCGAGCAGACCGGCAGGGTGCGGTTGGGGATGGTCGATCCGGCGCAGATCTCCCAGGTCTACGCCGACCCGGAAAACGCCGAGGTGCTGATCGGCGTGCAGGTGACCGACCTGCAAGGCGGGCGCGTCCGCCACCTGCGCACCATTTTGACCGGCGAGACGGAAACGGTGGTCAGCGAGGCGGCGCGGCAAAAGCGCGAGACGTTCACCGATGGCCAGTGCTTTCTCTTCAAGATCAACAGCGTCAGCAACGATCCGTATGGGACCTCCGATATCTTCGCCCTGGCCGACTGGCTGGAGGAATACGAGGAGTTCGTTTTTGCCTACAGCGGCAAGGCGCGCAAGCAGAACGCCTACATCTGGGATGTGACGATCGACGGCGCCGACGCCACCGCCTGCCAGACCTTCGCCAACGAGAACGCCAACCCGCCGGACGGCGCCCTGCGCGTGCACAACGAAAAGGTGAAGTGGGAAGCGGTCGCCCCGGAGCTGAAGGCGCTGGAGATCAAGGAGGCGGCCGCCGTCTTCCGCAACCACATCATCAGCAGCAAGAGCATTCCCATCCACTGGTACGGCGGCGCATCGGACGTCAACCGCGCCACCGCCAGCGAGAGCAACGGGCCGATCGATGCGTTTATCGACAGCCGGCAGAACATGTGGAAGTACATCCTCGAGACGATTTTTACCTTCGTCATCCAGAGCGCCCGCGATGCCCGCTACCTGAACGTTTCGGACGAAGAGGCCTTTTCCTTCGCCGTGCAGCGCCCGGAGACCAAGGACAAAGACGTGACCAAGCTCAGCACCGCCGTGCGCGATATCGTCACCGCCCTCACCGCCGCCGCCGCGCAGAACTGGATCGATCAGGAGAACGCGGTGAAGGTGTTCGCCTTCGTGTTGGCGATGATCGGCTACGAGCTGGATCCGGAGGCGATGGAGTTGGAGGAGGGGTTTGAAGACTATCCGCCTTCGCGCAAGGCTTCGGCGGACAAGCCAGGCGCGCCGGTTGCCGAGGGGGAAGAATAGATGTCCGCTGTTTCCGCCGAGGTTCTGCGCCTGCTGAAGCTGAAGGATCAAAAGATTCTTGACGGGCAGGCGGCCGTGGCCGCTCTGCTGGCCGAGGCCAAGCGGCAGATTCTCGATGAGCTACTCTCTGTCGCCGGCGACAGCTACAGCGCCGCCGCCCTGCGGCAGAACCTGGCGAGCATCGAAAAGGCGCTGCAAACCTTCGAGTCCGCCGCCGGTCGCGAACTGACCGGGCAGCTGGCCGGCGCCTGGGACTTGGGCGAGGATTTGCCCTCTGCGGCGGCCCGCGCCGCCGGGCAGCTGGGTATGAGCGCGCGCATGGTGCCGCAGGCGCTGTTGCGCACCCTGCAAGACTTTTCGGCGCACAAGATCAGCGGCCTGGCCGCCGATGCGTTCACCAAAATTCGCGGTGAGCTGACCCTGGGCATTCTCGGGCAGAAAACGCCGCACCAGGTCTATTCGGCCATCGTCGGCGCCCTGGAGAGCCCCGGCATCTTCCCCAGCATCGAAGCCCGCGCCCGCGTCATCGCCCTGACCGAAATGGGGCGCGCCTACTCCGCCGCCTCGCAGCTGGGCATGGAAGAGGCGGCAGGCAGCGTGCCGGGGCTGCAAAAGCAGTGGTGGCACGCCGGGCACCCGCGCCGGCCGCGGCAGAATCACCTGCTGCTGCACGGCCAGGTGCAGCCGGTGAACAAGCCTTTTCTCATCGGTTCGGTGGCCCTCATGTATCCCCGCGACCCGAAAGCGCCGGCCCGCGAGGTGATCGCCTGCGGCTGCGTGCATGTGCCGTATCACCCCGACTGGGGGGTTGACGATCGGTTGCCGATCTACAACGAACGCGGCGAGGAAATCACCCGCCGGGGGCAGCGCACCGGGCGTGAAGAAGACCTTACCGGAAAGTTCAAGCTGGGCGAGGGCAAAAAGGGCGGGACGGGCAAAGGGCGGCAAAAGTCTTGACACCCTGTTTATAAACACGATTTGGGCCGTTTGTCGGCAAATTTTACAGTCACTACCAACCAACAAGGAGAGCGTCATGAAAGAAGCAATCGACAAAAAGCATCTGGCCGGTCTCAAGTTCAAAAGCTCGAAAAAGGTGAAGACCGATGACGGGGTCAAGCATCAGGCGTTCGAGCGCGCCCTGCAACCGACCGACGTGCTCGCCTGGAGCGACCAGGGCGCCACGGTGACGATCGTCGCCGCCGACGGTCAGAAGCATGTGGTCGAGAAGAAAGCCGCGTAGGGCGCGCAAGACCAGGGCGACCACAAGGGTCGCCCCTACAAGGAGGCAAACAATGAAACACCTCAACCTGCAAATCGCTTCCCGCTTGGTCGCCGCCGTCGGCGATCCTGCCGACGAAAACTACGGCTACGAGTGGGACGTGCAGGTGGTGCAATACGGCCCCGGCGCCGACGGTCGCATCAACTGGCCGCAGGCGCCGCTGGTCGCCGCCATCGCCCTCTATAACGGCGCCAAGGTTTTTGCCCTCAACGATACCCAGCACGTCGGCGCCAAAGACCGGCCGATGGGCAAGAGCGTGCGTGAGATTGTCGGCTGGCTGAAAGACCCCGTTGATACCGGCACCGGCATCAATGCCCGGCTCTGCATCCTGCACTCGGCCAAGTGGCTGCGGGACAACCTCATCGACAGCCACGCCCGCGGCTGCCCCGATCTGCTCGGCCTCAGCCACGACGTCACCGCCAGCGCCAAAACGGTTTTGGTCGCCGGTAAAAAAATGAAAGAACCGACGGCGATCCACGGCGTCGAGGTGGACGTCGTCTATTCCCCCACCAATAACGGCAAGTTTATTCGCATGGCCGCGGCAAGCGCGGCGGAAAGTGAGGAAGACGTGAACAGAGAGCAATTGCTGGCCGCCTTGAAGAAAGTCCGGCCGAACTTCGCCACCGACAACCTGACCGACGAGCAACTGCTGGAGGCGCTCACCGCCGCCGCCATCGAAGGCGCCGGCGGCGACCCGAACAACGAGCAGCTGACCGCCGCCGTGGTCGCCGGGCTCAAGGAATTTTTGACCGCCGACAACGGAGCGGCCACCGCCCTGGCCGAGGTGCGACGGCTGCAGGCCGGCATGACCCTCGATCGCGAACTGGCGGGGAGTAAACTGCCGGAGAAATTCCAGGCCTCGCTGCGCAAGCGTTTCGAAGGGCAGGAGTTCAAGACCGAGGATCTGCAGGCGGCGATCAAGGAGCAGAAGGAGATGATCGATTCACTGACGGGATCGGGCGGCGTCCACGGCGCCGGCGATGTGCGCGTCAGCCGCGAGAGCGGCGAGAAGCTGCAGGCGGCGGTGGACTAGCTGTTCGGCATTGCCGTCGCCGACAGCTTCAGCGACGTGGCGCCCTTCCGCAGTTTGCGGGCCGCCTATGCCGAGATGACCGGCGACACCGAGGTGCGCGGCCATCTTGACCCGCAGCAGGTGCAGCGCATGCAGGCCGCTTTCGGCAGCACCACCTTCAGCTACGTGCTCGGCAACACCCTGTACCGCCAGCTGGTCAACGACTACCGCGAGATCAGCGATTACGGCGTCTCGCGCCTGGTGGGGCCAAACATCCGCAACGCCAAGGATTTTCGCACTCTCGAGGCGGTGCGCATCGGCTACTACGGCGACCTGCCCGACGTCGATCCCGAAGCGGCCGATTACGCCGACCTGGGCGAGGTCACGGACGAAGAGGTCAGCTACGCCCTGAACCAGAAGGGCGGCTACATCACCATCAGCCGCAAGATGATCATCAACGACGATATGCGCGCCGTGCAGAAGATCATGAACCGGCTGCCCCGCGCCGCCCGCCGCACCCTGGCCAAGCGCTGCTGGAATAAGTTCATCGCCAACGCCACCTACAAGGGCGACAGCAAGGCGATCTTCCACGCCGATCACGGCAACCTCGGCGCCACCGCCTACGGCATCGCCTCGGCGCTGGCGGCCAAGGCGGCTTTTGCCCAACAGGCCGAGCCGGACAGCAACGAGCGCCTGATGCTCAAGCCGGTGACGGTGGCCTTCCCCTCCGAACTGTTTGGCCTGGTGAAAAACGTCAACGACTTCAACCCGCAGGCGGTGGCCATCGCCGACGGCAACAGCATGTACGGCTTCTTCAAGCCCGAAGGGCTGATCGAGTGCCCGTTCATGACCGACGCCAACGACTGGATGATGTTCGGCGATCCGGCCGAGGCGGACATCCTGGAGCTGGCCTTTCTCAACGGGCAGCAGGAACCGGAGATGTTCATCGCCGACAACCCGGCCGTCGGCCAGATGTTCATCGCGGACAAGGTCCAGTACAAAATCCGCCACGAGTACGAGGCGGAGATTCTCGATTACCGCAACGCCTATAAGGCGGTTGTCGCACCCTGATCGTAACCGGTAGGGGCGGGCAACCCCGCCCCTGCATCAAAACCCTTTTGAACGGCCGCCTTCGCCAGAGGCTACGGCGCGCCAAGGAGGTTTACCGAAATGAAACAGCTCTCTCGTTTTTCTCTGCTGCTGCTGATCCCGCTGCTGCTCTTTGCCGGCGAGGCGCTGGCCTACCGGGTGACGCACAATTACGTGCGCGTTTCGGCCGTGGCCGGCGAAGCGCTGGCCGTCGGCGATATCGTCGCCATCAAGGCCGCCGACGGCAAGGCGTACAAGGCCGACGCCGATGACGCCACGTTGCGCCCGGCGGTGGGGATCGTCGGCGGGGCACGGGCTATCGGCGCCACGGCGGAAATCATCGTTGTCGGCCGGGTGACCGGCTGGACCGGCCTGACCCCCGGCGCTTACGGCTACCTGTCGGAAACCGCCGGCCTGGTCACCCAGACCGCCCCGGCCTGGAATCAGCCCTTGGGGGTGGCGCTTTCGGCCACCGACTACTTCGTGACGTTCAACAATTATTTCGACTCGTCCGGCCTGACCGCCGTCGGCACTTTGACTCAGGGCCTTGTTTTCGAGGGGACCACCGCCGACGCCTTCGAGACGACGGTTACGATTACCGACCCGACCGCCGACCGCGCGGTAACCGTCCCGGACGCCTCGGGCACGGTCGATCTGGCCGGCGCCGCCACGCACGATTACGCCGGCGCCGCCGTCGCCTGGTCGCTGACCGCCGCCGAGGCGCAGGCGAGCTTTATCTCGGTGTCCAACGCGAACGGCGCCGTCGACGCCGTGCTGCCCGCCGCCACTGCCGGCAAGTTCCACGCCGTCTACAACAACAGCGGCCAGGTGCTGACCTTCAAGGTGACCGGCCAGGCCGGCGAGACGCTGGCCACCGGCAAGTACGGCCTCTATGTGCAAAACGGCACCGACGTGGTCGAGATCTACGAACAGCCGTAGTTGGAAGTTGAATGAAGGAAAGGGCCGGTTTCGGCCGGCCCTTTGTCGAATTGAGTTTTCAACGCGAACCGCATCCCTCAAACCGCGTCCCGAGGATCTATGCTTCTCGACCTGGTCAAAGCAAAAACCAAAGACGCCGCCGGCCAGCTGACCGACGATGCCGACTTCAACCCGGCGATCAATGCCGCCCTGGAGCGTTATTCGAAGCACCGGCCGCTGAAGGTTCCCGAGGACCTGGCCGGCAACGCCAGCCACGATCTGGACCCGCCGGAGTTTTTCGCCGCCGATTCCAGCCGCATCCTCTCCGTGGAATACCCGGTGGGGAATGTCCCGGCGACGCTGCTTGCCGCCAATACCTGGAGCCTCTACCGCTACCCGGGCGGGATCAAGCTGCGCTTGCTGGATGTAACGCCGGCCGCCGACGAGATCGTGCGGGTGGTCTACACGGTGCAGCGCCGCGAGGGCGACATCCCCGAGGGGGATGCGGACGCGGTGGCCTGCCTCGCCGCCTCGATCTGCCTGGCCAATCTGGCGGCGCTGGCCGGGCAAACCTCCGATCCGACGATTCAGGCCGATGTGGTCAACAAGCAGAGCAAGACAGACGAGTTTCGGCGCTTGGCCACATTTTGGGAGGAGCGTTACAACTCGCATGTCGGCATTGACCCAAAAGGGGGCGCGGTGGGCGCCTCAGCCACGGCAGCCCCGGCCAAGCGGGCGCGCGGCCGCGAAAGGTTGACGCACCGATGAATCTCACCGCCACCATCCAGATTTCCGGCCCGCTCCTCCAGGGCAAAGGCCCGGCCATCGTGCAACAGCACATGGAGCGCTTCATTGACGAGGCGACGATGCTGCTGGAGCGCGAGGTGAAGGTGCGCACGCCGCAGGGGGTGGCCGGCGCGGGCGGGTTGCTCGGCAGCATCCAGGGCGAGGTGCAGGGGCGAGGCACGCCGCTGCTGCGCGGGGTGGTCGGTTCGGAGCACGAGTATGTGGAATATGTCGAGCGCGGCCGCCGGCCGGGCAAGATGCCGCCTGGCGGGCGGGGGACGCCGCTGGACAAACGGCCGCTGCTGCCCTGGGTGCAGCTCAAATTCGGCGTGACCGGCAAAGAAGCCGACCGGTTGGAATACCTGGTGCGGCGCAAGATCGGCCGGGTAGGGACGCCCGGGCACGCAATGTTTTTCAAGGCTCTGTGGGAGAACCAGCGCAATTTGCAGGCGATGGCGCAGCGGCATTCGCTGGCGCTGAGCGTGGAGCTGAACAATGGCTAACTACCTGGCAATCCGCGATGACATCAAGGCGCGCCTCGAAGCGCTGGCCGATATCGGCGTGGTGCATGGCTACAGCCGCATGGCCACCGACTGGAAGCAATACATTCTGCGCTTCAAGGATCCGGCTTCCGACCGCATCAAAGGATGGGAAATCACCCGCAAGGGGTTTGCCGACCGCTATCGCGGCCCGACCTTGCGCCAGCACACCTTTGTGCTGAACGGTTTTCTCGGCCTGAAAGACGAGGACGCCACCGACGAGATTTTTCAGCAGATGGTCGAAACCGTCTGCGATGCGTTTCTCGAAGCGCCGGCCGGGGCGAGCTGGCAGTTCAAGAACGCCGCCGAACCGGAGCAAGCGCCGGCGCAGGCGCCGCTGATCACCGAGCGTCTCTTCGGCCCGGTGCTGTGCCACACCTGCGAAATTCACCTCAGCGTTACCGAACGCATTCTGCCCTAGGGAAAGGAGCCCGAGAATGGACGGCAAACCCACATTTAAAGAGACGGTCAACGACGCCGCGCAGACGCGCATCGTCGGCCAGGCCGAACCGGAAAAACCCAACCGCCGCGGCAAAGCGGCCAGCCAGGAAGAGGAGGTAAGCGATGCTAAGCCGACGTAGGATCGTCGTGGGGAAAGTGGAGGGTGCCGAAGGCGTTATGGAAGCGCTGGTGGTCGGCGACGCCGGCATTCTCGCCATCGATCCGAAATTCGACGCCGATTTCAAGATGCACGAGCGCACCAACCAGCTGAACAGCCTCTCGCCGCTGGCCCCGATCCCCGGCGCGCGCTCGGCGAAGATCACCTTCAAAGCTGAGGTCAAAGGCGCCGGCGCGGCGTACTCGGCGCTGATCAAGCCGGCGCTCAGCCCGTTTTTGCGCGCCTGCGGTTTCGCCGAGACGGTCGACCTCACCGCCGGCGCCGAAAAGGTGACCTACCTGCCGGCATCGAGCGGCGTGCCGACTTTGACCATCTTCGTCTACGAGGACGGCATGATCAAAAAGGCGCGCGGCTGTCGCGGCAACGTCAAATTCAGCGGCAAAATGGGCGAGCCGGTCATGGCCGAATTCGATTTTACCGGCGTGTACGACAGCGCGGTGGACGGCGCGATGCTCAGCCCGACCTTCGAGGCGACGATACCGCCGCTGCTGCTCGGCAACGTGTTGACCCTCGACGCCTACGCGATGATCGCCGAATCGATTTCGTTCGACATGGGCAACGCGCTGCAGCTGCGCCCCTCGATCAGCGCCCCCGACGGCTATCTCTCGGCCCTGCTTACCGCCCGCAAGCCGGTCGGCAAGCTCGATCCGGAGATGGTGACGGTGGCCACCTATGATTTTTTCGGCAAGTGGAAGGCCGGCGCCGCCGCCGCCCTGGTGCTCGGCCCCATCGGCCCGGACGACGCCTACAACAAGTTCACCATCACCGCGCCGAAGGTCGTCTACAGCAAGGTGGGCGAGGGGGATCGCGCCGGCAATATGACTGCCGATCTTGATTTCACCCTCAGCCGCAATACCGGGGATGATGAGATCAAGCTGGAATTTGTGAAATAACCCGTAGGGGCGAAGCAAGCTTCACCTGCTTCGCCCTGAACCGGGTCCGCAGAACGCAACCAGGGCGAAGCAGATGAAGCGCTTGCTTCGCCCCTACATCATTCAACAGGAGGTCTCCCATGTTCGACCTGTCCCAACTCGACACCGGCAACGCCGCCGAAACCGGCGTGGCCGTCGCTCTTCTCCACCCCAAAACCAACGTGCCCCTCGGCATCCGCATCCGCGTCTGCGGCGTCGATTCGGAAATCTACCGCAGCCAGGTCCGCAAGCAGCAGAACCGGCGCACCGAGGCAGCCAGGCGCGCCCGCGGTCGGGTAACGGTATCCGCCGAGGAGTTGGAAAGCGATGCCCTCGGCATTCTCGTCGCCTGCACTCTCGGCTGGGAGTCGGACGTAAAGGAAGGCGATGGAATCAAGACAGTCCCCGGCTTGCCGGTGGGCGGTGAGCTGCTCGAATTCACTCCGGAGAACGTGCGGAAGATCTACGCCAACCCCGGTTACGGCTGGCTGCGCGAGCAGGTGGATGCGGAGATTGGAGACCGGGCCAATTTTTTGCCGAAATAGCGGCTGAGCTGTGCGAGGCCGCGCGGCAACTGGCCGCCAGCAAACAGGCGCCGGAGCTGGACGGCCCCGGCGCCTGGATTCTCCCCTGGTTTGCCGACCTCTCGGCGCGCCGGCCATGGCTGGTGGTGGCGGGCATGGGCGCCGGGGCGACGATACCCGAGCCGCTGCGTTTTGCGGAGATCGAAGCCTGGGCGCGGCTGCTGGATACCCGCCCCACCCCCTGGGAGATCAAAACCCTTTTGAGCATGGACGAAGCCTGGCGCGCCGCCCACGGCGGCAAAGAGGCCACCGCCGCCCGCCGGCATCAAGGGGTGGGCGATTACTGCAAGGGCGAGCACGTGGAAGGATGCCGCAAAACCTACGGCGCAGCATTGGAGCGGGTGTGCAGCACCTGCCCGAGTTGATGGCCCACGGCGGGCGGTAAAAAACCGGGTGTTTTTGTAGGGGCGCCCCTTGTGGGCGCCCGACCTTGATTTTCGGAAAGGATCGGCGATGAGTCAAAATCACGTGCAGCTCAGCCTCGGTATCGCCGGCATCCCCCAGGTCACGGGTGGTATCTCACAGGTGGAGACGGCCGTCCACGGCCTTGGCGGCAAGGCTCAGACCGCCACCGGCCGCATGGCCGCCGGCATGGCGCAGGCGGGCACGGCAAGCGGCCGGATGGCGGAATCGGTCATCGCCAGCAACGCGCGAACGGAGCAATCGTTTATTTCCCTGCGTACGGTCATCGGCACGGTCGGCCTGGCGTATCTGGCCCGAGAAAGCATTCAGTACGCGGACTCCCAGACGCTGCTCAGCAGCCGCATCGCCCTGGTGGCGGAATCCGAAGCGGAGCTGGTTGCCACCCGCAAAGAGCTTTACGACATATCCCAGGACACGCGGTCAGCTCTAGGGGCAACGGCCGATCTTTACTCCCGCATTGCCAGAAACTCCGAAGATCTTGGGCTCGCCCAGGTCGAGCTGCTGCGCATCACCGAATCAGTCAACAAAACCATTACCATCAGCGGCGGCAGCGCCGCCGGCGCGCAAGCGGCGCTCATCCAGCTTGGCCAGGCCATGGCCTCGGGTGTTCTGCGAGGGGAGGAGCTAAACAGCGTCCTGGAACAGGCCCCGCGGTTGGCCGAAGCGATTGCCGTCGGCATGGGCAAAAGCATTGGCGAGCTGCGCCGGTTGGGCGCCGATGGGGAGCTAACGGCCCAGGCGGTCGTGCAGGCGCTCTTGACGCAAAGCGAAGCGATTGATCGCGAATACGGCAAGATTGCCATGACCGTCGGCCAGGCGTTCACCATGCTGGATAACGCTGTCGGCAGTTATGTGGGCGGCGCGGATCGCGCTCGGGGTGCATCGGCCACGTTTGCCGGCGGGGTGGCCTGGGTCTCCGAGCACATAGACGAGGTCGGAGACACGGTTGTCCTCGTGGGCGGTCTGATTCTGACCCGTTATGTGTCTAGCCTGGCCGTGGCCGGCGCCGCGACGGTCGCCAGAACGGCGCAGATGGCGGCCAACTGGTGGACCGTCCACACGGCGGTGGCGACCACCACCTATCGACTCGGGGCCATGGGCGAGCGAATTATTGTCTCCACCGGGCAAGCCGCCGCCAGCGTCGGCCTGTTACGCGGCGCGCTGGGCCTTATGGGCGGGCCAATCGGCGTCATAACTACTTTGCTTGGCGTCGGCGCGACCGCCTGGGCGCTCTGGGGCAGCCGGGCGTCGCAAGCGGCCGATGATGCCAAGCGGGCGACGGATAGCATTATTGAAGATTTGGAGCGCCAAACCCAGGCCATGGTCCGAGGCTCCGGGTTTGCTGCTGCGGAGGCCGAGAAACGACTGGCTGAGCTGCAAAAAGAGCAGAAACGGCTGTCTATGGTCATCACCGCCGGCGGCCTTGGAGAAAACGCCCCGGTCGCTCAGCAATATGTGCAAAACGCACAGGAAATTATCCGCTTGACCGGGGCAATCGAAAGGTTCCAGACCGCGACAGAGAACGCCCTTGGCGCGGCCGGCGACAAAAGCGCGGCGCAGGTTGCCGCTCTCGCAAAAGTCGAAGCCGCCATCACCCTGCAGCAGGCCAACGAGCTGCAAAAGCGTTTGCTGGCGGTGGACAAATGGGCGGCGGAGCAGCGGAAGGTACTGCTGGAGGCCGGAGTAGCCGAAGGGGACGTGCAGGCGGCCATGGTCGCGGTGTACGAGGCGGCGCAGCAGCAGAAGACGCAGATCGCCGCCGAAGAAGAGGATAAGAGAGCCCAAGCGGCGCTTGAAAAAGCCACCGCCTTCGAGACGCTAATGGCCGCGCAGGTTGCCGCTCTCGCAAAAGTTGAAGCCGCCATCACCCTGCAGCAGGCCAACGAGCTGCAAAAGCGTTTGCTGGCGGTGGACAAATGGGCGGCGGAGCAGCGGAAGATACTGCTGGAGGCCGGAGTAGCCGAAGGGGACGTGCAGACCGCCATGGTCGCGGTGTACGAGGCGGCGCAGCAGCAGAAGACGCAGATCGCCGCCGAAGAAGAGGATAAGCGCGCCCAAGCAGCGCTTGAAAAAGCCACCGCCTTCGAGACGCTAATGGCCGAAATCAATGGGGTCTCTTTCGATTCCCCCGGCGTAACATTCTTCGGCGATCCGCTTACGGACGGTATCGGTAACGCGGTGGAGGCGATGAATCGGTTGAATCGGGCGCACCAGGAGGAGCAGAAAAATCTACAAAAAACCGCCGCCCTGCGCCAGATCGTAGACGAAAAATATGCCGAGGGGACCGCCGAGCGCGCACAAGCGCTGGAGGCCCTGGCGGCGCGGGAACAAAGGGAAGCCGACGAGGCTATCCAATCCCAGCTCGCCGGCTACCGCGAACTGTTCGGCACCACCTCGGAGCTTTTTGATGAGCAGTCGAAGGAACGCGAGGCTTTGCACAATCTGGAGCTGGCCTTCGCCGCCGTCGAGATCGCGCTCCAGCTGAAAAAATCCGCCGTCGAGATTGGCGCCTTGTTTCAGAAACAAGCCGTTACGCAGGTGACAAATGCCACGGAAATCGCCGGCAATAGTGCTAAAGCGGTTTCGGCGGCCACCGTGGCGGTGGCCACCCAGGGCAGCGGCGACCCTTACACCGCCTTTGGCCGGATCGCCGCCATGGCCGCGCTTATGGCCGGGGTGTTGGGTGCCGCCGGCATCGGCTTCGGCGGCGACCGCAGCGGCTCGGCGCCGCCGGCGGCCGCGCCGGGCACCGGGACCGTGTTCGGCGACTCCGAGGCGGTTTCCGAATCGGCCAGCAAGGGCTACGACCTGCTCGAAGAGATCCACGCCAGCGAGTACGCCGAGCTGCGCGGCATTCATCGCTCGATGCGCGAACTCAACACCAACATCCGGGGGCTGGTGGGAAACATCGTGCGCAACTTCGGCACTTTTGACGACAGCCAGTGGGATATCACCACCGGCGAAGTCGATAGCCTCACCTGGGAGGTGACCGACACCGTCGGCGGCTTTATAAGCGACCTGTTCGGGGAAGTTGACGGATTTTTTACCGGTTTTCTGGGCGACAGCACCCTCGGCGAAATCATTGGGGGACTGGCCACCTCCGGTAGCGCCGGGGCCATTACCAATATGGATTGGGTGAACAAAGGCAACGCCGAAATCTGGGACGCCGTGCTCGGCGGCGGCACCGAAACCACGATTCTCGCCTCGGGCCTGTCGATCGGAGAAAACAATATCGGCGACATACTGGCCGGCGCGGACGCGGTTATTCAGGCGTACGCCTACATCAAGACGAAAACGGACGGCGGGCTGTTCGGAAGCACTAAGCGCGAATACTCCACAAAATACCAGGAGGTGGACGAAGGCGTCACCGACCTGTTCACCAACATTTTTGCCAACCTCGGCGAAACGATGTTCGGCCTGTCGCAGGCCCTGGGCGTCGATGTCGCCGAGAAGATCAACGCCTACGTAATTGATATCGGCCTGCTCGACCTCCAGGACAAAACGGGTGAGGAGATTGCGGAAATCCTCTCCGGCGTCATTTCCGCCGCCGGCGACCAGATGGCGCAGGACCTGTTTGGCGAGATCGTGGCCGAGTACCAGCAGCTGAACGAAGGGTTGCTGGAGACGATGGTGCGCCTGGTCGCCGAGCAGGCGGTGGTGCGCGATGCGGTGGAGCGCAGCGGTCTGAGCATCGAAAGCAATGCCCTCGATATCAGCCAGGCGCTGATCGAGCTGGCCGGCGGGCTGGACAACTTTCGCGACGCCTTCGCCGCCTATTCGGACAATTTCTTTACCGACGCCGAAAAGCAGCAGTACTTGCAGGATCGCCTCACCGTCGCCATGGGCGAAATGAATATGATTCTGCCCGGCAGCCGCGAGGGCTATCGCGCCCTGGTCGAGGCCCTCGCTCTGAGCAACGAATCCGATCAGCAACGCTACGTGCAGCTGCTGCAGCTCTCGGAGGCCGCCGACCAGTATTACGAGGCGCTCGAAGAGGGGGCCGAAGAGGCGTTCTCCAGCCTGCGGCGGCAGATTGCACAGGCCCTCGATGTCGCCGGCAACGCCGCCGCCACCCTGCGCGACATTCTTTTTTCCGATATTGGCAACACCTCTCCGGAGCGCCTCTACGCCGAGCGGATGCGCGCCTTCGAAGAGGCGCAGCTTGCCGGCCGCGACGCCGAACTGCCGGCCCTGGGCCGGTCGCTGCTGGAGGCCTCCCGCGCCTACAACGCTTCGGGCGCCGGCTATCAAACCGATTTTGAACGGGTGACCGCCGCCCTCGGCGAGATCGCCGGCATTGACGGCGCGCCGACCCTCTCGGCGGCCGAGCGCCAGGTGCAATTGCTCAACGACATTCGCCAGGCGATCGAGGACGAAAACCTTGCCCAGCTGAATCTGCTGGCCGGGCAGACCGAACTGATGCGCGAGCTGCTGCGGCAATACCTGACCAGTCAGGGGGAGACCCCCAGCTTCGCCGTCGGCAGCGCGTACGTCCCCTACGATATGCGCGCCGACATCCACCAGGGCGAGATGATTCTCGACGCTAATTTCGCCGCCTCCCTGCGCCGCTACGGCATCCCCGCCGGCGGCGGCGGGGGCGACAACCGCGAGCTGATCGCCGAGGTCAAAGCGCTGCGGGCGGAGATGGCCGAACTTAAAGGCCATGCGGCCGCCGGGGTGCGGGTGCAGCAGGCGGGCTTTACCCGGCTGATCGACACCGGTGAAAAAGGCGCGGCCGCGCAGAGGGAAATGGCCGGCCAGCAGCGCCTGGCGAATTCGGCGTAAGGGCATGAATTGATATGGAAGAGACCATCTACCTCATCGAAGCCACCGTCTACGACCCGGCCATCGCCGGCACCAAGGTGCTGCGCTACAGCACCGGCGTCGGCTACGTCTACGGCGGCCAGTATTACGAGCCGCGGGTGCTGCACCCGGGCCGGCTCAAGCGGATGCTGTTCGGCGACGGCACGACGCGCGGGGCTTCGACTATTGGCTTCGGAGAGGTGGTGTTGGTCAACAGCGACGGCGGGTTGGACGATCTGCTGCTTTATGGATTCGACGGGAGGAATCTGATGATCAAACGTGCGACGGCGATCGGGGCGGTGCTTAGCGCCGTGGTGACTCTGGCGGCCTGCTCGATGGAGCAGCCGACCTCGGCATGGGACGAAGTGGCGATCCGGGTGAAGGATCGGCAACAGGAATTGAACGTCCCTTTGCAGACGGTTAAATACGGTGGCACGAATGCGCTGCCGGACGGCATCGACGGCACCGAGGATATCAAGGGGCAGCCGAAACCACTGTTGTTTGGCGTCGTCAAGAACGCCACGCCGGTGTGCGTGAATACCTCGCGACTGATTTATCAGCTCAATGATGGTGCGCTCTACGAAATTTCGGCCGTCTACGACAAGGGGGTCAGCCTGGTCGCCGGCGCCGCCTATGCCGACCAGGCCGACATGGAGGCCAACGAGCCCGATCCGGGGCAGTACCGCGTCTGGCTTGCCGGGGGGGTTTTTCGCCTGGGGGCCACGCCGGCTGGGCAGGTGACGGCCGATGCCGCCGAATCAAGCTTCACTGTCGCGAAAAGTGCCGCCTATTTGATTCCGCGCCTGGCGGTTCGGGCGCCGACCCTGGCAGAGGGCGACGTGGTGGGCGCCGATGTGGCAGCCCTGTACGCCGCCAACGGCGCGGCGGTAGGCCTTTATGCCGCAGCCGAAACCACGATCGCGGCGGCCCTCGACCAGGTAGCCGCCTCGATCGGCGCCTGGTATGCCTTCGACGGTTCCGGGCAGCTGCGCATGGGCCGCCTCGATGCGCCGACCGGCCCGCCGGTGTCCACCCTCACCGAGGACGACGTGCTTAGCGTCGAGCGCCTGGCGACCAACGACGAAGGGCGCGGTTTGCCAGCCTGGCGGGCCACGGTCGGCTATGACCGCAACTGGAGCGCGGCCCCCGGCGGCTGGGCGGAGGGGATCAACCTTGCGTCCTGGAGGGGCGGGAGCACCGTCCAGGGGCTGGTCTGGACCGGAGCCGCCTACGGCGCCGGTCTTTTTGTGGCCGTTAGCTTCACCCAAGGGACAGCCTATGAAACCTCGACCGACGGCCGAATCTGGACCGAGCGCCACTTTCCGATCGGCGTCGCCTGCGAGACGATCACCTATGGAAACGGCCTGTTCGTCATCTCCGACATATCCACGGGGAATTTTTTAACATCGCCGGATGGTATCAACTGGACGCCCCGCGCCGCCCCGGTTTCTGGGCAATGGATGTCGATCGCCTACGGGAATGGCGTTTTTGTTGCCGTTGCCTTCGACCGCAAGGTCGTCACGTCCCCAGACGGGGCCACGTGGACGCAGCGGGCCGACATCCCCTCGGCGGCCCTGCAACCAAGAAGAGTTGCATTCGGCGGCGGCACGTTCGTTCTCGTCGGGCAGATGGCCCCCTACGCCTATACCTCTGCGGACGGCGTTGCCTGGACGGCCCGAGCGCTGCCGGCGCAGTATTCCTCCACCAGCTATTTTCTGGTGGCCTACGGTAATGGGATCTGGCTGGCGCAGTCGACCTCCGGAACCCTCGCCTACTCGCGCGACGGGATCAGTTGGGAGCAGGCCGTCGCGATGAGCCGCTTCCCGCCCCAGGACATGCTCTTTGCCGGCGGCTATTTCTGGGTCTGCGGCACCAACGAGGAGGGGCTTATCGCCCGCACGGTCGACGGCGGCGGCTGGCTGTTGCAGCAATTACCCTCGCCTACCGTCAGCTTCCCGGTTCTCGCCACAGGCGCCGATATTATCGCCGCCTTGCCTAATTACGGCGGCGATGAGGCCGCCGCCCTCGACCTGCGCGAAGGGACCGCCCGGGCGCAGTGGCTAGCGGCCGAGTATCGCGCCGCCGCTGCCACCGACGCGGCGGTGCAGGTCGCCCACCCGCTGGCGCGGGAAATCCGGATAGACACCCTGCTGGTCTTTGCGCCCGTCGCCCAAGCCGAGGCCGACCGCCTGCTGGCTCTCTACAGCGTCAACCGCGACCGGCTGCGCGTGCGAGTGCCGATCGCGGCGGTTCCGGCGGACGTGCTCGGCAAGGTGCTGCTGCTCAAAGTGCCGCGTTACGGCTACAGTGCCGGCAAACTGATGGTGGTGATCGGCACTGAAGAGGACTATGAAACGGACTTTATTTACCTGGACCTGTGGGGCTGAAACGATGGGTAATCCGCTGTTCGCTTTTCCCGATCGCACCCTGGCCGCCACCCTTTCCGGCGGCAGTTGGCAGGCCGGCCTGCCGCTGGCGAATCTGCAAAATCCGCTGCTTTCCAAGGTGGCGCGCAGCGCCGACGCCGCCCTGGCTTCGACCCTGTGGGATGTGGACCTGGGCGCGGTGCGGGCGATTCGCCTGCTGTCGATCATCCGCCACAACGCGTCGGCAAACGCCACGGCGCGCTGGACGTTTTTCTCGGACGCCGGGCACACCCTGCCGGTGCACGATACGGGCTGGCTGCCGTTTTGGCCGGCGTACTGGCCGGTGCTGGCGCAGGAGTGGGAGGCGGACGAATTTTGGACCGGGGATTTGACGGCGGAGGATATCGCCTCCTACGATCCGCGCCCGGACTTGTGGCACTGCCTCGCCCAGCCGATCCACGCCCGTTACGCGCGGGTGGAGGTGTCGGACGCGGCCAACCCAGACGGCTATTTCGAGCTGGGGCGCGCCCTGATCGCGCCGGCGGTGCAGGCGGTGCAGGGGGTGCTTGTCGATCCGCGCGCCGGCTGGCGCTCGCAAACGACGGTGGAGCAGGCCCTGGGCGGGGTGGAGTATTTCAACCGCCGGCGGGCGGTGCGCATAGTGGAGGGGTTGTTCGAGCACATGAGCACGGGCGAGGGGATGGCGATCTTTTACGACCGGCAGCGGCGGCTGGACATCGCCGGCGAAATGTATTTCGTCTGGGATCCGGACGACACCCTGCTGCTCTATCGCCAGCGCTCGATGCTCTGCCGCGCCGAGCAGCTCGATCCCCTGGAAAATCCCTACTACGACGGTGCGCGCAGCCCCGTGCGATTCAAGGAGATCATCTGATGGAAGTCACGATCAACGGCAACACCTATAGCGACGATGCCGATCCCGCAACCGGTCTGGCCGGCGGCGGACACAAGACCCGTTTTATCCCGGCGCTGCAAGACGCGGTGGCCACCCTGGCGGCGATTGTCGCCAACAAAGAAGCCGCCGCGCAATCGGTGCAGGATGCGATCGCGCAGGTGGCGCTGGCGGCGATCCAGGTGGGGCTGGCCCAGGGATACGCCGCCGCCGCCGCTGGTTCGGCCGGCACGGCGACCACCAAAGAGGCCGCTGCTGTTGCTGCGGCGGTGGAAGCCCAGGCACAGGCGGGCATAGCCACCGCCGCCGCCAACGATGCCGCCGCCGTGGTCACCGGCGGCACGGCCACCTTGACGCCGGAGGCGGGGAAAATTCCGCTGGCCGGAGCGGACGGCACTCTCGACCCTTATTGGACCCCGCTGCTGCTGGCAGCGCTTTAACCGGAGGTTTTCATGCCCACGACCAGTCTTTTCGAATTCCGCGAGAAGTACATCCAGGCCGCCCTGGCCGCCCTCAACGCCCTCGACCTGGCCACCGCCACCCAGACCGATCTGATGATTCACGGGAACCTGCTCAAGACCCTCGACACCGTCGGCGCGTCGAGCGCGGCGTCTTACTCCGGAGGCGGCGCAAACACCGATTTCGTCGGCGTCGCCTACGATACCGTCAACCGCCAGTGGATGCGCCTCGGGTCGGCGACCGGCCTGGCCACCGGAGCGCTGCCGGCGAGCATGGCGAGCCTCGGCCCGGTCTTCAGCCGTCTGCGCCGAGTGGTGCTGGCCGACGCGGGGACCGTTTACGCAGGCATCAGCTGGGCCAATTTTGCCACCCATGACGACGGCACGGCTGTGGACCTGTCCGGCGCCAACGGGCAGATCATGGTCGAGTACCTGCCCGCATGGTACAAGGTCGGCATGTGGGGCAACTGGCAGTACATTCTGCTGTCGCATCTGCCGCTGGAGGGTTTCACCCTCTACCCGCTGTTTACCGGCAAAGAGGCTGCGTACCGTGGGGCCTACGAGGCCAGCGCCTACGATTACGCGGGCACCGTCAAGCTGTGCTCCATTGCCAAATCCCCCGCCGACGGCGTCAGCGCCGTCTACCCGGTCACCACCCGCGCCGGCGACTGGGGGCACGCCGGACTGACCACCAGCGTCACCGATACTCTGGCCCTCGCGCGCGGCGCCGGCTGGCGGCAGTCGCATCTGCTCAGCGCCTTGTGGGAGCGGCTGCTGATGATCGTCGCCTACGGCAGCTACAACATCCCCGGCATCGTCGGGGTGGGCCGCATCAACCTGTCCGGCGGCGACTGGCTCAATGACAGCTACATCGGCAAATGCGGTCTCGGTGATGTCGCCAGCGGCTACGCCAGCGCCGTGCAGGCGGGCGCGGCGGCGGGCTACCTCACCGACTACGCGCAGGTGCTGGGGGTCGAAAACCCCTGGGGCAACGTCTGGGAGCGCGTCGCCTCGCTGGTGAGCGACGGGGCGCTCTACTACAAGGACCCGCCCTACGACTACACTCTGCTCACCGACTGGACGCGCCTGCTCGATGCCGCCGGGCAGGGGATCGACCTGCCCAAGGCCAACGGCTACGGCGGCCGCCCGCACAGCGGCTTGGGCATGGTTTTGCCGGCCGATCTCGCCGGCTCCTCCGCCGCCGGCATGTACGACTATTCTACCTACGCAGGTGGCCTGCGCGTCTTGCGGGTGGGCGGTAGCGCGGGTAACGGTGCGGTTTCGGGTCCGTTCTGTTGGAGTGCGTATGGCGCGGCGTCGTTTGCGGATGCGGGCATCGGCGGGCGGCTCTGCTTTGAGCGCGATGCGCCCGCGTGATTTTAATGAACGAGGAGTTTCGGTTCGTAGTGGCCTGCGCGTCTTGCTGGTAGGCGGTAACGCGAATAACGGTGCGAATGCGGGTCCGTTCTATTGGAATGCGAATAACGCGGCGTCGAATACGAATGCGAACATCGGCAGGCAGCTCTGCTTCACTCTGCAACAGCCCCGAAACTCCCTGCCTCTTGGCAAAAAACAAAACGACCGCGCAGCTTGTGCCGGTAGGGGACGCCCCGAACGCTCAAAGGTCATGAAGCAGATGAAAAGATACGGCAATTTGTGGGAAGACGTTTGCAGCCTGGACAACATCGCCCTGGCCCACGCCAGGGCCAAACGCGGCAAGGCGCATTATGCCGAGGTGCGCATGGTCGAAGCCGATCAGCAGCGCTACTTTTTGGAGATCCGGCGGATGTTGGCGGATAAAACATTCAAAAATTCACCATACACCGTGCTGATCCGGACCGAAGGGCCGAAGGAGCGCGAGATTTGGCGGCTTCCGTACTACCCGGATCGAATCATCCACCACTGCATTATCAACGTGCTGGAGCCGATCTTCATGCGCGGCTACATTCGCGACACCTACGCCGCCCTGCCGGGGCGTGGCATCCACGATGGCGTGCGCCGGGTGCGCAAGGCCCTGCGTGACGTGGCCGGCACGCGATTTTGTCTCAAGCTCGACGTGCGCAAGTTCTACCAAAGCGTCGATCATGATGTTTTGAAGTCCGCTCTGCGGCGCAATATCAAAGACGCCGATCTGCTCTGGCTGCTCGATGCCATAATCGACAGCGCCCCCGGCGTGCCGATCGGCAATTACACCAGCCAGCATTTCGCCAATTTCGTTCTGTCCGGATTTGACCATTGGGTCAAGGAGGCGCTTGGCGCCAGCTACTACTTTCGCTACTGCGACGATATGGTTTTGCTCGGCGCGGACAAGGCGCAATTGCACGATTGGCGCCGGCGGATCGCCGCCTACCTGGCGGACGTGCTGCAGCTTGAGGTCAAAGGCAACTGGCAGGTTTTTCCGGTAGCCGATCGGGGGATCGACTTTCTCGGCTACCGCTTCTTTCACGGCTACACCCTGGTGCGAAAGAGCATCGTCAAAAATTTCAAGCGCCGGTTCCGCGCCGGCGACCGCCGCTCCATGGCCGCCTACAACGGCTGGTTTCAATGGGCCAATACCCACAATCTGCAACAACGATATGACTGGAGGACTGCATGAAAGGATACAGCGCCATTTACCCGGAAACCCTTATCCGCCACGAAGGCGGCTACCAATTCCGCTACAACATTGTTGAGGCCCCGCGCGAGATCGACGGGCAACCGGTGCCGGAATACCAGTTTGATTATGTCAACGCCCCCGCCGCCGACCGGGACACGCTGATTGACGCCTTGATCACCTCCCGCTACAGCTACCCGAGCCAGCTCGGCAAGCTGGCGCTGGACAGGACCTCGCAAGAATGGCTGGATTACGACGCGTTTCGGCAGGGATGTTACGCGATTGTCGATGCGGCGCTGGCGCAGTAGCGCATGCAGCGGTTTTCTGATTTCGCGGCCGAGACCAACATTCTCGACGGCCCGAAGGTGCGCATCGATGACGTGCTCAACCGAGAACTGGTTGTCACCGGTTACAGCATCCGCAACAGCAAATTCAGTAAGAACCGGTCGGGAAAATACCTGACACTGCAAGTGCAGATCGAGGGTGACAAGCGGGTGCTCTTCACCGGCTCGGACGTGCTGATCGGTCAGCTCGAAAAATACGGCGACCAAATCCCATTCGCGGCGATCATTAAGAAGGTGGACCGATTTTATACGCTGAGTTGAACAGCAGTTAAGGAGGGGAAAAGAAAGGGAGCGGCCGGGCGACGGCGGACACCGTCGCCCAGCCGCCAGATTCACAGACGCAGCCTGTGAGCCCAGCCAAGGCTCCCCACCCCGTACGAGGTGCGGCGAGCCTAACACGTCAAAACCCTTTTGACAATGGAGGCTCGCCAACCATGCCAAAGCCCATTATCCCCTGGATCGGGGGCAAGCGTAAACTTGCTGGCACGATTCTACCGCTCTTCCCTCCTCATCAGTGTTACGTCGAGCCCTTCTGCGGCGCGGCCGCGATTTTCTTCCTTAAACGGCCGTCCGAGGTCGAGGTTCTCAACGACATCAACGGTGACCTGGTCAACCTTTACCGAGTCGTCAAATATCATCTCGAAGAGCTGTATAAGCAATTCAAGTGGGTGCTGACCAGCCGGCAAAACTGGGAGTGGCTGCAGGCGACGGCGCCGGCCACTCTTACCGACGTACAGCGGGCGGCAAGGTTTCTCTATCTACAGAAGCTCGCCTTTGGTGGGAAGGTCGATGGCCAGTCCTTCGGCACCGCGACGACCTCACGGCCGCGCTTTAACATCTTCACTCTCGAAGAAGATCTCGCCGAAGCGCATTTCCGGCTTTCTCACACGACAATCGAGCACCTCGGCTGGCAAGAGGTCGTCAGACGCTACGATCGACCGCACACTCTCTTTTATTGCGATCCGCCTTACTGGCAGGTCGAGGGATATGGAATCGATTTCCCCTGGAGCGAGTACGAACAGCTTGCTGCGGCCGCAAGAACGATAGCCGGCACGATGCTCATTTCGATCAACGACCATCCGCAGATTCGACAGCTGTTCGACGGCCTACCGGTGGTCGAGGTCGATTATCAATACACCGTAGGAGGAGCAGGAAAGGGAGGAGAGTGCGTCGAGCTGATCTATGGAAACTGGCGTGGGGGAATCCCGAAGGCGATCGGGTATCAAGAAGACTTGTTCCAGGGTTTATAACTGAGTGCTGGTCAAAGAATCTTTGACGATATCAAGATATTTCGCACAGCAACTTTTCGCAACTTTTGCGGCGACAATTTCGCGACGCGCTTCACGACATGGCCGGTGCGGTGGTCGATCATGTCCTTATCCAATTGAGTCAAACCGGCGACGAGGCATTGATGGTAGAGACCGTATTTTACGGCCAGGCCAATCCGGAGGAGGCCATCCGCGGACATTTTTTTCTTCTCCCTGATCCCGCTTCCCTCGAATTGCTGCTGAACGCGGTTGGGGAGCAATGATGCGGCAACTGGAAAGGGTCGGCATTTCCGAAGTCCGCATCGCCCGCGCGCCGGTCGTTCTCATTGCTTACGGCCTCGGTTCCTGTCTCGGCATCGCCCTCTACGACCCGCAAGTGCGCGTCGGCGGTCTCGCCCACACCTTGCTCCCCGCGCCCCGTGCGGCGCTGCCGGAAATGCGGCCGACCAAGTTCGTCGATTCCGCCATCCGCCTGATGATCGATCGCTTGCTCGCCGAGGGCGCGGCGGCGGAGCGGCTGATCGCCAAGCTGGTCGGCGGCGCCAACATGTTCGAACCGCTGTATCACCAAGCGGAGGAAGGGATCGGCGCCCGCAATATCCGCACTGCGCGGGAAACCTTGCGTAGCCTCCATCTGCCGCTGGCGGCCGAAGACGTCGGCGGCAATTACGGTCGTACGGCGGAATTCGATTTGCAAAGCGGGGAGCTGCGGGTGCGTTCGGTCCGCAGAGATGATAAGATAACGATTCTGTAAAGCGATCCCCTTCCCGGAGGTTTCCATGCGTCGCATATTCAACCTGCTGCCTTTTTTTCTGTTTCTGCTGCCGGCGGCGGCCCCAGGCGCCGAGGGCAACCTGAACCAGGTGGTCAATGCCCTGGAGGCGCCGTTCAAGGCCGATGCCGCCCGCCAGGCCATCCTCGACATGCAGGCCGATTTTTCCCAGGTGTCACGCCTGACATCTCTTGACCGCCAGCAGCACGGCGGCGGCAAGGTCGCCATCCAATTCAGCGCCGCGGTCAACGCGCAGGCGCCGCTGACCAGATTCCGCTGGGATTACGACCGGCCCACCGAGCAGGCGATCGTCTCCGATGGTCGCACCATGTGGGTCTATCTGCCGGAAAATCGCCAGGTGATCGAATCGGAAATCGACTCCGCCGGACAAAACCGCACCGACGATCCGATGACCTTTCTTACCGGCCTCGGCAATCTGTCCCGCGATTTTCAGATTACCTGGGCGTCGCCCCATCAGGACGCCGAGGGGAATTACGCTCTCGAATTGCGTCCCCGCCGCCCTTCGCCGCTGATTGACCGAATGCTGGTGGTCGTCGATCGCCAGGCGGTGCACGCAAAGGGGCAAAAAGCTGTATTTCCCATTGTTTCCACCTCGGTCTTCGATCCGGGCGGCAACAGCACCTGGATCGAATTCGGCAACACCCGGGTGAATCGCGGCATTGCCGCCGATCGGTTCCGCTTTGTCCCCCCCGCCGGGGTGGAAGTGCTGCATCCCAGCGAAGGAGGAATGGGGTTCTGAGTCGCGACCCGACTCTTTCCCTGCGCGGGGATTCCATGCTATACATTTGCACCGGCGCACCGCGCCGCATTTTTTCCGGAGGGCGTCTTCATGCCAAGCTTTGACATTGTCTCCAAAGTCGATCTTCAGGAGATCGACAACGCCGTCAACCAGACCCGCAAGGAAGTCGAGCAGCGCTACGATTTCAAAGGGACCCACAACGAAATCGATCTGGAAACGGACGCCATCGTGCTGCTGGCGGCCGACGATTACAAACTCCAGGCGATCGTCGATATCCTGAAGGGAAAACTGGTGCGGCGCAACGTTTCCCCCAAGTGCCTCGATTTCGGCAAGAAGGAGCCGGCTTCGGCGGGCGCGGTGCGGCAACGGGTGGCGATCGTCCAGGGGATCTCGAAGGAGAAGGGGAAAGAGGTCGTCAAGACGATCAAGGACAGCAAGCTCAAGGTGCAAGCGCAGATCATGGAGGATCAGGTGCGGGTCACCGGCAAACAACTCGACGATTTGCAGGAAATCATTCAGCTGCTCAAGGGGCGGGATTTCGACATCGAACTGCAGTTCATCAACTTCCGGCAATAACCAGCGGACGCGCGGCGACCAAGGGGCGTCCGGCCCCGCCGCCCGCGATCTGCTTTCCAGAAAGAACCCATGAAGCAGAAAGTGAGTCTGGTCAGCCTCGGCTGTCCGAAAAACCTGGTCGATGCCGAAGTCATGCTCGGCCACCTGCCGGCCGACCGCTTCGAAATCGTCACCGATGAAGAACAGGCGGATATCATCATCGTCAATACCTGCTCCTTCATCAAAGAGGCGAAAGAGGAGTCCATCGAGACGATCCTCGAAGTCGCCGATTTCAAGACGAAGGGGCGCTGCCGCTACCTGGTGGTGACCGGCTGCCTGCCGCAGCGCTACGAAGAGGATCTGGTTCCGGAATTGCCCGAGGTGGATCTGTTCATGGGCACTGGGGACGCGCCGCGCATCGTCGAACTGCTCGACGCGCTGACCGGCCGGGAGCAGGTTCTGCAGGCGGTCGGCGCGGCCGAATTCCTTTACGACCACACCACGCCGCGGGTGCATTCCTCGCCCTTTTATTCGACCTACGTCAAAATTGCCGATGGCTGCGCCAATCGCTGCTCCTACTGCATCATCCCGCAATTGCGCGGCAATCTGCGCTCCCGCGACATCGCATCGGTGGTCGCGGAGGTGCGGCGGCTGGTCGCCGACGGGGTGAAGGAAATCAACCTCATCGCCCAGGACATCACGGCCTTCGGCGCCGACCGCCAGGACGGCGGCGGCCTCGAAGAGTTGCTGCGGGCGCTGGTCGGCATCGAGGGGCTGCAATGGCTGCGCCTTCTTTACGCGTATCCGGACGGCATTTCCGATGAACTGCTCGACCTGATCGCCGGCGAAGAGAAGATCTGCAAATATCTCGATATTCCGCTGCAGCACATCGACGACAAGATCCTCGGCATGATGAACCGCCGGGTCGACTCGGCCGCCATTCGCAATCTGCTGATCCGGATTCGTCAACGCATCCCGGACATCACCCTGCGCACCTCCTTCATCGTCGGCTTCCCCGGCGAAACGGAAGAGCAGTTTCAACGGCTGCTCGATTTCGTCAACGAAGGGCACTTTGAGCGCTTGGGCGTTTTCCGCTACTCCCGCGAAGAGGGGACGGTGGCCGCCGACCTGCCGGAGCAGATTGCCGAGCGGGTGAAAAAGAGCCGCTACGGCAAGCTGATGAAGGCGCAGGCCCGGATTTCCTTTCGCAAAAATCGCGCCCTGGTCGGCCGCACCGAACCGGTGCTGGTGGAGGGCCTCAGCGAGGAAACCGACCTGCTGCTGCGCGGGCGCAGCATTCGCCAGGCGCCCGACGTCGACGGTCAGGTTTACATCACCGCCGGTCAGGCCAACGTCGGCGACATCGTCCCGTTGAAGATCACCGACTCCTCCGAATACGACCTGATCGGCGAAATTGTTGAGGACTAGAAGCAGCCTGAATCCGTGTCCCCCGCCCTGAAACGCACAGCCATTATCGTTCTGCTCATCACCCTTCTGCTGCTTGCGGCCGTGTTGCGCCTGCGCTCCGCCGAGCCGGCGGCTGTCGTCCACCGGCAGCGGATCATGATGGGCACGGTGGTGGAGATCACCGCCCGGGGCGCCGACCGCGCCCGCCTGGAGCCGGCGGTGGCCGCCGCCTTCGCCGAAATGGCGCGCATCGAGGCGCTGATGGGGCCGGCGGCGGAAAGCGATGCCGCGCGCCTGTCCCGGGCCGCCGATAGCGTCGAGGTGGCGGCGGAAACCGCCGAGGTCATCGCCTTCGGCCTGCGGATGGCGGCGGCTTCCAGCGGCGCCTTCGATCTGACTTTGGGGCGGCTGAAAGCACTGTGGGCGATCGAAAGCGAGCGGCCGCGGGTGCCGGCGGCAGCGGACATCCGCGCCGCCCTGGCGGGGACCGGCCCCGGAGCGCTGACCTTGGCGGGACGCCGGGTGAGCAAGAGCGATCCGGCGCTGGCCATCGATCTTGGGGGGATCGCCAAGGGGTACGCCATCGACCGGGCCATCGAGACGCTGCGCCGGGCTGGCGTGAACAGCGCCTCGGTCAACGCCGGCGGCGATATCCGCCTTCTCGGCGACCGCGGCGAAGGCCCCTGGCGCATCGGCATCGAGCATCCGCGCCGTCCCGGCGACCTGCTCGCCGTTGTCCCGCTGGCCGACCGCGCCATCGTCTCCTCCGGCGACTACGAACGTTACTTCGAACAGGATGGCCGCCGTTATCACCACCTGTTCGATCCGGCGACCGGCTATCCGGCCGCCGCCTGCCAGAGCGTCACCGTGCTGGCGGCCAGCGCCATCGAAGCCGACGTGCTCGCCACCGCCGTTTTTGTCCTCGGGCCGGAAAAAGGATTCGCCTTTCTGCAAGCGCAGCCGGGGGTGGACGGCCTGATCATCGCCGCCGACGGCCGGCGGTTGGCAACCAGCGGCCTGTGGGAGATGATCGAATGGCGTTGACCGCCCTGCTGCGCCGTCCGACCCGCCTCGATTACTGCATCGTGCTGCTGCTCCTGCTGCTCACCGCCGCGTCTTTTTCCCTCCACCGCCCTGGCGCACCGGGGGAGCGGGTTGTGGCGGAGCGGGACGGCCGCCTGGTGTTCAGCGCGCCCCTCGCCGAAAATCGCCGCGTGACGCTGACCGGTCCTCTCGGGGAGACGCAGTTGGCGATCGAAAACGGTCGCGCTCGCATTCTCGCCTCTCCCTGCCTGCACAAAACCTGCATGCGGATGGGAGAAGCCATGCGGACGGGGGACTTCATCGCTTGCGTACCCAACCGGTTGCTGGTGCGCATCGACGGGAGCGCCGGCGAGCGCGCCGACTATGACCTGCTCAGTCGCTGAAGCGCAGGAGCTCACCCGGCTGCGCCGGCGCATCTTCCTCGCCCTGTTCACCGCCCTGGCGGTGGCGCTGCACACGCTGGAAGCCCTGCTGCCGTCGCCGGTCCCCTGGTTTCGTCCGGGAGCGGCCAACATCCTGACCCTCCTCGCCCTCTTTCTCTACGGCGGCCGCGCCGCCTGGAGCCTCACCCTGGCGCGCATCGGCATCGGCTCCCTGCTGCTCGGCCAGTTCCTTTCCCCCGGCTTTCTCCTCTCCCTGGCCGGCGGCTGCGCCGCCACCGCCCTGATGACCGCTGCCCGCGTCCTGTTCGGCCGGCATCTGGGGCCGGTCGGCGCCTCGGCCCTCGGCGCGGTCGGGCACGCGGCGGCGCAGGTGCTGGTCGCCTGGCTCGTTCTCATCCGCCATGACGGGGTGTGGCAACTGTTGCCGTTTTTTCTTCTTTTCGCCCTGGCAACCGGGGTGGTGAACGGGCTGATTGCCGATTATCTGCTGGCGCACCTCGGGCGGCATCCCGCTTTTCGCCACGCCAAAGAGGCCGGAAGGGTGGGACAATGATCGTTTTCCTGCTATAGTTTCCAGGTTTTGCCTCATCTGCCATTCACCCAAATTACGGAGGGACATCGATGAAGGTCATCCTGCCGGTCGCCGGCAAAGGAACCCGCCTGCGTCCGCACACCCATACCCGGGCCAAGTCGCTGGTCAGCGTCGCCGGCAAAACCGTCCTCGAACACATCATCAGTCGCCTGCAGCCGCTGGCGGCCAGCGAATACATCTTCATCACCGACGAAAACGGCGGCCAGATCGAAGATTTCCTGCAGCGTCGGTTTCCCGACCTGCCCTGTCGCTTCATCGTACAGAAGGAGCGCCTCGGGCCGGCGCACGCCGTCGCCCTGGCGGCCCCGCGCATCGACGCCGGGGACGATGTTCTGGTCGTCTTCAACGACACCATCTTCGTCTCCGACCTGACGGCGATTCCGCGCCTGAGCGCTGACTGCGACGGTCTCATTTATTCAAAGGAGGTCGAGGATTATCAGCGCTTCGGGGTGAACGTGGTGCGCGGGGAGTTCATCGTCGACATGGTGGAGAAACCGGAGAAGCCGGTGTCGAAACTGGCCCAGGTGGGGCTGTATTACCTCAAGGACGGGCCACGTTTCATGCATTGCATCGAGGAGACGATCCAGGCCGGCGAGACGGTGAAGGGGGAATATTACCTGCCGTCGGTCTTCATGCGCATGATCGGCGCCGGGATGAAGTTCCGCGCGCCGGAAATCGACGCCTGGCTCGACTGCGGCAAACCGGAGACGCTGCTGGAAACCAACCGCTTTCTGCTGCGCGGCCGCAATCACTGCCATGGCGAAGTGATCAATTCCGTGCTCATCGAGCCGGTGCACATCGGCGAAGGCGCCGTGGTGCGCGACAGCATTCTCGGCCCCAATGTATCCATCGCCGCCGGCAGCCGCATCGATACCAGCATCATCCGCGACTCCATCGTCAACGCCAACAGCGAGGTGCGCGACATCATTCTCAACGCCAGCCTGCTCGGCGACTCCGTGCGCCTGGTCGGCACCCCAAGGCGGATGAACATCGGCGATCATTCGCTGATCGAGATGGAGGGTTAGCGGTAGAAATCCGGGAACGGCAAACGGGCGACTTTCTTCGGCAAGTCGCCCGTTTCGTTTGCCCCTCCCGCCAGCGGTCTGCTCAGCCGCATTCCAGCGCCAGCGCCGCGTAGATCTTCGCCGCGGCGAGAACCTCGGCGAAGCTGGTCTGTTCGTCCGGGGTGTGCGCCACCTCCAGCGAACCGGGGCCAAGGATGAGGGGATTGACCCCGGCCTCGAAAAAAAGGTTGCCGTCCGAATGGGAGCGAAACGGCTCCTGGCGCAGCGGCAGGGACAGCCGGCGGTAGATGTCGGTCAGCACCTGCGCCGGCGAAGTATGGGCGGCGAGCCGGTAGCCCTGGGCAGCGAAGGCGAAGTCGACGTCCAGATCGAGCCCGCTGATCAGGTCTTCGGCGTGCGCGACACGCCGCCGGATCGCCGCCATCACCTTCTCCGGTTCCATGTCGGGGGGCAGGTGCAGATCGATCCAGCTCTCGCAACGGTCGGGAACGACGAAACCGGCCCGCCCGGAACTCATCTCCCGGATGGAATAGACGATCCCCGAATTCTCCCGGTTAAAGAGCGGATCGCGCCCCAGATGCAGCAGCACCCGCAGCATAGATTCGACGGCGTTGTGGCCAAGTTCGGGGAGGGAGGAGTGAATGCGTCGGCCGCGGGTGACGAAACCGGCCTCCAGATAGCCGTAATGGGAAAAACAGGGGTTGAGGGAGGTCGGTTCGCCGATCACCACCCAGCGCGGCCGCTGGTGGCGCAGGAAGGCGGCGCTGCCGTCGCCGTTTTCCTCCTCGCCGACCACCAGCAGCAAACCTATCGGCGGCTGCTCGGCCCGCGGCAACTCGGCCAGGGCGAGAAAGGCCTCGCACATGGCGGCGCAACCGCCTTTCATGTCGGCGCTGCCGAGACCGTGGATAAGGTCGCCTTCCTCCCGCGGACCGAAATCCTCCAGGTCGAAGGCGGTGACCGTATCGACATGCCCGACGAGGTAGAACTGCGGCTCCCCGGCGCCCAAGGTCAGACGCAGGTTGTAGCGCTCATCCGCCACCGGCTGCCGTTCGACCGCCAATCCCCGATCGCGGAAGGTCTCCTCGATCAGCAGCTGAACGTCCTCCTCCTTGCCGCTGGGGGAATAGGTTTGCAGCAGGTCCAGCAGCAGACGGCGCAGCCGCTGCGCATCGATCTTTCGCCAGATCGCCTCAACCCTGGTTGTCATGGCTTTTCTTCCTTTTTTTCGCCTTGCGCCCGAGATTCAGAGTCATGTAGACATGCTCCTGGACGTTGCCGAAACCCATTTTCTCGAAAAAGCCAATGGCGGCGCTGTTGTCGGCGTCGGTATCGATGATGATGATGCGCACCCCCTGCTCCTTCATCCGCCGGCGGATTTCCTTGAACAGCCGCTCGCCCACCTTCCCCTTCTGCACCCCTTTGCGCACGCCGAGCCAGACCAGATAGCCGTATTTCCAGGCGCTGTGGTGCTTCTCCACCGTGGTGCCGAGGGCGAAGCCGACGATGGCGTCGCCGGCCTCGGCGACCAGGCACAGCTCACTGTCGGAATTGAACAACGTGGTAATTTCGTATTCGTCCCAGGTGCGGTACAGGCTCGGGGAATACTCGGAGGTGAAAATTTCCTCGCCGATATGAAAAACGTGTGGCAGATCGTCAATGATCATCTCGCGAATGCGCATCTTCTCTTCGGTGGTATCCGGCATCTGTTCCTCCTTGTGGAACCCATGGCCTTGTTCCGCCGGGAAAATCCAGCTATGATCGGCGGAACGATCCCGGCCGCCCGGAGTAATATTACATGTCCTTTGAAACGATTTTGCCTTATCTGCTGCCGCCTCTGCTCGGGGCGTTCATCGGCTATGTTACCAACTACATCGCCATCCGCATGCTTTTTCGCCCATTGCGCCCCTGGCGGATCGGCGGGGTGCGCATTCCCCTGACCCCGGGGATCATACCAGCCAAACGCTTCGAACTCGCGGAAAAAATGGGCGACATGGTCGGCAGCCACCTGCTCACTTCGGAGGATGTCGGCCGCACCCTGGAAAAATCGAGTTTCCGCCGCGAACTGCAGCAGACTTTGCGGGAGAAACTCGACGGTTTTCTCGACCGCGATCTGGGGCCGGTCGCCGCCCTGGTGCCGACCGCCTACGCTGGCCGCTTCCGGGAGTTGGTGGAGCTGCTGCGCTGGAAGGCGGTGGGCGCCATCTTCGATTACCTGGAGAGCGCCGAATGCGAGAAGAAACTGCGCGACTATCTGGCGCGCCAGGGGGATGAACTGCTCGCCCGCGACCTGGAGAGCTTTCTCACTCCAGCCCGCTATGAGCAACTGCGCGGTCACCTCGACGAACGCATCGGCGCCTTTCTGCATTCGGAGGCGGTCAGCCGCGGCGTCGGCCACTTCGTCGACGACAAAATCGAACGGTGGCTGAATTCGGAGCGCACGCTGCGCGAACTGCTGCCGGCCGATCTGGTGGAGGTCCTGCTCAGCCAGTTGGAGAAGGAAATTCCGCCGCTGCTGGAAAAATTCGGCGGCATGCTCTACGACCCCGATTTTCGCGAGCGGCTGGTAAAAAAAGGAAAGGAGGCGATCGAGGCCTTTCTCGACTCGCTGGGCGGGCTTTCCGGACTTTTGGCCGGCTTCATCGACATGAACAAGGTTTACGCCCGCATCCCCGAATTTCTCGACCGGGCGGGGGAGGAGATCGCCCGCTGGCTGCGCGAGGAGAAAACCCAGGCGCAGGTCGCCGAAATGTTGCGCGAGCGCGTGGGCGGTTTTCTCGATCGTTCGCCCGGCGCCTTTGTCGAGCGCCTGCCCTACGAAAAGGTGGCGGGAGTGCGCCGATTTCTGCGCCAGCGCGCGGTGGAACTGGTGCAGAGCCGGCGCGCCGCCGAAACCCTCCTCACCCTCGCCGAGCGCGGCATCGATCGCGTCAAGGATCGCTCCTTCGGCGTTCTGCTCACCCAGGCGCTGCCGGCCGGCGGCCTGGAGCAGGCGCGCCGGATGCTCGCCGACCGTCTGCTGGCGGCTTTGCGCTCCCCCGGCGCCCGGCAAGCGTTGACCACGGTGCTCGCCGCCAAAACCGAGCAATGGTTGTTTCAGGCGCCGCTGGGCAAGCTTTCCGCCCGTCTGCCGGCCGATGTGCGTGGAGAACTGGAGGACGGACTCTATGCCCAACTGGCGGAGCTGCTCAAACGCGAAGTGCCGCCGCTGGTCGATTCCCTCAACGTGCGGCGCATGGTGGAGGAGAAGGTCAACACCCTCGACGTGCTCAAGATCGAAGGGCTGCTGATGGGAATCATGCAGGAGCAATTCAAATACATCAACATTTTCGGCGCTTTCCTCGGTTTTTTGATCGGCTTGATCAATCTGGTGATATTGCGGTTTGCCTGACCGGGCTTTATCCCCCTGCGACGCAAACCGCCGCCAGTCTGGCGGAGGCCGGGCTGGATCGAGGCGAGCGGCGGGATGCGTTGTCGCACACAGCAAGATGGGGCGCTCCTTGCGGAGCGCCCCATCTTTTTCTTTATCCGGGTCGCCGTTTACCGTCGCAGCAGGCCGAACCCGCGCTTCTTCGCTTCGGCGGGCATCTTCCGCCCCTCAACGCCGGCGGTCTGCACCCTCGCCGCCGTCACCTCGGCCCAAAAATCGGCATTGTGTTCCACGCTGAACCGCTGGTCGCTCAAGGCGTCGGGATCGTCGCCACCGAGATAGACCGTTAACAGATGCTCAAAGCCGGTGATGCCGTCCCAGTCATCGGCCTCCACCGATACCCAGCCGGCTTGGCCGATCTTCTGCCGATCGATCCAGCCGTCCATGGCGGCCGGCAGCGCCGGCACCTGCCACTGCGCCTTGTCGCCGGCCATAGAGGCCTCCCAGAAGGTCGGCGGCACCATCTCCTCTCCGACGAATTCGTGGCCCGTGGAGAGCTCAATGGTCACCAGATCGGGCGCCATGGAGCCGGCGCGGGTCCAGGAAATCGTCCCGTTCTGGTGCGCGAGGTTGGCGAATTGCAGATCCGGAAGGGAGAAACTCATGTTTTCGGTCAGAGCGTCCAGCCGCCGATAGGAGGAGGCGTAATTATCCCCGCTGTAGGCGCTGACCTGCGCTTCGAAGGGACCGGGGAAGTCGCCGGCGACGGCCACGGTGCCGAAGGTCGCAGGCTCGTCGAACCAATTGCGCCCCAAATCGTAGTACACCCCCTTGCGCTGCGCAGAGAAGGAAAGGTCGTCGATGGGCGCCGCTTCGCGGGTGCCGGCCAAGACCGTGTTCCAGGTGACAATCAGCGGATCGCGGTCCATTTCGATGGCGTAATTCGCTCCCGCGGTCAGGGTCTGGTCGAGGAGAAAACCGTACTTGTGGAGAGAGTACTGGGAAGGTTCATCCTCCTTCACGCCGCTGGCAAGCAGACTGAAGAGGTCGTCGTTCTGCCGTTGGGAAGAATCCACCCACAAATTGTAATTGATCATATCATTGCTTAACGAAAGGAAGGGCTCCAGGTCCACCTCGACGATTTCCTGCGGCGGGCCGTCCGCCCCCCAATCCAATGTCAACGTCGCCTCGACAACCAATTGATCCTGATCGTCACGATACTCGTTGATATAGTAGACGTGGTCGCCAGCCGGCATCTCCACCAGCGTGTGCAGAGCCTTGCTGGTGGGTTCCGTCGTCGCCATGACGTGGTAACCGGAGGTTTCATAGCCGAGGGTCAAGGTAACCTTCTGCCGCCCGACATTGCCGAAGTCGGCCACGCCGTCGGCGCCGGTGACTTTGTAATCCTCCACCGCGACGTTGTCCACTCCGTGCAGCACCACATGCACCCCCGCCACCGGCTGGTCGCTGACGGGATCGTCCTTGAGCGTCACCTTGAGGCTGTTTCCGCCCACCTCGCCGCCGTAGACCACCGAACGCTCGGCGGTGACCGTGGCGCCCTTGTCGTCGGTCACGGTGAGGATGATGCGGGCCGTCCCCGCGCCGGTCGGAGCCGTCCAGGCAAAGGTCGCGCCCGCCCCGGTAGTTGGGGCGCCGACATCGGCCTGCCACGCGTACGTTATTGCGTCGCCGTCGGCATCCTGGGCCTGGGCGGTGAAGCGGACCTGTTCGCCCGAAGAGACCACGGCCCCCGGCTGGAGGGTGATCTGGTCAATGACCGGCGCCTGGTTGGGAATTTCGAAATCGACCTCGACCGCGGCGGCGCCCACAACAACCGCCTGGCTCCCCACGCCGGGGGCATAGACCAAAAGATTGCCTTTGGGCACCTTCATCGCATATGCGCCCTGAGCGTCGGTCTTGGCCGTGACGCCGACATCGGTGTAGACGCTGAAGCCGGCGGCCGGCGCGCCGGTCCCTGCGTAGGTCACCGTGCCGGAGATCGCGCCGTCGTAGTTGAGGCACAGGGGGTTGGCCAAACGCAACCAGTTTTCCTGACCCGAGCCGCCCCGCAAGGTGCTCCCCTGTTCGCGGGGGACGAAAATTTCGTTGCTGGCCACGTTCCCTTCACCGCTGTCGGTCACCTCGTACTGGGCGGTGAGGGGGCCTTTTTTCGCCCACAGGGTGACGCGCTCCCGGTCCCCCTCGGCGGCGGACTGTTTCACGGTCATGCAGGCCCAGCCCTCCGCGTCGGTGGTGCCGAAGGTGGAGGCGTTGAAAGTCACCCCCCTGGCCTCCATCCGCACATTGGCGAGGGGCTGGCCCGCCTCGCAGTCGCGAACCTGCACGCAGACCACCGCGTGCTGCTCGATGGGGACATCGACGTTCCACCAGCTCAGATGGGTGACGCGGGCTTCGGCGAACAGGGTTCCCGCCACGTCGATGACCCGCGCGTCAGCAAGGCTATCGTCCTCCGGAAAGGCGTCCTCTCGCACCCAAATACCCTGCTCCTCGTCGAAGGACCACCAGGGGATGGTGTCGCCGGCGCTGTACACGGTCTGCAGCGCGTCGGGGAGACGCAGCCGCACCGTGGCCGGTTCGGAAAGGTCTTTGATCTCCTTGCCCGCGGCATCGAGGATGGTGATCTCGGTGAAGACGACGCTCTCCAGCAAGGTGTCGGCGGCGGTGTCGGCGCTCTCGGCGGCCATGAAATCGCCGGGAAAGGCGTCCAGCCCCGCATCGGTGGTCGGATCGCCGTAAAAAGCGGTGACATCGACGTTCCCCGACGCCCCTTGCAGGCTGCCGGCGGGGATCTCCAATGCAAGCACGTTCACCGCGTTCACCGCTGCGGAGACGCTCTGTGGTTGGCTGGGATCGCGGCCGGTTTCGGAGGCGTGATAGAGCGGCAGCGACACCGAAACGGCATAGCTCTCGCCAGCCGCCACGTCGAGAATCCGGGTGGCGGGCACCCGCCCGTCCATGGCGAAGTTCACCACCAGGCGCTTGTCCTCCGGCACCGGCACCGCAGACAGATGATAAAAACCATTGGCATCGGTGGTGGTCGTCTTTCCGCCCGCCGCAACGGCAACGCCGACCAGGCCGCCGCTGCCCGTGACCTGACCGGTAATGGTCGCGGCGCCCTCCTCGGCCGGCGCCTCCGGCGTGTGCTTTGTGCCGCCGCCGCTACCGCCGCAGGCGGCCAATCCCGCCGTCAGCAGAACAACAACAAGCAGCAAACAGGTTCGCTGAACGCTTCTCCACCCAGATCCCATGACAACCTCCCTAGAAAACGGTACGGCCAACGGTTCCTTCTGCGAAGCAAAAGCCATTGACTTTACTTGGAATTCTAAAGCAAACCCGGCGGATGAAGACAGTCGTCGTTTTGTCGTCCCAGGTGAAATCTTTTGCCTTTTGTGTCGTCTTTCCGTAAACTTATTTCCCATGAGAGTGCAATCCGACTTCGTCTTTGCCGCCTTCGCCTTTGCCGCCTTCGTCTGGTGGCTGCTGGCCGTGCCCATGGATGGTCCACTGCTGGCCGCGGACGGAGTCGTCGATGCCATTCCTTTCTTCCTTTTGCCCCACACGCTGAGCCTGGCGGTTATCGCCTGGGCCTGCCCGGTGCGACTCTTTCGCCGGCTGGCCCCGGCCGGCATTGTGCTGACCGTCGCCCTCACCCTGGCGGTGGCCACCTGGCCATCCGAAGCGCCCCACCTCCTTCCCCCGCTCGGCGTCTGCGGCGCCTTTGTCGCCATCCAGGCCAGCTGTCTGCTGCGCCAATCGCCCACCCCCATCCTGAGCGCCGCACTCGGCCTGGTCGCCGCCAACCTGTTGTTGATTCCCCTGCATGTCTGGCCCGGCGGCGGACCGGGGCTGGCCGCCATCATCTGCCTGCCCCTGATTCTGCTGCTGCTGCGGCGCCCCGCCCTGGCGGCGGAAGAGCCGCCACCCGTCGGCCTGTGGCGCTACCTGCCCTTCGTTCTGGTCTTTCACGTCCTCAGCGGACTGATGTACGGTTTCATCGCCCCCGCCTATAACAAGGTCGCATTCCTGCCCGGGGCGGAACTCCCTTTCTACATGGCCACGGTCCTCGGCGGCATTTGGCTGTATCAAAAGCATCGGGATCTCACCCTGGTCTGCGGCATCGTTCTGGGCATGGTCGCCTTTATCCTGCTGAAATCTCCCACCCCCCTTGCCGGCAACCTGAGCATGTTCACCATCCAGGCCGGCCAGGGCTTCGTCGATATCTTCCTGCTGGCCTATCTGCTCTCCTTCCCCCAACCGCTGCGATCCTTTGGCTTCGGCCTCGCGACGCTCTGTCTCGGCATCGCCGCCGGCCGGTGGCTCGAAAGCCTGCAGAGCGGATTGACCGAAACCATCGTCCTGACCGGACAGGTGGTCATCAACCTGTCGGTGATTGCCCTCTATCTGCTGAGCCGCCGCCCCCAACCCGCCCCGCCCATCGCGGCGCCCGCCCCGCCCATCGCCCCACCAATGCCCGAAGCCCACAGCCATATTCCCGACAACATTCGCCTGCTTTTGTCCGAGCGGGAATATCTGGTGCTGGCGCGCAGTCTCGAAGGCAGCAGCTATCGCCACACCGCGGCCGAACTCGGCATCTCCGAATCGACGGTCAAAACCTACATGAAGCGGATATGCGACAAACTCGGCGCCGTCGGTAAAAAGGATTTGCTCAGAATACTGGCACAGCAATAAAAAGGGTGAACAAGGCCGGAGCCGACAAAGCAAAAGCCGACATCCCCGTGCGGGCGTCGGCTCGCGTAACCGCGAGAGGCTTCATCAAACTCCTCGCCCACCACCCGCCCTTAATCTCCCCTGTCAATCCAAAACCCCCCAGCCCGCCCCATCCGCACCATGGCACTTGCTCCCGACCCGGTTTTCTGTGTTAAACTGTCGCCCGTTCGCCGCTTTTCCATCGGCCACCCCAACTGAAAAAGAGACCCTTTATGTATTTTCGCGATCAGCAGTTTCATTCGATCCCTCTGCCCGACTTGACCGAACTGCCGCCCCTCGGCATGGATTCCGCCAGCCTGGCCCGCGACTTTCGCCATTACTACACGCATAACCTGGGGCGCGACAAGCATTGCCGCTCCGTTCACTACGCCTACGAGGCCCTCGCCCTCGCCCTGCGCGACCGGCTGATGGAGCGCTGGAAAAATACCCGCTACGCTTATGAAGAGCGCGACTGCAAACGCGGCTATTATCTTTCCCTCGAATTTCTCATGGGCCGCACCCTGAGCAACGCCATGCTCAACCTGGGCGCCGACGAGATGGTGCGGCAGGCGCTGTACGGCCTTGGGCTGCACCTTGAAGAGCTGGCCGAGGCGGAGCACGACGCCGGGCTTGGCAACGGGGGCCTGGGGCGGCTGGCCGCCTGCTTCCTCGACAGCTGCGCCACCCTGCAGCTGCCGGTGCAGGGCTACGGCCTGCGCTACGAGTACGGCATGTTCCGGCAGCGAATCGTCAACGGGCAACAGGTCGAGGAACCGGACCACTGGCTGCGCGCCGGCCATCCGTGGGAAATCGAGCGACCGGAATACGCCCAGCGGGTGCACTTCGAAGGACGCAGCGAAAGTTATCGCGGCCCGGCGGGCGATCTGCTGATGCGCTGGGTCGACACCCATGACGTGCTCGCCATTCCCTTCGATCTGCCCGTCCCCGGTTATCGCAACGGCACGGTGAACACGCTGCGCCTGTGGAAATCGGTGGCCACCGACGAATTCGATCTGCGTGAATTCAACGCTGGCCTGTACCCCGAATCGGTGGCGGCGAAGAACGAGGCGGAGCACATCACCATGGTGCTCTATCCGAACGACAGCAGCGAAAGCGGCAAGGAACTGCGCCTGCGCCAGCAGTATTTTCTCGCCTCAGCCAGCCTGCAGGACGTGCTGGGGCGCTGGGTGGGAACGCACGGGCGGGATCTCGGCGCCTTTGCCGACCTGAACGTTTTCCAGCTCAACGACACCCATCCGAGTTGCTGCGTGCCGGAACTGATGCGGCTGCTGATGGACGAGCACGGCATCGGCTGGGACCAGGCGTGGGAGATCACCACCCGGACGATGGCCTACACCAACCATACCCTGCTGCCCGAGGCGTTGGAAAGGTGGCCGGTGCGGCTTTTCCGTCGCCTGCTGCCGCGCCTGCTCGACATCGTTTTCGAAATCAACGCCCGCTTTCTGGCCGAGGTGGCCCTCCGCTGGCCGGGGGACATCGAGCGGCAACAGCGCATGTCGCTGATCGAAGAAGGACCGGAACCGATGGTGCGCATGGCCTACCTGGCCATCGTCGGCAGTTTTTCCGTCAACGGCGTCGCCGTGCTCCACTCCCGGCTTCTTTCGGCCGGTCTGTTCCGCGATTTCCACGAACTGTGGCCGGAGAAATTCAACAACAAAACCAATGGCGTGACGCCGCGCCGCTGGCTGGCGGGGAGCAATCCGGCCCTCTCGCGGCTGATCACCGCCACCATCGGCGAACAGTGGGTCGCCGACCTGCCGCAACTCGCAAAGCTGGCCGAGCATGCCGACGACCCAAGTTTCCGCCATCGCTGGGACGTCGCCCGGCAAATCAACAAGAAACGCCTGGCGGAGCTGGTCAAGACCGAGTGCGATGTCGATTTTCACCCCGAGGCCCTTTTCGACGTCCAGGTCAAGCGCATCCACGAATACAAACGGCAGTTGCTCAACATCCTGCACGTGATCCATCTCTACGACCGGATCAAACGGGGGGATGCGGCCGATTGGACCAACCGCTGCGTGCTCATCGGCGGCAAGGCGGCCCCCGGCTATGTCATGGCGAAGAGCATCATCAAGCTGATCAGCAACGTGGCGCACGTCGTCAACCGCGATCCGCAGGTGGGCGATCGGCTGAAGGTCGCCTTCTTCCCCGACTACCGGGTGACCGCCATGGAGATCATCGCCCCCGGCACCGACATGTCGGAGCAGATCTCCACCGCCGGCAAGGAAGCCTCCGGCACCGGCAACATGAAATTCATGATGAACGGCGCGGTGACCATCGGCACTCTGGACGGCGCCAACATCGAAATCCGCGAGGAAGTCGGCGAAGAGAATTTTTTCCTGTTCGGCCTGACCACGGAGCAGGTCGAGGAACAACGCCGGCACTACGACCCGCAGGCCATCATCGCCGGCGACGATGATCTGGGGCGGGTCATGCAACTGCTGCAGAGCAATCACTTCAACCAGTTCGAGCCGGGAATCTTCGATCCGATCCTGCGCTCCCTGACCAACCCGCACGATCCGTGGATGACGCTGGCCGATTTCCGCAGCTACATCGCGGCGCAGCAGCGCGCCGACGACGCTTTCCGCGATCGCGAGCGCTGGCTGCGCATGAGCATTCTCAACACCGCCGCCAGCGGCCGCTTCTCCACCGACCGCACCATGCAGGAGTACAACCGGGAGATCTGGCGCCTCGACCCGGTGCCCGTGTCGCCGGTCGGATAGTGCGAAAG
>Ga0265293_10000980_pt1 | contig 65019 bp, 51 predicted proteins | sample Munlanlewell138R_FD_192505 | JGI IMG/M metagenome (GOLD analysis project Ga0265293, IMG submission 192505) | Leachate microbial communities from a municipal landfill in Southern Ontario, Canada - Leachate well 138R | ecosystem: Engineered > Solid waste > Landfill > Unclassified | place: Canada... | reverse complement strand
TAGACGAAAACCTACAAACCGAAATTGTTCTTAGCGAAGCCCAAAACAAAGCTTTGGAAGACATCAAACAAAGTTTTGAAACTAAGAATACGACCTTATTGTTTGGAGTCACTTCATCCGGAAAAACGGAGGTTTACATCGAGCTTATCAAAGAATATTTGCAAAAAGGAAGACAGGTTTTATATCTTTTGCCTGAAATTGCACTCACGACTCAATTGGTTTCGAGACTTCGCAAACACTTTGGTAATGAAGTAGCGGTTTATCATTCTAAATACAACCAAAATGAGCGAATCGAGGTTTGGAATCAGGTACTCAATCAGTCTGACAAAGCAAAAATTGTGATTGGAGCAAGATCGGCTTTGTTCCTTCCGTTTCAGGATTTAGGGCTTATTTTGGTAGATGAAGAACACGAGCAAACCTTCAAGCAACAAGACCCATCTCCACGATATCACGCTCGAGATACAGCCATCGTACTGGCTGAATTACACAAAGCAAAAGTGCTCTTAGGAAGTGCTACACCAAGCATTGAAACTTTTTTTAATACAGAAAATAAGAAATTTGGTCTGGTTGAGCTCACGCAACGTTTCGGAAAAACAGAACTTCCGAAAATTGAAATTGTCGATTTAAAAGACAAACACTTCCGTAAAAAAATGACCGGGCATTTTAGCGATACACTTTTGGAGGAAATCACCACAGTTTTAGAAAACGGAGAGCAAGTGATTCTTTTTCAGAACCGAAGAGGATTTGCTCCTGTTCTGGAATGTTTGACTTGCGGTCATATTCCGCAATGTCCGAATTGTGATGTGAGTTTGACCTATCACAAACTAAAAAATCAGATTCGTTGTCATTATTGTGGTTATGCCATTGCAAAACCAACGCATTGTCACGCTTGTCAGAGTGTAGAACTCACCACCAAAGGCTTCGGAACGGAACAAGTTCAGTTGGAATTAGAAGATCTTTTTTCAGACAAGAAAGTCATCCGAATGGATAGAGATACCACAGGCGGAAAATTCGGTTACGAAAAAATTATTGATAGTTTCAAAACCAGAGAATCTGATATTTTGGTTGGGACACAAATGTTGGCCAAAGGTTTGGATTTTGATAATGTGGGGTTGGTAGGAATTCTCAATGCAGACAATATGCTTTACCATCCGGATTTTCGAGCTTTTGAACGAAGTTTTCAACTGATGACTCAAGTTTCCGGGAGGGCAGGAAGAAGCGAAAAGCAAGGAAAAGTCATCATTCAGACCTATAGCCCTAATCACCCGATAATTCAGAAAGTCATCAAGAATGATTATGTTTTGATGTATAAACAAGAGCTTACGGAAAGACAAGTTTTTGAGTACCCACCTTATTTTCGTTTGATAAAACTCACGCTGAAACACAGAGATTTTGAAAAGTTGAGAGATGGCTCGATGTGGTTGTATCAAAGTTTGAAAAACACATTGGGACTTCCGGTTTTGGGTCCGGAAGAACCACCTGTGAGCCGAATCAGGAATGAATACATCAGAACCATTCTGATAAAAATTCCGACTAACAAAAACTTGAAAGCCGTAAAATCAGTTATTACAAAAAATCTGAATTCCTTTGATGCAATCGCTCCGTACAGAAGCATTAGAGTAGGAGTAAATGTGGATTTTTATTGATGATACTTCATGATTATATTTTTCAATAATATACTATTTTTCTTTCAGTAATTTGTTTTGGAATATTATCTTCAAACCATATTTTTTCAATCCAATTATTTTTTTTGTCGTACTTGTACAAATAACTTTTACTATGTGTTCCAAATAAAAGACTTTCATTATATTCGGCTGTTAAATTTCCTTTTTCGTCATATTCATATGTGTGTTTGCTTACTAATTCTCCATCAGAATTATAAATACTCCATTCAATTTTATTACCTTTTTTATCGTATTTGGAAGTGGTTTTGCTTACTAATTCTCCATCAGGATTATACTTGCTTTCTTCAATTTTATTTCCTTTTTCATCGTATTTGGAAGTATATTTCAAATCTAATTCTCCATCAGAATCATACCGGCTTTCTTCAATTTCATTTCCTTTCTCATCGTATTTGTAAGTATGTTTCCACTTTAATTCTCCATAAGAATTATACCGACTCTGTTCAATTAGATTTCCTTTTTCATCATATTTGCAAGGATATTTACTCTTTAATTTTCCATCAGAATTATACCAACTCCATTCAATTTGATTTCCTTTTTCATCGTATTTATAAGACTCTTTATATTCTAATCCTTTGGGATTATAAACACTTTGGCTAATTCTTTTCCCTTTCTCATCATAATTGAAAGTACGTCTCTTTAACGTATTTCCATTACTGTCATAATCTCTATTTTCTGTTTCATTCCCTATTTCATTATACACTATATGTTTTATGCTTGAAATTATATCAAGATTATCATCAGAAAAATAAAACTTATTGATGTAAACATTTCCTTTGGTTACCTCTCCAAACTTTTCTACAGCTTTATAAGGTGTTTCTTTTGTAGATTTTACTTTACCTTTTAAATTTGCTTTAGTGAGGTCGTTTTCTGTTTTTTCAGATTTACAGCCTACAAAAAAGAGGATTAAAAATAACCCTACGATGATTGTTTTAAATTGCGTTTTCATTTTGTTTTTTATTTTGATATTTTATGATTTTAGTTATTCTTTCTGTACAATCTTTTTCTGTTCTTAATGACAATATGTATAGAAATATACCTGATAAAATTAAGATTGCAGAAACTAACAACTCTAATGTGTAAATGTTTATAACTGAAATAAAAAAATGAATTATACCTACTAATACAAAAGCTCCTGCCAAATTCCACCTCATTAAATATAATTGTGTATGTCTTTCAACAAACTGTTCGTGAAGTTCGTTTTCTTCTTTAAATACAGGTATTTCATTTTTACATTTAACTTCAAAATTTTTATCAAAAAAAGTCTGTTTTAAATATTTTTCTATACCTGTGCATTCTATAAATAAGTACATAAATGAAAATATTATATTTCCAATTATATAGGCTATAACAATAAAACCTACTACCCAATAAGATATGGTTTGAGTATATTTAAAGAAACTTAATTCATTAAAGTTGTAATCAAGATATATAAGGTAAAGTATTACAACAAAACCCGCTAAAAAATAAACAAGTAAATCTCTTGCTAAATGCTTAAAAACCTTTACTAAATTAGACATATTTTAGTTAATCAAATAATTCTTCAATTATGCTCGGAAAGTCTATCTTCTCTATTATTTCTCTCTTCATTATTCCAAAACCTGTTTCCAAAGGAGGAAGGAAATCAGGAGTTTATTTTTAATTTTAATTCATTTATTCTGCTCTGACTTTAGCAAATGTATAAAATTTTAGAATTGTATTAACAAAAATTGTTTTTCTTTATTATCCAAATAAACACACCCCCAACCCCTCTCAAGAGGGGAGCTTGTTCTGTTTTCAAAACAAACTTTCTGCATTTAAAACAAGTTTTTCATATTAAACACTTTTTTATTTTCTCTAAATATCAATCAAAAGACAAAACCATATTTAAAGACTTCTCGAACTCCCCTCTTGAGAGGGGTTGGGGGTGTGTCCTTCAAAACAAGTTATCTACATAAAAACAAGTTTCTCATATTAAACACTTTTTTATTTTCTCTAAATATCAATCAAAAGACAAATCTTAATTTAAGGACTTCCCGGACTCCCCTCTTGAGAGGGGTTGGGGGTGTGTTCTTCTTGTTTCTCAAATTCCGTAATATAATTCTCAATAGCCAACATCACACTAAACATTTCTTTCAGAACTTCGTTATCCGTAAATCGTAAAACATAAACCCCTAACTCGTTTAATCTTTGGGTTTTTCTGACATCTTTATCATAAACTTCCTCAAACTGATGCGAATATCCATCAACTTCAATGGCTAACATCAATTCGTGACAGAAAAAATCAACAATATAATTGTCAATCGGTTTTTGTCTGTGAAAATCATATCCGTACATCTGTTTTCGTTTGAGCTTTTGCCACAAAATGATTTCAGCTTTCGTGCTGTTGTTTCTTAATTGTCTTGCAAACTCTTTCAAATTAGGATTATAGGGTATGATTTTTCTTCTTTTCATCGCTCCTTAAATGATTCTTTCAAAGATAACAAAATCTTATTTCTCAATTCTAACAGAATTCTAATTTTCTTTGATGCTATTTCGCAATACAGAAGTATTAAGGTTGGGGTTAATGTTGATTTTTATTGATGCTAAGACCTCACAGGTTTGGAGGCTATGAAAACTTGAATTTCTTTAAGGTGGTGTAAAAGTAGGATAGATTTTTTAAAATAGATTTTTATCGGTTGGTGTGTAATTGGGTAATTTTGTGTAGTTTTGTCAGGATAGATAAACAAAAACAAACACTATGTACAATTTTATTAAAGAAGCTCATTCGGGCTGGGCTTATTTGGTTCTGATTTTATTGTTGGTAGCAGTACTTAATGCTATAATCGGGTTTTCTTCTAACAAAGCCTTTACTGCAAAAGACCGAAAAATATCTCTTTTCGGACTGATAGCTACACATATACAGCTTTTGCTGGCTATGTTTTTGTACTTCCTTTCTCCGTATTACAACACGATGAAGGAAGTTGGAATGGGAGAGGTAATGAAAAATTCAGATTTAAGATTATACCTTATTGAGCACCCACTTATTAATCTGATTGCGATTGTTTTGATAACTGTAGGTTGGTCTAAACACAAATCAGCAACTACCGACAAATCAAAATTCAAATCAATTTGGTTAATGTATTTGATTGGTTTAGTGCTTATTTTGAGCAGAATCCCTTGGAATGTGTGGTTTGCTTAAAAATTTTATGTAACTAACCAACCTGCAATGCATTATTGATTAGCACAGATGCACAGATTTTTATGTAGTATATTGTATCAGGCTTCAAGTTCGGTTAAACTTGAAGCCTGCTGCAAATTAATCTCTAATTAGCGGTAGTGTCGAACACCTCAAAAGTCCTTCTTGTTTGGCAATTTCGGCATACGGAATTTCTTCAACGGTAAACCCGTTTTCACGCAACCAATTGTTCAATCGGGTGAAATTCTTTTCCGAAACTACCACATCGGGAGCAATCGAAAAAATATTAGAATTCATATTATACATTTCGTCTCGAGTGATGTGGAACAGATTTTCTTTTCCAAATAAATCCACCAAATACATATAGTCTGCCTCTTCTCTGAATCCGGATTTGTAGATAATTCCTTTGTTGTGTCCCACAGGTTGAAAACAACAATCTAAATGCAGTGCATTATCTCGAGGTTCAATTTTTGATTTTACCAAATCAAATTCTTTTACCGTTTTATTCGGAAAAAGTTCTTTGATAAATTCCACACCTTGCATATTGGTTCGGGCTGTGATGTAGTTTGCGTAATCACTTCCTTTATATGTTCCGATAAAAATATGTTCGTTATGTAGCATTACGTCTCCTCCTTCGATGTGAACTTCTTTGGGAGGACGAATCACTTTTTCGGGATTCATCTGCTCAATTACGTAATTAATGGCATCAAGCTCTCTGTTTCTGTCTTCCAGAATATTGGCTTTAATGAAAATATCGTCAATTACAAAACCGATGTCTCTTGAAAAAATCTGATTGTAGTTTTCGATAATTTCCGGACGATAAACCTGAACGGCGTATTTTTTTAAAACTTCGTTAAAGGCTTCCATTTCTTTGACCATATCCTTCTCTATAGGATAAGTTCCTGCCAAAATATGTTCTAAGGATTTCGGATCGTAAGCCTCATCGGCTGTTGGAGTAGGACCGTTACTTTGGGCCGTTCCTAACACAACAGCACGAAGTCTTGAAGTTTCGTTTTTTACGTTTAGTTGAAGCATAAAAAGGTTATTTTGTCTTTCGGACAAAAATAGTGAATTGTTTCCCGAAAGGCAACTTTTTCTTACAGCCTGAAATTTTGTTGATTTTTGTGTTTAATCAGAACAGAAAAACAATCTGAATTTTATATCAAATTGTTGTTTCTGGCTTTTTGTACAGCTTCTATTTTGTTGTGAACCTGTAATTTGGCATAAATGTTTTCGATGTGTTTTCGTACAGTACTCGGAGAAATAATCAGATTGTTGGCTATGCAAATATAGTTAAGCCCTTTGCTTAGCTGTTCTAATACTTCGATTTCCCGACCCGAAAGTTTGATTTCTTCTTTTTCTTCTTCGCTGGCAACTTCAATTGGGTTACGAAGCAGTTTCAGAGCTTTTAGTGCTATAGAAGGTGTCATAGCAGCTCCTCCGCTCAAGGTTTCTATAATTCCCTGATACAAACCTTCCGGATTAACTTCTTTGAGGAAATATCCGTCTGCTCCGGCTTTTATGGCTTTAAAAATGTTTTCATCATTGTCAAAAACCGTAAGCATAATAATCTTGATGTGAGGAAATTTCTGATTTACCTTTTCTGTGGCTTCTATTCCGTTCATAATCGGCATCTCGATGTCCATCAAAATCAAATCAATATTGGCATTTTGTTCTAACTTATCGAGAAGTTCCTTTCCGTTAAGTACCGAAAATCTTACGTTGATATTCTTAAAAAAAGAAAGTTTTTCTACAATAGCTTTCTGCAAGAAAACATTGTCATCTACTACCGCTACTTTTATGATTGATTGCATCTCGAAAATGATTTATCCAAAATTAAGCCTATTATCCGGAATTTAACATAGGGCATTTGCCGTATTTATAATTCTATGGTTATAGTGCTTCCGATATCTTCAGTAGAGCTGAAACTTATTTTTCCACCGATTTCTTCAATTCTTTTTCGCATGTTAGCAAGACCGTTACCAGAGTTGTTTTCGTTAACCGAAAAACCTTTTCCGTCATCGGTAATTGAAATCAAAAATTGTTCATTACTGCTATCTGAAGGACAAATATCTACTTTTATGGTGTTTGCTTTGGAGTGCTTCACAGCATTATTTACCGCTTCTTGAATCACCCGGTAGAGGTTGATTCCCTCAAGCGAAGTAAAGTTGTGTTTACTGTTTCTAAGATTGTTGTCAATAGAGAAATCAAAAGTAATGGTATCCACCGAAAGAGCTGCATTGTTCATAAAATCAGCAAGTCGCTCCTGCAAATCTTCAAAAGCAATCTCTCCTTTATTCATTGCCCATATCGTATCGCGAAGCTCAATAATGATTTGTTTGGTAAACCTACTGATGTTGTCTATTTTTTCGTTTACTTCTGTATTTTTTTCTTTAAAATAATATTTGATGTTTTCTAATGAAGAAGTAATAAAAGTAAGTTGCGAACCTATGTTGTCGTGAAGTTCACGGGATATTTTCAACCGTTGTTGATGCAGTTGGTTTTGGGTTTCTATTTTGGCATAAGCATCTTTGAGTTGATTTTCTTTTTCTAATCGTTTTGCTTTTTGTTTTTGTCTATAAAAGAATATATATCCGAGCAGAATTGAAGCCAGTAGCAGAAAGCCAGCCAATATAATCTGAGAATTTTTGTTTTCTATTTTGAGCTTGCTTTCGGCAATAACAGCACGTTGTTCCAGAATGCGAGTTTCTTTTTCTTTGGTTTCGTAGCGGGTTTCGAGTTCTACCATTTTCTCAAAATTTTCCTGATTCAGAATAGAATCTCGAAGAACAGCCGCTTCTTGGAAATTATCATAAGCGGTTTTATAATCTGATTTGGCATATTGTATTTTTGAGAGTTGCTCCAAAATTCTGATGATTTCCTTTTTGGTCTGATTGCTTTTTGCCTGTTCCAAAGCCTTTTTTCCGTAGGTTTCGGCTATATCGAGTTTTCCTGTTTCAGTATATAGATCGGCAAAATGATTATACAAAAATGCCTTTCCGAAGTTGTCGTTTATCTGTTCGGCTATTTCTAATCCTTTTTGAGCATAATGCTCTGATTTTTGATATTGTTTGAGATCTAAATGCGTACTTGCCAAATTACAGTAAGCCTGTACTAATCCTCTTACGTCGTTTATTAGCTCTTTAATCTCGACTGCTTTTTCGTACATTTCGATAGCTTTGTCATGCTCTCCCAAGTGTTCGTAATAGATGATTCCCTGATTCATTAATGTGGCACTTTTTCCTTGGATATCACCAATACTGTCATAATAAGCAAAGGACATTTTCATACGCTCAAGAGCTTCTTTATAGCGTTTTTGCTCTTTATTGATAAGCCCTAAATTACTATAAGAAACAGCCAAAAGCTGATTGTCTTTTTCTTTTCTGCAACGCTCAAGAATGTTTACAATTACTTCGTTGGCTTTCTGATAATCACCGTAAAAGTAATACACCATTCCCTGATTGTTTACTGCATTTCCGAAAGTAGAAAAGTCTCCGACCGAATCAGCTATTTTGATACATTTATCAAAGACAACAACGGCCGAATCGTATTCGGAAAGAAACCTATGCAACAACCCTAAGGCATTGAGACTTTTGGCTTTTTGCTTCGGATTTTTTTCGATTTCCGCAAAGTGAATACTTTCTTTGGCATACTGCTTTGCCTTTACCGGATTGCTGTAAAAAACATCACGGATATTGAGGTATTTTTTATATGCTTTTGAAGAGTCTGCTGCGGTATTTTTTTTATCCTGTGCTGAAACTCCAAAACAGTACAGTAGTATTATAAAAATATAAAAATTGACTCTCATAGAAAAAGGTTTACTGACAGCAAATTTATTAAAATTTTGTTAAATCAAAAAAACTAAACAGTGCGAATTGATTTCAGGTGCTTGTTATTTTTTGTTGAAATAGAGTGTGGTAAGGGAATTAGAGCATCTAAAATATCTAAAAAATAAATTCAGGCAGTATAAAGTGCATTTAAAAAATCATTCGTGAGGGTATGTGAAATCTGTGGGAAATTCCTAATTTTAAACCTTAAACCTTAAACCTTAAAACCTTGAACCTTAAACAAAAAATCATTGGAGTAATGTCCGGTACTTCGTTGGACGGAGTGGATTTGGCTGAGATTATATTTTCGGAAGAAAACAATAAAATTTCATTTGAAATAAGAAAAACCCAAACTGTTCCGTACTCAAAAGAATGGATCTTTAAACTCAAAAACGGAATAAACTATTCTGAAAAAGAGCTAAAAGTTCTCAATTCGGAATATACAGTTCTTTTAGGAAATATCATTCAAACATTTATTTCGGAAAATAAGATTGAGAATATTGATGTAGTTTCTTCGCACGGACATACGATTTTGCATCAACCACAAAACGATTTTACTCTGCAGATAGGGAACCTTCCCGAAATAACTCAAATTGTAAATCAAAAAGTAGTTTGTGATTTTCGAGTTCAGGACGTTGAATTAGGAGGGCAAGGAGCTCCACTTGTCCCCATTGGAGACAGGCTTTTATTTTCGGAATATGATTATTGCCTGAATCTCGGAGGTTTTTCTAATATTTCGTTTGAAGAAAAAGGAAAAAGAATAGCCTATGATATTTCGCCTGTCAATACGGTTTTAAACTTTTATGCCAACAAATTAGGATTCGAATACGACAATAAGGGAGAACTATCTAAAGGCGGAACATTCCATAAAACACTTTTTGATAGACTTAATTCGTTGGAGTTTTACCAAAAAAAACATCCGAAATCCTTAGGCTTTGAATTTGTAAAAGATGTCATTTTTCCGATAACCGAAAATTACGAAACCCAAGAAGTACTGCGAACTTTTACGGAACATATCGCTTTTCAGATAAGCGGAAATATCCGACAGAAAAAATCAAAATTACTCATAACCGGAGGAGGAGCTTATAACGATTTTCTGATTGACAGAATCCGATATTATTTGCCTGGTACCGAAATTGTTATTCCCAATAAAAAGATTGTTGAATACAAAGAAGCATTAATTTTTGCCCTGCTCGGCTACCTGAAACTACAGGACAGAATCAATGTTTTGTCAAGCGTTACGGGAGCTTTGCGAAATCACAGTTCGGGAAAGGTGTTTATTTTTTAAATATTTTTTAACGGTAAGATGATTTATACAAAAAAAATGTTACTTTTGGAGCTATAAAATAAACAAACAAAAGGTCTAACTAATTTAATATTAACTATGAAAAGATTTTTACTTTCAGCTTTTGCCTTGGTTGCTACCGGGGTTTTTGCACAGCTTCCTAACGGTAGCATAGCACCGGATTTTACGGCTACCGACATCAACGGTAATACTCATACTCTGAGTGATTATCTGAATAGCGGGAAACACGTTTTGTTAAATATTTCTGCTATTTGGTGTGGTCCCTGCTGGAATTATCATAATAGTCATTCCTTGGCAGATTTTTATGAAGCTTATGGTCCCGATGGTTCTGACGAAATTATGATTTTGTATGTAGAAGGTGATTCTACTACACCTGTAGATGCAATATATGGAGTAGGTAGTGATACTTGGGGAGACTGGACAGCAGGAACTCCGTATCCTATTATTGATAGTGGAACAATCGCTAATCAATATCAGATTGCATATTTTCCTACTTTGTATAGAATATGTTCAAGCGGAACAACTCAAGTTCTTCAGCCTCTCAACAGCAATGGTAGTATAAATCTAACACCAACAAACTTGAAAAACAATATAAATACTGGTTGTGGTACATTATTAGGAGCTGCAAATCATGCTAAGTTGAGTGTTTCGAATGATATTTACTCTTGTGGTTCATCTACCAGCACTTCTCTAAGTACTTCTCTAAAGAATTATGGAAATAGCAACATAACTTCTGCTGTATTGGTAATTAAAGAAAATGGTAATGTCGTAGCTACTCATAATTATAGTGGTAATATCACTCAATTTTCTACAGCTACGATAGTCTTGCCTTCAGTTACTTTTAACACTACTTCTGATTATGAAGTAGAGGTACAGTCTGTAAATGGCGGAACAATTCACAATGCTGATTTCGGAGTAGCTTCTGTTAATGTATTAAGCTCAGAAATCGTTAATTCTACAGATTTAGAAGTAAGAGTTTACACCGATAATTACCCGTCTGAAATTTCCTGGAAAATTAAAAATTCATCAGGAACTGTAGTAGCCGAGGGAGGTCCTTATCAACCAGGAACTGCTGACCAATGGGGAGGTGGAGGTCCTGATGCCAACACTACTAAAATACATAACATTTCTGTATCTGCAGATGAATGTTATTCAATAGAATTATTAGATGCTTATGATGACGGTTGGATTTATAACTCTTCTGCTGCACCTGTTTCTGGACTTGAAATTTTTGAGAATGAAGACTCGGTTGTTTTTGTTGATGGAAATTTTCAGTTTTCAACATTCACAAGAAATGCTGCTTTCAAACATGGAGAAACAGCAAGTACCGGAAATATTCACATGACTCAATTTTCAGTATTTCCTAATCCGTCAACCGGAATCTTTAATATTTCGACCACAGAGCCTGTAAATGTAAATATTGTAGATGTTACAGGAAAAACAGTTTATAAAGCTGATGCTCTTGACAATAATGCGATAATCAACCTTTCTTCTTTGCAAAGTGGAATTTACCTAATGCAGGTTTCAGGAGAAAGCATCAACAAAACAGAAAAACTAATTATTAAATAATTTGCGAATTTGCGATAGTTTTATATAAATTTGAGACTTATAAAAACATTGTTACAGCACATTACGAATAACTAAAAATAATTTTAAATAACTAAAAATGAAAAAGATATTTTCTACAATATTTGTTCTGATGGCAGGGTTTGCTTCTGCTCAGGATTTTATTGTAACTAATGGTGAAAATGGTGAAATAACAGAAGGAGAAGTGTTTGCTTTTACCACTTTAGGTTCTGATGCAAACATACATATCCAGATTCACAACCAGTCTGACCAAAATTTGTATTTTAAGTTAAAAGCCGAATCACGAGAAAATACCGACGGAACAAATGTTAATTTTTGTTTTGGAGAGGTTTGTTTGTTTTCTTTTAACCCTGGTGTTTATGTACCACCAACAGTATATGATGCACTTCCTATAGCACCGGGAGCTGTTAATGACATCAATGATAAGTTTTTTAATATGAATCCGGGAGACGGAGAAAATTATCCAATGACTTTTGAGTTCGGTTTATATCAGTACAATACTCCTGACCAAGACCAGACTACGGGAACTAAAGTTCTTTCGTTCTCATATCAGTATTCTGCTACTGCAAGCACTCCGAATATGACTTTGCAAAAATTAGGAGTTCAGGTAAACAATACTTTAGTAAATAACGAATTTTCGTTTACAACTAATTCTACTATGAGTATGGAGTTGTTCGATATAAACGGAAGAAACGTAGCTACTAAAAATTTTAGCGAAGGAACTAATATTTATAATGTTTCGGGATTAAATGCAGGGGTTTATATTGCCCGTTTTACGGATAAAAATAACTCATCTGCTTCTATTAAAATCGTGAAAAAGTAAATTATTTTTCATATAATTAAGGTTTCAAATCCTGCTCTTTTGGGCAGGATTTGTTTTTTAGAAGTATTTGAAATACTTTTAAGAGTTGATTAAAATTGATCTGGGGTGTTTTAGTCACGGATTAAAGTTTATATAGACAGTAAAAATCCTTTTAATTTGTGTAATCTGTGGCAAAAGATAAATTTAAAACAGCTTTTTAAATATGATTTCTATTGATAAAGCAGCAACCCAAGATGTTCCTGTAATTCAGGATATTGCTCGCATAACGTGGCATCCTACTTTTGAAGATATCCTCTCTAAGGAGCAAATTTCGTATATGCTCCGTATGATGTATTCTACCGAATCATTAACCGAGCAAATCGAAGTTAAAAAACACCAATTTTATTTGGCTAAAGAAAAAAATATGGCTTTGGGTTTTATTTCCGTTGAGCTAAACTACCAAAGCCAGCCGGTAGCAAAGATTCATAAAATTTATATTTTGCCTATGGCTCAAGGGAGGGGTATCGGAAAAATTTTGATGCAAAAAGCAGAACAATTAGCCCTTGAAAATCATCAAAAATTAATTACGCTAAACGTAAACCGATTTAATGTGGCTCTGAATTTTTACAGCAACTTGGATTATCAAAACATAAAATCCGAAGATATTAATATCGGAAACGGTTATCTGATGGAAGATTTTGTGTTAGAGAAAAAGTTGTATAACGAAGATTTTTGGATTTAATTAGAGATGCACAGACTTTGCCAGGCGGATAAAATCTATAGGCTTAGATTACATCTGTGCATCTTTGACTAACTAATTTTAAATTGTATAGGTTGAAAAACTAAGGTTTAATCGTTAAAATAGAACCCGTTCGGGACGATTCCAACTTCGTACGAATTTATAGCTGTTCCATCGGCAGAATAAATAAAAATCTCTCCGTTGGAGTTGTAATCTTTCGGGTCAGACATATAAATTTTTCCGTCTTCCACCTCAAATCCGTAAATACTATAAACTTCACTTAACGAAACAACAGCATCGATAGGAAGTGAAGTGGCAGATAAATCCATAGCATAAACATTGCCTCCGATGGTATAATAAATTTTGTTGTTCTCGATTTTTAAATGTGACGGATAAACACCTTCTGAAAACGAAAGACTCGAAACGATTTCGTTATTGTTCATGTCGATTTTATACAAACCTCCTTGGCTTGAAGGTACATCAGGATTCCACGAAGAAAATCCGCTACACAATACATACAAATAACCGTTTTCTTCTTCAATACCATCTGGAACATCACTAACAGGAATTGCAGCAGTTACCGTATTTGAAGATAAATTAATTACAGAAACTGAGTTTCCTACTCCCCAACCACCTTTGTGAGCAACATACAGCTTTCCGCTTTTACTAACCATTTTTTCAGGACCTTCGGCTACAGGAATCGTTGCAGTAACCTGATTGGAATTCAAATCAATCACAGCAATATAGTCATCTGTGGTATCAGCCGGATTTCCTAAGTTGGAAACATAACCTTTTCCGTTTTCGAAAACGATATATCTCGGACTTTGAATGTCGGTTGTGATGGTAGTAACGAGTTCAAACGAATGTCGATTTACGACCTTAATAGCATTCGAATTATTTATCACAATATAGGCTCTGTCGCTTTCAATTCCGATGCTTTGAGCAGTGTCTCCGAGATGTGAATTGTTTACTCCGTAAAAAATATCGTTTTCCAAAGTTCCGTTTACCGATAAAAAGGAAACGTCTGCCGTGTTGGCACTCATAAATTTTCCTTCGTTCAGAATCAAAATTCCGCTGGAATATTCTCCTGATACATTTCCACCCGAACTGCTGTCATCGCTACTACAAGAGGTAAAAAACAAAGTAATTCCGAATGTCAATAATGCTAATTTTTTGATTGTTTTCATATTTATATTTGTTTAAAAGTTAATGTTCAAGGCTTAAAGTTTGATTCTGTTTTCTATTTTCTATGTTCCATTCTCTATATTCTAAAATTCAGATACATCATAAAATTTCTTCCCGGTAGTGGTCTGCTTTCGACACTCTCGTAATAAGTATTTAGCATATTCTGTACTTTTACGCCTATTGTGTAATGCTTTTTAAAAGTGTAATCTGCTCCTAAGTTATAAACCTGATAGGCATCAATATTGTACTTGGAATTGTTATCCGAGCGGGTAAAAATTTCTCCCACATACAGAAATTCTCCGTATAAATTCAGATTTTGATAACCGTACAAAACACTTGTATTGGCTTTGTGAACAGGCACGTAAACCAAATATTTATCTGTTTTTTTGTCTTTGGACGATGTATGTCCGTAATTTCCGTTGAGCTCAACGGTATGTTTCCCGATATTTTTTGAATATGACAAGCCTGCTTCAAAACCGAAGATTTCAACCTCATCGGTATTTGTTGGATTCCAAAGAGAACCGCTTGGAATCCAACGCAACATATCTTCAAGTCGGTTGTAAAATCCGGTTAAAGAAATTTTAAAATTTTTAATCCTAAATTCATTTGTGATTTCTGCTTGATACGATGTTTCTGGTTTTAGATCTGAATTTCCTCCGGTTACCCAGTACAAATCGTTAAAAGTCGGAATGCGGAAATTCTTAGAAGCGTTGAATTTTGCGGAATAAAAATCGGTAACATTGTATTTTATTCCCAACGAATACAAAAGCGGACTTTCATAATTGTCGGTAATTTCTTTACGTAAGGTAATTTCGTACAGAAACTTACCCGAAATCAAGTGTTTAAACATCAGACTACCCGAACCAATCTGACGTTTTTCGGAACGAATATCAGAGCCTTTCCCTTTGTTTTGCGTGAAATCAATAATGGTATTGAGTTTTAATTTATCCGAAAATTCATAAGCCAAATCATATTTTGCGATAAGACTTTCTACTTCTCCGAATGTGAAAAATCGGTTGTTGATATGCGGAAAATATTGATATTGTTCAAACAAATGAGCTAATTTTACCCTTGAAGTAAATCGGTCAGAAATACTTGCCCATTCCAATAGATTCCGAATGTCGGTATTTTGGTATTTAGTTGGAGTTTCGGTAGGAAAAATCAATGAAAAATGTCGCTCTCCACTAAAGTATTGACTGTAAAATTTTAGCGTGTTTGAGGCATTAATCTTATATCCGAAATTGGCATTGAATGTTGAGTTTTCAAATTGTCCGTTCAGATTTTTACGGTCTTTCCCGACCCAATCATAGTCATTATCTGAAAATGAACGGGTAAAACCAAGTTGAAGGTTGTATTTGTCCGAGGCTATTTTGGTTTGAAATCGTCCGTCAAAAGTGTTGAAACTTCCATATTTTAAAAACAATTCGTTTTCAAATTGGTCATAAAAATACAAATCGTTGTTCAGGTGAATGCTTCCTCCGATGGCGCTACTTCCGTACAAAACGCTTCCGCCTCCGGATTTCACGGTAATATTGTCAAACGAAAGTGAATTGATAGCGTTAAAATCGGTCTGTCCGGAGGTTTGTGAATTGATGTTAATTCCGTTCCAAATCACAGCGGTTTGCGAAGCTGTTGTTCCTCTGAATGAAGCTGATGAAGCTCCACCAACTCCATTTTCTTTGAAATAAATAAGAGAATTATAATTTAACACCGAAGTCAGAAAACTCGAACTCCGCTTGATGATACTATCTGTGAGTTTTTCTGTTTTTTGGGTTTGCGAATAATCTTTGAGCAAATTATCTGAAATAACCACTTCCTGAATTTCTACAACAAGATTGTCCTGAGCCAATACAGATTGCCCTAACAACAAGAAAACACCCAATAAAAGCGTAATAAATCTCATAAACCACTCGAACCTTTTTCCCCGAAAGTTCTTAATGTTTTTAGTTACGTTTTGAGGTAGGTCTCCTGACTTGCATCTTGTTGTCGAACCTTCCCGCCTGCCTTTTCAGAAAGACAAAACAGTGGTATTATGAAGAATAACAACAAGTTTAATAGCTTACAGTTGCGGGTACAGCTCAGGAATTTGATTTAGGATTTGAAATTTAAGACTTAGGATTTAAAAAAATCTACAATCAAAAATCGTTAACCAATAATCTGCAATCATCACCTGATTCCCTTTTAATGAAAAGCATTACACATACTTTTCAACCAAAAAACTTTGTGCAAAGATAATATTATTACTTTCAGATAGGAACTTTTTCGGAAAGATTTTTAATTTTTGCAACTCTGATCAAAAGCAATACGCCTATAATAAAGAACAAAGCCAAGAAAGCTATTGAGTTTCGCATACTTCCGGTAATCTGGTCAATAAATCCGTAAAGGAACATCCCGATTACAATTCCGATTTTTTCTGCTACGTCATAAAAACTAAAAAACGAGGTAGTATCGGTTGTGGAGTGTGGAATTAGTTTGGAATAAGTCGAACGAGAAAGCGATTGAATTCCTCCCATTACCAGCCCGACAAAAGCAGCTGTTATGTAAAAATGAATGGGTAAATGAATAAAATAAGCCACAATACAAATAGCAACCCAAATAATATTTATGGCAATCAAAACCGGAATATTACTGAATTTATCGGAAGCCCTCGAGGTAAGTGTAGCTCCCAAAACTGCAATGAGTTGAATAACCAAAATACTGATAATGAGTCCGGTTGTTTTCTGACTATCACTTTCCCAGGCAATTTCTTGTTCCCCAAAATAGGTAGCAACTAACATTACGGTCTGAACGGCCATACTATACACAAAAAAAGCAACCAAATATCGCTTTAAATGAAGATTTTCACCTAACTGATTCCATACTTTTTTGAGCTCTCTAAATCCGTTGAATAAAACTTTTCTCGAAACCTTATTGCCGTTTTTGTTTCCTTTCGGGAGAAAGTAAAATGAATATTGTGCAAACCCAATCCACCAAATTCCGACCATTACAAATGAATATTTCATCATCAGGATTTTGTTTTCGTCTTCGGCTCCCATTACCATAGCCAAATTGATAATCAGTAAAATCACGCTTCCGATGTATCCGAGTGAGTAGCCTTTTGCACTAACTCGGTCTTGTTGTTCTGTAAAAGCCACATCGGGTAAGTAAGAATTATAAAAAACTAAACTTCCCCAAAATCCGATAAGTCCGAAAAAATAACTGGATAAACTCCAATAAATACTATCCAAATCAAACCAATACAACCCGATACACGAAATTCCTCCCAAATAGCAAAAGAACTTCATAAACGATTTTTTGTTTCCGACAAAATCAGCCACTCCCGAAAGAAGCGGAGAAATAAAAGCCACCACCAAGAAAGCAGCAGCGGTTACAAAACTGATGAGTGCTGTATCTTTTACGCTTGTTCCAAAAACTTCGATGTGGGTAATTCCTTTAACCTTAAAAAGTGCGGTATAAAAAATCGGAAAAATAGCCGAAGCAATAACCAAGCTGTAAACCGAATTTGCCCAATCGTAAAAAGCCCAGGCATTGAGCAGTTTTTTGCTTCCTTTTTGGAGTGTTTCCATTTTGTCCCGATTTTTGAAGTTTACACAAAACTATAAAAAACAAATGACTTGGAATTATTTCTGTCGGATTTCCAGGGCAAACGCATACTTTGTTAAAAAAATTAAAACACAACACTTATCTAATGTTTAGCTAAGAACTCATTTAAGCTTTTTTTTATTGAGTTTTTTAATAACAATAATCATAAAAGCGAGGTAATTAAAACCTATCCAACTTATTTTGGTTATATCAAATCTGTTTAACAAAGAACGGAAGCTATCTAACCAAGCATTGGTTCTTTCAATAGAGTATCTTTCATCATAGAGTTCTTGGTCAAAATATTCATCTCTGTCTGACGATTCTCCGTTTCTTTTGTTGAAACAAATATTAGCATTGATTTCTTTCTTTTCACAACAATCACGAAATTCTTTAGAATCAAACCCAGCATCTGCATTCATAAAAAGTCCTTTTACAGGAATTTCAGCTTCTTCCAAAGTTGATGTTATTTCTTTAAACTGAATTTCAATGTTATACAAATCATTATGGTTTCCTGCTGTCGGCTCTGACATAGCAAGAGGAATACCTTGTCTATCAGTCAAATAATGAGCATTTGTGGTTTTTCGTTTTTTTCTTCCTTGATATTCCACTTGCTCTCCACCTCTGATTGCAGGAGTATGACTACCATCAAAATCAACACTTGACAAATCTAATTTCGATTTGTATTTCTTGAGAATATTTATCCAACAATGTTTAAAATCCTTGTTTAAACTCCACTTTCTGTAATGATAATAAACTGATTGCCAACTCAATTTTTTCTCACTAAACAAAGCACTTACAGGTAATAATTCCCACTGAACCCCTGTTTTTAGCTTATAAAGAATAGCATTTACTATTTCTTACAAAGCAACCGTAGGAGGAAAGCCTCGTTTAGGTAAAGGTAAATGGATAACTATTTCATTTTTTATCATATCTTTGTATAGTACTTTGTACATAAGGGTTGGTTTTGAGATTTTTATGTTTTGCAACACAAATTTCGACAACCCTTTTTTTATTAGCAAAAAAAGTTTAAATCAGCTCATAATGTATCAATGTATATTGTATAATGAAAATCTAAATAAATATGACGTACAATAATACATTATACATTTTTACAATATACAGAAATACATTATACAGTAAACAAAACAATATACAATGAAAAAAACAGCTTATATAGTAAAAGCCTACCGTACAGCCGTAGGTAAAGCACCAAAAGGAGTATTCCGATTTAAAAGACCTGATGAATTAGCAGCAGAAACCATTCAATATCTGATGAATGAACTGCCTGATTTTGACAAAACAAGAATTGATGACGTAATGGTCGGAAATGCAATGCCTGAGGCAGAACAAGGTCTAAATGTCGGACGGCTTATTTCGCTTATGGGATTGAAGATTACCGATGTTCCAGGAGTTACGGTAAACCGTTATTGTGCTTCTGGGCTAGAAACCATCGCTATGGCAACAGCTAAAATACAAAGCGGAATGGCTGATTGTATCATTGCAGGTGGAGCAGAAAGTATGAGCTACATCCCGATGGGAGGTTATAAACCCACTCCAAATTATGAAGTTGCCAAACAAGGAAACGAAGATTATTACTGGGGAATGGGACTTACAGCCGAAGCCGTAGCAGAAAAGTACAACGTCTCTCGTGAAGACCAGGATGAGTTTGCTTTCCATTCGCATCAAAAAGCTTTGAAAGCTCAAGCAGAAGGAAAATTCGACAAGCAAATCGTTCCGATTACCGTTGACCATACTTTCGTTAACGAAAAAAGCAAAAAAGAAACCAAATCTTATACCGTAACTAAAGACGAAGGTCCTCGTGCTGGTACAAGTACGGAAGCTTTAGCTAAACTAAAACCCGTATTTGCTAATGGCGGTTCAGTTACAGCAGGAAACTCATCCCAAATGAGTGATGGTGCTGCTTTTGTTATGGTTATGAGCGAAGATATGGTTAAAGAACTTAATCTTGAACCCATCGCTAGATTGGTAAGCTATGCTGCTGCTGGAGTAGAACCTAGAATTATGGGAATCGGTCCGGTAAAAGCTATTCCAAAAGCTATAGAACAAGCGGGATTAAAACTAAATGACATCGAGCTATTCGAATTAAACGAAGCCTTCGCTTCGCAATCTTTAGCCGTTATCAGAGAATTAGGATTAAACCCAGACATTATCAATGTAAATGGTGGAGCTATCGCACTAGGTCACCCACTGGGTTGTACAGGAGCTAAACTTTCAGTTCAATTATTTGACGAAATGAAAAGACGTGGCAACAAATACGGTATCGTAACCATGTGTGTCGGAACCGGACAAGGTGCTGCGGGAGTATATGAATTATTATAAGAGAATAGAGAATAGAGCATAGAAAATAGATTTTTGATGAGTTTGGGAAAAAGACATAATTATAAAAATTTGAAAATTTGGCAATTAGGAATTCAAATTGCTAATGATATTTCTGATATTTTATTGGAATTTCCCAAGCACGAAAAGTATGATTTAAGCTCACAAATCAGCAGATGTTCTATTTCTATTCCGTCTAATGTAGCGGAAGGGTCGTCAAGAACAAACAAATCATTTAGTCATTATTTAGATATTTCTTTAGGCTCATCATTTGAACTCATAACACAGTTACTAATTGCTAAACATAGAAATTACATAAATCAAGAAACGTTTAATAACCTAGAAATGAAAATAGAAGAATTTCAGAGAATGACAATGTCCTTTCAAAACGGACTCGAATAGTCTATTCTCTATGTTCTATTTTCTTTTCTCTAATACATAATAATTATGAAAAACATTATAAGAGGAGGACAATTCCTTGTAAAAGAGACAAAATGTGAAGACATCTTCACTCCCGAGGATTTCTCGGAAGAGCAAATTATGATGAAGGATTCTGTTAAGGAATTTGTTGACCGTGAAATTTGGTCCAACAAAGAAAGGTTTGAAAAGAAAGATTATGCTTTTACCGAAGAGTGTATGCGTAAAGCTGGAGAGCTCGGGTTTTTAGGGGTTTCGGTTCCTGAACAATATGGAGGATTAGGAATGCCTTTTACTTCGACTATACTTACGTGTGATTATATTTCGGGTGCAACAGGCTCGTTTTCAACAGCTTTCGGAGCTCATACCGGAATCGGAACAATGCCTATTACGCTTTACGGAACTGAAGAGCAAAAGCAAAAATACGTCCCTAAATTAGCTACTGGTGAGTGGTTTGGAGCTTACTGTCTGACTGAACCGGGAGCAGGATCAGATGCGAATTCTGGAAAAACAAAAGCAGAACTAACGGCTGACGGAAAATCATACAAAATCAACGGACAGAAAATGTGGATTTCCAATGCAGGATTTTGTTCGGTAATGATTGTTTTTGCAAGAATCGAAGACGACAAAAACATCACCGGATTTATCGTAGAATACGACCCAAACAGCCCGAATGGAATCACTCTAGGTGAGGAAGAACACAAATTGGGTATTCGTGCAAGTTCTACTCGTCAGGTATTCTTCAACGATACACTAGTACCTGTCGAAAATATGTTGGCAGAACGTGGTGAAGGATTTAAAATTGCGATGAATACTCTTAACGTAGGTCGTATCAAACTAGCTGCTGCTTGTTTGGATTCACAAAGAAGACTGATTAGCACTTCTGTAAACTATGCCAACGAACGTGTGCAGTTCAAAACTCCGATTGCTAATTTTGGAGCAATCCGTCAGAAAATTGCGGAAATGGCAACTAACTGTTACGTAGGTGAATCAGCTTCATATCGTGCTGCCGGAGATATCGAAAGAAGAATCAAGGCTCGTTTAGAAGCTGGAGAATCACATCAGGATGCAGAACTGAAAGGAGTAGAAGAATTCGCTATCGAATGTTCTATCTTGAAAGTAGCTGTATCAGAAGACATACAACACTGTTCGGACGAAGGAATTCAAATTTTTGGAGGAATGGGATTCTCTGAAGACACCCCGATGGAAAGCGCTTGGAGAGATGCTCGTATTACTCGTATTTATGAAGGAACAAACGAGATTAACCGTATGCTTTCGGTAGGAATGTTGGTTAAAAAAGCAATGAAAGGTCACGTAGATTTATTAGGCCCTGCTATGAAAGTAGCTGAAGAACTAATGGGAATTCCTAACTTTGATGTGCCAGATTACAGCGAACTGTTTGCCGAAGAAAAAGAGCTTATCGTTAAGCTGAAAAAAGCATTTTTGATGGTCGCAGGAAGTGCCGTTCAGAAATATGGAGCCGAACTAGAAGAACACCAACAACTCTTGGGTGCTGCTGCAGATATGCTTATCGAAATCTATATGGCAGAATCGGGAATCTTACGTGCAGAGAAAATAGCAAAAGCTCAAGGCGAAGAAAATGCAAAAGAGCAAATTGCTATGTCACAATTATATTTATATCATGCTGTAGATATAATTTATAACAAAGGAAAAGAAGGAATTATTTCGTTTGCAGATGGTGATGAGCAACGCATGATGCTTATGGGACTTCGTAGATTTACGAAATATGTAAACATGCCAAACGTAATTGCACTTCGTGAAACTATCGCTTCAAAAGTGATAACTGAAAACAAATACCCTTTCTAAATTTTTTATTTTAGAATGATTAATGTTTTTAATTGTCTAAACCTCACAGGTTTTGAAAACCTGTGAGGTTTAAAAAATCAGCTTTTTTCAGTTTAAGTTTGTGTCAATTAAAGTTACACTTCTCCGTTGGTAGTTGTGTTTTCTGCTTTACTTATTTGAACAGTAAGCTCTTCTGCTCCGCCTTCCAAATCCATAAATATTTCATCGCCTGAGGCAATTTTGGAAGTGATGATTTCTCCTGCTAAAGCATCTTCGACATATTTTTGTATAGCACGTTTCAGAGGTCTTGCTCCAAATTGTTTGTCAAAACCTTTTTCAGCTATAAAATTGATTGCTTTTTCGGATATTTTCAACGTATAGCCTAAATCTGCTACTCTCTTATACAGTTTTTCAAGTTCAATATTGATGATTTGATCGATGTGTTCTTTTTCAAGAGCATTAAACACCACTACATCATCAATACGATTCAGAAATTCGGGAGCAAAGGCTTTTTTAAGAGCATTTTCGATAACTCCTTTAGAATATTCTTCTGCTTGAGACAATTTGGCAGAGGTTCCGAATCCGACACCTTGTCCGAAATCCTTGAGTTGTCTGGCTCCGATGTTCGAAGTCATAATGATAATAGTATTTCTAAAATCGATTTTTCGTCCTAAACTATCGGTTATAAATCCGTCATCAAGCACCTGCAACATCATATTAAAAACATCAGGGTGTGCTTTTTCTATTTCATCCAGAAGAACAACCGAATACGGTTTTCTTCTTACTTTTTCGGTAAGCTGGCCTCCTTCTTCGTATCCGACATATCCCGGAGGAGCTCCAACAAGTCGTGATATAGCAAATTTTTCCATATATTCACTCATATCAATTCGGATAAGAGCATCTTCGGAATCGAAAAGTTCTCGAGCAATAACTTTAGCTAATTGTGTTTTTCCGACACCTGTTTGTCCTAAAAAAATAAAGGAACCAATCGGCCTGTTTGGGTCTTTGAGTCCTGCTCTGTTTCGTTGTATAGACTTGGCGATTTTGTTTACCGCTTCGTCTTGTCCGATAACTTTTCCTTTGATGAGTTGAGGAAGTATTTCCAATTTGTTGCTTTCGGTTTGTGCGATTCGGTTTACCGGAATTCCAGTCATCATCGAAACCACATCAGCCACATTGTCTTCTGTTACTTCAATCCGATTTATTTTAGAATCTTCTTCCCACTGTTCTTGTGCTATGGCCAATTCTTTTTCGAGGCGTTTTTCATCATCGCGAAGTTTGGCAGCTTCCTCATATTTTTGGCGTTTCACCACCGAATTTTTAAGCTCACGAACTTCCTCTAACTGACGTTCTAAGTCCAAAATTTGTTTCGGAACATCAATATTAGTAATATGTACCCTCGAACCTACTTCGTCTAGAGCATCGATGGCTTTGTCGGGTAAAAATCTCTCAGACATATAGCGATTGGTCAGCTTTACACAAGCCTCGATTGCTTCGGGAGTATAAATTACGTTGTGATGGTCTTCATATTTTCCTTTGATATTGTTCAGGATTATAATGGTTTCTTCAACCGAAGTCGGCTCGACAATTACTTTTTGGAAACGCCTTTCTAAAGCTCCGTCCTTTTCGATATACTGCCTGTATTCGTCAAGAGTTGTTGCTCCGATACATTGAATTTCTCCTCTTGCCAAAGCTGGTTTAAACATATTCGAAGCGTCAAGCGAGCCTGTTGCTCCTCCTGCTCCAACTATGGTGTGGATTTCGTCAATAAAAAGAATAACATCGTCATTTTTTTCGAGCTCGTTCATTACGGCTTTCATTCGTTCTTCGAATTGCCCTCTGTATTTCGTACCTGCAACCAAACTTGCCAGGTCAAGGGTAACTACTCGTTTTCCGTAAAGGTTTCTCGAAACTTTTTTCTGAATAATCCTAAGTGCTAATCCTTCTGCAATAGCAGATTTACCAACTCCTGGTTCACCGATAAGTAGCGGATTGTTTTTCTTTCTACGGCTTAAAATTTGTGAAACTCTCTCGATTTCTTTTTCTCTTCCAACAACCGGGTCGAGTTTTCCTTCTTCTGCCAATTCGGTTAAATCTCTCCCGAAGTTGTCTAAAACAGGTGTTTTGGATTTTTTGGTTGGCTTATTAACCGATGAAAAGCCTGTTGAACTGTCCTCACCACGCGAGGTATCTCCTTCAAAAGCCTCGCCTTTAGGTAGATTTTCCATAAAGCTATCGGTTCTGTCGTCTGACATCAAATTCAAAAAAAGTTCTCTTACGGTTTCGTAGTCTATCTTGAGTTTATTCAAAAGTTTTGTTGTCGGGTCGTTTTCATTTTTCAGGATACACAACAGCAAATGCCCTGTGCTTATCGAAGAATTCCGAAAACTTTTCGCCTCGAGCAAAGACATCTTTAGTGCTCTGTCTGCCTGACGAGTCAGGTGTAAGTTCTTTTTGTCATTATTGGTTAAAGCATTTTCGGTATATGGGCTTAAGTCCTCTATTTTTTTACGAAGATAATCCATATCAACAACTAAGCTTTGGAGAATGACAAACGCTTTTCCGTTTCCATCTCTTAATATTCCAAGTATAAAATGTTCTGTACCTATAAAGTCGTGCCCCAAACGAAGCGCCTCTTCTTTACTGAATGAAATTACATCTTTTACTCTTGGAGAAAAATTATCGTCCATAATCATCGTCTTTAATTTGTAAAGGTAAATTTTTTTATACGATAACGCAAAAATTGTTCCGAATGAAATTTTGACAGGTTTTAAAAAACTTACGAGTGTTTTATCAATAAAAACAGTTTTTCAGAAAGCAAGGTGTTACCTCTTACCTTCCAAACAAAAATTCTTTATTCACAGTAGTTTACAATGAAATCGGCAATCTATAAATTATTATCCTGAACTACTTTTTTGATGTCTTGTTCTTCGGATTTCGGGTAAATTAACAAGGTATCTTCGGTTTCAACAATGATAAAGTTGTTAATTCCTCTTAAAACCACACGCTTTCCGTTTTGGGTTCGGACGATGTTGTTTTGGGCATTTTCTGCAATGAGGTTTGCGTTCAGAACTGCATTTCGGGTTTCGTTTTTCGGAAGTTTTTCGTAAAGCGAGCTCCAAGTTCCGAGGTCGTTCCAGTCAAAATTAGACGGAAGTACATATACGTTTTGGGCTTTTTCCAAAATTGCATAATCAATCGAAATATTATCGGATTTCGGGTAGTTTTTTTCGATAAACGATTTTTCCTCCGAAGTGTTATACAGCTGATTTCCCCTTTCAAAAAGCGAAAACATTACAGGCTGATACTGTTCGAAAGAAGTTAAAATAGCTTTTACGCTCCAAACAAAAATTCCTGCATTCCACAAAAAGTTTCCGCTATCTAAAAACTGCTCTGCTGTTTTTTTGTCTGGTTTTTCTCGAAATTGATTTACTTTTTTTATACTACCAAAAGCTGATTTATCAAATTCGATATATCCGTAACCCGTATTCGGATAGGTCGGTTGGATGCCCAAAGTCATTAGTGCATCGTTATTCTGACAAAAATCAAACGCAGTTTTCAAATGTTCTAAAAACAGCTCTTCATTTTCTATCCAATGGTCAGACGGAGCAACCAAAATCTGTGCCTTCGGGTTGAGTTTTTGGATTTTCATTGAAGCATACAAAATACAAGGAGCTGTATTTCGCATAGCAGGTTCTAAAACCACCTGATTAGGAGAAATATTTAGTTGAGACAACACCAAATCATTGTATCGTTCATTGGTTAAAATCAATATGTTTTCAGCCGGAATGAGTTTGGACAAACGAGAAAATGTTTTTTGCAAGAGCGTTTCTCCCGTTCCTAACATATCGTGAAATTGTTTCGGAAAATCGGCAGTGCTTACCGGCCAAAACCTTGACCCTACACCTCCTGCCATCAAAATCGCATAATAATCAGTATTCATCTCTTTTACTAAAATAACCCCAAAGATAATGAACTCATTTTAGAATCTGATTACAAATAAAAACAAATATTTTTAAATTTAGCTGACAAATAGTTTTACTTTAGCCAGAATTGTTTACCGAGAATTTATGCCTAAAAAAATATGTTTTCACGGTTTTAGTATCTTTACGAAAATATTTATCTGATAAATAAATCAACGGTTAAACGATTAAACAAAAAAATGAACGAACTCCACAAAGAAACAAGTCCGTATTTGTTACAGCACAAAAACAATCCTATTTTTTGGAAAAGTTGGAATGATACTTCATTGGAACAATCTCGGAAGGAAAACAAACTCCTCATTATTTCTATTGGTTATTCGGCTTGCCATTGGTGTCACGTTATGGAACACGAATCATTTGAAGACTCAGAAGTGGCAGAACTGATGAACCGATATTTTGTGAGTATCAAAGTCGATAGAGAGGAGCGACCTGATGTGGACTCGGTATATATGAAAGCCGTTCAACTGATGACCAAACAAGGTGGTTGGCCTTTGAATGTAGTGGCTCTTCCAGACGGAAGACCTGTGTGGGGAGGAACCTATTTTAGAAAAGAACAATGGTTGAGCACTTTGGAGCAACTCGCTCAGATGTGGCAGGAAGAACCTCAAAAAATGCTCGATTATGCTCAAAATCTCGAAACAGCTTTAGAGAGTCTGACCCAAATTATAGAGCAACCTTTGCAAGAAAATATTCAGGAAGTTTTAGACAATTTTATCGAAAAATGGAGCAAAAGTTTTGATTTGGAAATGGGTGGTTATGCCAGAGCTCCGAAGTTTATGATGCCTACCAATTATCGTTTTTTGATGCGGTATGCTTATCAAAATAACCATAAACCATTATTAGATTATGTGAATCTTACGCTAACCAAAATGGCTTATGGAGGAATTTTTGACGTAATTGACGGAGGTTTTTCACGTTATTCGGTGGATATGAAATGGCACATTCCGCACTTCGAAAAAATGCTTTATGACAACGGACAACTCGTGAGTTTGTATAGTGACGCTTACAAACTCACAAAAAATCCGATTTATGGAGAAATTGTCAAAAAGACATTGAATTTTGTAGAAAGAGAATGGTTAACCGATGAAGGCGGATTTTATGCCGCTTTTGATGCAGAAAGCTTAAATGAAAACGGCAAAAAAGAAGAAGGAGCATTTTACGTTTGGAAAAAAGAGGAATTACAAATCATTTTCAAAGAAGATTTTGAATTGTTTTCTGCCCTATTCAGTATTGACGATTTCGGATATTGGGAACACCAAAATTATGTCTTGATTCAGCAAAAACCTTTGGAGATTACTGCAAATGACTTTGGAATTTCGGCAAGTAAATTACGGGGTAAAAAAGAATCATTCGAAAAAACACTTTTCGAAATTCGCAAAAAAAGACCAAAACCGGCACTTGACGATAAAATTATAACTTCGTGGAATGCAATAATGAACCGAGGTTATACCGATGCATACAAGGCTTTCGGAGAAGTGAAATATTTAGAAATTGCTCAGAAAAATATTGAATTTATCAAAACTAAACTTTGGAGCGAGGACGGAAATCTCTATCGAACCTACAAAAACAAAATCGCTAAAATAAACGGATTTCTCGAAGATTATGCCTTTGTTGTTGATGCTCTTATCGGGCTTTATGAAGTTACCGCAAACGAAAATTACTTGCTCGAAGCCAAACAACTTACCGATTATACATTGGATAATTTTTACGATTCCGACAAAGGATTGTTTCGTTTTAAATCTGTCGAAGATGCCTCTTTGGTAAGCGAAAATTATGAAACCGAAGACAACGTAATTGACAGCTCTAATTCGGTTATGGCTCGAAATCTTTACACGCTTTCGGTGTATTTCGGGTTAGTGCATTACGAAGATATTTGCCGAAAAATGCTTCGGATTGTCATCTCGAACATCGATTATCCGAGTGCTTTTTCCAATTGGCTTAATGTGTGGATGAATTTTGATACACAACAAAAAGAACTGGCTATTTGTGGGAAGAATGCTCTTGAGAATTTGAATGTCATCAACCAAAATTATTTTCCAAATTTAATTGTTTCAGCATCTGAAAAACCGAGTAATCTTCCTTTTTTGAAAGGCAGATACGCTGAGAATATTTTACATTTTTTTGTATGTCAGAACAAAGTTTGTGATTTACCTTTGCAGAGTATCGACAAGGTTTTACTTCAATTAAAATATTGATTTTATGGAAACGGAAGACAGATTGACAAAAATAGAACAGGTAATAGAGCGTTTGTTAGAAAATGCTTCTAATTTCTCACTTAAAATAATTTCAGCTCTAATTGTTCTGATAATCGGTATATTGGTTATCAGAATGTTGAGGTACTTTTTTAAGAGAATTATTGAAAAACGCAATGTTGATCCAACGGTTTCAGGTTTTTTGCTCAATATGGTTTCGTGGTTGCTCAAGTTGCTTTTATTTGTTGCTGTGGTTTCAAAATTAGGTATTGAAACAACGTCATTTGTAGCTGTTTTGGGTGCCATGGGATTGGCAATCGGACTTTCGCTTCAGGGGTCGCTTTCCAATTTTACCGGAGGACTTTTAATCATTATGTTTAAGCCTTTTAGAGTGGGCGATTATATCACGGCTCAAGATATTTCGGGAACGGTAAAGAGTATTCAGATTTTTAACACACAAGTCAATACCGATAATAATCAGGCTGTTTTTATCCCTAACGGAATCCTTTCGAACGGAACGATTATTAATTTTTCGAAAGAAACAAACAGAAGGGCAAACATTCAGATTACGGTTTCAACCGCTAATGATTTAGCCAAAGTCAATCAGATTTTTCTGGATATTCTGAAAAATAACGATAAAGTTTTAGACACGCCTGAACCAGTAGTTGTCCTTTCAGACTTGATTGGAGATACAGCCACCTTTAGCATCAGACCTTGGGCTTTACGAACTGATTTCTGGGCAATGAATTCCGAGATTTTGTTAGAATTGAAAAACACTATCGAAAGAGAAAACATTAAAATCTTAGAACAAAGTATTCGAGTTTTTAATAAGTAATTTTTTTTTTTTGAGATTAGAGTTTCGGGTAATTTGATTTACTCTTAAAAATGTCCTTGTCTTAATATTCTATCTTATTTAAACCAACTTGAGTACATCACGTAATTGTTTGCTATTCGGTCGATTTCTCCTGCAAAAGCAGAAGTATCGATACTTTTTACTTTTTTGGCAGGAACTCCTGCATAAATACTACCCGATTCTACTACGGTATTCTGTGTAACTACAGCACCTGCTGCTATAATGGAATTGCTTTCAATCACACAATTATCCATTACAATAGCTCCCATTCCTATAAGCACGTTGTCGTGAATCTTGCAACCGTGGACAATCGCATTATGCCCGATTGAAACATTATTCCCGATTTCGGTAGGATGTTTTTGATAGGTGCAATGAATTACAGCTCCATCCTGAATATTTACTTTATTTCCTATTTTGATGTAATGCACATCGCCTCTGATTACTGCATTAAACCAAACGCTACAGTTTTCCCCAAAGGTTACATCGCCTACAATAACCGCATTTTCGGCTACATAACAATCCTCGGGAATTTGAGGTTTTTTTCCGTTTACAGGTTTTATAATCATATTTTTAGATTTATTTTTTAAGCAATTTTTTTCAGTACACCACAAAAAATAATAATCCACATATTATTATGCTTTTAGCTACAGATGCACAGGTGAAATTTGATAAGAAAAATCAAAAAAATCACAAATAAATACTTTGTATTTTTTAAAATTTCGACAAGTCGAAATCATCTCTGTGAATTTATGTAATTTCAGCTAAAATATAAATATAAATCTGTGCATCTGTAGCAGTTATAATTTTTGTTGTGTACTAAATTTTATACTTATTTGTTATGGCATAATAACGATGTTCTGGTCATTACTTCCGGCTTTTCAATTTGCATTAAATCCAAAATAGTCGGGGCAATATCTGCTAAAATTCCGTCTTTGATTCCGATTTTATCGTCATTTCCTACTAAAATAATCGGAACTGGATTTGTCGTGTGAGCCGTATTTGGACTTCCGTCAGGGTTTATCATCGTTTCGCAATTTCCGTGGTCTGCAATGATAATCGTGGTATAACTATTCTCTAAAGCAGTTTCAACAACTTCTTGCACACATTTATCAACAGCTTCGCAGGCTTTGATAGCTGCTTGCATATCTCCGGTATGCCCGACCATATCTCCGTTTGCAAAATTCAGACAAACAAAATCTGTGGCTTGCAGCTGCAATTCGGGAATAAGTGCATCTTTCAGGTCAAAGGCACTCATTTCGGGTTTCAAATCATAGGTAGCAACTTTTGGCGATGGACACAAAATGCGTTTTTCTCCTTCAAAAGTTTCTTCTCGTCCTCCCGAAAAAAAGAAGGTAACGTGAGGATATTTCTCGGTTTCGGCAATTCGGATTTGGGTTTTCCCGTGATTTTGGAGTACTTCTCCAAGAGTATTGTTTAAATTGTCTTTGTCGTAAATAACCTGAATGTCTTTAAACGTATCGTCATAATTGGTCATTGTTACGTAATGCAAATTCATTTTATGCATTCCGAATTCCAAAAAGTCTTGTTGTGATAATACTTCGGTTAGCTCACGTCCTCGGTCGGTTCGGAAGTTGAAAAACACAACCACATCTTCTTCGCAAATCGTCGCAACAGGCTTTAGCTGCTCGTCCGTAACTACAATCGGTTTGATGAACTCATCGGTAATATCTTGGTCATAGCTGTTTCGGATAGATTTTATCACATTTTGCGAATGTTCTCCGAGTCCGTTTACCAGCAAGTCATAAGCAAGTTTGATTCTTTCCCAACGCTTATCTCTGTCCATCGCATAATATCTCCCGATGACAGAAGCTAATTTTACGTTGGTGTGGCTTGTATAATCCAAAATATTTCGTACAAAACCGATTCCCGATTTCGGATCGACATCTCGTCCGTCTGTGAAAGCATGAATAAAGACGTTTTTTAACCCGAATGCTTCCGAAGCATCTATAAGTCCTTTGAGGTGACTAATGTGAGAGTGAACTCCCCCGTCTGAGAGCAACCCCAAAAAATGTACGTTTTTGTTATTGGCTTTAGCGTATTCAAAAGCTTCAACCAAAGCTTCTTGTTCTTGAAGAGTTTTGTTTTGAACAGCCAGATTGATTTTTACTAAATCCTGAAAAACGATGCGTCCTGCTCCGAGATTAGTATGCCCGACTTCGGAATTTCCCATTTGTCCTTCCGGAAGCCCTACGTTAAGTCCGTCTGTTCTAAGAGAAGCATTCGGATATTTAGAATAAAGACTGTCTATAAAAGGAGTCTTTGCGTTGTCTATGGCAGAAACTTTTGGGTCAGGCGATTTTCCCCAACCGTCTAAAATCATTAGAATTACTTTTTTCATTTTCGGGAATAAATATCCCACAAAATTACGGAATTTAAACAGAAATTTCTACAGATTTCAGAGTTTTGAGTATCTTTGAGCAGTTTTTAAAAAAATGAGCTATGTATTCCTATTTGTTAAAAAAGATAATTGTTCCTGTGGGAGATATGCTTTTTGGAGGAGGTTATCTCAAAACCTTAAAAAAATGGAATGAATACGATAAACTGTCCGAATCAAAACTGATAGACATTCAGAGTAAAGAATTAGAAAAAATACTTAAATATACAATTGATAAAGTTCCGTTTTATAAGGGAATAAATTACAACAATTCTCTGTCTGCTGCAGAAAATTTAAAACATTTTCCGATTCTTGCTAAAGATATTTTGCGAAAACATTCAGAAGATTTGGTTTCTACCGATTTTAATAAAGAAGATTTAAAGAAAAACTTCAGTAGTGGTAGTAGTGGAGTCCAATCTTATAGTTATTCGGAAAAAAAGAATGTTTTTTATCTTCAAGGAATCAGCTATCATTGGTATATGTGGGGAGGATTTAAAATTGGAGACCCCGTTATGCAATTTGGAATGTCAATAAAAAGAACTTTGCCCAAAAAATTGAAAGATATTTTTTATAAAGTTCAGTATGAAAATGCGTTTGCTCCAAGTGGTTCAGATTATGAAAAGATGTATAAAAGAATGCTTAGTAATAAAATAAAACATATTATTGGATATCCATCTGCTATAAATGTATATGCTGAATATTTAATTTCTAAAAACTATAATTATAAGATAGATTCTATAATTTCACTTGGAGATAAATTGTTTTCTCATTTCGAAGATAATTTTAAACAAGCATTTAAAGACCCGTTAGTGATAGACACTTATGGTTGTGCAGAAGGTTTTTTGATGGCTTGTCGATACGATACTCCTTATTATTATATTTCAGCTCCTCACGTTTATATTGAAATTGTCGATGACAACGGAAATGATGTGCCTGACGGAGAGTTAGGACATGTATTGGTTACTTGTTTTTCTAATCGGGCTCAACCGTTTATCAGGTATAAAGTAGGCGATTTAGCTGTGAAATTACCTAAAGAGAAGTACCCAAAAGATAGAAAATTTCAATATCCCATGCTCGAAAGAATTGTTGGTAGGGAAACCGATGTCGTAAAAACTCCAACTGGAAAAACATTAATTGTACATAGTTTTACGGGAATTATTGAGTATTATCCTGACATAAAGCAATATCAAATTATACAAGAAAGCATTAATGAAATAGTTATAAAATATATTACCGATGATGTTATTCCTTTAGAAGAAAATACGCTTGGTAGTATAGAAGAAAAAATTAATAAACTAACAGATAATTCCGTTAAAATCATTTTTGAGAAGACAGATTTTATAGCTAATTCTCCTTCAGGAAAACCTCAAATTATAAAGTCTCTGTTGCAAACTCAAACAATTTGAGTCTTTAATAAATAAAAATTAAATGAAAAACAAAAAGGAAATTATTGAAGAGATATTTAGAACTACCTTATTAAAATGCAAAAAACACTGATTATATCCAATTATTTTCCACCCGAAACAGGAGCAGCTTCAAACCGAATTGCAACTTTAGCAACGGGTTTAAAAGATAAAGGTTGGAATGTTTCTGTTTTGTGTCCGTTGCCAAATTATCCGAACGGAAAAATATTTCCTGAATATCAAGGAAAAATCAAACATAAAACTGTTGAAAACGGAATAACAATCAACCGTACATGGGTATATCCGAGCAATTCTAAAAACAAAGTCATTCGGTTGATTTCAATGCTTTCGTTTTCGTTCTCAATGAGTGTCTTTTTACTTTTTTCAAAAATTCCGAAACGGGTAATCATTCAATCTCCACCTCTTTTCGTGGCTTTTTTTGCAATTTTGGTCTGCAAACTAAAAAGAAAAAAAGTGATACTTAACGTATCAGATTTATGGCCTTTGGCAGGAAAAGAATTAGGAGTAATGAAAGATGGAACAAGCTATAGAATACTTGAAAAAGTCGAAAAATTCAATTACAAAAATTCCAACCTGATATTAGGTCAATCCGGAGAAATTTGTGAACACATCAATAAAAAAGTAAAAACCAAAACTATTCTTTACAGAAATTACCCTAAATTTCAAATCAATCAGGATTTAACAGACAATTCTTCAAATAAAATTCATGTTGTTTATGCCGGTTTGCTCGGAGTAGCTCAAGGAATAGCCGAACTGTGTAAGAATATTTCATTACCCGAAAATATAATTTTGGATATTTATGGAAATGGAGCGGAGAAAGCAGAAGTTATTGGTTTTATAGAGCAAAATCCTGATAAAAATATATTTTACCACGGAGAATTAACACGAACAGAATTGCACAAAGTCCTTACCCAAAAAGCAGATTATGCAATTATTCCTTTAGTAAATCGTATTTATGGTTCGGTTCCTTCCAAAATTTTTGAAATGGCAAACATCGGACTTCCTGTTCTTTATATGGGTGGAGGAGAAGGAGCAGATGTGGTTAAGGAGTTCGATTTAGGACGAGTTATTGCTCCGGGAGATTATGATTCGTTAAACGAATTGTTGACAGAATCAAATAAAGTATTACCTCAAACCAAAAAAGCGATTATTGCTAAGGCAAAAGAACATTTCTCTTTTGCAAAACAATTAGATTTTATTACAGAGGAAATCAAAGCCATAAATTAGAAAATACTCAATTATTTTTACCTCTCACCCAACAGCTTTGCACGTGGTCATTTACCATTCCGGTTGCCTGCATGTGAGCATAAATAATGGTAGAACCCACAAATTTGAATCCTCTTTTTTTCATATCCTTGCTGATGGTATCCGAAAGCTGGGTTTGGGCAGGAATATCTTTTAGCTCTTTGGGCTTGTTATCTATGATTTTCCCGTTTGTAAATCCCCAAAAGTAATTTGAAAATGAACCGAATTCTTTCTGAACTTCCATAAAAGCTTTGGCATTGGTTACACTGGCTTGAATTTTGAGTTTGTTTTTGATAATTCGCTCGTCAGTCATCAGTGCTTGTAACTTTTTTTCGTCATATTGAGCAATTTTCTTATAATCGAAATTATCAAAAGCCGCTCTAAATCCTTCTCTTCTTTTTAGAATCGTAATCCAACTCAAACCTGCCTGAAACCCTTCTAATAAGAGAAATTCAAACAAAATCGCATCATCATACACGGGTTTTCCCCACAGGTTATCGTGATAATCTTGGTACAGTTTGTCGTTTCCGCACCAACCGCATCTTATTTTTTCGCTCATATTTTTTAAGATTGTTTAGCAATCAAAACTAATCAATGATTTATAAAATCGGAATAAAAATACCTCAATTAGTTTGCAAATAACAAAAAATAACTTACATTTGCACCCGCAATTATGCAGGTAATGACCTATGGTGTAATGGTAACACAGCTGATTTTGGTTCAGTCGTTCTAGGTTCGAGTCCTAGTAGGTCAACAAAGCAAACCGCTTCTATTTTATAGGGGTGGTTTTTTTGTTTTCAGAACTTTCGTCCTTTCCAAGAGTATTTCCCGAACAAAGAATAAACCGCAACTGCCACACAAAAAAACGGATAAAAAACACTGGAAAACAGGTATGTAATTCCTCCTAATTTATCTGAAAACCTTTTAGTTTGCCCGATCAACAAGCGGTCAATTACAATTTTAAAACCAATAAAAAAAAGATATTTCGGATCGGAAAGTGTCAAGAACAGAGCAATGATAAATCCGAAATTTCCAAAAAAAACCATAACCGCTAAAGTTTTGGCATAAAGGCTAATGTAGGCTTTGGTTTTTGATGCCCAACGAACTCTTTGAAAAAATAGAGCCTTCCAAGACTCAGCCGCTCGGGTCATTACCAGGTAATCTTGGCTTTTGAGAAATGAAACTCTTTCAGTATAATTTTTTACTGCTTTCTGAAGCATAAAAACATCATCGCCTCCGGCTATATTTTCGTTTCCGCTAAAGCCGTTCAGAGATTGAAAAAGCGATTTTTTATAAGCAAAATTAGCTCCGTTGCACATAAACGGATTTCCCATTCCGAAACTTCCGATGGTTGTGCTTTGCAAACTCATAAAATCGAGTTTTTGAAAATCCTGAAAAAAACTTCCGTTACTGTAGGTAAGAACCATTCCGCAAACCATTTCTGTTTTCAGATTTTTCTGAATAAAATTATCTAAAGTCAAAAGCCATTTTTCGCTAACCTCACAATCGGCATCTGTGGTAATTATCCAGTCATATTTTGCTTTTTTGATGGCTGTACAAATAGCATCTTTTTTGGGCGAGGCTGTTTTTCGGTTGTTCTGAATTGTCGAAAGCTGAAAGTTTGCACCTGAAGCCTGAAATCCGTCATCCGAAAAGTCATCTACGAGAAGTACTTCAAACATTTCTTTCGGATAGTAGAGTTTTTCAAAAGAGCTTAAGAGTCGGGATAAGTTTTCTTTTTCGTTTCGGAAAGGCACAACAACCGAAAATTTATTTTTGGGTAGAGAATCGGGTGTTGTTGTAAAAGATTTCAGTTTGCCACAACCATAAGCCAGCCTTAGCAGAAAGTATCCGTAAAGTACAAAAACAACCGTTAATATCGTGAAAATCACTTCCATTCGGGTTTAAATTTGATCACAAAAAAACTTCCGACCACAACCGGAAGCACTACATTTAGAAGCCACATCAGCAAAACAACAAGCATAACAACCCATTCATTAATGCCTAACATCCCGAAAAAATAAACCGCAACGCCTCCTTTTACTACAAAATCTAAAAATTGAAAATTCGGCAAACACGAAGCCAGAAAATAAACAGTCATAATGCTCGCCATAAGCGAAACATAAGGCAAATCAACCCCTAAAAGTAAAAAGAGATAATATTGCTGATGCGAAAAAGCCAAATACCTGCCCGCTCCTAAAACAGTGTTGTTCTGGTGAATTCTTTTCGGAATTTCGTTAATTTTTTGGATGAGTTTTGAAACGGAATATCCTTTGACGGTAAACTTTCTGGAAAAGAAAACAAAGAGAAATCCGAGAAAAACAGCTCCTGAAATCCCGAAAAACCAATGGTAATATCCCAAAATTAAAAGTCCGAAAATTCCGAGTAAAATAGTGATTATCATTTGAATTCCATTACAGACAAAGTTCAAAAACACTACATTTTTGGCTTTTGATTTTGGAAAAAAAAGAGCTTTTGCTCCGTATTCTCCAAGTCCGTTCGGTGTAAAAAGAGCAAAAACCAAGGCAGACAAAACCTGTTGAGTAGCCTGAAAAACCGAAACAGGAGCGAGTAAGTTTGCCAAATTTTTCCACTTCAGAATTTCAAAAAAACGATTCGCAACGCTTAGCAATAAAATCAGCAAAATGCTACCGATAGTAAAGTTTTCTTTTAGAATATTTTGAAAATCAGACCAGTTGAGCCAATCGGTATCAGATAATTTTTTGTAAATAAACCAAAATGCCAATCCAACAACCAAAAACTTGGCTGTCAAAACAAGGAATTGTTTAGCTTTGTAAGAAATTTGGTTCATCTGTACAAAGAAACAACTTTAAACCTGAAACTTGAAACCTGAAACAAAAAACATAGAAAGAATCATTTTAGGGATTGATCCCGGCACAACCATTATGGGATTCGGACTTATTAAAGTAGTCAATAAAAAAATGGAATTTTTGCAACTAAACGAATTGCAACTTTCTAAATACGACGACCATTATGTCAAGTTAAAACTAATTTTCGAGAGAACTATCGAGCTTATTGACACACATCATCCGGATGAAATCGCTATCGAAGCTCCTTTTTTCGGGAAAAATGTCCAGTCGATGCTGAAACTCGGGAGAGCTCAGGGAGTGGCAATGGCTGCAGGACTTTCCAGACAAATTCCGATTACGGAATACGAACCCAAAAAAATTAAAATGGCAATTACCGGAAACGGAAATGCCAGCAAAGAGCAGGTTGCCAAAATGCTTCAACAGCTCCTCGGACTGCGGCAGCTACCCAAAAATCTCGACTCTACAGACGGATTAGCAGCTGCAGTTTGTCATTTTTTTAATTCTGGAAAAACTACCATCGGAAAAAGTTACTCGGGCTGGGAAAGTTTTATTAAACAAAACCCTGATAAGTTGACTTGACACTGACATATCCTAAAAAACATTAAAATTCTGGAATAAATAAAAAAAAACGGAAACATCGCTGCTTCCGTCTTTCTCTCCCAATTTTAAACAATTTAATTATCAGCAAGTATTTTTACTCTCTGTAATTAAAGGCAACCTTCCCAAACGAATTTGAGATTTTTATACCTCACAGGTTTTGAAAACCTGTGAGGTTTTTGTGTTATTTACTAAAACTTAAAGCTCAAACCAGTATATAATCCTAATATATAAGGTTTGAAGTTTCCGTCATTTCTGCTAAATGTTCCTATCTGATATTTGAACATTGGTTCTACACTCGCCTCAAACGATTTAAAAAGTTCGTATCGAAATCCCAGTCCGATATTGGTGCTGAAGTGTACATTGTTCAAATTTCCAGCTTCTCCTAAAGGTATACTTCTTCCGTTAGAAATTACCGAAACTTCGTTTTCGCTTAAAAACAAAGTACTCAACCCTCCTACTACATCTATCCCAAAACGACTATCTATCAGTTTGTAAGAAAGCTCAACCGGTACTTCCACATACCCGATTCGTTGATTGATATATCCCTTTTGTGAAGTAGTATAATCTTCGCTTGTCAAAGCACCTTCGGGTTTAATAACCAAGTTCGAATTATTGGCATCTAATATAAGATTGGTTTGGTTAGCCAAAACATCTGCATTTTTGGTAGCGACATACACTACAACATCATTGGTGTTATATCCCATTGCGAGTTTGTTAATTCCTGTTCTGATGCTCAATTTTTGAGAAATGGCATAATTTACTCCCAATCCGTAGCTTAATAAGGTTTGAAAATCTTTGGAATTAGTAGCAAACTCCTCCGAAATTGGCGAACCCTGAGATAAAGAATTCATCGAAACAGGAGCAATATTCGGAGTAATTTTCCATTTGTTGAAAGCAATTTCTTGCTCATCGTCATCTTCTTCCGTTTGCTTTTCTTCTAATAGTTTTTGTAGCTCGTTCGGGTCTTCTTCTTTTTCTTCTGGGATAGTTTCAGATGCAATTTCTTCATTTTTGTCATCAGAAAAAATGCTGTTTTGTTTTGGAGCTAAATTGGAATCGGTCTGTAATATGGTTTTTGTAGATTTTTCGGGATTTTCCGTTAAAACAAGTTCGTTTTCATTTTCAATATTTTTCCTGAGCGTAATCGATTTGTTTTCAGTAAAATTATTTTCAGATAAATGCGTATTTCTTTCTTTTTCTGACAGGTTGGCTACTGCTATGTCGGTATCTGTCTGATTATAAATTTCTTGGTTTTTTACTTTTTGACTGGTATGAACCAATTGTTTTGCGTTGTTTTGTGTTATTGTTTTTTCTTCTGAATAAACCACTTGGTTTTTTTCTACGGCTGATTGAATTTCGATTTTATTTTCCTCGCTCTGAACCTCCGAAACTGAATTTTCGTCACGCTGAGTAAGGCTGTTATTTTCTACAATTTGTTGTGTAGTTGAATTGATTTCAGAATCGTTTTTGTCTTGTATCGGCAAAGCTTCTGTATGAGTTATATCTGTCTGTGTGGTAGTGGTGTCAAAAAATGCAGAATTAATTGCAAAAAAGCCAAGTAGTAAAGCAGCAGCAATTCCCGAGAGTTTTATCCAAAGAGGGATAGCTTTTTTGTTTTTTTGTAGTTCTTTTTCGGAGTGTAATTTCTTATTGATATTTTTCCACGCATCAGCAGGAGGATCGGATTCAAAATCTCTGAATCTTTCCTGAAAAAGACGTTCTATGTTTTTGTTTTCTTTCATTTTATAGAATAGGATTTGCTTTGAGAATGTGATTGTTCTAGCTTTTCTTTGAGAATCATTTTAGCTCTTGCTAAATTGGATTTTGACGTCCCTGAAGATATTTCGAGCATTTCGGCAATTTCTTTATGTGTATATCCGTCAAGCACATACAAATTAAAAACTAATCTGTATCTGTCCGGTAACTCCTGAATAATTTTGAGTAAATAATCTAAAGGAATATCTTCATCAATATCAGTCTCTACTTCAACCTTGTCTGGAATGTTACTATTTACGACCTCAATAACATTTACTTTTCTGTATTGATATAAGATAAAGTTTATAAAAAGTCTTTTTACCCAACCCTCAAAAGAGCCTTTAAAATCAAATTGGTCTATTTTTTTGAAAAGTAACAAAAAGCCATCTTGCATATTATCTTGTGCTTCTGCATAGCTTCGGGAATATTTAAGGCAAACAGAAAACATTTTGGACGAAAGCAAATTATACAACTGCCCCTGAGCCTTTGGCTCCTGTTTTTTGCAGTCAAGTATGAGTTGCTTTATGTTCATATTCCATGGTTTTTATGGTTTTGTTACGGAATAGAAACCTCCGGTTTTACAGGAACTTCAACCACGATAAAAGTATCTTGGTTCTCTTGGTTTTTTCCTTGATAAAACTTAAATGTATATACGGTTCCTTCGGGTTGTATTACCTGAAAATCAAAATCGATTTCTTGTACCAAATCCTCCTCGTCTATATCAGTAGTGCAATCTTCCCAGTTATAAACCACATTCTGAACCGCTACCACTCTGGTATTATTAGGCTCTGTCGCATAGTAAATTCCGTTTGGAAAATGGCAGGTAGAGCGTCTGTCATAAAACATTTTTATATTATAAATGTTTCCCTGAACAAAAAACTCCGGTATCTGAACACTGTCAGTAGGAATTAACTCCAATGTGTATTCTGGATAATTATTGTCGTCCAAACTACAAGATACACATAAGAGAGCTAAACTCAATAAGGCAAAAATCCTTTTCATCTTTATTCTTTATAACTTTTGATTTGTTTTATAAGATGCTAAAGTTGGCAAAAGGTTGCGTTACAAAGCAAAAATAAAATCAATTCAGAGGTATAAATTTGTTACAAACCAAAGATTTAAGCTAAAAAACAGTATTTTAGAACGTCGATTTATTTTGAGAGTTCTGCAAAATATTTATAGAACAGCGGAATGGTTTCGATTCCTTTCAGATAATTGAACACTCCGAAGTGCTCGTTTGGTGAATGAATTGCATCGGAATCCAATCCGAATCCCATCAGAATCGTTTTTGATTTTAATTCCTGCTCAAACAAAGCCACAATCGGAATACTTCCACCGGAGCGAACCGGAATTGGGTTTACTCCAAAGGTGTCGGAATAAGCTTTGTGTGCTGCCTGATATCCTATACTGTCAATCGGAGTTACATAACCTTGACCTCCGTGATGTGGTGTAACTTTTACCTTAACCGATTTTGGAGCAATGCTTTCGAAGTGTTTTGTAAACAATTCTGTTATTTCTTCCCAGTCTTGGTTAGGCACCAATCGCATTGATATTTTGGCAAAAGCCTTGCTGGCAATTACTGTTTTTGCTCCTTCTCCGGTATATCCTCCCCAAATTCCGTTTACATCGAGTGTCGGGCGAATGGAATTTCTTTCGTTGGTTACATAACCAGCTTCTCCGTAAACATCTTCTATATCGAGAGCTTTTTTATAATTTTCTAACGAAAACGGAGCTTTTGCCATTTCGGCTCGTTCTTCCAAAGAAAGTTCTTCTACTTTGTCATAAAACCCGGGAATAGTAATTCGATTGTTTTCATCGTGAAGCGAAGCAATCATTTTATTTAGAATATTTATCGGATTGGCTACAGCTCCTCCGTATAAGCCCGAATGCAAATCGCGATTAGGACCTGTAACTTCTACTTCTACATAGCTCAATCCGCGAAGTCCTGTTGTGATTGATGGTTGGGTGTTAGAAATCATTCCTGTATCAGAAATCAGAATTACATCATTTTTCAGTTTTTCCTGATTTTGTTTTACAAACCACGACAACGAAGACGAACCGACTTCTTCTTCTCCTTCAATCATAAACTTCACGTTGCAAGGCAAGTTGTTGTTTTGAATCATATATTCAAATGCCTTTACGTGCATATACATTTGCCCTTTGTCATCACAAGCTCCACGAGCAAAAATTGCTCCTTCGGGGTGAATTGGAGTGGTTTTTATTATGGGATCAAAAGGAGGAGAATCCCACAAATTTATCGGGTCAGGCGGTTGAACGTCATAATGCCCATAAACTAAAACAGTCGGCAAATTGCTATCTATGATTTTCTCTGCATACACAATCGGATAACCGGGTGTTTCGCATATTTCGACCAAATCACAACCTGCTTTTTCAAGGCTTTCTTTAACCGCCTCTGCCGTATTTATAACATCTTGAGAATAAGCCGAGTCGGCACTTACTGAAGGGATTTTCAAAAGTTCAATTAATTCCGAAATAAAACGATCTTTGTTTGAATTAACGTAGTCCTTTATATTATTCATATTTGTAAATATTAAACTTCAAATATACTGTATTTTTCTAAATAAGTTTTTTTTTGACTGCTGTTTTTACAAAAAAGCATATATTTGGAAAGTCTAAATTATACATTTTAATCAAAAAAAATGAAGAAAACACTTTTTATACTTATTACAACCCTCTTTTGTATTGCCGGATATTCACAAGAAAACTTTTGGACAAGAGCCGACTCAAATCGCATCATTGAAACAGAAAAATTAGAACGAGGTTCAGGAGTGCTTCGTTATGAGGTTTTTCAGTTGGATTTAGAGGGATTAAAAACCTCTTTGGCTTCTGCCCAAAACCGTGAGCTCAAAATAAAATCAGATTTGATTATTGCTTTTCCTAATGCGGACGGACAACTACAAAATTATCGAATTTATGAAGCTCCTGTTATGCATCAGGAATTGAATAAAAAACACCCCAACATAAAATCTTATGTCGGAGAAGGACTTGATGACAAAACCGCAATAATACGCTTCAGCACAACTATCTTCGGGTTTCACGGAATGATTTTTTCAGGAGAAACCGGAACTACTTATATTGACCCTTATACAAAAGATCTAAATAACTATATCGTATATTTTAAGAAAAATACGGTTTCTGAAAAGAGTTTTGAATGTCTGACAGAGTCGTTGGAAACAGAAATACCTCAAGGTAAATCTTTTGCTCCTCCGAGTTCACATAAAGAAATGTTGAACGGTTTTTTAAGAAAATACCGCTTAGCTATGGCTTGTACTATAGAATATGCCGCTTTTCACGTAAATGCAGCAGGTTTAAACACAGGAACATTAGAACAGAAAAAAGCAGCTGTTTTGGCAGCAATGAATGTTACGATGACACGTGTGAACGGAATTTACGAAAGAGATTTGTCTGTAACTATGGAACTCGTTCCGAATAACGAAGACATTATTTTTATTGATTCTGATAATTTCGACAATTATGACACCGGTCAACTTATCAATCAAAGTCAAACCGTTATTAATTCAATTATATTTTCCTCCAACTACGACATCGGACATACTGTAAGTACAGGAGGAGGAGGATTAGCTCAGCTTTATTCTCCTTGCTCTATATATAAGGCACGAGGAGTCACAGGTACTTCAAGCCCGGTCGGAGACCCTTTTGATGTAGATTATGTATCGCACGAGATGGGACATCAGTTTGGAGCCAATCATACCTTTAACAACAGTTGCAACTGGAATGTAAACAGCAACACCGCTATAGAACCGGGAAGTGGTTCGACTATAATGGGTTATGCAGGAATTTGTTTCCCCAATGTGCAAAACAATTCCGATGCTTATTTTCACACGGTCAGCTTAGCTGAAATGACAAGTTTTGTTGTGAGTTGGGGCAATTGTTCTGAGAATATCAGTAACGAGAACAATAAACCTACCGTTATGTTTATTCCAAGTCGCACCATACCTAAAGGAACTGCTTTTATACTAAAAGGAAATGGGGCTGATATTGACGAAAATGAATTGACCTATTGTTGGGAACAAACTAATCAGCAAAGTTCCACTCAACCTCCTTTGGCAACAAGCACGTCAGGTCCTAACTTCAGGTCTTTATATCCGTCCGAATCTCCTGATCGATATATGCCTGATTTGTCAAGCGTTCTTCAGGGGAATCTTACTCCTACTTGGGAAGTTGTTCCAAATGTAGGTAGAACAATGAATTTCGCTCTTACCGTTAGAGACAATAACATCAACGGAGGTGAATATGCCGTTGCAAATATGACAGTAACCACTTCGGGAACTATCGGGCCTTTTGTAGTAACTTCGCAAAACACTAATGTAAACTGGGAATCAGATTCACAACAAACCATTACTTGGGAGGTGGCTGGAACTACAAATGCCCCTGTGAATACCTCAATGGTAAATATCTTGCTTTCGGATAACGGAGGAGCAAGTTTTGATTATGTCTTGGCAACCAATACACCAAATGACGGTTCGGAAGAAATTACCGTACCTAACATCGGAACATCGAATGCGAGGATAATGGTCGAAGCAGTCGGAAATATTTTTTATGCGGTAAACAGCACTGCTTTTTCTATCGGAGATTGTCAGGTTTTTAGTAACGCTACCCCATCCGAAATACCTGAAGGAGCAGGAGCTAATGTACCTGGGACACCTTTGGTTTCAACCATTAATATTGCAGACAATGTTTCGATTGAGAATATTAAAGCAACCATAAACATAAATCATGATTATATTCAAGATTTAGTAATTGTTTTGGAACATCCGAGCGGAACACAAGTGGTTCTTTGGGACAGAAATTGTGGAGGTCAAAACGCAATTAATGTAACCTTTGAACAAGACGCTCCTGGTATTTCATGTGCAAACCCTACTGCTGGGACATATAGCCCTGTGGGAGATTTATCAATATTAGACGGACTTTCTTCAGAGGGAGAATGGAAGCTAATCATTACCGATTATTACTTTGTTGATAGCGGAACTCTAATGTCTTGGGCTTTAGATTTAGGTTGTTTTGCAACATCGAGCACCGATAATTTTAATGTCTTGAATACCAAAATTTATCCGAATCCTAATAACGGAAACTTTACCGTAGAATTCGATTCCGGTATTTGGGAAGATGCTACAATTTCTGTGTTTGATATTAATGGCAGAAAAATATTCGACCAAACTTATTCAAATGCGGAAAAAACAAGTCAGAACATAAGCTTAAACGATGTTCAAGCAGGCGTTTATATCGTAAAAATCAATAGCGGAACAACTTCTGAAATTCATAAAATAATTGTTCGCTAAACTCCTTTTGATAGGATTCATTAAGATTTTATTCGGAACTTATGGTGCTAAGTACCATAAGTTCGGGAATCGGAGGATTAGTCTTTAAGATAACAACTTTTTATTTATTTGTTTTATCAATTTAGGTCCTTCATAAATAAAGCCTGTGTAAAGCTGAATCAAACTTGCTCCTGCTTTTAGTTTTTCGAGAGCATCTTCGGGAGAATGAATTCCTCCAACTCCTATAATCGGAAAGGCTTTATTGCTTTTTTCTGACAAAAAACGAATGACTTCCGTAGAACGATTTGTTAGCGGTTTTCCGCTCAATCCCCCTGTTTCTTTTTGGTTGTCAGATTTGAGGTTTTCTCTGGAAATAGTAGTGTTGGTTGCAATTACACCTGCAATTTGAGTCGTTTTGACAATATCAATAATGTCCAATAATTGTTCGTTTGTTAAATCGGGAGCTATTTTCAGAAGAATTGGTTTCTGTTTAGGTTTGGTTTGATTTTTATCCTGTAAAGTTTGGAGTAGTTTCGCAAGTGGTTCTTTATCCTGCAAGGCTCTTAGATTCGGAGTGTTCGGACTGCTTACATTTACTACAAAATAATCAACCACATCATACAAAGCCTCAAAACAAATTTCGTAATCTGCAATGGCATTTTCGTTGGGAGTTGCTTTATTTTTCCCGATGTTTCCTCCGATAAGTACGTTTGTGTTTCCTTTTAATCGTTTGACTGCTTCAAAAACGCCTCCATTATTAAATCCCATTCGGTTGATGACTCCGTTGTCTTCTTTGAGTCTGAACAAGCGTTTTTTGGAATTCCCATCTTGTGGTTTAGGAGTAAGCGTCCCTATTTCTATAAACCCGAAACCGAGGTTAGAAAGTTCTTTGTAGAGTTTGGCATCTTTATCAAAACCTGCTGCCAATCCGACAGGGTTTTTGAACTTCAGCCCAAAGACTTCTCTTTTCAATCGTTTGTCTTCAATTACATAGCAGTTCCTAATGATATTCGAAACAAAAGGAATTTTATTTGCTATTCGCAAAACAGAAAATGTAAAATGATGAACTTTTTCAGGGTCAAACAAAAATAATATCGGACGGATTATTGATTTGTACATTTTTGCAAGTGTTGAATTCTTTCGTTTATGACTTTTTCAAATCTTCCGATGCTTTTAGCACAATATCTCGTAGAGTTTCTTTGTAAAAAACTATTCTGTCCTGAATGGATTTGTTAGAAGCTCCCAGAATTTGAGCAGCTAAAATTCCTGCATTTTTGGCTCCATTCAGTGCAACTGTAGCTACAGGAACACCTCCGGGCATTTGCAAAATAGACAAAACCGAATCCCAGCCATCAATCGAATTGCTTGACTTAACCGGAACTCCGATTACGGGCAACGGACTCATCGAGGCTACCATTCCGGGTAAGTGTGCTGCTCCTCCTGCTCCTGCAATAATTACACCTACTCCCCTTTTGTGAGCATTGTTTGAAAATTCAAATAATTTTTCGGGAGTCCGATGAGCAGAAACAATATCTACTTCTACTTCGATGTGGAAATCTTTTAAAATATCTATGGCGTCTTGCATAATTGGCAAATCGCTCTTGCTTCCCATTATTACAGCTACTTTCATAAGTTTAGTTGTGGATTAGTAGTTATTAATTTGCAAAAATACAAATTTAGATTTTAGGAATTTCGGAAATATTTTGCTCTTATAGTTAGTTAGGCTAAACACATTAAAATTTGCCGTATTTGATTTTTGATTTTTTGTAAAAACTTATTTTAGCTGTATTTTTGTATCTTTAACAAAAAATTATACCCGAAAGTGAGTTTCTTGGTATGGTTTTTATCTATCTTAGTGAAAAGTTTGATGAACCTTATATTGTCATTTATGAAAAGAAATTATAAAGCATTAGTGCTGATGGGAATTTTTGCCGTAGCACTATGGGGTTTTATGCCCAAAAGCGAAAAAATAAATGTAGCAGACAAAGATAAAGACAAAGTACTTTTGGAATTGGTTTTGTATGCTTTGGATAAAGGACATTATGACGAATTCAGAATTGACGATGAATTTTCAAAAGGACTGTATTTCAGCTACTTGGAAGCTATTGACCCAAACAAGCGTTTTTTCATACAATCTGATATTGATGAATTTTCGAAATACGAAACTTTATTAGACGATCTTCTCCTAAACAGAGACATTGCTTTTTTTGAGCTCACTTACAATAGGCTTACCGAACGTATGAAAGAAGTTAAAAACTACTATGAAGAAGCCTTGAGCCAACCATTTGATTTTGAAAAAAACGAGGAATTTAATCTTGATTTTGAAAATCATTCATACGAAAAAAATAAAACAGCTCTCGCAGATAAATGGAGAAAACAAATAAAACTGGCTGTTTTGTCAAAAATTTACGACAAAGAAAAACAACAAAAAGGAGTAGAAGATAACGAAGATGACGAAGCTTTACAGAAAGATATAACAGAAAAGAAAGAACCTGTCGAAATCAAATCTTTTGAGACCCTCGAAAAAGAAACACGCGAGGCTGAACTAAAAATTTTCAACGAATACTTCGACTTTTTAGAAGAAATGACCCGCGATGAATGGTTTGCTATTTATGTAAACACAATTACCGAACAAGCAGACCCGCACACTAACTACATGGCTCCCGAAGACAAAGAGAGGTTCGATGTAAGTATGTCTGGAAAGTTCGAGGGCATCGGAGCACGTCTTATGAAGAAAGGAGATTTAATTGAAGTTTCTGAACTTATTTCAGGAGGACCTGCCTGGAGAGAAGGCAAACTCGAAGCAGGTGATTTGATAATGAAAGTCGGGCAGGAAAATGAAGACTCTATAGATATTACTGGAATGAGGTTAGATAGTGTAGTAAAACTCATCAAAGGCAAAAAAGGCTCAAAAGTTATTCTTACCGTAAAAAAAGTTGATGGCTCGGTAGTCGATATTCCGATTACTCGTGATGTGGTTGAAATGGAAGAAACCTATGCTCGCTCTACTACGGTTGAAAAAGACGGACGGAAATACGGAATCATTTACCTGCCAAAATTCTATTTTGATATTAACGACCGAAAAACCAGAACAGCAGCCAAAGATGTAGCCTTAGAAATCGAACGCCTTAAAAAAGAAAACATTGACGGACTTATTATGGATTTGAGAGATAACGGAGGAGGTTCGTTACAAACCGTTATCGAAATATCAGGGCTGTTCATCGAACGAGGACCGGTTGTACAGGTTAAACAAAGCTTGGAAAGAAGAAGAGATGGAAGCATAATCGAAGGAAAAACAGATGTGCATCAAGATAGAGATCCTAACATTCAATGGAACGGACCGTTAGTAGTTATGATAAACAATTTCTCTGCTTCTGCTTCTGAGATTTTTGCAGCTGCAATGCAAGATTACAACAGAGCGATAGTCATCGGAAGTAAACAAACCTACGGAAAGGGAACAGTTCAGAACTTTATCGGACTTAACGAGCTACCAATTATAAGAAGTACAGATATTGATTTCGGAGCCATAAAAATTACAAGACAGAAATTTTACCGCATAAGCGGAGGGTCGACTCAGTTGGAAGGAGTAAAAAGTGATGTGGTATTACCGGACAGATATTCTTATATAGATATGGGTGAAAAAGATTTAAAAACAGCCATGCCTTGGGACGAAATTTCTCCAACAAATTACAAACCTGTGGCTTCCTCTGATGTTTTTAAAGATGTAATTGCAAACAGCAAAAAAAGAGTTGCTCAAAATGAGCAGTTCAGGCTGATAGATGAAAATGCAAAATGGATAGCCAAACAAAGAGAGGACAATGATTATAGTCTTAAGTACAGTAAGTTTATTGAAAAAGAAGAACAGTTAAGTCTGAAACGAAAAGAGTTCAACAAGCTGAAAGAATATAAAAACACACTGATATTCAACTCTTTACCACACGAAATTGAACAGATGAAAAATGATTCTATCTTAGCTAAAAAACGTGAAAGATGGCACGAAAACCTTTCTAAAGACGTTTATGTCGAAGAAGCCTTAAATATTTTAGATGACTTAACGCAAGCTCCAAAGCAAATAACAATTAAAAAATAAGCTGCAAATGGAATCAAGGAATTCCTAATTCCTAATTCCTAATTCCTAATTCCTAACTTGAAAGTCCCTTTTTATATAGCAAAAAGATACGTTTTTAGCAGAAGCAAGTCTTCTGCTATTAACTTTATTACGGGTATTACAGCAATTGGAATTTTTGTCGGAGCTTTAGTAATGTTTGTAATCCTTTCTGTTTTTAGTGGTCTTCGGGAATATAGTTTTCAGTTTATCAATGGCTTTGATCCTGATTTAAAACTGGTTACTACAGTGGGGAAAACGCTTGATTTTACTTCCGAAAAAGAACAAAAACTCAGGAAGATTGAAGGAATAGAACAATACAGCAAATTTCTTGAAGAGCGGATATTGCTCCGGTATGATTCAAAAGAACAAATTGCTTATGCAAAAGGAGTAGATGAGAATTTTGAAAAAGTTAATCCGGTTGAAGATTTTGTATATATGGGCGAATGGCTTCCTGAAGCAAATCAGGCGGTTGTAGGATACATCATTGCTCAAAAACTGTCAATCGGGATTTTCGATCATGAAAATGTCCTTCAAATACTTGTTCCAAAAACCGGAAAAGGAAGCCTTTCTCAAGACGACTTTAGTAAAATTTCCGTTCGACCTTTAGGGATTTACTCTTTTAACGATGAGGATATAGATTCCCGCTATGTTTATATAAGCCTTCCTTTGGCTCAACATTTACTACAATTAGATGCAGATAAAATATCTGGAATTGAATTTAAACTCAAACAAGGAGTCTCGGAAAGCAAAATCAAATCAGAACTTATCGAAATTTTCGGAAAAGACATAAGCATCAAAAACCGAATGGAACTCAATGATACTTTACACAAAATGCACAATACCGAAAATCTGATTGTGTATTTGATTATTACATTGGTAATTATTATTACACTCTTTACATTAATAGGAACAATAATAATGATGATTTGGGACAAAAAACAAAACCTGAAAACACTGTACAGTCTCGGGTTACAGATTAAAGATTTACGAAATATCTTTCTGTTTCAAGGACTTTTACTAAGTTTTTTCGGATGTATACCAGGGCTTATTTTAGGGATTGTTATAGTGCTTTTGCAACAACAATTCGGCTTTTGGATGATAAGCTCAACGCTTGCCTATCCGATAAAATTCACTTTCCAAAATATTGCCATTGTAGCCCTAACTATAATGATTCTTGGATTCTTAGCTTCAAAAATAGCATCAGACAGAGTTTCGGAAAGGTTGCTTTAAAATTTTAATGCTACCTCGAAGGCTTTACCACAAGAGCATCAGGATATTTTTTTAGAATCTCCAAACGATTTCGGTCTGCTTCTATTTTAGTTTTGAAATTACCTACCTGAACCTTATAATTTGGCGAACTGAACAAGATTGTTCCGTCAAGATTGGGAAAGCTTTGTTTAAATTCATTTAAAACCTTGCGAGCATTTTGACCATCTCCGTAAAAAATCTGAATTTTATATTTGTCTGCGGTAGTTATAGAGGAATTGATTTTTCGCTTCTCGTTGAGCAGTTGCTCAAATCTTGAATCTTGTTCTACATTCACTTGTGCTGTTAAATTATCACTATTTAGCACAATTAGAAACATTATAAATAACGTAAATTCAGAGGTTAAAAATTTCATAACAAATTATATTTTAGGCAAATGTACTACTTAAAAATTAAAATCAATCGGAACACTTTATTTAGAACTAATATAAATTACTGTGATAAGGTATGTTTAGACTTTGAGAATAGGGTTTAAGTCGTATTTTTGTGAAAATTTTCTAAAAAAGAGTGCACTTGTTTTTAGCTTACTTATAGAAAAAAGCGTGCCAAATATAAACGATAATCGTTTTTGGATATGAAAAAATTGGGGAACCACAGTTCTGTATTTAGAATTTTCTTATTGAGTTTATTTTTTGTGTTTAGTGCATCTGTAGATGTATTGGCACAAGAAGATGCAGCAGCAGGAAAAGCATTGTTTAACACACACTGTGCTGCTTGTCACCATTTGGACAAAAAGATGACAGGTCCTGCCCTTAGAGGTCTAACCGAAAGACTTGACAACGAATGGCTGCACAAATGGATTCGCAACAGTGCGGAAATGGTAAAATCGGGAGACGCTTATGCGGTTAAGATTTTTGAGGAATACAATGGCTCTCCGATGACCGCTTTTCCTCAATTGTCAGATGCTGACATTGATAACATATTGGCTTATACAGCAGAGCCTAAACCAGAGCCTGTAATTGCAGAGGGGCCAGGTGCAACTGGTGGGCAAAGTGGTTCAGATGACTCAACAAACACACTAATTTTAGGAGCTTTAGTTCTGATTCTTTTGGTGTTGGTTGCTATGCTTTATATGGTAAACAAAGGACTGAAAGAAATCGCAAAAGCAAAAGGAGTAGAATTGGCTGAGTCAAAAGGAAACTTATGGCAGGCTTTTGCAAAAAATCAATTCTTGGTTTTAGTTTTCTCGATATTTTTACTTCTTTCCGGAGCTTATTTAGGGTACGGTTATATGATGCAAATTGGTATTGACAAAGGATATACTCCAATTCAACCTATTCATTATTCACATAAAATCCATGCTGGAGATAACCAGATAGATTGTAAATATTGTCACTCTTCTGCAAGAACGAGTAAAACGGCTGGTATTCCTTCTCTAAATGTGTGTATGAACTGTCACGAAAACATCTCTGATTATAACGGAGAAGAAGATTTGGCTAACGGATATACAAAAGATTTTTACACAGCCGAAATCCAAAAACTATACGAAGCGGTAGGTTGGGATCCAAACACCCGTACATATTCTAAAGAACCTAAACCAGTTAAATGGGTTCGTATCCATAATCTTCCTGACTTTGTTTACTTCAATCACTCACAACACGTTTCAGTTGCAGGTTTAGAATGTCAGACTTGTCACGGAGAAGTGGAGTCAATGGAAATTTTGGAACAACATGCAACACTTTCGATGGGATGGTGTGTGGATTGTCACAGAACAACCAACATAAAAGTTGAAGGAAACGAATATTACGAACAAATTCACGCTGAACTTGCTTCTAAATACGGAGTTGACAAACTAACCGTTGCACAAATGGGAGGTTTAGAATGTGGAAAATGTCATTATTAATCAAGCCTTAAATTATCTTATAATATGTCATCAAACAAAAAATACTGGAAAAGTGTTGAGGAGCTGAACGGAAATAGCTCTATTGTTGAGACGCTTAGAAATAACGAATTTGTTGAAGAAATCCCTACTGATGAGTTCTTGGGAGATGAAAAAACGCTTTCTTCATCCTCTACAACAAGACGTGATTTCTTGAAATATGTAGGTTTCAGTACGGCTGCAGCATCATTAGCAGCTTGTGAAGGACCGGTTGTTAAATCGATCCCTTATGTAGTTCAACCGGAAGAAATAGTTCCGGGTGTGGCAGATTATTATGCTACAACTATGGCAGACGGATTTGATTTCGCAAACATCCTTGTCAAAACAAGAGAAGGGCGTCCTATCAAAGTAGAAAACAACAATCTGCCAGGGTCAAGAATGAGTGCTAATGCTCGTGTTCACGCTTCGGTTTTATCTATGTATGATAGTTTGCGTCTTAAAAATGCAAAAATCGATGGGAAAGATGCTTCGTGGGAAGATGTCGATGCTAAGGTGAAACAATCGTTAGCAGAAGCTCAAGCATCGGGAGGACAAATTGTACTTTTGACAGGAACCTTAGCGAGTCCGTCCACAGACAAATTAATAGAAGAATTTATTACAAAATACCCAACTGCTAAACACATAGTATATGATGCAGTTTCTTGCTCTGAGGCGTTAGATGCTTTTGAACAAGTATTTGGAGAAAGAGCTTTGGCAGAATACGATTTCTCAAAAGCAGACACAATCGTTTCTGTAGGAGCTGATTTCCTTGGTGATTGGCAAGGTGGAGGATACGATAATGGCTATGCTAAAAAACGTATTCCGGTAAACGGAAAAATGTCAAAACACATCCAGTTCGAAGCTAATATGAGTTTGTCAGGAGCTAATGCAGATAAACGCTATGCGATGAATGTGGCTCAACAAAAATTAGCTTTAGTAAAAATTTACGGAATCGTTACAGGTAATGCTATTTCCGTATCCGGACTCGAAAGAGAAGAACAAGTAGTAAACGCTGCTAATGAACTTAAAAGAGCTGGGAGCAAAGGAGTTTTTGTTACAGGGTTAGACGATAAAAATGCTCAAATTCTAACCATTGCTATCAATCAGGCTTTACAGAGTGAAGCATTCGATTCAAATACCACAAGACAAATCAGAAAAGGAGATGCTAAAGCAGTTTCCCAACTTATAGCAGACCTTAATGCAGGACAAGTTCATACACTTATTATGAGTGGTGTAAATCCTGTATATTCACTTCCAAATGGAGCTGAGTTTGCAGAAGCAATCAAAAAAGTGAAAACTTCGGTTTCTTTTTCTTTAAAAGAGGACGAAACTGTGAAAGTGTCTAATGTAGCTGTCGCTCTTCCTCACTATTTAGAGTCTTGGGGAGATGTAAGCATGGTAAAAGGACATTATAGTGTTATGCAACCTACAATTCGTCCGTTGTTTGACTCTAAGCAACTACAAGAGGCTTTACTCTCTTGGACAGATAACAAAACATCATATTATGATTATTTAAAAAATTTATGGACTACTTCGGTTCTTGAAGGAAAAACTTGGAATCAAGTTGTTCATGATGGAATTTTTGTTTCAGAAAACACTTCAACTAATGAAGGAAGTGTAGCAGACGCAACCCAAGCTGTTAATGCTTTGTTGAGTTCTAAACAATCGGGAGATTTTGATGTTATCCTTTACACAAAAGTTGGTATGGGAGACGGACAACAAGCAAATAACCCTTGGTTGCAAGAATTCCCCGACCCAATTACTCGTGTTTCGTGGGATAACTATGCTACGATGAACAGAATTGATGCTGAGAATCTGGGAGTAAAAAGCAGAAACGTAGCCAACGGAGGATTAGACGGAAATTATATTACTATCGAAGTTGATGGAACTCGACTTGAGAATATCCCTGTGATTATTCAACCGGGACAGGCTCAAGGAACTATCGGACTTTCGTTAGGATATGGAAGAAAAGAAAGTATGAAGCCTGAAATGCAAGTAGGAGTTAATGCTTATACTCTGTATAAAGACCTTAAAAATACACAAAGAGCCTCCGTTTCTAAAGACAGCAACAAATGGCACGAATTTGCTTGTGTGCAGTTACACAGAACCCTTATGGGTAGAGGTGATATTGTTAAAGAAACTACATTGGATGTTTTCAATAGCGAAGATGCTAAAGTTTGGAATCCTGTTCCGATGGTGTCTTTAGACCACCAACCGATTGAAGCATCAAAAGTTGATATTTGGGAATCGTTTGACAGAAGCATAGGGCATCACTTCAAATTGTCCATTGACTTGAACGCATGTACGGGCTGTGGAGCTTGTGTGATTGCTTGCCATGCTGAAAACAATGTTCCTGTTGTAGGAAAATCGGAAGTAAGACGCTCTCGTGATATGCACTGGTTGCGTATCGATAGATATTATTCTTCTGAAGAAACTTTTGCAGAAGATGTTGATAAAAAAGAAGGATTTAGCGGATTATTCGGAGACAATGGTTCATTGGGAGGTTTCGGAGAAATGGAACATCCATCAGACAATCCTCAAGTTGCTTTTCAACCGGTAATGTGTCAGCATTGTAATCATGCTCCTTGCGAAACAGTATGTCCGGTAGCAGCTACTTCGCACGGAAGACAAGGTCAAAATCACATGGCCTATAACCGTTGTGTAGGAACTCGTTATTGTGCAAACAACTGTCCGTATAAAGTAAGACGTTTTAACTGGTTCTTATATAACAAAAACCCTGAATTCGATTACAATATGAATGATGATTTAGGACGTATGGTTCTGAATCCTGATGTTGTAGTTCGCTCTCGTGGAGTTATGGAAAAATGTTCTTTCTGTATTCAGGCCACCCAAGCCGTTATCTTAAAAGCCAAACGCGAAGGCAGAACAGTGGAAAGCGAAGAATTCCACAATGCGGTTGCTTGTTCTGCAGCTTGTGGAAGCGGAGCTATGGTGTTTGGAGATGTAAACGACAAAACAAGCCAAGTTTCAAAATTAGTCGAAAACGAAAGAATGTACCACTTGTTGGAGCATATAGGAACAAAACCAAACGTGTTCTATCACGTAAAAGTAAGAAACGTATAATTGAACAAATAATTAAAAAAGATAAAGTAAAGGATTATGTCTCATTACGAAGCACCCATTAGAAAGCCTTTAGTTTTAGGAAATAAAACCTACCACGATGTTACAGTTGATGTGGCTCGTCCGGTAGAAGGCAAAGCAAATAAACAATGGTGGACAGTATTTCTGATAGCATTAGCTGCCTTTTTGTGGGGAGTTGGTTCTATGGCATATACAATTTCTACCGGAATCGGAACGTGGGGATTAAACAAAACAGTCGGTTGGGCTTGGGATATTACCAACTTCGTTTGGTGGGTAGGTATCGGACATGCCGGTACGCTTATATCTGCTGTACTTTTATTGTTCCGTCAAAAGTGGAGAATGGCTGTAAACCGTTCAGCTGAGGCGATGACCATTTTCTCAGTTGTTCAGGCAGGTCTTTTTCCGATTATCCACATGGGACGTCCTTGGCTTGGGTATTGGGTGCTCCCGGTACCGAATCAGTTCGGTTCGTTATGGGTAAACTTTAACTCTCCATTACTTTGGGACGTATTTGCTATTTCAACTTATCTTTCTGTATCATTAGTTTTTTGGTGGACAGGACTTTTGCCTGACTTCGCAATGATTAGAGATAGAGCCATTACACCTTTTAATAAAAAAATATATTCTATCCTTTCGTTCGGGTGGAGTGGTAGAGCAAAAGACTGGCAACGCTTTGAAGAAGTATCTTTAGTTTTGGCAGGATTAGCAACACCTCTTGTACTTTCGGTACACACTATCGTATCCTTTGACTTTGCCACTTCGGTAATTCCGGGTTGGCATACTACTATCTTCCCTCCTTATTTCGTTGCAGGAGCTGTATTTTCTGGTTTTGCGATGGTAAATACACTACTTATCATTATGAGAAAGGTTTGTAATTTGGAAGATTACATCACTATTCAACATATCGAACTGATGAATATGATTATCATGATTACAGGTTCTATTGTAGGGGTGGCTTATATTACTGAGTTGGTTATTGCTTGGTACTCGGGTGTAGAGTATGAGCAATACGCCTTTTTGAATCGTGCTACAGGACCTTATTGGTGGGCATATTGGATGATGATGACTTGTAATGTATTTTCTCCACAAGTTATGTGGTTCAAAAAAATCAGAACAAGCATCATGGCTTCGTTTATTATTTCGATTGTGGTAAACGTGGGAATGTGGTTTGAACGTTTTGTAATCATTGCAACCTCACTTCACAGAGACTACCTACCATCATCTTGGACAATGTTCCAACCAACATTTGTCGATATCGGAATTTATATTGGAACAATTGGATTTTTCTTTGTGTTATTCCTGTTGTACTCCCGTAGTTTCCCTGTAATTGCACAGGCTGAGGTCAAAACTATTTTGAAATCATCAGGCGATAATTACAAAAGAGAAAGAGAAGAAAAAGGAGATCATTCACATAATCATTAATAGAGATGAGCGATAAAGTTATTCACGTACTATACAACGATGACGATGTTCTGATGGACGCAGTTAAGGCAACCCGTTCTGCACATCATCATATTGAGGAGATTTACACGCCTTTTCCGGTTCACGGACTGGACAAAGCTATGGGGCTTGCACCGACAAGAATTGCCATTTGTGCTTTCATATATGGTATTATCGGGCTTTCGTTTGCAACATGGATGTTAAATTATATTATGATTGAAAGTTGGCCTCAAGATATTGGAGGTAAACCAAGTTTCAGTTTTATTCAGAATATGCCTGCTTTTGTACCAATTATGTTTGAGATGACCGTATTTTTTGCAGCCCACCTTATGGTACACACGTTTTACCTAAGAAGTAAGTTGTGGATTGGTAAAAAAGCAGAAAATCCTGACCCGAGAACCACAGACGACCATTTTTTGATGGAGGTTGCCGTTCACGGAGATGAACAAAAAATGGTAGCATTTTTTGAACAAACAGGAGCTGTAGAAATTAAAGTAGTTGACAAGCACTAATATATTGCTATGAAGAATTTATATAAAATAACATTACTGGTAGCTTTATCTTCAACGGTTGTTTCTTGTTTTAATGAGAAAAAACCAAACTATCAGTTTTTTCCGAATATGTATGAGTCGGTAGCTTATGAGCCTTATACGGAATCTGATGCATTCCCCAATGGACAAGAAGCTATGCTTCCTGCTCAAGGAAGTATTCCGAGAGGTTTTGAACCTTATGAATATCCTAACACAACCGAAGGGTTAGAAGACGCAAGAGCTAATTTAACTTCGCCTTTGGCAGAAGAAGATTACAACAGCGATAGAGCAAAATCGCTTTATACAATCTATTGTGCGGTTTGTCATGGAGACAAAGGAGACGGACAAGGAATTTTAGCAAAAAGAGAGAAATTCTTAGGAGTTCCGAGTTACAATGACAGACCAATTACCGAAGGAAGCACATTCCACGTAATTACTTACGGATTGAATGCTATGGGCTCACACGCTAATCAGCTGAATCAGGAAGAGCGTTGGCAGGTTTCACGTTATGTGATGAGTTTAAAATCAGAATAATAAATTTGTAGAACACTATTTTTTCAGATATGTACACTTTTTCAGGCAAATTAAAAACACTATCTTTCGTCTTGATGATTGTAGGGGCTTTAGGGATAGGATATGGATTCCTTTCTGCTCCTAAATCTGTCCAAGAGGTAGAACAACTTTTAGAAAAAGAACACGAAGCTCACCACGCACACGGAGGAGGTCACCAAGATCACCACGAAGTGTCTAAAGAAGAGCATGATGCTCATGTGGCTCACGTTTATCACCAAGAAGCAAACAAGCCTTGGTCTGCACTATATGTTGCAGGAATTTTCTTTTTCTTAATTTCTGTTGGAGTATTGGCATTCTATGCTATTCAACATGCTTCTCAGGCAGGCTGGTCTCCGGTTGTATTCAGAGTAATGGAAGGTATCACTGCTTATGTGCCAATTGGAGGAATTATTGTGTTTTTGTTGCTCTTGGCTTCGGTGCTTCATATAAACCATAATCACCTATTTGTATGGATGGACAAAGATGTGGTTGCAAACGATGCAATCATTCAGGGGAAAACCTCATTTTTGAATACTCCTTTCTTTTTGATAAGAGCTGCAATATTTATAGCCGGTTGGGCTTGGTATCGTCACGTATCAAGAAAAATATCTATCAGACAAGATAACGAATCTGATAATGCAATCCCTCTTCACAAAAAGATGGTAAAAGCATCGGCTGTGTTTTTAGTATTTTTTATCGTAACGGAATCTATCGCTTCTTGGGATTGGATTATGTCGGTTGATCCTCACTGGTACAGTACACTTTTTGGTTGGTATGTATTTGCAAGCTTCTTTGTAAGTGGTGTTACGGTAATTGCATTAATTACAATTTATCTAAAATCAAAAGGACTTTTGGAATATGTAAACAAAAGCCATATCCATGACTTGGCTAAGTATATGTTTGCTTTCAGTATTTTCTGGACATATCTTTGGTTCTCACAGTTTATGCTGATTTGGTACTCTAATATCCCTGAAGAGGTTACTTATTTTATTCAAAGAATAGAAGATTATAATTTACCTTTCTTCGGAATGGTAGCAATTAATTTAATCTTCCCTTTGGTTGTATTGATGAGTGCAGAATTCAAACGTGTAAACTGGATAGTTGTTTTTGTAGGAATTATCCTCTTGTTCGGACATTATATGGATTTCTTCACTATGATTATGCCGGCCACAGTAGGCGACAGATGGTTTATAGGAGTTTCTGAAATCAGTTCAGTATTGTTCTTTGCAGGGTTGTTTATCTTTGTAGTGTTTAGTGCACTATCTAAACAACCGTTGCTTGTGAAGAATAACCCATTAATTGAAGAGAGTAAACATTTTCATTACTAATATTTAAAGGAATAAACAGATGACAAGTTTATTGGTTGTTATAGTTTTAATTTTATTGGGAGTTGCAGTTTGGCAAATTTCCAAAATATACACATTAACTCAAATCGGAGCAGGAGCTAAGATTGACGATTCACAAGTTGCCAATGACAGAGACAACAAAGTGAACGGTTATTTGATGTTCGGATTTTTGGTATTTATTTATATCTTTACCATATATGGTTTGTTCAAATGGGGCGGATTGGTTCTGATAAGTAATTCTGCTGCAGAACACGGAAAGGATATTGATAACCTTATGATAATTTCGTTTGTGATGATATTTGTTGTACAATTCATCACACAAGCATTACTGCATTATTTTGCGTTCAAGTACAGAGGAGTAGAAGGTAGAAAAGCTCTTTATGTTGCAGACAACAACCGCTTAGAGGCAATCTGGACGATTGTTCCTGTTATTGCCTTGAGTGTGTTAATTCTCTACGGACTTTATACTTGGAATAACGTAATGTTTGTAGACCCGGAAGAAGAAGATGTTCTTTATGTTGAGCTTTATGCTAAACAATTCAGCTGGGAAGCTCGTTATGCAGGAGAAGACCAAACCCTCGGAAAAGCTAATGTACGCCTAATAGAAGGGGTTAACACAATCGGAGTTGATATGTCCGACCCTAACGCTAAAGACGATATTGTAACAAGCGAGTTGCACCTGCCTATTGGCAAAAGAGTGGTTTTTAAGATACGCTCTCAAGATGTATTGCACTCGGCTTATATGCCTCACTTTAGAGCACAAATGAACTGTGTTCCGGGAATGGTAACGCAGTTCTCGTTTATCCCAAGCATCACAACAGCTGAATTCAGACAACTGCCTGAAACGGTAGATAAAGTTGCCCACATCAATGAACTCAGAAGACAAAAAAGTATTGAGCTTACAGCAAAAGGAGAAGATGCCTTGGATCCGTACGAATTTGATTACTTACTTCTATGTAACAAGATTTGTGGTTCTTCGCACTACAATATGCAAATGAAAATTGTAGTCGAAACTCAGGAAGAGTTCGAAGAATGGATTGCTTCGCAACAAACGCTTTATTCTAAAGTATTCCCTCCAAAAGAAGAAACTGAGACTCAACAACCAGAAGAAGTTCAAAAAGTAGCTACAGATTCAATTCAGGTAGCAATAAGATAATAAAAAGAAAATCGTTTTACATATAATATAAAAAATATGTCAGCACATACAGGACACGAAGAACATCACGAAGAACACCATCATCACAAAGACACATTCATTACTAAATACATCTTTAGTATTGACCATAAGATGATCGCCAAACAATATCTGATTACGGGTATTATTATGGGAGTAATAGGCGTTATGATGTCTATGCTTTTCAGAATGCAGATAGCCTGGCCAGAAGAATCGTTCAAGATTTTTGAAATCTTCTTAGGAGAAAAAATGGCTCCGGGAGGAGTGATGAAAAACGATGCTTATTTGGCACTTGTTACCATTCACGGTACGATTATGGTATTTTTTGTACTGACAGCCGGACTAAGCGGTACGTTTAGTAATTTGCTTATTCCGCTACAAATCGGAGCCAGAGATATGGCCTCAGGATTTATGAATATGATTTCATATTGGTTATTTTTTATATCTGCTGCTATAATGGTTGCTTCACTATTTGTAGAGTCAGGACCAGCTTCTGCCGGTTGGACAGTATATCCTCCGCTTTCTGCTCTACCACAAGCAATTCCGGGTTCAGGATTGGGAATGACTCTTTGGTTAGTATCCATGGCAATATTCATAGCCTCTTCGCTTATGGGATCTCTGAACTACGTGGTTACAGTTCTTAACCTAAGAACAAAAGGAATGACCATGACCAGACTTCCGCTTACTATCTGGACATTCCTCATTACTGCAATTGTCGGAATCGTCTCGTTCCCTGTACTTTTATCAGCTGCTTTATTATTGCTTTTTGATAGAAGTTTCGGAACATCATTCTTCTTGTCCGATATATTTATTGCAGGAGAAGTATTGCATTATCAAGGAGGTTCTCCGGTATTGTTCGAACACTTATTCTGGTTCTTAGGACACCCTGAAGTATATATCGTAATTCTACCGGCAATGGGAATCGTTTCAGAAGTGTTGGCTACAAACTCTCGTAAACCAATCTTTGGTTACCGGGCGATGATTACTTCGGTATTAGCAATTGCGTTCTTATCAACAATTGTATGGGGACACCACATGTTCGTCTCAGGAATGAATCCGTTCTTAGGATCGGTATTTACCTTCACAACACTATTGATTGCAATTCCGTCTGCTGTAAAAGCTTTTAACTGGATTACCACTATCTGGAAAGGAAACCTGCAAATGAATCCTGCTATGTTGTTCTCTATCGGAATGGTCTCTACTTTCATATCGGGAGGACTTACAGGAATTATTTTAGGAGACAGTGCTTTGGATATCAACGTACACGATACCTATTTCGTTATTGCACACTTCCACTTAGTAATGGGTATTTCTGCTCTTTACGGAATGTTTGCGGGGATTTACCATTGGTTCCCTAAAATGTACGGACGTATGCTGAACAAAAACTTGGGGTATATTCATTTTTGGGTAACAGCAATCTGTGCTTACGGAGTATTCTTCCCGATGCACTTTATCGGATTAGCAGGTTTGCCAAGACGTTATTACACCAATACGGCTTTCCCTCTGTTTGACGATTTGCAAGATGTAAACGTAATTATTACTGTTTTTGCTCTTATAGGAGGTATTTTCCAAATTGTGTTCTTATGGAACTTCTTCCATAGTATTTTCTACGGGAAAAAAGCAGAACAAAACCCTTGGAAATCTACTACGCTTGAATGGACTGCTCCTGTTGAACACATGCACGGAAACTGGCCGGGAGAAATTCCTCACGTTCACAGATGGGCTTATGACTATAATAAACCGGGACAACCAGATGACTTTATTCCTCAAAATGTTCCGATGAGAGAGGGAGAGGAAAAGCTACACCATTAAAAGAAATTATTAGATACAAAAAAGCCCGAAGACAATGTTTTCGGGCTTTTTTGTGTTTGGCTTAATTAAAGCTTTATATAGAACTCATTTAAGAATCTCAATAACTTCATTAGAAGCTGAACCAAGTTTAGCTTGACAACGGAGGTTTTTCCCTACCCCTCTTCCCCACCCGATTCCGTTCACCCTGAACTTATTTTCAGGGTCTTTTCACTTTCGTATTAAAACCAATAAAACGCAATGAAGCAAAACAAACATAACCCGAACGGAATTTACTTTACTAAACATTCTTCTATTAAAATTATGAATGTCCGTTATAAGTCATAATCGTCTGATTTGTCAAGCTGAACTTGATCCAGCTTCTCATTAGATTCTGACACGAGCTTACGAACTGAACAAAGTTAAACAAGTTCGGAATGACAGGTCGTGAATAAAACACCTCTCTTGTCATCCTGAATTTATTTCAGCTTCTCTTTTTCGTTATTGAGTTCCTGAAACAAGTTCAGGATAACACGATTTGTCTATTTTTTCACCTTTCAAATTCTCTTTTGCAAACATAAGACGACAAAGTTTATTATAACAAAAACTGCATTATGATATATTACGGACAGTCAAAATTAAATAAATCCTGCCCAAAAGAGCAGGATTTAAAACCTTAATTATAGAAAAATAAAACCCTTTATCCCTATTCTTATAGTGTCGTAAAGCAGATATAAACAAAAAATCCCAAACCTGTACAGGTTTGGGATTTTCTATATTGTAAATTTTAGTTTATTGCTTTACAATCTTTGTAGTAAGGCTTCCCTCGTTAGAGTTGATGTTTACAAAGTAAACGCCTGCATTCAAATCAGAAATATTGATTTGCCCTTCGTTTACACCCATAGCAACTTGCTTCACTACTCTACCATTCATATCTGTAATAGTTACGTTCTCGATAGCATCTACTGAGTTAGCAACATTAATTATGTCTTTAGCAGGGTTAGGGTAAATTGAGAAAGCTGAAGAAGCGAAATCTCCTGTACTTGCAGTATCGACAAAATTAAATGTTACTGTCCCACTCCACGAACCAGAATTTGTAGGAGGATTAGCATTTGCATACCCATTTCCTATCCAAACATATTTGTCTGAGATATCAATGTCTGAAGGAAACGTAAATGTTTCAGCCAATACTGTCCCCACATCTTCGGAATCGCCTGTTGTCCAATCATATTTATTTGTCGCACCGAAATTTGAGAACCCTCCTAATTGTACAAATAATTCACCTGGACTAGATAAACTATTATTTTCAGTAATAATAATAGTGAAATCATTTGCATAAGTTTCAAGAGTGGAAGCTGTCAATTCTAAATCCACAGTAACACTTTCCAAAATATCTGAAGGTAAATCTTCAATTGTTGAAAAATCAATTGGACCTCCAAACGATGCTCCATTATAAGTTTGATTTTCAAGAGTCAAAGTAGCCTGTGCATTCACGCCTGTAATAGTAGCAGCTAAAAATGCTGCAGAAAGTAAAATCTTTTTCATAATATGTATTGTTTAAAATTAAAGATAGCCAAAAGTAGATAATAAAATTGTTATATACAAGAGTGTGCGGTGTTAAATTTTGCTTTTACCCCAAATAAGCTATAGGCTGTAGGCTGTAAGCAGTAGGCATAAAATCAGGTATTTATAACAGGTTTGGGTTTGATAGTTTTTTATTACAAAACACAAGTGCTTAGTTGTCAAAACATTACTCAGTAAGGCTCTTAACCCAAAAGCTCAATAACTTCCGCTTTGATAAAAGCTAAAGCTACGCTTGAAGGAGATTGTTTGTCTAACAAATCCGTCAGAATTACTTCTCTTAACTTATCGGCTGAGTCCACTTTATCACTCATATTGGCTTTGCGAATGGTCTGGATAAGCGTGCTTTTAGCCGTATTAATAATAGTCCAGCATTTGTCCGAAATATAAATCTGTTGGGTCAGATTATGCTCAAATTCCTGCTCAATATGAAAAACCAAGAGATTTTCGTAATCGTATTTGTCAGAAGAGTTAGGTGTTACACGAATCAGCAACTTTGAGGGTTCGATGCGTTCTAAAAACAAAGCCATTCGCTCATAAGCCTGTAATCGTAAGGGCAATGCCTGTTTTTGGTTTTCTTTATGCAACAAAAAGTTTCTTCGGTTATTTTCATTTTTGATGTGAAGGTTAAAAACAAAATAAGCAATTGCTCCCATAATCAGAGCAGGTAAACAATAGGCTAAAATTTCCAGAATCTTCGAATCTTCCATAGGATTTTATTTTTTAAAATGTTACAGCAATATAATTTTTCCATTGCAAATATACACAACTGCAATGAAATAAAATCAGGCTATTTTATCAGAAGTTGAAACAAGCCCACAGATTTCACAAAACAAAACAAATAGAAGCTGACACGAGAGGTTTTTTACCCAATTCCTATCATCTACCCACACCCTGTCTCTCTGAACCTTGTCATCCTGAACTCGTTTCAGGGTTCAACAAAGACTTATCAATTATGAAAAAAATAGTAAAAGAAACCACTGAAATCTACAATGAGAAAAGACCTCATTACTCGAATCATATACTTACACCAAATCAAATGCATAAGTAAAACAAATTAAAAATGAGAGCTTATAAAACAAAAAACACTTGCAAGAATATTCTTGCAAGTGTTTAATTTATTTATGTCTAATAAATCTGTATCGATTTATTAAAATTTAATGTTTACTGCTTAACCACTTTGATTGTTTTTACAGCTCCATCAACTGTTACTTTTACCAAGTAACTTCCCGTTGGAAGAGCAGACATATCAACCTGAGTGTCGGTAGA
>Ga0265293_10000978_pt1 | contig 65082 bp, 55 predicted proteins | sample Munlanlewell138R_FD_192505 | JGI IMG/M metagenome (GOLD analysis project Ga0265293, IMG submission 192505) | Leachate microbial communities from a municipal landfill in Southern Ontario, Canada - Leachate well 138R | ecosystem: Engineered > Solid waste > Landfill > Unclassified | place: Canada... | reverse complement strand
TTACGAAACCAGGCAAGTCCCTGTTTGTGGGAGAAGTCTTGCAAAAGCAAAGGCAGATTTACAAGGATATGGATGTACTTGCTCCTGATGTGGTGGCCTCGTTATGTTAATGCGGGAATCCGGGCTTTATTGCCTCACCCATTTACCACTTTCAAACAACCCATCTTTACTGCTGATTTTATAAATATAAGTGCCGGATGGTAAAAAAGTAGTATTTACTGTTCCTTCTGTTCCAGAAAAGTCTTCTTGTAAAACCAGCCGGCCATTCAGGTCAAACAATTCAAATAACGACTGTTTATATTGTACGGCAATCCGTACTTTAATTTCTTCGTTACCCGGATTGGGATAAACGATGGCTTCTTGCATTTTGATGCCGGGGTTCTCCCGGGTTCCAAGTATTAGCCCTTCACTATTGAGCTTGAGAATGATAATGTCGGTTTCCCGTTGGGTTGTATTCCGGTAATCGTATCTGGTGCCGGCCACCAAACACCCTCCATCGTTTGTGGCTACCACTTTGCCCATCATGTAATAAGCATCGCCACCATAAAAACGCTCCCAACGGATGTTTAACATGCTATCGGTTTGCAGCACCACAAACCAGGAGGGCCAGGAATTGTAGAAGCCCACCCACATATTTCTTGTTCCACCGATAAAGATGGAGTCCTTATTTTGAAAATCAATACCGTTCCATAATGCCGGGAAATCCACAGTATCCGATACTCGCCAGTGGTTAGATAAATACCCGGTGGTATCTATTGGATGAAACTGACGGATAAACCCCAAGGAATGAGCAGGACGTGGAACAATTTGATCACCTAATAAGTAAAAAGAGGTGTCGGTATCCCATTTCATCCCATAATTTGCCGACAATACTTCCGGAACTCGCTGTGTAGAAATAATATTCAGTGATGAATCAAGTAGCTCATAATTTTCACCTAGTTGGTCTAACATCCAAATTTTTCCATTATTCAAATTCTTTAATTGATTTATTTCTCTAGCTTTATCAGGGAAAAAAACTGCGTTTATACTATCAAAATTGTTGTCAAGTATATATAGATATGATTTCGGCACATTGGGCATAAACATTGTAATACCTATTAGAATATCCCCATTAGCAGTAATGCTTGGATAAATTGAAGCCAATTTAAAAGTAGGTGGCAAATAATATCTCGTTTCGTCAAATAAACTAAGTTGTTCGTTCATCCCGAACAAAGCAACTCCTGCATTTTTATGTAGGTCAGCTGTGTCATAAATACTTGCAACGATATCAAATTCACCATTTTCTGTTCGAAAAAGACTGTTAATATATATGTTTTTGTCTGGAAGTGTAAAAACAAGGCTGTCAATCAGATTGCCCGAATGATCAATTTTTGCCACCAATGCCCTGATTCGATTTGGATTTTTCACATCAGATAACCGGGCTGTAAAATAAATCATACCATCTTCTATCTCAACAATATCTGTAAAATATTCATCTAAAGGTGAAGATAATAAGTATTCAAAGGTTGTGTTTTGGCTACACAAATTTGTAGCAAAAAATAAAGTGAACAAGGTAAAAGCAATAATTAAATGTTTCATAGTAAACCCATTAGTAAAGTGAAATCCGGATAGCTGCATAAATGAGCTATCCGGAGAATTTTGTTATTTTGGCAAACCTACTTTTACCATAGTTCCATAGGTTACTTCATATCGGTGATAGTGTTGACCTTGATAATTTGGACGAAGCAATAGATCATCATCTATATATACACTTGCAAAAGATAAACCAGCAGGCCTTACCCCTTCTGAGTAATCATTGATAATGTGATGCGATTGCACTAGATAATGCGTCAGCGTGTCATGTGTCAAACAATTATCATCAGGGTAATCCCAGCCTACATAAAGTCTGGGTTCTTCATAAATAGTATCTAGATGATTATATCCAATTACATTTTCATTTGTTTCAAGATCTATCCAAATAAAGGGGCCAGTAGGAAGCACAACAGGGTTGTTTAGCCGCCATTGCAACTCGTCAGAAGCATCAGAAACACCAACTTGGGTTCCATCGCATTTTCCCATTGGAGGTCGTCCGTATTCTTGTGAAAGCGTCCCCCAATACCAGTTGTCACTTGTGCTAAATGGCCAGTACCTGCCCAACAGCCAGTTGTAACCAAACCCAAGAGTGGTAGATAGATGGGCTGTGTTGCCTTCAATACTGTCCAAAGATACATCAGCAAAGCGAACCACTTTTTCGTCGCTTGGAATTTGCTGAAGCTTTAAGGTTAACGCATCTTCCATTTGTGCATAAACGGCTTGTACATCGCTCATCAGAACCTGTCCATTTCCATTCAGGAGAAGGCTATAGTTCGATTTGGCTACTTCAAAATCCCTGGTAGCTTCACTGGGGTTAGCATATTTATAATTTTGTAGTGCCTCCAAGTTCCAAACAGCGGAATCGACACCAATTACTTCACCGGATTTTAAATTACTGCTCATTTTCTCATCGAATTTTTCTATAAGAGAAATAACTTTTTTGCTTTTCGCGATAAGTTCATCATCCTGGTTAATAGGCTTATTGACGTTGTCCTTTTTGCAGGAAGTTACTGCTATCGCAATAACGGCAAAAACGATCATTATAATATATTTTTTCATGTTTAATTTCTTTGGTTGAAAAACTCTATTTATTTGTAAAACCCTATTTCGCATTGTTCAGCTTGTCTACATTAGGGCTATTACCGGTGCTGAGGCATGCAAACTGCCGGTATGGCCAGCTGAAATGAAGGTATTTTTACCCAGTAAAAAAAGATTTTTATTTGATTTGAGCCTTGAAAAAACTTTATCAAATCCCTCTATAATCGGCACTCTGTGGTTAGGGTTAGTTTGTGCAATACCCAAGTAAAACAGCATGAAAACAAGAAATGGCTGTAATATTAATAATCGTACTGTAGGTGGGGGGGGGGTATAACACTGATATACAGCCACATAAATTACTGACGGTTTTGGCCGTTAATGTGAGAAAACGAAAGGATGTTATCTTGAGGTTCAAAACTTGTTTTGTTAAAAGACAAATGTACAATAAAATTATGTAGGATAAGATATAAAACAACAGTTTTATTAAGTGAGCTTTTCGAAATTACAACGACTAAAAACGAAAATCGATATCTTTTTTCAGGATAATTGTTCACTCCCGAACAAAACTGTTCGCTTTGAACACAAGTAGTTTGAGTTGAAAATATTAAACTCATAGGGTTAACAATCTCATTCATTGCGTATTATAATTTTTGGCACAACCTTAGTTGTTAAGCAATCAAACGCTAATAAAAAACTTAAAAAAAATATACGCCATGAAAACAACTTGCTTTTTAACCGCAGTTATTCTTTTCTTAGTCAGTTCAACACAAGTTTTCTCTGCCGATTATTGCCAGTCCAAAGAGTCCTATGTCAATGATATTCCGTTTGACACAAAGCAAATTTTTGATTCAGTACAATATCAGGAAGCCATTACTGCAGCTTTTATCCCTTCAGCCGAATCATTTATCGAAGATATTCCGTTTGATACCGAAAAAATAGCTTTGCAATACCACGCTGACTCAGCCATGCAGGTAAGCTATAAAATGCCAGAAGAAAAACCCATCGATGATATTCCGTTCAACACCTCAATTATTGTAAGAAAGCAACATGAATATTTAACAAACATGAAATTATAGCTTCAAAAATTCCTAATTCAATCCCGAAAGCTTTCAGGACAAAGATTGATGCACTACAGTAAACTCTTGAACCCTTAAACCCTTCACAACTCATAAACCCCGAAGAATCAAAAATTGAGGCAATACATGGGTTTCTCAAAGGCATTAGTTCAGCAGAAGAATAGTCGTAATAATTTGGTATTGTGATTCTTGAACTCTTAAACCCGTCAACCCTTAAACTACTAAATCCATAAACTCTTGAACAAAAAAACGCCCCACTTCTTTAAAAAAACAGGGCGTTTTTTGCTTTAACACTAACCGAGTTATTTGATTTCTACTTCAATCCATTTGCTGCGATCAGGTGGTGTGGGTGAGTTTATTTTTTTCACCGGATTTTCTTTCAGCGCTTTAAGTAAAAACTCAACTGCTTTTTCAATATTAGGGTCTTTGCCTGTGGCGAGATCTTCGGGTCGGTCAACGACTTCAATATCCGGATACACTCCTATCCCTTCGATAATCCATTCTTCGTTTTCATCAAAAATCCCGAAGCGCGGCACCGAGATATAGCCTCCGTCCACCAGACCGGCATTACCCGAAATCCCGACCAATCCGCCCCAGGTGCGTGTTCCGATAAGTGTTCCCAGTCCCAGTTTCTTGAAGAAATAAGGGAAAGCATCGCCGCCAGAAGAAGAGTAGCCATTGATCAGCATCACTTTTGGCCCGTTGTGCGAAACACCGGGTGCCTTGTCGGGCAACATACCATTGCGGTGCCAGTAGGTAAGCGTGCGCCTGTCGAGCAGATCGGCCATGCGATCAGGAATAAAGCCACCACCATTATAGCGGTCGTCAATAATTAGGGCCTCCTTGTTGTGGTAGGCATACATGCCGCGGTGCAATTCGCGATTGCCCTCAATGGCAGTATTTGGAACGTGGATATAGCCAATCCGTCCGTCGGACAATTTATCAACCATCGCGCGGCGTTCGTTCACCCAGTTGAGGTATCTCAGCTCAATCTCACTGTCAATAGTTTTTACCTTCGATTTGCGTGTAGCTTTTCCTTCGGCATTGCTACTTACAACGATATCAATTATCCTGTTGGCTTTGTTTTCGAGTAAAGCATAAGGGTTCATAGCTGTTGTAAGTTCCTGTCCGTCAATGCTGATGATGTAATCACCTTCCTTTATATCCACGCCGGCTTCGGTAAGTGGTGCGCGCCGTTCAGGATTCCAGTTTTCACCTTCATAAATCTTCATAATCCGGTAGCGGCCAGCATTATAATCCGCTTCTAATTCGGCGCCGAGCAAACCGGTGTTCACGCGTTTTACTTCAGCGATATCGCCCCAGTTCACGTAAGCATGTCCGGCATTGATCTCCGAAACCAATTCATTGAGCACATAATCTACATCAAAACGGCTTCCGGCATAAGGAATCAGTTTAGCATAACGCTCGCCAAATCCCTTCCAATCAACGCCGTGCATATTATCTACATAAAAATAATCTCTGAAAATACGCCAGCTATCCTGATAAATCTGATTCCACTCTTTTTGTGGCTCAATTTTCATTTCTAACTTATCCAGATCGAGCTTTCCGGTTCCAGGTTTTTGGCCGGGTGCAATTTTCGCAATGCCATAATCCTTGCCTGAGCGATACAACATCTGTTTGCCATCAGCAGTAGGGATTGCACCCCAAGCTTTCTCCATGATTTCTTCGGTTTTTTGCTCCTCTATATTATAGCGCATTATTTTTCTTTCGCTCATATACAACAAGCCGCCATCAACAACTCCCAAAATGCGATAACTTCCTGATGTGACAGGCAAAGCCTCGATGCGACCATTAAAACCTTCAAAATCAATTTTTACTTTCACAGAAGTTGCCTTTTCAGCCTCCTCTTTTTTCTTGTCTTTTTTATCGTTTTCAGTGCTTTCCGATTCTTTCACAGGCTCTTTATCTATTTTGAAAGGCGCCAGACGCGTGCCGTCATTTTGCAAGGCTGCCGCATAAAGGCGTGAGGCATCTGCGTATAGATAATCAAACTCAAAACTCGAGAATTTCAAGTTAAAATCACGGTTGGATACAAAAAAGATAAACTTGCCATCTTTACTGAAGTAGGGCGACCAATCGTTGAATTGATCATCAGAAAGCTGGGTGGTTTTTGCAGTTGGAATATGATAAACCCATATTGCGGAAAGGTTATTGTCAGATTCCTTGCTATAAGCTATCCACTCTGAATCAGGAGAGAAAGCATAACTGCGAATTTCACTTTGAGTAGCTTTATCAATTGCTTTTTGGTTTCCTGTTTCTACATCCAACAGCCACAGCTGCATAGTACGATCTGAATAAACCAGGAATTTGCTATCGGGCGACCATTCCGCTTCATATTTCCAGGCAGCCGATCCTTTGGTAAGCTGGCGTGGTGTCGCTCCTTCCTTATTTTCAAGCAGATAAACTTCGTACTCACCTGTGGCATCAGAATAGTAAGCGATGTATTTTCCGTTGGGCGACCAGGACGGATATAACTCACGAACACCTTGTGTGTTAGTCAGGTTGATAATGAGTCCGTTTTCGGCAGGAATAGAAAAGATATCGCCGCGGGCATCCAAAAGAACACGTTTCCCGCTGGGCGAGATAGCATAGCTGTTAATGTCTTCTTTTACATTTTTATAATAGGCTTTTAAATTGGGGTTATCGAAATTCAGGGCAACTTCAATCTTCCTATTTTCGTTGGTTGTCAGGTTATAAACATAGAGAAGTCCGCCATTTTCATAAACTATTTTTCCATTTTTGCCGGAAGGCCACATCACATCAAAGTCCTTAAAATGAGTTAATTGATTCATGGATTTTGTTGTAATATTATAGCGATAAAGATTGAGCCGCAGATCGCTATCGCTGGCAAAAATTATATCATTGCCTTCCCAGATAGGCCACTGGTCTGATCCTTTAAAAGTGGTGATTTGCTCTGAGCTATTGTTCTCCAGGTCATAAATCCACAGATCAGATGCACGTCCACCCTTATAGCGTTTCCAGGTACGGAATTCACGATCGACAGGCGTAAAACAAATCATTTTATCATCAGGCGAAAGCGCTGCAAAACCGCCATTGATAATCGGCAACGGCTCTTCAAATCCACCATCCGGCGAAACAAGGAAATAGCGTCCGTTGCGATCGCCGAAAGGAGTGCGGTTGGCACGTATCAGTATCTTTTTGCTGTCGGAAGTCCAGCCCATTACCACGTGGTCGAAACCACCACGAGGCGGCATCACCCCGACAGAGTTGTACCAGGTAAGTTGTTTAGCTTCACCGCCTTCAGCTGGCATCACCCAGATTTGTCGACTACCGGAATATTCAGCCGAAAAAGCAATCCATTTGCCGTCTGGAGAAATTTTTGGGAAAAGCTCAACACCTTCGTGTGAGGTCAGTTGCCGGGCTTCGCCGCCTTCAGCGTTTACCGACCACAAATCGCCGGCATAAACAAACACGATCAGATCATTGTTAATGTCGGGATAGCGCAGCAGGCGCGCATCTTCCATAGCAAAAATACTTCCCGTAAAAAGGAAAAGCAGCAAAAAAGCCATAAGTTTTTGAAATAAAGAGGACATAATATCATATTTAAAATTTGAAGGCGAAAGGTACGGATTCTTTGGGTTTAATCACAAGATAAATCAGGAAAAGGGTTTTTTATGGGTATACGAGTTCGCGGAACAGGGGATGCTGCATAAGCTCTACGACTGTTCCAATACAAATTTAGACACTGACAATTACGTTAGCAGCGAATGCTGCTTGATAATTCCACGAAGCAAATGCTTCGCGGAACAGGGGATGCTGCATAAGCTCTACGACAGTTCCAATACAAATTTAGACATTGACAATCACGTTAGCAGCGAATGCTGCATGATAATTCCACGAAGCAAATGCTTCGCGGAACAGGGGATGCTGCATAAGCTCTACGACTGTTCCAATACAAATTTAGACACTGACAATTACGTTAGCAGCGAATGCTGCTTGATAATTCCACGAAGCAAATGCTTCGCGGAACAGGGGATGCTGCAAAAGCTCTACGACTGTTCCAATACAAATTTAGACATTGACAATCACGTTAGCAGCGAATGCTGCATGATAATTCCAGGAAGCAATTGCTTCGCGGAACCGATTTACAAAACCCGTCTAAAAATCCTACAAAATTTCTAACTTTGTCCAACCAAATTACCATACCATGAAAAAGTTATTCCTTATTTTCATTGCTGCTTTTGCTTTTTATTCGGCTGCAGCACAAATTCAGTTTTTCCCGCCACAAAATATTTCCGACGAATACGGCCCATCACGTGACCATGCCATGTACAATATCGACGATGATTTTTACCTGGTTTGGGATCAGTGGGGCGATCTGATGTTTCGTAAAAGCACCAATGGTGGTCTAAGTTGGGGTACTAAATCAACCATTTACAACGGAATAGATTATGGTGCTAAATATCCGGTAATTGCAGCTGCTAACGGCAATGTGTTCGTTTTTTATTATCGAAACACTACCGGTAAGAGCCAGATTTTTATGCTGAAATCAAGCAATGACGGCCAAAGCTTTGGTAGCGAAATTCAAATCACTGACGCCAACCAGGGCGCACAAGTCCCACAGATCGCCATTTCGGGTGATACGCTGGTTTTGGCTTATGAAGACCGTGATTTTTTATCTAATCCACAGATTTTCATCATGAAATCTGTTGATGCCGGCCAAAGCTGGTCTGCTTCACTGCAAGTTTCAGCCACCACAGAAGGTGCGCGCTGGTGTAATATTGCCCTGAAAGGCAATCAAATTTTTGCCTTCTGGAACGATCAAACCGGCCCTAATTATGATCACTTAGACTTATTTTTTAGTAAATCAACGAATTTCGGCCAAAGCTGGACAAGTCCACAAAACCTGAGTAATAACCAGGCTTACAACGCACGCCTGAAAACCAAAATTGTTGACAATAGCATCTACACCATCGTCTCATCAAAAATTGACGGACTACAAACCGATGCTATTCTATATCGCTCTAATGACCTGGGTGCCAGCTGGGAAGCTGCCCTTAATTTATCTGACAATAGCGGTGGATCGGAGCGTCCTGACGTTTATGTGCTGCGCGACAATGTCGCAAACCACCGCATTTACGCTATTTGGAGCGATGGCAGTTATAGCGGCAACGACAAAGCCGTGATGCGCTACTCTGTGGATAACGGCGAATCCTGGTCGGAAATACTGCCGTTTTCGCAAGATACTGAAGATGCGAGCTGGCCACAAATCAACGGCTACCGCGATGGAGATAAAGACCAACTTTTTATGACCTATTTTCGTCCGCATGACGGCACTTTCGACTACCAGGTTTGGGGTGTGAGGGCCGAAAATCAGTTAGCTGAAAATATTACGTTTTCGGGTCAGGTGGTTGATGTTTTTGACAACGGACTGGGTAACGCGAAGCTAAAACTCAATGGAACAACCCATTATACCGATGATACGGGAAACTTCAGCATTCAGTTGATTCCCGGGACTTATAACTTAACGGTTTCGGCTGATGGCTTTATCGGCTTTCAACAAGCTGATTTGGAATTGACCGACGACACAGCACTTGACTTTATGTTGGAAGCCCTACTCTTTCCGCCACTTAACCTTCGAGGAGATGTCATTGCTCAAACGGTGGTACTCAATTGGGATGAACCGGCCTCGCTGGGCGATTGGTTGTATTGGGACGACGGCGAAAATTCTGATGCCGTTGGTGGCGAAAATATTGATGTTTTTGATGCTGCCATTCGTTTTACGCCGACTGATTTACAGAATTATGACGGCAAATACCTGACAGAAATTTCAGCTTACTTTGAAGATATTGATGCCGATTTTAGTATGCGTGTTTGGACTGGCGGGAATCAGTTTGCTGCCGGGAATCTGCAGGTTGATCAGGCTGTTGAAAACCCAATTGCCAGTGAGTGGAACACCATCGAACTAAATAACCCAGTACTCATTGACGCATCGCAAGAGCTTTGGATTGGCTACAGGGTGCAGAATACAGGCGGCGGTTATCCGGCAGGAACCGACAACGGCCCGGCAGTTCCTTTCAAAGGAGATATGATTTTGTATGGTGCCGATTGGTTGAGCATGTCGGATTATTTTGGCTGGAACATCAACTGGAATATCCGCGGGTTTGCGGTTGATGCGCCCGGAAGCCAGACAAAAATACAGGTCTTAGAAAACTCAAAACCTCAAAACAGCGGCCTCCCTGAAAAAATTGCCGCTGAAAATCCCGGAAAGCGTTTCCGTTGGGAATACACCCATTTTAATGTTTGGAGGAATTTTAACCTGATAGCAGAAGTAGCAGCAGGTGAATTCACTTTTGTGGATGAGTTCCCGATAAATGAAAACACTTATGCAATTACAACTGCCAGAGATATTTACGAGTCTGTAGCGTCAAATGCTGTGACCGTAGAAATAGTCAGTTTAGCTGAAAATAATACGTATTTTAAAAGCTTAACTATTTTTCCAAATCCTGTGAAAACAGCTTTTAAACTTTATTTTGAAAGCAGGCAGGCCGAAAATATGCAGTTGGAACTGAGCGATCTGAGCGGCAGGCTAATTTATAAAGATCAAATCAAGGCGAAAGCTGGCAAAAATGAAATAGATTTGAATCGTGAAAAGCTAAATCTCACTGCTTATTCAGGAGTAATTATCTTGAAATTAAGTGGAAAAGAGCAGCAATTCACAAGGCGAATTATTCTGGAATAAAATTGTGTATGAAAAAGCTTTCGGTTTCGATCATCACTTTCAACGAGGAAAAAAATATCCGGCGCTGCTTAGAATCTGTCCGTGGCATCGCCGATGAAATCGTGGTGGTTGATTCTTTTTCCACCGATCAAACGGAGGCTATTTGCAAAGAGTTCGGTGTAAAATTCAGTACCCACGTCTTTGAAGGCCATATTGAACAAAAAAATATTGCACTCAGCCTTTGCTCAAACCCCGTGGTGCTTGCGCTGGATGCCGACGAAGCACTTTCGGTAAAGCTGTTAGAATCCATCAAAACAGAGAAAGAAAAAGGATTTCCGCATCCCGTGTACAGCATGAACCGCCTCACCAATTATTGCGGCACCTGGATCCGGCATTGTGGCTGGTATCCTGATCGCAAGTTGCGGCTGTTTCATAAAACTGCCGGTAAATGGGGCGGCGAAAATCCGCACGACGAATTAATTTTGAATAAAAAAATAGCAGCTGCTCACTTAAAAGGCGATTTGTTGCATTACTCGTATTACACTAAAGATGAGCATTATAAACAGGTTGAATATTTTACGACTATAGGCGCTGCCACCTACCATAAAAAAGGAAAAAAAGCCAGCCTATTGAAAATGTATGGCTCGCCAGTCGTTAAATTTCTGCGCGATTATATCTTCAAGCTGGGAATTTTGGACGGCAAATCCGGTTTTCAGGTTTGCTATATTTCTGCTGGTGCTACCTTTACCAAATACAAAAAACTGCGTACACTCAACCAACAAAATAAAGCCTGAAAAAGTGATGGATCAAGCTCAAAACACGGATATACTAAAACAGCTAAACCGCCTGCTAATCAGCCGAACCGACAGCATTGGCGATGTTATCCTCACGCTGCCCTTGTGCGGACTGATAAAATCCATCAATCCAAGGCTTAAGATTTATTTTTTGGGCAAGCAATATACCCGCGCCGTGGTGGAAGCCTGCCAATCTGTTGACGAATTTATTGATGTAGATGAGTTGTTCCAAAAACCTGATTCAAAGCAAGTTGAAACGATAAAACAGCTCAAACTGGACGCTGTAATCCATGTTTTTCCCAGGAAAAGAATTGCGAAACTGATGTACCGGGCAGGTGTTTCTTTTCGCCTTGGTGCCTCGGGGCGGATGTATAATTTATTGTATTGCAATAAGATAGTCCGCATGAGCCGCAAACGCTCTGACAAGCATGAGGCCATTCTAAACCTGGAATTATTGCGTGGATTAGGCTATCAACATGACTTACAAAGCAATGAAATTCCAAATTATTACAGGCTTGAACCACAGGAAGAACTTCCGGAAAAGCTGAAATCAATGCTTTCCAACAAAAAGTTTAATTTAATTCTTCATCCTAAATCCAAAGGAAGTGCGCGCGAATGGGGACTGGAAAATTTCGGGAAGCTGATTGCGCTGCTGCCACCTGATGATTTTCAAGTTATTATTTCGGGTACTGAAGCTGAAGCCGGGCTCATGTCGGACTGGCTTTCGAAGCTTCCCAACCATATAATTAACAGCTGCGGAAGCATGAACCTGAAACAATTTATTAGCTTTATTGGCGCTGCTGATGGACTAATCGCGGCTAGTACTGGCCCACTGCATATCGCGGCAGCGCTGGAAAAAGTTTCGTTAGGAATTTATCCACCTATAAAACCCATGCACCCGGGACGCTGGGCACCGCTTGGCAAGAAAGCCAGCTATTTGGTGTTGGACAAAAGCTGTTCCGACTGCCGCAAAACACAAAACTGCCACTGCATGGCCGAAATAAAGCCTGAAGCAGTCTATCAAAAACTAAAAACAATAAAAGATGCCCACCACTAAGCCCTGGCTCGTAATCGTAAATCCCACAGCAGGAATCGGACTAGCCGAAAGAGACTGGCCAAAGATTAAAAAGCTGCTCGAAGCTGCGGGTTTTTTGATGGAATGCCATATCACCACTCATCCATTTCATGCCATTGAACTTGCACGGGATCTGGTGCAGGAAAAGGGATTTACGTACATTATCGCTGTTGGCGGAGATGGCACTCTAAATGAAGTGGTAAACGGCATTTTTAAGCAAACACGCTACGAAACTTCGGATATAACACTGGGAATGATTACAGTAGGAACCGGCAACGACTGGGGACGTATGTACGATTTTCCAATGAAATATGAAAAGGCTATCAATATTTTGAAGCACCAAACCTGCTTTTTGCAAGACGTAGGCAAGGTAAAATACCGCTATGACACCGAAGACAAAAGCCGTTATTTTATCAATATGGCGGGCATGGGTTATGATGCACTGGTCGCTAAAAAGACCAACTTAATGAAATCCAAAGGTAAGGGTGGCACAATGGCCTATCTCTTTAATCTGATCACCGGTTTGTTTCAGTACCAGCACACCCATCTGCATATCAAAATAGACGACAAAGAAGTGCTAAACGAAAAAGTTTTCAGCCTGAGCGTAGGCATTTGCAAATACAATGGGGGCGGCATGATGCAGCTTCCCAATGCCATCCCCGACGATGGACTTTTTGATGTGACTGTTATCAAAAAAACCAGTAAATTTACCGTTATTAAAAACATCAAAAACTTATACGATGGCTCCTTTATCAATTTACCTGAAGTAGAAACCTTTACCGGCAAAAAGATTGCGATTACCTCGATTCCTCCCCACTCAATTTTTTTAGAAACAGATGGAGAATCGCTTGGAAATTCACCTCTTGACTTTGAGATTGTACCAAAAGCCGTCAAATTAATTGTTCACAAAAAAGCCATTAAACGCTTAGATAGTGTCAGAAAGAAAACGCTGAATTTTTACAGTGCTTAGTCAGAAAATGTCAAGTTTGAGGCTTGCGATGTGCTGAATAACAATAAGTTTACTTTGGTAAATGTTTGTTTTCAGCACAAGCATAACGAAGAAATTGGCATTTACTGGCAAGCACTAAATAATAAACCTTTAAAATAAAATATAGCATGAAAAAAGTTATCAGTACAACAAACGCACCTGCCGCCATTGGCCCATACAGCCAGGCAATTGAAGCCAACGGAATGCTTTTTATCTCAGGTCAAGTTCCTATCGATCCGGCTACCGGAAAAGTTGTTGAAGGCGATGTTACCGCGCAGGCTGAGCAAGTGATGAAAAACTTAGATGCCATCTTAACAACTGCCGGCTACGATTTTAGCCATGTTGTAAAATCTACCTGTCTGCTCAGCGATATGGCGAATTTTGCTGCCATGAATGCGGTTTATGGAAGCCGTTTCAAAGAAAATCCACCGGCCAGGGTTGCTTATGCAGTAAAAACACTGCCGCTCAACGTGATGGTGGAAATAGATATGATTGCCGTAAAACCCTAATCAGCTCATCAGCCAATTGCTAATCATACGCTGCCCAAACTTGGTGATATAACTCTCCGGATGAAACTGTAGCGCATCAATGGGCAATTCTTTATGCCGGAATGCCATCAGATTTCCGTACTCATCAAAAGCAGTAGGAAGCAGGCTTTCGGGCAATGAATCAGCAGCAACAGTCCAGGAATGATAGCGTCCGGCAACAAATTTCTCCGGTACCTCCTGAAAAATCTGTGCTGCAAAATTTGTTTTTGTCAACATATGGTCAGCTCCATGGAAACAACCTGAGAGCTGACTTATTTTTGCGCCAAAATGCAGGGCTAGAGCCTGATGGCCAAGGCAAATACCCAAAATCAGCCGCCAATCGGCCTTTACAGTCAAATTGAAAAACATATTGCCGATAAAAATATCTATAAAGAGGATCAAAATTATATTAGAATAATCAACTACCAGTACATTGGAAGTGCCAAATATGGCAACAAACATCTTGCGGAGGTTCTTCAAGAATTAAAAAACGAATTACCAATTGGCTTTCGTGCCGAACCACAACAATTTATGATGTCCTCTAAAAAAGAAGCTAACCAATATATCTGGTCGGTTCTATTGATTGTAGCAATGTTCCTTTTTATATGTGTTATATTATTCGAATCGGTTCGTCAGCCATTTGCGATTATCCTTATGGTGCCTTTATCCTTCACAGGCTTGTTTCTTGTCTTCTATTGGTTCGATATTAATTTTGACCAATGCGGTTATGCGGCACTTATCCTGTTGAGCGGCTTGGTTGTCAATGCGGCAATATATATCCTGAACGATTTCAATGGCACTGCAAAAGGCGCTGATGGTTACAATCTTAAAAACTATATTAAAGCTTTTAATGCTAAAATTATTCCGGTTTTGTTAACCATAGTGTCAACTGTATTAGGACTGATTCCCTTTTTAATTGGCGGGCAAAATGATGTTTTTTGGTTCGCACTTGCTGCCGGAGGCATTGGTGGCCTTATATACTCTTTGCTGTTGATACTGATTGTATTTCCTTTGCTTTCAATAACTACACGTCCTGCTAAGCGTTTCAGCATGCACTTAAAATAAAAGAATGCTAGATAAACCCCTGTGGTTGCATTGATGTACAGTGATACTTTAAAATACATGCCTCAAAGTAAATGCTTAATTCAATGAAAAGCACCCCTCTTTGTACCAGAAATGAAAATAAAACCCAGAGTTAGATTATCAATTGTTTACAAAACAGAAAAGCCGAAAATCATTCCTAAACAGACAAGCAAAAAAAACCTGTTTTGGTCTATTTTTCATTCAGTTTTACGGGTTTTGTCATAAGTGGAGTTAAATAATATTTTATTTTTAAACCTCCTTGCCTTACATTTGTTTATACTTCATGCAATCTCTTAAAAAAAATACCATGAAACTTATCCCGATAGAAACCGGAAATTTAAAACTTGATGGTGGCGCTATGTTTGGCGTGGTGCCTAAAGTGCTGTGGCAAAAACTGTATCCAGCCGATGAAAACAACCTTTGCAACTGGGCGATGCGTTGCTTGCTGGTGGTTGATGGCGACCGCCGAATACTTATTGATAACGGCATCGGTAATAAACAAGACGAAAACTGGCTGAAACATTATTACCTCAACGGAGATGCTACGCTGGAAAGTTCACTTGCCGAAGCCGGCTTCAAACCTGAAGATATTACCGATATGATTATCACACACATGCACTTCGACCATTGCGGTGGCAGCGTGAATTATACGGCTGATAAAAGCGGTTTTGAGTTGGCTTTCCCGAACGCCACTTACTGGACGAGCAAGCAGCAGTTTGAGTGGGCAACTCATCCCAACCGGCGTGAGGAGGCTTCTTTTTTGAAAGAAAACATCCTGCCCATCCAGGAAAGCGGCCACTTAAAACTGATCGAAGAAGAGGGCGAATATATCCCGAATATCACCTTCAAATTGTATAACGGACATACAGATGGCCAGTTGATTCCACACATCAATTACAACGGGAAAACGGTGGTTTTTATGGCAGATTTGATGCCTTCATCGGCACATATTCCTATGCCGTGGATAATGGCTTACGATACACGCCCATTGGAAACTTTGAAGGACAAAGAGCGCTTCTATGCTGAAGCATTGGCAAACGATTATGTGTTGTTTTTAGAACACGATCTCTACAACGAAGCCTGCACGCTGCAAGATACGCCAAAAGGCGTTCGGCTGAAAGCACAAGGAAAACTTTCGGAAATTTTGACGGATTAAAGACTCCGCATCAGCACGACTTTATTTAACGCTTCGCGATCGAGCCTGGTCTCAATTTTTTTACGGTCGCAGAAGTGCAGTAAATCTTGTGTGCTTAGGTTTCCCACCATCTCGTCGGCGGCGGTGGGACAACCTCCCAGGCCGTTGAACACTGTTTCAAAGCTGCGCACACCGGCTTCCCAGGCGGCTTCCAGCTTATCGAAGCTGTGTGAAGGTTTGGTGTGCAAATGCAGGCCAAAATCCACATCCGGGAAAGCCGGAATCAGGGTTTTATACACTTTATAAATGGTGTCGGGAGAAGCCTCACCAAGAATATCAGACAACGGCATACGCCTGATTCCCATCTCGTAAAGCTTTGCCGCCCCGTCAACAACCAGCTGGATGCTCCAATCATCGCCATAAGGATTGCCCAACGCCATTGAAAGATAAATGACTAACTCACATTTTTTGGCAAAAGCCAGTTCGGTAATTTCCTTAACAATACCAAGTGCTTTGGCTTCGTCAGCATTTAAGTTACGCTTTAAAAAAGTAGGTGAAATAGAATAGGGATAAGTGAGACATTGCACACGCTTACAGCGCAACGCATCTTCTGTGCCACGCCGGTTTACCACTAAAACCATGATTTCAGGTGGATGTGTAGGCAGTTCCATTCCCATAATCACATCACGCGTATCAGCCATTTGCGGAATCACTCGTGGGGATACGAAACTTCCGACATCCAGCGTATCAAAGCCAACTTTTAAAAGCGCATTCACGTAAGCCAGCTTATTGGCTGTAGGAATAAATTTTTTGATGCCCTGCATAGCATCCCGTGCTGTTTCCGTAATTTTTATCATGGTGTAGAGCGATGTTTGACCACAAAGTTAATTGCTTTTGGGATAAAGTCGGAAAATAGGTGCTATAGAAATGTGAAATATTCAAAAAAACCGACTTCTTTGATGTGGTATAGAGTCAGGGCACCACGCTTTGGCGTCGCTAGATTAGTAACCTGAGTTCAATTAAATTTAAGGAGCTCAGGTTAATAAACCCAAATTTTCTTCTTATACAATTGGTTTATAAGGCTTTAAAAAACTTAATTCTCTTCATTTATTTCGACGTTTTGAAGTCCTAAGGGACGTTCAAAAGTCTAAATTACGTTCCCCGTTCCGCGAAGTATTTACTTCGTGGAATTATCTTATTGCATTCGCAATTTACGAAACCGTTAGCACAAGACATTATTTCGTTTGTTCTAATAAACCAAAATGTTTTTCTTAAACAATTGGTGTATAGGGTTTTAAAAACTTAATTCTCGCCTTCTCTTCCGACGTTTTGAAGTCCTAAGGGACGTTCAAAAGTCTGTATTACGTTGTTTATAACTTTTCATCGTCCAAGGGAGGATGACATGGAAACGTTTTAATTAAAGTGAAATTTTAATATGGGCTGGGCAAGTCAGCGCATAAGCGTGTCCTTTTTACAAAAAACCCCAAAGGTTTCAAAAAACCTTTGGGGTTTATAAATATAAATAACTTTATGTCAATTTATTACGGAGATAATCGAGGCTACTTAAACCTTCACTGGCTTAATTTTTTTACGAATAATCGCTGCCAGCTCGTCTATTTTTACACGTTCCTGCTGCATGCTGTCACGCTCACGCATGGTTACTGTATTGTCTTCCAGGCTTTGGTGGTCGATGGTGATACAATATGGCGTTCCGATAGCGTCGTGACGGCGATAGCGTTTCCCGATGGCATCCTTTTCTTCGTAATGACACATAAAGTCTTCCCGCAGATCAGCTAATATTTCTCGTGCTTTTTCGGGAAGACCATCCTTTTTCATCAGTGGTAAGATGGCGGCTTTATAAGGTGCTAACACAGCTGGAAGCTTAAGTACCACACGTTCGCTGCCATCTTCCAGTTTTTCTTCGTTATAAGCATAACTTAGAACAGCCAAAAACATTCGATCCAGGCCAATGGAAGTTTCTACCACATAAGGGATGTATGATTCATTAGTATCAGGATCAAAATATTGCAGTTTTTTGTTAGAGAATTTCTGATGGGCGCCCAGGTCAAAATCTGTGCGGGAATGGATGCCTTCCAGTTCTTTGAAACCGAAAGGAAACTCAAACTCAATATCGGCAGCAGCATTGGCGTAGTGCGCCAGCTTTTCGTGGGCATGGAAACGGAATTTCTCGGTTGGAATCCCCAGCGACAGCATCCAGTTCATGCGTTCTGCTTTCCAGTATTCGTACCATTGTTTTTCATCGCCGGGGCGGACAAAAAACTGCATCTCCATCTGTTCAAACTCACGCATACGGAAAATAAATTGTCGCGCAACGATCTCATTGCGAAAGGCTTTTCCGGTTTGAGCAATACCAAAAGGTAGCTTCATGCGTCCTGTCTTTTGCACATTGAGGTAGTTCACGAAAATGCCTTGTGCTGTTTCCGGACGTAGAAATATTTCGTTGGCACCATCAGCGGTAGAACCCATTTTGGTTGAGAACATCAGGTTAAAGTGGCGTACTTCAGTCCAGTTCCGTGAACCCGAAACGGGACAAGCGATTTCCAGCTCTTCAATAAGTAGCTTCACATCTGCCAGATCATTTTGGTCCAGCGCCTTATAAAAACGCTTGTTAATGGCATTGATTTTTTCCTGGTTATCAAGAACACGCTGGTTTGTAGCACGGAATTGCGCCTCGTCAAAGGCGTCACCAAAGCGTTTTTGTGCTTTGGCTACTTCTTTATCGATCTTGCCTTCAATTTTTGCAATAAAGTCTTCCACCAACACATCGGCACGGTAGCGTTTTTTAGAATCCTTATTATCAATCAGCGGATCACTAAAAGCGTCAACATGTCCCGAAGCCTTCCAGGTAGTGGGATGCATAAAAATTGCGGCATCAACTCCTACAATATTTTCGTGGTATTGCACCATCGATTTCCACCAGTATTGACGGATATTATTTTTCAGTTCGACCCCATTTTGGCCGTAATCATACACCGCACTTAAACCGTCGTATATTTCACTCGATGGAAATACAAAACCATACTCTTTGGCATGGGAGGTTATCTTCTTAAAAAACTCTTCCTGATTTATCATGGCGCAAAATTAAAAAAATGAATCTACTTTGGCTAAATATTATTTTTGGTTATCCGTGGCATAAAAAAAGAGGTGGTTTGTTGAACCAGCCTCTTTTTGGAAATACTATTTTACAGCTTGCTATTATAAAATCAGCATGGCATCACCGTAGGTGAAGAATTGATATTTTTGAGCAACGGCTTCTGCATAGGCTTTCATCAGAAAGTCGTAATCAGCGAAGGCGGCTGCCTGCATCATCATGGGCGATTTCGGCAGGTGAAAGTTGGTTACCAGCGCATCGGCCAGGTTAAACTCATATGGCGGGAAGATAAATTTATTGGTCCAGCCTTTTGTTTCTTTCACGCGGCCATTGATATTTACTGCCGTTTCGAGAGCTTTCATCGTTGTAGTACCAATAGATACCACCTTGCTGCGGCGATCTTTGGCATCATTGATAATTATGGCGTTATCTTCGGTGATAAACATATCCTCCGAATCCATCTTGTGCTTCGTGAGGTCTTCTACTTCAATATTCCTGAAGTTCCCCATACCTGCATGCAGCGTCACTTCCGCAAAGGAAACTCCTATCAGCTCCAAGCGTTTCATCAGTTCGCGGCTAAAGTGTAAGCCCGCTGTTGGTGCTGCAATGGAGCCTTCATGCTTGGCGAAAATTGTTTGGTAGCGCTCGGCATCTTCCGGTTCAACAGGTCTGTCGTGGATTTTTGGTAGCGGCGTTTTTCCCAATGCTTGGATGGTTTTTTTGAAATCCTCATAAGGACCATCAAACAAAAAGCGCAGCGTACGTCCACGCGAGGTAGTGTTATCAATAACCTCGGCAACCAGCGATTCGTCTTCGCCAAAATAGAGTTTGTTACCGATACGGATTTTACGCGCAGGATCAACCAGAACGTCCCACAAGCGGCTTTCACGATTGAGTTCGCGCAACAGGAAAACTTCGATTTTTGCACCTGTTTTTTCCTTCTCGCCATAAAGCCTGGCCGGAAACACCTTGGTGTTGTTTAAAACAAAGATATCGCCATCCTTAAAGTATTCAAGAATATCTTTAAAGACACGGTGTTCTATCGTCTTGTCTTTTCTATGGAGTACCATCAAGCGCGATTCGTCGCGGTTTTTTGGAGGGTAGCTTGCAATAAGATTTTGAGGCAGGTTAAACCTGAATTGTGATAATTTCATTCGCTTAATCAATTAAATCAACTTCCTTTTGTATTTTCATCAGTCATCCCTAAGCTTGGCTGAAATGAGGGATTGCAAAGGTAATCCATTAAAAGGCCGATGTCAAGTGTTTGAAAATGTTAATTGTAAGGAAAAGTGAGTTTTATTCCTCTTTTTCTAAAGTGCTGGTGCTGATAAGAATAGCCTTATACGCTTCGGGGGTTACCGCATTTTCAACTGAAAAATCACCTATATGCGTCCTTCTCAGGCTGGTAAGATAAGCGCCACTTTCGAGTGCTTTTCCAAAATCAAAAGCCAGACTACGGATATAGGTGCCCTTGCTGCAATGCACAGAAAAAGCTATCTCAGGAAAGTTTTTTGCATCAATCTGAAAGTCATGGATATCCACTTCACGGCTGGCCAGTTTCACTTCTTTTTGTTCTCTGGCATATTTAAAGGCCCGCTTTCCATCCACTTTCACAGCAGAATAAATCGGTGGAAGCTGTTTTTGGACACCTAAAAACTGCTGCCGGGCTTTTTCAAGCATTTCGGCGGTGATATGTGCTGTTGGAAATTGGCCGTCAACCTCCGTCTCCTTATCGTAAGAAGGCGTTGTCTCGCCTAAGCGGAATGTGCCGGTATATACTTTTGACTGGTCCTGAAAATGCTGAATCTGTTTGGTCATTTTACCGGTGCAGATAAGTAGCAAACCTGTTGCCAGCGGGTCGAGCGTCCCGGCATGGCCAACTTTTAATTTATGGATTTGATGAAATCTTTTGATCAGCGAACGAATAAAATTGACTACATCAAAGGAAGTCCAATCAACGGGTTTATCAATTAAAATCGTTTCTCCCTCTTCAAAATGAAAATCAGCCTGTTTTGTTGTCATGCCGCTATGTTTAAAAAAATATCTCTAAAGAAAACCTGTCTTTTCTTACAAAGATTATCTATGCGATAAAAATCGCCACCAACCCAATAACCAAACAATACGCTGCAAAATAGATTAGCTTTCCTCTTTTCACGATATTTATCATCCATTTGCAGGCCAGCAAACCGGCTACGAAAGCAGCCATAAAGCCAACAGACAGTGCCAATGTTCCAACGCCACTTTCGCTTCCCATTTCGCCTTTAAAAACATCGAGGATGTTGGCGCCGATAATCGGGATTAAAACCATAAGAAACGAAAAACGCGCGACCAATTCCCGCTTATTTCCAAGAAGTAAGCCGGTGCTGATGGTAGCGCCGGAGCGCGAAATGCCCGGCAAAACTGCAACCATTTGGGCTAATCCAATGATAAAAGCATCCAGAAAATTGATTTTTCGTTCGTGCGATTTTTTGAAATGGGTGAGCGCCAACAAAGCCGCTGTTACCAATAACATCATACCCACAAACCGAATGTTTCCGGAGAAAAACGACTCTACATAATCGGCAAAAAACAAGCCAACTATCATCACCGGAATCATAGAGATGAGGATTGAAACTGCGAACTTCCAAGAGCTGTTCCAGCTAAAATCGAGTAGCCCTGCCAAAACCTCCCAAATATCTTTCCGAAAAACCACGATGGTACTCAACACTGTTGCACCATGCACTACCACTGTAAAAGCAAGGCTATTTTCGGGATTAACGCCTAAAAGATACTTGCCTAGCTCAAGGTGTCCGCTGCTGCTAACCGGCAAAAACTCTGTAAGTCCTTGAACAAGTCCAAGAATCAACGCTTCAATCCAACTCATAAACTGTAAATTAGGAGGTAACTATTCTTTGGTTTTTTTCATGATGGCGTAAATCTCTATACCATAACCCGCTAAAACGAGCATGGGAGCCAGTGTCCAGCGTTGAAAACTAAAGATTCGGTCACTAAAGACATCGGGGTTATTTGAGCCTCCGCCAATCATCAATAAAAATCCTAAAACAATAAATGCCAAACCGATCAATACCCATTTGTAGTTCTCCCTTGTAAACGCAAAAGCTTGTTTACCAGACAAGTCCGTGGGGTTTTCTTTTGGCGTTGGTTTGATATCTTTCATTCTTTAAAATTTTGTCAAAAATACATAATTAATCTACATGCTGATATTCTTTCTAAATCACAGCTTATTAAGTAAATAGCTTATCCGTTTTACTCCTAAGATATTTATTGATAGACAGATGGGTAAACAAACCGGTAAGTAGTATGCCGAGGGCAAGAATGCCTAAAAATAAAGCTATTACCGTCTCTAAGTCCTGAAGCTGAGCAAGTTCAGCCAGATTCTTATTGGCAGTATATAACACCAGACTAAGCATGATGAGCGCCAAAACGCCTCCCAAAAGTCCTTGCATAATGCCGCTCCAAACAAAAGGTTTTCTGATAAAATTCTCGGTAGCACCCACTAGCTGCATGCTTCTGACTAAGAAACGTTTAGAATAAATAGACAGCCGTATGGTATTATTAATCAATGCTATCGCAATTACCAATAGCAACACGCTCAATAATAACAAAACGATACTTATTCTGCGTACATTCTGATTGATCAGATGCACCAGCGACTTTTGGTAAAACACCTCTTTCACAGCCTGTTGTTGCATCAAATCATTTTCGATAATTGCCAGGCTGTCGTTATTGGCCCAAGCTGCTTTAAAACGTACATCGACACTGGGCAACAGCGGATTTTCCTCATCGCCTAACCATTGAATAAAATCTTCGCCCAAGTCCTTGCTTAGCCTTTTGGTAGCTTCTTCTTTGGTGATATATACTGTTGATTTAACATAAGGCACGGCATCCAGCATCTTTTGAATGCGAATAATCTCGGCTTCCTTCACATCGGGCTTCATAATAATTTCAAATCCAATGTTTTCGCGGATGTGATTAGACAATTTTTGGGCATGAAGCACCAAAAGCCCCAACAAGCCTAACATAAACAATACCAGCATAATACTTACCACAGAAGTAAGATAGGAGCTGGTTAACTGTCTGCGATTATGTTTTTCTTCCACTTGAACCATAGGGTGAGTAATTTGTACAAAAGTAGCAAGTATGATTTAATTAAGCATCAAACTGATGACTTCTTTAGAATTTTTATAAAATTAGGAAGAATAATGAAGGTTTGACAGGTGCCGGCTATTTCGGCGTAGTCTCGTCTTTTGTGACCAAGTCTATAAGATAATTCCCCGAAGTAAATACTTCGCGAAAGCTGAAAAAAACAACCCAGGTTGGCCTAACTCCTTTAATTTTTATCCTTAAAAATCATTTCATACGAATTTCCCAAAAAAACTGTGCAAAATTCCCTGTTCGGTTTTTGCTGACGCATAAAAATGATAGTTTCTTTGTGTTAGCCAACTTTAATTTTAACTTCATATTATTGTCTATCAATATTTTACATTAAATCAACTCAAACTAATGCGTTATCGTAGTGGTTATTTTTGCGTAAAACTACTAGAAACGCCCCGTGTAAACGCGCAGGTTTTCTATTGTGAAATAAGTAACAATGAACCTGTTTTCATAGCGTTAACTAAGTTACTTTTGCCATGTAGTTGTTAATTATATAACATATCGAAAACCCTAAAAAATAAATACAATGGCAAAAGCAAAAATTTTAGTAGTAGATGATGACATGGATGTTATCACCATGCTCGAGCAAATTCTTGGTAATGAGGGCTATGAAGTGATTTCCGCTTTCAACAAAGAAGAAGGACTTGAAAAGGCCTTAAGCGAAAAGCCAGATTTGGCAATCCTTGATGTGATGATGACAACACATTACGAGGGCTTTGAAATGGCACGCGAATTTGTTGATAACCCAAAACTGGCCGGTATCCCAACGCTTATCGAAACCTCTATCGAGGTATTGATGACCACCAAACCCAGCGTTCAGGCGATGGCCAGAGAGTTTCGCAGCGACCCAAACTACAAAGAATTGCAGGTAATCCTTATCCGCGACATCGTAACAGGAAACTCCGGCATCGACTATCGTGCAGAAGACGGCCGTTCGGTTTGGGTACCTGTAAACGGATTTATCCGCAAACCCGTTGAAAAAAGCCGCGTGCTTCCCGAAGTAGAGCGCATTTTGGCCAAAACAGCAACAAAACCTACTTATTAATCGCACAGATTGGAGCATGCTATGCCAAACCCACTGTAGCTAATAAATTGTTGCTTTGCTTAACACCGAATACCTAAATTGAAATAAATACTATGAAAACCACCGTACAGGAAATTTTAGACCAGTATCAGGATTCAGGCCGCGATAGCCTTATACCTATCCTGCAAAATGTGCAGGAGAAGCTGGGTTTTTTATCCGAAGAATCAGTAATTGAGGTCAGTAAATTCCTCAAAATGCCTGCCAGCAAAATTTTTGGTGTGGCTACTTTTTACAATCAGTTTCGCTTTAATCAGCCAGGAAAATACCATGTGCAAGTATGCCGTGGCACAGCTTGCCACGTGCTAGGTTCGGCCACAGTGCTCGAAGAAGTTGAAAAACACCTGAAAGTAAAAGCTGGGCAAACCACTAAAGATAAGTTGTTTAGCCTCGAAGTTGTAGCCTGCATCGGCGCTTGCGGACTGGCACCGGTTATCAGTATCAATGGCGAATTTCACGCTAAAGTTAGCACTGATACTATTAAGGGCATTTTTGACGATTATAAAAACAGGGAGGAATAGCCATGCAAACAGAAAAAAGTTTTTTAATTGAAAATGTGCTAAAAGTCAGTGAGAGATCAGCAATCACAGCAGAAACAGCCAGTAAGCTCAGCATTATTAGAAATGAGCATAACGACAAAGCTATTGTATTTGTTGGCGCCGGCACTTGCGGTCTGGGAGCAGGAGCAGCTAAGACCATGGACAAAGTAAAAGCCTATCTGAGTGAAAAACAAATTGACGCCCAAGTGATTCCGGTTGGCTGCATTGGATTGTGTTCTTCCGAACCCATCATGGATATTAAGCTACCCGGTAAAAAACGCATCTCCTTTGAAAAAGTAACTCACGCTGATGTAGATAAAATATTGGATGAGGTATTTACCATGGAAGTACCTGAGCACCCTGTCTTAGGACAGTTTCAGGATCAGCTGGACCAAACCGACTGGGCTGGTGTTCCGGCTATCAAAGATCACTTCTTTTTTAAGCCACAGCAACGCCTGGTGCTCGAAAGCTGTGGAATCACCAATCCGGTAAGTATCCAGGAATATATTGCCCGCGATGGCTACAAAGCTTATCTCAACGCAATTAAAACTTTCAGTCCATTTGAACTTTGCGACTATATCGAAAAGAGCGGCCTGCGCGGTCGCGGTGGCGGGGGTTTCTCAACAGGTAAGAAATGGAAATTTGCCTTGGCCACCGAAGCCGACCAAAGATACCTGATTTGTAATGCCGACGAAGGCGACCCTGGCGCATTTATGGATCGTGCTGTAATAGAAGGAGACCCACACAAACTGCTCGAAGGCATGGCGCTGGCCGCCTACGCCATGGGTGCTACAAAAGCTTATATTTATATCCGAGCAGAATATCCGCTGGCCATCGAACGCCTGATTATTGCCATTGAACAAGCCAAAGATTATGGCCTGATTGGAAAAAATATTTTCGGCTCAGGTAATGACCTCGAAATCGTGATAAAAAAAGGCGCCGGCGCATTTGTTTGCGGCGAAGAAACCGCCCTTATTCACAGTGTTGAAGGTAAAAGAGGTATGCCACGGCCACGCCCACCATTCCCGGCGGTAAGCGGACTATTTGGCAAACCCACCATTATTAATAATGTGGAAACACTCTCAAACCTTACGGCCATCTTAAATAAAGGCGCCGACTGGTTTAGCAGCATGGGAACAAAAACAAGCAAAGGAACCAAGGTTTTTGCCCTCTCCGGAAAAATTGCCACCACAGGACTGGTAGAAATCCCGATGGGAACCACCGTTCGCGACATCATATATAAGGTAGCCGGCGGTATCGCCAATGGCAAAAAGTTTAAAGCTGTGCAAATGGGCGGCCCTTCCGGTGGCTGTGTTACCGAGGCCAACCTCGATATCGAGATTGATTACGAAAACCTTATCGCTGTAGGAGCCATGATGGGATCGGGCGGTATGGTAGTAATGGACGAAGACACCTGCATGGTAGATGTAGCCATGTTTTTCATGGACTTTATCCAACGCGAAAGCTGCGGAAAATGTATTCCTTGTCGCGAAGGAACACGCCGCATGCTCGAAATATTGCAAAGCATCACCAGCAAACCAACAAACCGGGAAGCCCACGAACCTTTAGCCCGTTTTAAAGGCGTGCTGCAGCTCGAAAAACTGGGTAAGGTAATCAAAGACACTTCCCTTTGCGGACTGGGACAAACTGCACCAAACCCCGTTTTGAGTACACTAAAATGGTTTCGCGAAGAATATGAAGAACACGTATTCGACAAAAAATGCCGCGCCAATGTATGTCAAAACCTCCGCGAATATACTATTGACGTAGAAAAATGTACCGGTTGTACTATCTGCGCTAAAAAATGTCCTACTAATGCTATTATCGGTGGCCGAAAACAGCCTCATTTTATTATACAAGACAAATGTATAAGCTGCGGCACCTGCGAAGAGGTTTGTAATTTCGGAGCCGTAATGGTCAACTAATCTTGGTGTTAACGAAAAAAACCTGAAACAATGAATTTAACTATCGAAGTCAACAACAATATTCTTACTGCCAATCAGGGCGACACCATTTTAGATGCCCTGAATCAAAATGGCCTAAGCGTGCCCACACTCTGCCACATGAAAGGCCTGCTGCCAACAGGAGCCTGCCGCATGTGCGTAGTTGAAGTAGAGGGCCGCAAAAACCTGGTAACAGCCTGTTCAGAGCCTGTGCTCGATGGCATGAAAATCAAAACCCACTCGGGACGCGTCATCGAATCGCGCAAAACTATTGTGGAGTTGCTGCTTTCAAACCATCCCGACGACTGCCTCTATTGCGAACGCAATGGCAGTTGCGAGTTGCAGGATCTTGCAGAAGACCTGCACATCCGCGAACGGCGGATCAGCGGACAAAAAAACAAGTACAAACTTGACGTTTCCAGCGCAAGCATTGTGCGCGACCCGGCCAAATGTATCCTTTGTGGACGTTGCGTGCGGGTTTGCGAGGAGATCGAAGGCGTTTCAGCTATCGACTTTGTAGGTCGTGGCAGCAAAACATTTATCGACACCTTCTTTAACCACGGTCTAAACCTCTCTACCTGTGTAAACTGCGGTCAGTGTATCATGGTTTGCCCCACAGGAGCACTGAAAGAAAAAGACCATATCTGCGAAATCAAAGACATGCTCTCCGATCCCGAAAAGACAGTGGTGGTTCAGTATGCACCCTCCATTTCTGTTTCGCTGGCCGAAGAATTTGGATTGGCCTCCGGCAAAAATATGGTGGGTGTTTTAAATGCTGCCTTGCGCAGAATGGGTTTCAACTTTGTGTTCGACACCTCTTTCAGCGCTGACCTCACCATTATGGAGGAAGCCTCGGAGCTGGTACATCGTGTGACAACAGGAGGCACTTTGCCCATGATTACAAGCTGCTGTCCGGGGTGGGTAAAATACGCCGAAGAGTTTCAGCACGATATGATCGACAACCTCTCTACCTGCAAATCACCACAGCAAATGATGGGTGCAATCATCAAAAGTTATTTTGCTGAAACAGAAAGTATCTCACCCGAAAACATTTATTCGGTATCGGTGATGCCTTGTACAGCTAAAAAATTTGAACAGCAACGCGAAGAAATGAGCCACAACGGGATATCCGATGTGGATGCCGTACTCACTACCCGCGAACTGGCACGTATGATTCGCCTTTATGGCATCGACATTGCAAAGCTTGAACCTGAGTTGGCCGACTCGCCACTGGGAACACGCTCCTCTGCCGGAAAGATCTTCGGTACCTCTGGAGGTGTAATGGAAGCTGCCATCCGCAGTGCGCACTACTTTATCACCGGCAAAGAAATGGTGAAATTCCAGGTGAAAGGGGTAAGAGGTCTTGAAGGCAGAAAAGAAGCCAAAATTAAGATTGGTGATTTAGACGTAGGTGTGGCCGTTGTGAGTGGACTCAAAAACGCCGAGATTTTGATGGAAGAAATCAGAAACGGACGCAAAGACATCCACTTTATCGAAGTGATGGCTTGTCCTGGAGGATGCATCAACGGCGGCGGACAGCTTATTGGCACAGACGATGAAGCTGTGAAAGCCCGTATGTTGTCGCTCTATGATATCGACGAAAAAGACGCCATCAAGGTTTCGCACAAAAACCCTTATATTGTAGAGCTGTATGATAAATTCCTGGGTAAACCGCTGGGGCATAAGAGCCACCACCTATTGCATACCCATTATCAAAAACGCTTTGTAAACTAAGATAAAAACTTTCTGATGGCACACAACAAACATCATAAACAGCTGGTATTTACCGTAAAAGACAGGTGCAGAGTATGCTTCACCTGCGTGCGGGAGTGCCCTGTGAAAGCCATAAAAATCATCAACGGTCAGGCTGAAGTAATCAGCGAACGTTGTATTGGTTGTGGCAACTGTGTGCGCGTGTGCCGTCAGGAAGCTAAAGTATACCTGCAACAAATTGATGAGGTAAAGCAATTACTCAATAGCGGCACGCCCACCATAGCCTGCGTAGCGCCCAGCTTTCCGGCAGAATTTGCAGAGATAGAAGATTACCGCATCCTGGTTGGGATGATCAAAAAACTGGGATTTGAAATGGTTACAGAAGTAGCTTTTGGCGCCGATATGGTGGCAGCAGCCTATAAAAACCTCTACCGCCAAAACAACTCCAAAGGTATCATATCTTCAGATTGCCCGGCCATCGTGTTTTACGTGGAGCATTATCTTCCGGAGCTTGTTGACAACTTGGCGAAGCTGGTTTCGCCTATGGTAGCACAATCCCGTTTTCTGAAAAGGAAATATGGTGAAGAGCTACAGGTGGTGTTTATTGGTCCTTGTATAGCCAAAAAAGCAGAATCTGAAGAGATAGATTACGCCCTCACTTTTACGGAGTTGCGCGATCTGCTTCAGCAGCAGCAAATAAAAGCCGATGTTGCATTGGCGCGCGATTTCGATCCGCCTTATGCCGGCAAAGGTGCTATCTTTCCAGTAAGTCATGGCCTGCTTCAAAACATGGATATTGAAGCCGACATAACAAAAGGTGACGTATTGGTTGCCGAGGGCCGCATCAATGTAAAGGAAGCTTTAAACGAGTTCTCACAAGGCTCGCTCAACGCGCGGCACCTGGAGCTGCTTTGCTGCGAAGGCTGCATTATGGGACCGGGAATGAGCGAAGAGGGCAAGAAATACCTGCGTCGCTCCTGCATCTCTAATTATGTGGCACAAAAGTTCGAAAACTTTGATCAGCAACAGTGGGAAGCCGATATGAAACTGGCTGAAACGGTTGACCTGAGCACTAGTTTCAAGCAAATGGATCGCCGCACCAATATCCCATCATCTGCTGCCATTGCTGAAGTGCTGAAAAGCATGGGAAAAAATGAGCCCAGCGACTACTTAGACTGCGGCGCATGTGGATACGATACCTGTGTAGAACACTCCATTGCCATTGTGCAAGGACTGGCCGAAACAGAAATGTGCCTACCCTATACCATCGAAAAGCTGCACCAGTCTATTGAAAAAGTAAACCTTTCAAATCAAGAGCTGGCCACAGCCCGTGAAGCGCTCAAACAGTCGGAAAAGCTTGCCCATATGGGACAGCTTTCGGCGGGCATTGCACACGAACTCAACAATCCGCTGGGCGTAATTACCATGTACAGCAACCTGTTGCTTGATGATGTTACTGATGACACTAAGCGCAGCGACTTGCAATTGATTGTGGAACAAACCGAGCGCTGCCGAAAAATTGTAGGTGGACTACTAAATTTTGCGCGCAAAAATCAGGTACGCCTTCAAGAAACAAATCTCGAACAATTTGTAGACCGAAGCATCAAAAGCATTATCCGTCCAAAAAATATCAAGGTGGAATTAAATGTCAACATGACTGATCCTTATGTGTTTTTAGACTGCGATCAGGTGATGCAAATGCTTACCAATCTCGAAAAAAACGCCGTGGAAGCTATGCCTAATGGTGGCACCCTCACAATTACGCTTACTGAAAAAAATGAGGACGTAATTATTGCCATAAGCGATAGCGGCATCGGCATTTCCAAAGAGAATAAAGAAAAACTATTCACCCCTTTCTTTACCACAAAAGAGGTGGGAAAAGGCACAGGACTAGGACTGCCGCTGTGCTATGGCATCGTGAAGATGCACAAAGGAAAAATTGATGTTAAATCAAATACTGATCCTGAAAATGGACCAACGGGCACGACTTTTACTATTCGTCTGCCCCGAAACCCGCAATAAAGAACAAAAAAAAATAATAACAATGAGCAACGAAAAAAAATTGATCCTAATCGCTGATGACGACGCCGATTATCTGTTCCAACTGGAAGCTATGGTGAAGAACTTAGGCTTTCGTGTAAAAACAGCCGAAAGTCAAGCCGAGGCCGAAAAAATACTCGAAACAGTTAAACCCGACTTATCGATTTTCGATTTGATGATGGAGCAGGAAGACAGCGGCTTTATTCTCTCGTACAAAGCCAGACGCAAATACCCTGATATGCCAATTATCATTGCATCGGCTGCAACGGCAGAAACCGGTTTCACCTTCGACTTGTATAACGAGAACGACCGAAACTGGATCAAAGCCGACCTATACCTTGAAAAAGGCATCCGCAGCGATCAGCTTCACCGCGAAATTAATAAACTTCTACGTTTATAAACCGGGGGTGTTTTTTTTGACCCGCGTAAAACTTTCAAATTATGGCAACACTACACGTACTTGTGGTTGATGACGAGCCTGGCATTCGCTCGGGCATCAACCGCATTTTATGCAATTATACCGTTAGCTATCCTTTTATGGATGAAGATTTCGATTTTCAACTGATAGATGCCGGTACAGGCGAAGAAGCCATTGAAGTGCTGAACAGCCAGCCCGTTGATGTGGTTTTGCTCGATAATAAACTACCCGGCATGGATGGTATCGAAGTGCTCGACTACATCAAAAAACAAAACTTTGATGTGGCGGTGATGATGATTACCTCCTATGCCTCGCTTGATCTGGCTATAAAAGCCACTCGAATCGGTGCATATAACTTTATGCCTAAGCCTTTTACACCCCAAGAACTGCGTGCCTCCATCGACAATGTGACCAAGCACCTCTTCCTGAAACGCATGACACGTAAAATGCAGGCCGAAGGAAAACAAATACGTTTTCAATTTTTATCCGTGCTGTCGCACGAATTGAAATCGCCCATCAACGCTGTGGAAGGCTACCTGAAAATGATGCAGGAAAAGCAGTTTGGCGACAAGGTGGAAGATTACGACCGCATGATAGACCGATCGCTGACCCGCTTAAAAGGCATGCGAAACCTCATCATGGATTTGCTCGACCTCACCAAGATGGAATCGGGCAAGAAAGAACGCAAGATGCGCGATGTGAACCTGGCCGAAATTGCTAAATTAGCAATGGACACCATGGAGCCTTATGCCATACAACGTGGCGTAAGCATGAAACTTCAGGTAAGTGGCGATCCGCAGCTGCTGGCCGACGCCAATGAAATGGAAATAATTTTCAACAACTTGATTTCCAATGCTGTAAAATATAATAAAGAAGGTGGAACAGTTGATGTATGCCTGTGTAATCAAGGCCCGAATTTTGAAATCAGGGTAACTGATACAGGCATTGGCATGAGCCAGGATGACTGCAACAAAATCTTTAAAGATTTCGTTCGTATAAAGAACAGTAAAACAAAGGAAATTACAGGTAGCGGACTTGGACTTTCCATCACTAAAACAATGGTAGAACAATACAATGGCACTATAAAAGTTGAGAGTAAACCCGACTTAGGAACGACTTTCAGCCTATCTTTGCCACGACTTTAATGACTAAATAGTTACTTATTATGAAATTCACCCCCGAACAATACAAAATTGCGGATGTACCCATGCAGCCGTTCCTTGATGATGAAGAAATATGGGATTTTCTGAACAACGTAGAAACTACTCCTGAAAAGGTAAAAGCGATCGTGGAAAAATCGCTCAACAAAAATCGCCTCAATTTGGAGGAAACGGCCATTTTGGCACAAGCCACAGACCCCGAATCCATTGAAATCATAAAAAATGCTGCACGCGAACTCAAAGAGAAAGTTTACGGAAAACGCATCGTTTTATTTGCGCCGCTTTATGTAGGTAACTATTGCTCCAACAACTGTCGCTACTGTGGATTTAAGGCCTCTAACAAAAGTGCCATCCGTAAAACTCTGACAAAAGAAGAGCTAATCAACAACGTAAAAGCATTAGAAGAACATGGGCAAAAGCGCCTGATTTTGGTTTATGGCGAGCACCGCACCTATTCAGCTGAATATATTGCCGACACCGTGCGTACGGTATACAGCGTTAAGCAAGGCCATGGCGAAATCCGCCGTGTAAATATCAATGCAGCACCTTTCGATATCGAAGGCTTCAAAACTATTCACGAAGCCGGTATTGGTACTTTCCAGGTGTTTCAGGAAACTTACCACCATCCCACTTATGCCTACGTGCATCCATCGGGCAAAAAAGCGGATTACGACTGGCGTCTCACCTCGCTCGACCGCGCTATGGAAGCCGGCATAGATGATGTGGGTATTGGTGCTTTGTTTGGTTTGTACGACTGGCGCTTTGAGCTACTCGCGCTGGTGCGTCACGTAAATCACTTAGAAGCCTGCTATAATGTGGGGCCGCACACCATCTCATTCCCACGCATACAGGACGCTGACGAATATGACTTGGATGAAAAATTCCATCTATCCGACGCTGAATTTACGCGCCTCGTAGCTATTTTGCGCCTTGCCGTTCCTTATACCGGACTAATTCTAACAGCCCGCGAATCACAGAAAATTCGCAAGGAAGTGCTGGCTTTTGGCTGCTCTCAGATTGATGCCGGTACCAAGCTCGAAATTGGCGCCTATAGCGAAAACCCTGAAGTAGATCAAAACCTGCACAAGGAACAGTTTAAAATCAGTGACGACCGCACGCTGAACGAAGTGATTGACGAACTCCTGGATGCCGATTACCTACCTTCATTCTGCACGGCATGCTATCGCAAAGGCCGTACAGGTGAGCATTTTATGGAATTTAGCGTACCCGGATTTATCAAAAAATTCTGTACACCTAATGCCATGCTTACCCTGGCCGAATATATTATGGATTATGCCACTGAAGAAACTGCCAAAAAAGGCTGGAAAGTGATTGAACGCAATATGGACAGCCTCGGCGATGAGCGTTATATCAAAGAAGTGAGATCACGCATCGAACGTATCAAGCAGGGCGAGCACGACCTATATTTCTAAACCAAAGCATATCCGTTATGGCAAAAGGAAGAGACCTCAAACCACATATCGGCATCTTTGGTCGGCGCAACAATGGCAAAAGCTCACTCATCAACCTGATTACCAATCAGGAAGTTGCTATTGTGTCTGATTCGCCCGGAACCACAACCGACCCGGTGAAGAAATCTTTAGAGATTTCCGGCATCGGGCCGGCTATTATCGTGGATACCGCAGGCATCGACGACACCGGCGAGCTGGGCGAAAAAAGGATTAAAAAAACCTACGACGCCATTAAAACCATCGACTGTGCCATCTTGGTGATTACCCAGAATAAATTTGGCTCTTTTGAGAAAGAGTTGATTAAGCAGTTCCGCGATTACAGCATCCCCTATTTTATTGTGCACAACAAAGCCGATATTGAACCACTGGAAGCGCTAACGATAGAAAAAATCAAGGATTTTAGCCAAGCTGAAGTACTCGACTTTAGCGTGTTTGGCAAAACCAATGCCGATGAATTGATTGTTCTGCTCAAAAAAACCATCCCGGAAACTACCTACCAGAAACCATCGCTGTTGGGCGGCGTGATAAAGCCCAATGGCGTGATTTTACTGGTAACACCCATCGATTCGGCTGCGCCCGACGGACGTATGATTTTGCCCCAGGTGATGTCTATCCGCGACGTGCTGGACAACGACAATATCTGCATCGTGCTGAAGGAAACCCATTTGCAACAATATTTCGACCAGCACAGCCCCGAACCTCAGCTGGTAATAACTGATAGCCAGGCTTTTGACTTCGTAAACAAGATAGTTCCGGCACATATCCCGCTCACCAGTTTTAGCATAGTTTTTGCACGCCTCAAAGGCGATTTTGAACAATATATGCAGGGCACTCCTACCCTATCAGAACTGAATGACGGTGATAAAATCCTGATCCTCGAATCCTGTTCACACCACGTGAGCTGCGAAGATATTGGCCGACAAAAACTCCCGGCCTGGATCAGTAAATTCAGTGGAAAACAGCTCGAATTTGACGTGGTGGCAGGTCTTTCAGATATTCCCGAAATCAATAACTACAAAATGGTGATACAATGCGGTGGCTGCGTAGTAACCCGCAAACAACTGCTCAATCGCCTTCGCCCTGCCGTCGATGCCAATATAGCAGTAAGCAATTACGGAATGAGTATTGCCTGGATAAACGGTATTTTCGATCGCGTAATCGCTCCTTTTAAAAATATAGCTCATAATGACTAAAACACTGGATCAACTACTTACACAACAAAGCTTTAGCCGGGAAGATCTAATTCGTTTACTCTCGGTAAAAGGCAACGACACCCAAAAAGTGCTGGACAGGGCATTGCAGGTAAAAGCAGAGGCAGTAGGCCGTAAGGTGTATTTGCGCGGACTAATTGAGCTGTCGAATATTTGTGCCAAAGATTGCTGCTATTGCGGCATTCGCAAATCCAATAAAAACGTGCACCGCTACACCCTCAGTGATGAGGAGGTGTATGCAGCGGCAGACTTTGCCTGGCAAAAAGGCTTCGGATCGCTGGTGATCCAAAGTGGTGAGCTAATTGCACCGGCATTTACAAACCATATCGAGCGACTGCTCATAGGTATTCATCAACGCACCAATGCAGAATTATCAATAACGCTATCGTGTGGTGAGCAGCCTCTGGAGGTTTTTAAACGTTGGCACCAAGCCGGTGCTCACCGTTATTTGCTGCGCATTGAATCGACTGACCGTGAATTGTATTACCAGATTCATCCGCATAACAGCCTTCACGCCTACGAAAAACGTATCGAAGGCCTGAAAAACCTGCGTAAAGCCGGTTATCAGGTTGGTACCGGCGTGATGATCGGCCTGCCCGGACAAACCATAGAAAACCTGGCCGATGACCTGCTGTTTTTTAAAAGCATGGATCTCGACATGATAGGAATGGGACCCTATATAGAACATGCCGAAACGCCACTTTATGATAGACGTAACCTTCTTTGGCCTACTGAAGAGCGCTTCAGGATGAGCCTACTGATGATCGCCGGCCTGCGCCTGCTGATGCCAGATATCAATATCGCCTCCTCAACAGCATTAGAAACCTTAGATCCTTTAGGCCGCCAAAGCGGACTGCTGGCCGGTGGTAATGTGGTGATGCCAAACCTTACACCCGTAAGCAACAGGCTGGATTATATGCTGTATGACAACAAACCAAACCTGGACAAAGACCCTGCACTAAGCACCAGTAGCCTCAACGAGGTGATAGAAGCCATTGGCGAGAAGATCTGCTACTACGAGCAAGGGAATTCTCAGCATTTTTTGAAGAGGCAGGGATGAGAAAAAGCTGGCACTACGCTGGTATCCATTTAGAAAGATTTGAATCCAAAGTCAGACCCGCTGGCGCCGATTTGCAATCGGTGCCACCAAATAAAATACTTTATTTTCTACCCAAATCAACTTTCTAGTTGAATTTATTGCCGTTAAACAAAACTTGAATACAAACTTTTGAACGTCCGCAGAACTTCAAAACGTTGAATAGAAAACCTGAATTCTGCTTCGTCATCAACGTTTTCATGACCTCCTGCGTCGGACGATGAAATTTGGATTTCCACATGCTGACTTTTGAAGGTTTGGTAGTGCTATAAAATGTCGAATTAAGAAACCTCAACTCAATAACAACCCAGCTATGAAAGGCCTTAGCCTATATATTTTCTCTTCTGCCGCATTAAAATAATCACTATGTATCAAGTAAGTCAATTATGATTCGCTATCTTTGTAAAAACGAATGACAATGAAAGATGTTATAAATATAGGATACCCAAAGTCTTTGGCAAATATTTTAAAGCTTAGCGAAAAAGATTTTGAGTCTGAGATAAAAGCCAGCTCACTGGTAAAACTTTTTGAACTTGGAAAAATATCATCCAGTCTAGCTGCCAGCGTTTTAGGGCTATCTCGCATCGACTTCCTTGATTTGTTGGCCAAATATAAAGTATCAGTTTTCGGCCTGAATGATCTGGATGATTTACGCGATGATATAAGCAATGCATAAAATTGTTTCCAATACCACACCAATCATATCTTTGCTAAAACTAAACAGACTAGAGATATTGCAGCAACTCTATTCAAAGATATATATTCCTTTAGCTGTTTATCAAGAAATTGAAGCAGGTAAAGAGAAGGTTTACTATAAAGATCTATCAGAAATTAAGTGGATAAATATATCACAAATTAATGACAAACAGGCTCTTAAATATTTTATAGAACTTGACGCAGGAGAAGCTGAAGCCATTATCTTGGCAACAGAATTAAATGCTGATTTGATGATTATTGATGAGAAACTTGGTAGGTTTCACGCAAAACATGCAGATTTAAAAGTTACTGGAACTATTGGGATTTTAATAAAAGCAAAAAGAGCCGGATTAGTTGATAAGCTTAGGCCCCTGCTTGAGGAACTGATAGACAAGGATGTGTGGATAAATAAAAAGCTAGTGGTAGAAATCTTGAAAGAAGTTGACGAAGAATAAATCCTAGGCTGAAAAAAAATTAATCATTAGATGACTTTTGAACGTCCGACAGGACTTCAAAACGTTGATTAGAAGTTGTGGATTACAGTCGCGGCAAGTGCAGGGCTAAAGCCCATAGCGCGAGGCGTTGTGTATCCCCGGGCTGAAGGCCGGGGTTAATCAAGAGGCTTCGATTGGAGTTTGTGGGTCTGGATTCGCGGCCTCACGAAGGGCATCTCGGCATGCCGGCATGCTTCGGCATGTTCATCACGAGTGTTCTGCGCAGACAAAGTTGACGCCAGCGGCGAGAACGCAGACTTTTGAACGTCCGACAGGGCTTCAAAAAGTCGAATAGAAACCGACAAGTATTCGACAGCCTAGTAAGGGTGCGACTATCCAGCAACGCCTCAGAGATTCGTCATTAACCCCGGTCTTTAGGCCGGGGTTAAGCGATATCTCACGCATTGGGCTTTAGCCCTGACTTCAACCAACTAGCTATAGTGTTCTACTTGCGTGATAAAGGTCAGGGCTAAAGCCCTTTTTCAACGGACGATTTCATAACCCACGGGCTGAAGCCCGGGGTTAATCAAGAAGGCTTGGACTAACTTTTGAACGTCCGACAGGACTTCAAAACGTTGGTTAGAAGTTGTGGATTACAGTCGCGGTAAGTGCAGGGCTAAAGCCCATTGCGCGAGGCGTTGTGTATCCCCGGGCTGAAGGCCGGGGTTAATCAAGAGGCTTCGATTGGAGTTTGTGGGTCTGGATTCGCGGCCCCACGAAGGGCATCTCGGCATGCTGGCATGCTTCGGCATGTTCATCACGAGTATTCTGCACAGGCAAAGTTGGCGCCAGCGCCGTGAACGCAGACTTTTGAACGTCCGACAGGGCTTCAAAAAGTCGAATAATAGCATGAAAAAATCCCACCGATATTTTATCAATGGGATTTTAGGGACAGCTGTCCGCTATGTCATGAACAAACTTTTAGCGTTTGTACTTTTTTGGTTTTCGGCTTCCGCCTCCTCGAGAGGAGGAGGGTGAATCTTTTTCGCTGCTGCGTTCTACACGCACACCATCTGTGTTTACTTTTTTGTTGGCAAAGGATTTCATCACCAAATCAACCGAGTTATTATCAACATCAACGAAAGAAAAATTTTCCATCAGTTTGATATGACCCACACGCACATCACGCGAGCGGGTAACCTGGTTTATTAAGCCAATGAGGTTATTAGGTTTTATTCTATCCTTTTTACCTACACTAAAAAATAACTTGGTGTATCCGGCTTCCTGGCCGCCATCACGTCCACCGCGTCCACCTCGGTCACTGCGGTCACCCCGATCACGGGAGTCTTTTTTCCTACCTCTTCCTCCACTTCCCCGCTCGTCTTCATAGCGGGAGCGGCTTTCGTCCACGTTCAAATCAGGTGCATCGCGATAATAATCTAAGAAACGGTTAAAAGCTATCGATACAAAACGCTTGATTAGCTCCTCGCGCGACATCCATTCCAGTTTTCTGAAAACCACAGGTAGATAGGCTTCTATCTCTTCGTGGTTTACTTCCACGTTTTCGAGCTTATCCACATAGTTAAACAGTTGTTTTTCGCACACCTGCATTCCCGTAGGTATTTTGGCCTGTGCAATGGGTTGCGAAAGCTGTTTCTCTATCATCCTGATCTTACCTTTTTCGCGCAAATGCACCAGGCTGATACAAACACCGGTTTTATCAGCGCGACCTGTGCGTCCACTACGATGCACATAATTTTCAGGCTCGTCGGGCAGGCTGTAATTGATTACATGGGTGAGGTTATTCACATCCAGGCCGCGTGCTGCCACATCAGTAGCCACAAGTATTTGCAGGTTTCCCTCGCGGAAATGGTTCATCACATGATCACGTTGCTGCTGAGACAAATCACCATGCAGTGATCCGGCATTGTAGCCATCGTTAATCAGCAGATCGGCAATTTCCTGGGTTTCGGCGCGTGTGCGACAAAACACAATACCATAAATGGAAGGATGGAAATCAACGATACGTTTAAGTGCTTTGTAGCGGTCGCGGGCATGCACCACATAATAGCTATGACGCACATTAGCTGTTCCGGCATTGCGTTTTCCCATGGTCTTTATCACGGGATTTTTCATATAGCGTGTCAGTATGCTTTCTACAACGGCAGGCATGGTGGCCGAAAACAACAAAATATGACGTTTTTCGGGTACTGATGATAAGATAATGTCAACCTCTTCCTGAAAGCCCATATCGAGCATTTCGTCGGCTTCGTCAAGCACTACCCACTCGATTTTCGCCATATCGATTTTGCGGCGACGCATCATATCCTGTAAGCGACCGGGCGTGGCAACAACAATTTGAGGATTTTTTTGTAAGGCTTTAATCTGTACATCCATGCTGGCACCTCCGTAAACCGGCGTTACGCGGATAGAAGGCATAAAATGCGCGAAGCTGTCCAGATCGCGTGTAATTTGAATACAAAGCTCGCGTGTAGGACATAAAATAAGCGCTTGCGTCTCTGCCCTGTTGCTGTCGATATGATGCAGCAATGGCAGCCCAAAAGCCGCTGTTTTCCCTGTTCCAGTTTGAGCAAGACCAACCAAATCAGTGGCTTGTTGCAAAAGTTCGGGAATTACGGCTGCCTGAATAGGCATAGGTTCGCTGAAACCGAGGGCTTCAACGGCTTTTAAAAGTTCGGGCTTCAACCCGAGATCGTTAAATGTAGGCATAAAATAATTTGGAAATGAGGGGCAAAGGTAGTTTATTTCAGATAATTAGCAAGTTTTGATCTTAATTAACAATCTGAATAGCCATGTACTACGCCTCAATACAACAATTCTTTTCGGAACAACAAAACCTTAGCAAAAATATATTTACTTCAAAATTTTCATTTTAACTTCCAAATTCGTAATTTTATCCCTTCACAGAACAATTCTCATTCACGAACACGAAGCTTCTACCGATGCTAAAATCAATCATTCAGGCCAGCCTAAAGAATAAACTTATCGTTTTGCTTATCACAGCAACTATGGCCGGCTTCGGGATTTACTCGCTCACCCACATTCCCATTGGTGCCGTGCCGGATGTTACCAACAACCAGGTGCAGGTTATCACCACATCACGCAATTTATCCACACTCGATGTGGAGCGATTTATCACCTACCCGGTGGAGCTGGCAATGGCTAACTTGCCCGGCCTCGTTGAAATACGTTCTATTTCCAAGTTTGGCCTGTCGGTGGTAACATTGGTTTTTGAAGACAAAATGGGAACTTACCTGCCCCGGCAGTTGATTACAGAACAATTGAAAACCGCTGCCGAAGATATTCCGCAAGGCTTCGGAAGCCCATTTATGGGACCCATTTCTACTGGTCTCGGCGAAATTTACCAGTACATCCTGGAAGTCGATCCCGATTACGACAGCGTTTATTCCATCACCGATTTGCGCACAATCCAAGATTGGATCGTTCGCCGGCAGCTTTCGGGCATTGATGGCGTGGTGGAAGTAAACACCTGGGGAGGTTTTTTAAAACAGTATGAAATAGCCGTCAATCCCGAAGTGTTACACGCCATGGATATCAGTATTGCCGACGTCTTTCGTGCCCTCGAAACCAATAACTCAATAGTAGGCGGTGGATATATCGAAAAACTAAACCAAAGCTATTTCATTCGGGGAGAAGGACTTGCAACATCCGTTGAAGACCTTCAAAATATTGTGGTACGTAACAGCAATGGCGTTATCGTCCGTATTAAAGACCTGGCAAAGGTTCAGTTTGGCCATGCTACCCGTTTTGGCGCCATCACAGCCAATGGCGAAGGTGAAAAAGTTCTTGGCCAGGTGATGATGCTCAAAGACGCCAACTCTAATCAAGTGATTAACGACGTAAAAGAAAGGGTGGCGCAGATGCAAAAAAGCCTGCCCGAAGGCATCAGCATAAACGGATTTTTGGAGCGTAGCACCTTGATAAAAAAGACAACCACAACCATTGCCGAAAACCTTATTCTGGGCAGCTTGATCGTGATTTTTGTGGTGGTAATTTTGTTGGGAAACCTGCGATCGGGACTGGTTGTAGCTTCTGTTATTCCTCTTAGCCTGCTGTTTGCGCTTAGTTTGATGCACCTGTTTAAGGTGGATGCCAACCTGATGAGCCTCGGTGCCATCGACTTTGGAATTATCATCGATGGCGCGGTGATTATCGTAGAATTTATTGCCTTCCAAATCAGCAAGAACCGCGATAAGTTGCTACCGCTAAAGGGACTGGAGCAGCAAAAAATGATCGACGAAATCACACTTGAGGGTGCCAGTGATCTTACCCGATCAGCCTTGTTCGGACAGTTGATTATCATCATCGTTTTTATCCCGATTTTGTCCCTTTCGGGAATAGAAGGGAAGATGTTTACTCCTATGGCACAGGTATTTACCTTTGCTTTGGTCGGTACTATGCTGCTGGGATTCACCTACGTTCCGGTGATGTCATCATTATTTTTGAGGCCCGCCAAAAAGCAAAGCAATATCTCCACACGACTAATCGGCCTGCTCAACAAATTATATAAACCTTCGATAAGCTGGGCGCTCAACAACAAAAAACTTGTTATTTTGCTAACGCTGACATTATTGTTGGGATCAGGCTATATTTTCAGCAAGATGGGAGGTGAGTTTATCCCAACCCTTGACGAAGGCGACTTTGTGATCCAGCCGGTGCTGAAGACCGGTACAACCCTCAGCAACACCATCGAACTGACCACACGCATGGAGCAAATTCTGCTTGAGTTTCCCGAAGTAAATCAGGTGGTGAGCCGCATTGGTGCTGCCGAAGTGCCAACCGATCCCATGTCGATGGAAGAAAGCGACATCATTATCACATTAAAACCACGCAGAGAATGGGTTACCGCCAGTAGCAAAGACGAGCTGGCCAACCGATTCAAGGAGGCGCTTTCAGCAATTCCAGGCATCGACTACGAGTTTACGCAACCTATTGAGATGCGCTTCAACGAGCTGATTACAGGTACACGGGCTGATGTCGCCATCAAAATTTTCGGCGAAGATATGGATGTACTCAATCGCCTTGCCCAACAAATAAAAACACTGATAGACCCGGTGGAAGGTGCCTCGGATGTGATTGTAGAGAAAGTGGTGGGCCTGCCCGAAATGACAATCGCTTACGACTACACCAAGCTGGCACTCTTCGGGTTAAGTGTTGACGACGTAAATAACGTGATTTCAATGGGTTTTGCAGGCCTCAAAGCCGGCGAAATTTTTGAAGGAGAAAAACGTTTTGACTTGGTGGTTCGATATAAAAACGCTTACCGTCAGGATATCGAAAACCTACGCAACACCTTTATTCCCATGCCTAACGGCCACCAGGTTCCCTTGCGCGAGATCGCCGATGTACGTTTTGATAAAGGACCGGCAAAAATATCCCGCGATGATACCCACCGCCGAATCGTGGTGGGCGTGAATGTGCGTGAACGCGACCTGGAATCTGTTGTAGGCGATGTGCAAGTGCTGATTAACAAAAATATCGATCTTCCAGCCGGCTACTCCATCACTTATGGCGGCCAGTTTGAAAACCTGCGAAGTGCCAGAAACCGACTGGCAATAGCCGTTCCGATAGCTTTGTTACTAATTTTTGTGCTATTGCATCTCGCCTTCAATTCTCTACGCATTGCCTTGTTGATTTACACAGCCATTCCATTGTCGGCAGTGGGTGGCATTCTGCTACTAGCCTTACGTGGCATGCCTTTCAGCATTTCGGCAGGCGTTGGTTTTATCGCGTTATTTGGCATTGCCGTGCTCAATGGCATCGTGCTGATCGAACATTTTAAAGCATTGCAAAAAGACGAAAACATCACTTCTATGCGCGAACTCATCATTCGCGGCACTTCAGACAGGTTGCGACCGGTATTGCTAACAGCTTCGGCTGCAGCACTTGGATTTTTGCCCATGGCTATTTCCACCTCGGCAGGTGCCGAAGTGCAACGTCCGCTGGCAACCGTGGTAATAGGTGGACTTATAACCGCTACCCTACTTACACTCATTGTTCTACCGGTTTTATTTTGCGTTTTCGAACGCAAAAAGTTTACGAAAACCTTGACAACAAAAACACCAAAAAAAATTACCACACTGCTTCTATTGTTGTTGGCCCTACCGCTGCTGATGCCTGCTCAGGAAAAAATAAGCCTTGAAACTGCTATTGAAAAAGCCCTTAACAAACATTCTGGATTAAAGGCGGCAGCATTAAATCTTGAAAAAGCCGAAAAACTAAAAACGGCAGCTTTCGACTTTCCAAAAACGGCTGTGTATTACAACTACGATGAAAATAATACGGCTGAGAATGGTCTGCCGCTGAAAATCTGGGGAATACAGCAAAGCATAGCCTTCCCGACAGTTTATGAAGCACAACATAAAATGGCAGCACTGAAAGCTGAAATGGCTGGACTGGAGTACGAAATGACAGCACACGAATTGCGCAAAGCCGTTGCCATAAGCTATTACGAAATCGTGTATCAAAACCAGCAGAAAAACTTTTTCAACCAGCTCGACAGCATCAATCAAAAACTTAGCTACAGCCTGATGCGGCGTGTGGAAGCCGGCGAATTGCCGAAGCTCGAACACCTGCAATCGCAAGCTAATCAGGCAGAAGTAGATAACCAGTTGAAAACAATTGAAAACAAACTGCTTTCAGCGAAGAAAACACTCTCTGCACTGATGCAAACTGACAGCATATTCGAGGTGGAAACCACAACGTATGGGCCATTGATAATAACAGCAGAAAGCCAAAACACACTTTGGCAAAACCGCTGGCAGAGCCAACAGGCCGATATCAGCGATCAAATGCTAAAAATGAGTCGCCGGCAGCTTATGCCCGACCTGCAACTGGAATATTTCAGGGGTACAAATAACGGTGCCAACGCTAAAATTTACAATGGCTTTCAGCTAGGTGTGGAGATTCCGCTGCTATTCTTTGGCAAGAACGCCTACAACAAGGCTGCGGTTTTAGACAGTAAAATTTTGGTAGAAAACCAAAGACGCAGCCGCATCCAGTCAAGACGAAATTACGAATTATTGCTGATCAACCTGGTCGACTTTAAGGCCAAACTCGACAGCTATAGCCAACAATGGGAACCACTTGCCAAACAGCTGGAACGCACTGCCAATGAGAGTTTCTCGCAAGGTGAAATTGGCTTTTACCAGTATTCACAAAGCCTGAAAGAAGTCATCAGAATACGCCTTAACAAACTTGAATGGCTGCACCAATACAACCGGGCCGTTATCGAAATCAATTATTTCACTTTTTAACAAAACCTATCGTGAGAAAAATCCATTTTATAACATTTTTCATCTTTTTGCTTCCCTTTTTCGTTTTTCAGGGCTGCGAATCGCAAAATACTGATACGGAAGTTAATCTACAGGAAGTTAACGAAATAGTTTTAAGCAAAATGCAGATGGAAGAGGCAGGCATAAAACTCGGAGAAATCAGTCAGCAAACATTTCAGGATCACATCAGCGCCAACGGCTATATCGAGCTGATACCGGACAAAGAACAACTGATGAGCAGTTATTTTGGAGGTCGCTTGATCAAAGTTAATGTGGCCGTAGGTCAAAAAGTAGCAAAAGGCACTGTTGTTGCTATCATCGAAAACCCGGAGTTTATTGAGATGCAGCAAGCCTATCTGGAGTCGCGCTTTCTTCAGCAGCAGCTAAAACAAGCCTGGGAAAGAAAACAATCTCTCGCTGACGAAAATATTATTTCGGCAAGCGAGTTGCAGCAGGCAGAAGCCGAATACCTGGTTGCCTCAGCCAGGCTCAACGCGTTAAGTGAGAAGCTTAAACTACTAAAAATCAATCCTGAAAAGCTCACTGCTTTCAACATAAGTGCGCAAATAGCAATGCAAGCCAAAATGAGTGGCCACGTTTCAAAAATTTTAGCCCGTACAGGCCAATGGCTTAATCCCGAGGATATTGTACTTACCATCATCAACACTGAGTACCTACGATTGAAGCTTGACGTGTTTGAAAAAGATGCCATCTGGCTAAAGCCGGGTCTTCAAATCGAGGCTAAGCTACCCGAATACAAAAATATCCCGTTTAAAACTACCGTAAATGAAATAGGCAAGCAAATAGACACCTACAACCGCACCGTGAATGTGTACGCCAACCTAAAGCAAGATGAACAGTATCAATTGATGCCGGGAATGTTTATGAATTCACGCATCTACCTGAAAGGTATACAGCTGGCCGCTCTGCCCGAATCGGCTTCTATTGAAAGTGAAGGAGGTTTTTATGTGCTTGTCCTCAAAAATAAAACGGCGGATTCGTGGACTTTTGTGAGAAAAAGGCTTGTAGTCGGACAAAAACGGGATGGTTTTATCGAAATACAAAATAGCAGGGAATTTAGTTCGGGCGCACAATTTATTATCTCAGGTGGATTTCAGTTATTGCAGGAAACTGATTAAACAAAAGGACGTCTCATTTGTCTTATAACTAAACTAAACGCGGTGATAATTCTAAACTTTTTGGCCTTGCCAAAGCAAGATCAATAAACACAAAAAAATTGGAATAAAACAAAGTGGTTATAAATTACACCCCACTCAAACCGCCTCAATTATACTAAATTAAAAAAATTAAACAGATGAAATACGCAATCACAAAAACTTTTAACGAAGACTATGATCAGCTGAAAAACCGCACTATTGAAGCGTTAAAAACCATTGGCTTTGGCATTCTATCCACCATCGAAGTGGATAAGGTTCTGAAAGATAGAATTGGTGCTGATTTTAAGCGTTACACCATTTTGGGCGCATGCAACCCACATTTTGCGTTTGAAGCCCTTCAACTTGAAGAACATTTAGGTGTTTTGCTGCCCTGCAATGTGGTAATAATAGACAAAGGCAACGGCCAAACAGAACTGGCAGCCATGGAGCCCGCCGTTATGATTGCAAACATTGGAAATGAAAAACTTACACAGATAGCACAGGAAATATCTACTAAGCTGGAGAAATTAATTGACAGTCTTTAACATTTACGGGCTGCAACAAGGCTTTTTACTGGTAACCAAATTGTACATTTGCAGCCTATATCTGTTTTTTTAACTTTATCAAATGTTCAGTTGCTGTTACCGTACTTCCCTTATCGCTACTTTATTAATCTTTTTGATTAGCGGTTGCAGCTCACCTGATCAGCCGGTTAAAACACGACATGCAGCGCTGAACACTATCCCACTAATTGCTGCCGACAGCATTTACATCAACCTTGATCAATCGCGTATTGAACAGCAGCAACGCAGATTAGACAGCACTTTTAACCGGCTGGTAAAGCTTACCGGTTTCAATGGAACCGTACTTTTTGCCGAAAAGGGCAGGCTGGTTTACGAAAAAGCTTTTGGTTTTGCCGACATCAAAAACAAACGCGATCCCCTCACTACCGAAAGCCAGTTTGAGCTGGCCTCGGTAAGCAAAATGTTTACAGCAACGGCAATTATATTGCTCAAACAAGATGGGTTGCTGGATTATGATGCTGATCTACGCACCTACATTGCCGAATGGCCTTACGAAGGCGTTACAGTGCGTAACCTGCTCAATCATCGCTCTGGGATATCGCGCTACCAGTCGTTGGCTCACGAAAAATGGATTGACAAAACCATTCCATTGAGTAACGAAAAAATGATCGATTTATTCGTTAAATATCAGCCTTCACCCTATTTTAAGCCCGACCGTGGATTTCATTATTGCAACACCAATTACGCCTTGCTGGCTTCGGTAGTGGAGCGCGTTAGCGGCGAAAATTTTGAGGATTTTATGCAAGAGAGGATTTTCACACCGCTCGGAATGCGCCGTTCGCAAATCTACAGCATGCGTTATGACACCGTGGTTTCGGCTTATGTTGAGTTGGGCGTTCCCGGGTTCGACCACCGTGGCTGGCGGCCAATTCAGGTGCGCAACGATTACTTAAACGGCGTGATGGGCGATAAAAACATGTTTTCTACAGTTGAAGATCTGTACCGGTTTAATCAGGCGCTGGATTATGGCTTACTCATTGGCGACAGCCTGCTACGGGAAGCTTTCACGCCTGGAAGTCCGAATCACCGTCGCCGTGCCGACAACTACGGCTTTGGCTGGCGCATCCGCGGAGACGCTGACAGCACAGTTTATCATTACGGTTGGTGGAAAGGGTTTCGCAGCTTTTTCCTCAGAGATATGCAGCAACACAAAACCCTAATTGTACTCACCAATAAAGACAAAGGACCTGGCTCAGATAATTTTTGGAACATATTGAATGACAACAGCTTGTCGTTATATCCGGCATCTACAAATATTCATTACAAGGCCTTACGGGTGAGCAATGAAACAGAACAAAAAGAATACGACTCCCCAAATATTACTCGTTGACAACTAGTTTGAAACCAACCCCATGCACGTTCATTAGTTCAATTTTTGGGTCAGTTTTAAAATATTTGCGCAGCTTGGTAACATACACATCCATCGAACGGGCGTTGAAATAGCTGTCATCAAACCAAATTTTATTCAGTGCTACCGAGCGGTCAAGCACCTTGTTCATATTTTCGCAAAGCAAACGCAGCAGTTCCGCTTCTTTAGAAGTCAGTTTATTCTCGCCTTCTTTATTCTTGAGCAGCTGTCTGTTGTAGTCGAAAGTGAAACTTCCCAGCTCAAAATGTGTAGGCCTCACTGCATCTTCGGCCGTACGCCGTAGAATCGCCTTCATGCGCAGCAGCAGCTCTTCCATGCTGAAAGGCTTGGTAAGATAGTCGTCGGCACCCAGCTCAAAACCATGTAATTTATCCTCTTGCATGGTTTTTGCCGTCAGGAAAAGCAGCGGCACTTTTTGGTCTAACTTCCTGATCTCGGCGGCCAGCGCAAAGCCGTCCATCACCGGCATCATCACATCCAGGATACAGAACTGAAACTCTTCTCTTTTAAAGCGTTCGAGGCCTTCGCGTCCATCAACACATAATTCCGTAGGAAAACCTTTGGCTTCGAGATATGCCTTTAAAATCGTTCCCAGATTTTTGTCATCTTCTGTTAATAAAACTCTGATCTGCTGTTCCATAGTTAATTATTTTTATGAGTTCCGTCGAGCGGAAGCCGAATATAAAATGTTGATCCTTTTTTAATTTCACTATTCAGGTTGATGGTTCCGCCATGCTGTTCTACAACGCCTTTTACATAGCTTAGGCCAAGCCCGAAACCTTTTACATTGTGCACATTGCCCGTAGGAATGCGATAAAGCTTTTCAAAGATACGCTTTTGATTGGTTTTGCTGATGCCCGGACCGTTATCCTGCACACTGATTTCAAATGCGTGCGGAATATTGCGTGTTCGTATAACGATCTCTGGCATGTTTTCAGTATATTTTATGGCATTATCCAATAAATTCAGCACCACATTTTTCAGGTGCACTTTATCGCCTTCTACCAGTGTTTGCTGTGCTTTCAATTCCAAATGCAGCTTTCCTTGTTTTTGGTCGGCCTGCAACTTTTTAGAGCTAGCCGCCTCGGCGATGAGCGCATGCATTTCACAAGATTCTTTACGCAGGTGAAGCTCTCCTTTTTCCATCACTGCCGATCTAAGAATTTGCTCTGCCATTGTTCCCAGCCGTTTATTTTCTTCGTTAATCATGCTGATATAGGTTGAATACAAAGCCTCGGATTTGGCCACATCTTTATCGCGCAAAGCCTCACAAGCCAGACCGATCGTAGCTATTGGCGTTTTAAATTCGTGTGTCATATTATTCACGAAGTCGCTCTTCATTTCAGAGAGTTTTTTCTGCCTGATAATGGTGAAAATTGTTGCTGAGAAACTCAGGATTATCACCAAAATCAGCAGCCCGGAAATGCCAAGTAGATCCCAGAGCTGCCGCATCAGAAACTGTTTTTCGTTAGGAAAATACATTAACAGTTGATCCGACTGATACCTGCCTCCCGTTGTGGGATACATCTCAAAAGCAAAGCCTTTGTTAAGTAGCTGCTGCGGATAGCGCCCGGTTTTTTGTACGAGCATGGCATTTCTGGCAGGGCTATAAACACCAAATTCGTAGGTTGTGTTGATGCCATGGCGCGAGAGTTCGTAGCGGATAAGCGAATCGATGCGCAACGGCTGCAAATCCTGCGTATCCTCCGATTCCTGCTTATAGCCAAGAATCATATTTTCTATCATCTCTTGAGCAATCACTGTCTTGCGCAAAAAAGCTTGGTATTCGGCTAACGTCATGGGTGCTTGCAACTCGCGCTGCAAATTGGCACTCACCGAGTCGTAAGAGGAAATGATATCTGCACGCCGGTTGACTAATTGCATCTGACGCTGAAACTGACGTTGTATTTCTTCGCGCTCAAGCCGCGCTATCACAAGTGTAAGCGCTTGATTTACATCCCGCACAAAAGTAGCCTCCTTCACTTTTATGGCATCACCAATCCAATAAACCTGAATACCCATCAAGCCGATCAGCGCGATGGTCATCACCACAATAATTCCAGTGATTAACTGTTTATTCATTTGACAAAATTAGGACATTCATTTGCATGAATTACAGGCCTTTAACATATCTTAACAACTCTTATATTTCCTTAACAGCGCAGCTTATTTTTTAGGTATATTTTTGCATCAGTTCTTAACAATCCCATGTAATTTTGGTTTACCAAGAATTTATGTCATACAAATTGTGCGTTAACTCAAAGTTTTCATAAATTTTGGTTTTTGGTTCAGAGAGGCGGAGTGGTTCCCGCCTCTTTTTTTTTTACCCTATTTTTGCATTTCGACATCAGCTGCAACTCATTCAGCCTAATTTATCTACCTCAATGAAAGCAGACAAAGTTATAATTTGTAATTTCGTGTTTTTGAATTTCACGCCTTTAAAACACGCCTATGATACAATTGAAACTCGAGCTGGATCAACTTTACCCTTTTATTTCAAAGGACGAACTATTAGCTTACGACAAGCAGATTATTTCTGCTTATCGCAAGATTTACAATAAGACAGGTGCCGGAAACGAATTTCTCGGCTGGGTTGATCTGCCATCAGAGATTTCTGAAGATTCTCTGGATCAGATAATCGCACACGCCAGAGCCCTGCAAGCCAAATCTGAAGTGTTTGTGGTGGTTGGCATTGGCGGATCTTACTTGGGTGCACGTGCCATTATTGAAGCATTGAACAGCCATTTTGGTCATTTAAGAAACACCAATTTGCCACAGATTATCTATGCCGGACACCAGCTTAGTGAAGATTATTTAAGTGAATTACTTGAATTGTTGGATCATAAAGAATACAGTATGGCCGTGATTAGCAAGTCGGGCACAACCACTGAGCCGGCTGTTGCTTTCAGAATGCTACGCACGCACATTGAACAAAAATACGGCCTGAAAGAAGCCCGCAAACGCATTGTAGCCATCACCGACAACTCGCGCGGCGCACTCAAAGAACTGGCTGACAGCGAAGGCTATACCAGCTATGTAGTTCCGGATGATGTGGGCGGACGCTATTCGGTGCTTACGCCGGTGGGCCTACTCCCAATTGCCGTGGCAGGCATGGACATCAAAGCACTGGTTTCCGGCGCCCGCAAGATGGAAGCCATGAGCCGCGCCGTGCAAAAGATTCATGGAAACCCCATCGCTATGTATGCCGCAGCGAGGCAAGCTTTATATAAAGCCAGGAAAACCAACGAAATTATGGTCAACTACGAGCCTAAATTGTTCTATTTCAGCGAATGGTGGAAGCAGCTCTATGGCGAAAGCGAAGGCAAAGACCACAAAGGTATTTTCCCGGCTGCTGTTGGCTTTACCACCGATTTACATTCGATGGGGCAATACATCCAGAACGGGCTGCGCAATATTTTTGAAACCGTAATTTCTGTAGAAAAACCCACGCGTGAATTACGTATTCCGGAAGCAGATTTCGACTTGGATCAGCTTAATTATATCGCCGGAAAACGCCTTTCGGAAGTCAACCTGATGGCTGAACTGGGCACCACACTTGCCCATGTTGACGGCGGCGTACCAAACTTGCGAATTCGCATCCCTGAGCTTTCAGAAGAAGTAATGGGGCAATTGATTTATTTCTTCGAGATGGGCTGTGCGCTAAGTGGTTATATGCTGGAGGTGAACCCGTTTGACCAGCCCGGTGTAGAAGCCTACAAAAAGAATATGTTTGCCTTGCTCGGCAAAAAAGGCTTCGAAGACCAAACCACCGAACTGAAAAAGCGACTAAAAAATAAACTCTCCTGATGTGTAAGAATAGCAAACTTTTTATGTTTTTTTATTTTGTAATTGGCTTACTTTTAACTGCTTGCACTGCACCAAATCCAACGGAGACAATCTATAAACTAGTCGGCAACTGGAAAACCACAAAAGGCCCGGCAATGTACGAAAGCTGGAAAATAGATGCCGATTCAAGTATGCTTGGATCGTCTTTTAGCATAAACGGCAGCGATACCTTGATGATTGAAAAAATGCAACTCCTGCTGTTGGATGACAGCTTGGTATATGAAGTGAATGTAGGCAGCCAGAAAACGATTTCTTTTGGCCTGGCCAAAGCCACAAAAAACAGCTGGATTTTTGAAAATCATACGCACGATTATCCCAACCGGATCATTTATAAAATGACTAATGACAGCATCTTACAAGCGCAAACCGAAAACTCAGCCGGAAATAAAGTGATTGAGTTTCATTTTAAAAAAATAAGGTGATGAAATTTCAGGAATTGATTTTACAACGACAAAGCGTGAGGCGCTATCAAGACAAGGCCGTTGAGCCAGAAAAGCTGGAACAATGTCTTGAAGCTGCGCGCCTAACGCCGTCAGCAAGCAACAGCCAACCCTGGACTTTTCTGGTGGTGAATGAGACCGAAACACTCAAAAAGCTGGCTCCGCTGACCAGTGGTCCGCTCAAAAGCTTTAACCAATTTGTAGCGCAAGCACCGATTATTGTGCTGATGATACTTGAGAAGCCAAAATTACTCACCGAATTAGGTGGCCGACTCAAAAAGAAAGAATATCCCTTGATTGATATCGGTCTGGCTTCCGGACAGTTTTGCCTACAAGCCACCGAGCTGGGTTTAGGAACCTGTATGTTAGGCTGGTTTGACGAAGCCGCCCTGAAAAAGCTGCTGCACATCCCAAAAGACAAAACAATCGGCTTGTTGATTACACTTGGCTATGAACCGGAGGATTATCGCCTGCGCAAAAAAATAAGAAAGAAGTTAGAGGAGGTGGTGAAGTATAATCGGTATGAGTAGGCAGCATCATTTGCGCCATCACTGGGCCTTTAATCTTACATCTTTCGAATTGACGTTTTGAACGTTATAACGATCCTTCAAAAGTCAACAAGACGAAATCCAACTTTTCATCGACCGACCCAACAATTGACAGGGAAGGATATGGAAACGTTGATATTAAAGACGAAAATTCAGTTCACCAATCGACGTTTTGAAGTCCTGAGGGACGTTCAAAAGTCTGCATTCACGGTTTGCTTTACATTTCATCGTCCATAGGGTACGAGGTAGAATTGGCAGGTGCTGGCGATTTCGTTGGTAGCGGATGCTACAGGATAATTCCACGAAGTAAATACGTCGCAGAACGGGATAGTCTGGATTCGCTATCCAAATTATATCATGCTTTATATCAAGTGTTTAGAAACAGTATTCTCGTTTCTCAATTCGACGTTTTGAAGTCCTGAGGGACGTTCAAAAGTCTGCATTCACGGCTTGCTTTACATTTCATCGCCCATAGGGTACGAGGTAGAATTGGCAGGTGCTGGCGATTTCGTTGGTAGCGGATGCTACAGGATAATTCCACGAAGTAAATACTTCGCGGAACGGGATAGTCTGGATTCGCTATCCAAATTATATAATGCTTTATATCAAGTATTTAGAAGCAGTATTCTCGTTTCTCAATTCGACGTTTTGAAGTCCTGAGGGACGTTCAAAAGTCTGCATTCACGGTTTGCTTTACATTTCATCGTCCATAGGGTACGAGGTAGAATTGGCAGGTGCTGGCGATTTCGTTGGTAGCGGATGCTACAGGATAATTCCACGAAGTAAATACTTCGCAGAACGGGAACGAAATAGTCTGGATTTGCAATCCAAATTATATCATGCTTTATATCAAGTGTTTATACGTAGTATTCTCGTTTCTCAATTCGACGTTTTGAAGACCTGAGGGACGTTCAAAAGTCTGCATTCACGGTTTGCTTTACATTTCATCGCCCATAGGGTACGAGGTAGAATTGGCAGGTGCTGGCGATTTCGTTGGTAGCGGATGCTACAGGATAATTCCACGAAGTAAATACGTCGCGGAACGGGAGGTTAAAAAGTCAGCACCAGCCCCAACAATCCACCATCAAACACAACTTATTCAGCCTATGGTTTCAGATACACATCTTCGCCATCAGTTAACCATTCCAAGCTCCGGCGCACGAAAACATTATCCCGGTAATCATCCTTCTCAAAGAATATCCCGATTTCGCCATTTTCAAGGATTGTCATGGTTGAATAGGCTGATCCTCCTGCGTAAACCGTTTTTCCTGCCGACCAGGTTTTGCCTTCGTCATAGCTAATCCGTAGCGTTAAATTGTTTCGGCTGTCTTTGCTATTCGCATTTGAAAACAACAGCCTGTTTTTGTCAGCACCTTCATTTACTGAAGTATAGCGAATAATACTGGCGTTACAACCCGGATCCACAAGCGACGAATCTGCTTTGGTTGACCAAGTTTTACCTTCATCCGTGCTACGATGCACATACCTTATTCCGGCTCCATTTACACGGCTATTAATCATCCAGCTGCCATCAGCCAGTTCAACAATTTTCGATTCGTCAGCGGTTGGTATTGGATTATCGATCAAAAACCAGGTTTTACCGTGGTCGTCACTTCCAAACAGGTGAAGTCCTTTTTCCAAATTTACCAATGTGTGCAGAAGCTTGCCATCACTGGTTTGTATTCCCCGTCCCGAGGTGATGAACTTGAAATCCTTATGCCAATCCGGCTTTGTAATTTGCGAACTTATATCGACCGGGTCGCTCCACGTCCGGCCGTTATCACTGCTTTTTATCACTTTCAAATAGAAAATATCCTTTTCGAGCTGCAAATCCATATAATTAAAAAACAGAAATATTTCGCCGGTAATTTTATCTACGATCATCGACGGGTCAGAAGCTGATTGTCCTTTTGGGTAATCAATAATCCTTTCGATTTCAGACCAGGAAAGGCCGTTATCAGCACTTCGCCGGATAACAATATTGATGTTATCATTCCATTTTAAATCGCCGCACGAAGGCACTCTTTCATCAATGGCTACAATTAAATCTCCGTTAGGAGCCGTTACGATCGCAGGAATCCGATAGCAAGACACCTTAGTCTGCATCGTACTGTTAAACAACGATTTGAATTCAGGGACTTCGTTTTCTAATAATAGCTTTTCCGGCTGCGGATAAGCAGACAAAGTGAGTAAGGAAATGAGAAATGTGAGGAGGTATTTCATAGAAGATGAAGTGTTTTGATATGTGAGGATAAATAGCAGAGTTTAGTGAACTGGTTTGATATTGATTTCTTTTATTGCTCCTTTAAATGTTGATTTGTTCCATTTCTTATTACTAACAACATCAAAAGTACTAAGAAAAATGCTGCAATAATAAGCTGTTATTGGCACAAAACAAATATCACCAGAACTCCTTACACCATCATTTGCTCCATCATTTACACCATCAACACCCACCGGCAGCTGCAACCACTTTCACACCACCGGGAATCTCAGCTTGTTTGGAAGCTTTCTTAGCTCCTGAGGATTGATTTTTCAGGAAACGGCCATAGTCATAGCGTGCTTTTTCGGCCTGTGCATCGAAGAAAGCTGCGTCCATTTCCTGCGTTAGTACGCGATCCGTAAAATCAGTATCCTTAGCAAGGATTCCTATCTGGGAAACTCCTTTGGAAATCAACAACTGAGCTGCCATCACAGCTTCTGATTCTGTTGCAGCCACCACAAGAAGTTTATCACTTCTTTTGATGCTTTTCAGGTTTTTGGTTTCCAAAATTTCACCGAAAGGAATACTCAGATAGCTGCCAAATTCAGCTTTGTTTTGGAGGCTGCCGCTTAAATCCAAAAGCGCATATTTTTTGAGATTTCCCTGTAGCTGCATCGTCTTCAGTTGTTGAGGCTTAATCAAAGTTTCGTCGTTGGAAGTTTTCTGCAACACGTCTTTATTCGTATGGCTATAGGCCGGTGCTTTCCACCATTGAATCAGTATTACAACAAACAAAGCCAGCACAAAAAGCAGTGCCGCATTGGCCAACATTTTATCATTTATAGTTTTCATAGCTATTTCTTTTTTTGATGTTTAACAACCACCCTGACCGGCTGGCGGTGCCTCCATTTCAACGATGGTAGTAACCGGTTTTGCTTTTACATTGATTTTTTCGGCAGCCTCACCCGATTGAAAAGCCTCGCGGGCCCGCTCGATAAAACGGGCTTCGAAGACAGGCATCTCCTGATAGGTATTCACTTGATTTTCAGAAAAAAAGATAGTTTCAAAAAATTGATTTAGGCCACCTTTTAGCACAAAAACATCTTCAAGTCCGGCTCTGCGCAAGCTCATCCAAGCCTGACTGGCATCGGTATCACTAAAGCCAAAAAACAAAACCGGTTTTTTCGATTCGCTAAGCAGTTTATTATACCCTAAATCCAATACTTTATCCGCTGGAATATGCACCGCGCCCGGAAGTGTAAACTCTGCAAAAGCCTCATCTCCACGTACATCCACGAGCATATAATCATTCTCCTTGGGATTGAGCAGCTTATAGGCCAACTCCTCTGTTTGCACAAATTGTTTGCCTTCCGCAGCTTCGTGCAAAACTGTTTCAGCATCGGCTTCAAACCATTTGGCACGGGGACTTTCGGGCAGCCAAAGCACCACAATAGCAGCTGCGAGCATAATCAACACCGGGCCAACATACAAAGGCGCAAAGAGTCCGCTTTTAGATTCAAGACCATTGACTTTATCTTCAATTTTTCGGGTAACAATAAAAGCGGCTAAAGCTACTAAAACAAGCAAAAACACGAACCAATCGCGGGACATGCCGAGGGTGTCAAAAATGAAGATGCTTCCCAGGTTTTCTCCGGTATAGAGCGGTAAAAAATCTTCATAAAAAGAACCGAAAATAAAGACTCCAATCATCAGGCCGAGAACAAAAACCATGGCATCAATTTTACCAATTACGGCAGCAACCATGCTTGTTCCAGGACAAAATCCACCCAAAATAAATCCAAAACCCATGATGACACCGCCAACCAATGCCGACCATAGAAAGGTTGGGTTAACGTATAACAAATCGTAACTTACCCAGCCCATATAACTAAATAGCAGTAGGCCGATAGCGGCAGTAATGGCGGCGGTAAAAAACACCCGCAGCACCACGAAATCGTAGCCATAAAAAACGCCCGCCAGCTTGCGCGAATTAGAAAATCCGCCCTGTTCAAGCACATAGCCAAAGCCCAGGCCAATCACAAAAGCGAAGAACAAATTCAAGTCGGGGTTTACAAATCCTTGTGGAATTAATGGTCCCATAATAGCAATTATTTTAAGCGTTAATCCAAAGTTTCCTGAAAAAATAGGCGATCACGAAGCCTGTGCCGAAAATGGCCATCATCGTAAGAAAACCTGCGGTAGAAAGCACCGCCATCCCGCTGAGGGCTGCGCCACTGGTACATCCGCGTCCAAATTGAGCGCCCATGCCAAATAAAATCCCGCCCAGCCCGGCAAAAATCAACCTTTTGACATTGCTGATGCGTGGCCCTTTGTCGATAGCAAAACCTGCTCTCCCCGACATAAAGCCGGAAAAGAAGGCACCACCCAAAACGCCCATCGTGAGATAAACTAACCAGTTTTTCATCGGACGACCATCGCCGGTAGCAAAAAAGCTCGCATAAAAAGGATGCGAATCCGCATACTCAGGACTAATCCTTCCAATTGTTTCAATAACAACACTTTTGGCGGCTCCGCTGGCACCCAGTCCGCGACCAGTGATAAAAAAAGCGGCTAACAACACCAAACCCAGCAGAAATCCGGCCAGGTAAGGGTTCATATAAGGTTTAGGTTTCTGTTCCATAATAACTTGATTTTTTAGCATCCACCCTGCACAGATTTTATTTCAACATCCGGTGCTTCTGCCGGCGTTGACTGCTGTGAAGTACTTATAGGTAAATTATTTTTATGAATATCTGACCAATAATGACCGGCTTTTTTCTCTGTTTCTATCAAAGTTTGGTTGATAAAAGCATTGTTGCCAAACTTAACAGAATAGGCATCGTAGCCCAACATTTTGAGGTAGGCTACCACATTGGCGCTGTGCTGCCCCGTGAAACAATATACCGCAATGGGCTGATCTACAGGCAAAGTGTTGAGTGCTGCATTGGTGAGCAAAGACTTTTTAGGCGTGTATTGAACGGCTCCGGGCAAATGGCCGGGATCCAAATACTTTTCCTCTGGCCAATAGTTAATCACATAATACTTCCCGGGATTATTCAAAATGGCTTTGTAATCAATTAAAGCACTGCTTATTGGCTTGCCCAATAAAGTGTCAGCCCTCTCCATGGCAGCCGCAAAAGGCAAGGATGATATTGCTTGGATTGTAGGATAATTTCCGGCTGCGGATTTAGAATTCTCGGTAGTTTCAAGTTTCCCAACCAACTCATTGCCAACAATTTTGTCCCATCCTGCGTCGCCATAAGCCCTGTTCCAGGAACTCATGCCAAAACGCATACTAAACGTATTGTCGTAGCCCAACAAACGTAAAATACCCATTACATAACTTGAAGTCTGACCTTTGTCGCACACCAGTACGATAGTGTCAAAAGCCAAAGCATCTATGCGTTGTGTATAATAATTGAGCAACTCATTCATTTGAATATTCACAGCATCCTCTATATGTCCGGCATCAAACTCCTGAGTGGAGCGCAAATCAATCACTTTAATATTGTGTTGGCGGTTTTTATAGACATCGGCGGCACTGATTATTGCCGGAGCTATGGCACTGTTGAGATAATTGCCTTGCTGCTCAAAATATTGCGCAAGCACATTTGCTGATAATTCTGTTTGCTGTGGTGGCGTTTGCTGTGCCTTGTTTTGCTGACAAGACGACAAGAAAAAGCCTGTTGTCAGAAGTACTATCAGCACTAAAAAACCGTTTCTGAAAATCTTGCTATTTTTATTCATTATCCTCTTTTTTTGAAATTTCTTCATCGTCTTCTTCAAGCTCTTCCCAGCCTGTAATCATGGCCTTAAGATTAGAAGTGATTGTATGTCCGGTGGTGATTAGATAAAGATGTACAATCACAAAAGCCAGCAATATGAAAGCACCAAAAGTATGTATCAACGCAATGATTTCCAGGTTATCAACATTGATAATCTCAATGCCTCCATCCTGCGGATAACGGTAAAACATGTATAACAAACCCGAAACTACCATCACCGGAATAATCAAAACTTTTAGGCCGAGGTAAACCAGTCGTTGCAAAGGATTCAGCTTACTGATAAGGGTTTTTTTGGTGGGATGCGGCGCATTACGAAAAATCCCGAAGAGGTAAAATTCGGCTTGGGCACGCAGATTTTCAGTGGTAGGAATATACTGTTTCCATTCGCCGGTAGTAAAATGCCAGAAGATGGCAAAAATAATCAGGATGATGAATGCCCAAGCGGCTTTATTGTGCAAATCAACGGCAGTTTCGTAGCCAAAAAGACTAAACGAGCTGTGAATTTCGAAGCCGGTTAGAGCCAGCAAAAAGATCAACAGCGATTGGTTCCAGTGCCAAAATCGCTCAAATCCTTTATATACGTATGCTTTTTTTGTTTTACTCATGGTTTTTTGTTTTAATGGCTTTGGGCCGATTTGATATTGCGGGCAGATATAATACGAATCACAGCGTGGACAGCAACGCCTATCAGCGACAAGATCAGCAACATCTTGCCTGAAAAATCAAGCATGAAATTGCGGTCGCGACCCGGCATATAAAAGTCGGTAAGCGCTGCCAATCTGCCATTTTCGGGCGTATGACATTCTTTGCAGCTCACCACCTCACTCGCCGGCGAAACCATGTGATTTATAGGGAGATACATTTCGGTAGTCACAAAATCATGTTTGCCACTATAAGGCAATCCCACGTAAGCCATGCCTTCCACTATGGCGCGTTCCCATTCTAAATCGAGCCATAATGCACCTTTTCCTTTTTCTTTGTCCCAGAGTTTTGCCTGGATGATGGTCAAGTTTTCAGTGTCGTATGGCTGGCGTCCACGATGCACTTTAACAGGAATAATCTTACTGTTATGGTCGCGATATTCACCCATCAAGGTATTGATTTTGAGGAAAGGCTGGGTAGTATCCACTTTATCGGTCAGCAGGTGATGATCGGCAGTACCATTGAACCACGAATACTCAGGCTGCACATGGGTTCCCCACTCAAAATCACCTTTGATAGAAGCATAAGTAATGTTTCCCATCGAATCGAGGTTCTCATATCCTTCACCGTCTTTTTTACGGGTGGCAGTTGACCAGTCCCAATACATTTTGGTAGGATTTACTTTTGCATAAACTGGAATATGGCAGGTTTGGCAGGCCACTTTGATGGAGTGCTCATTGAGGATAGATTTCTGATGCGGGAAAGCGGTATGGCATTCTTCGCAGCTCATGCGTTGGGTGTTGGTGGAAGAAACACCATAATAACGGCCTTTCATCACGTGGTTTTCAGCGGTGTGGCAATCCACGCAGTTCATATTTGAGCCGTCCACGCCCATATGCACATCTACGTTGCGACCGGCGGTGAGCAAGGCCATTTCGAGGTCGCCGTGTTTCACGTTGTTGCCTCCCCCACCGGTGAAATGGCAGGAACCACAATTCTCGCTTTTAGGTAAGCCAACGCTGGCTAGAATTTTCTTGAAGTCAGGGCCATTTTCGCCCATCACCGGATAACCCGCGCCACCACCGGCTTTTTTGTAGGTGCCGGTATTGTCATGGCAAACTATGCAGTCGATATTAAATTGGTTATCGAAATCAAAACTTTTGTCGGACCAACCATAGCCGGCATGGCATTTCATGCACGAACCTTCGTTGGATTGTACGCCGGTGCAGAAGTTATTGAGCAAGTTTTTTTTACCCAAATAAGTTACGCCACGACCAGGAATATAAGCTTCGCGCTCCCAGGTAAAGTGTGCGCTTTGAAGCAATTCGTGGCCGCGTTCGGTGTGGCAGCTGAGGCAAGCAGCCGTTATTTCGTGCGGATTAGAGAAATCCTGCTGCAAGATCTCCATCTTACCGTGATCTACACCCGACTGATGCTCCGTGAGGTATTTAGTTTTCAACGCTTCCAGCATTGCACGATCGTTGTCGGGCTGCCTGAGGGCAATCGTTACGATCAGCAAGGGTGCGATAATAGCGAGAAAGAAAGTGAGTGCCTTGGTGAAATTTTTCATTGAAGACATAACAAATTGTTTTACAATTCTTTAATACTGTTTCAATTTTAATAAATTGATATATGCAAATGTATAGATATATTAATATATCTTTAACAAGAAAGCTGTATTTAGCATGAATCTAAATATGGGTATAAAGTTAAGGTTTTCAAGCAGATAAAAACGACTTGGCTATTTAGAATTAGTATAAATTGTGATGGGATTGAGCAATAGGAAGTTTTGTTCTATTCATAAAATAATACTTCCCTACATGTCAAGGTATTGCCACAAAATTTCTATTAATTTAACCTTCCTAATTTAAAGTGCAATTTTTTGCAAAAGATTCACGATTTCTCTAATTGATCTCGGTAAACTCATGCAACTACACATTATTCATTTGAACAAAATGAGATTCTTCGCTCAAAATCCTGTTAGATAGCATTTTTCAGCCGGAATAATATCCATTATTGTATAGGGGTTTAGCCTCGTCAAGAGTTTTTTAGAAAACAGGCTTTAATACACCTAAAAATACTAAATATCTCAACTAAAACCGAAAAATTAATATTAATATTTCGGTTACAATCGAAAATGTTGGTGTTTATCACAATAAGTAATCTTTGTCTTTCTGTGATTAACCTCAATTTTCGCACTGGATATTAACTACAAACTACAATCAGAAGTGCTTTTCGTTGCTTTTTCTAACTAAAAAAGCCCGGCATTGAGCACGGGCTTAAGAGGTATCTTCAGGCTGAGGCCTAAAACTTTATTCTTTAGCTTTCTTTCCCTTTTTTTCTATCAAATAATTGGCTACCAAGGCAATTCCTCCGCCGAGGAAAACCATTGAAAAATAGGCTACTTCTTCATTTAGGCTGGTAGTAACGGTTAAAATATTAGCCAGCAGCACGCCAAAACCTACACCGATAAACAACATGCCAAAGCGCAGGCTGATAAAGGAGTTATTATTCTCTTTCGGCGCAAAAACGGAAGCATCCATCCCTTTTTCAAGTAGTGTAAGGCGTTCGCGACGGCGCACGAACAAGAAAAACAGTCCGTAAATAGTGGCAAAAATAATGCCCACAATCATAATAGCAGTTACGTTAATCATCGTGTTTATTTTTTAAGATTCAAACTTTATTGATTTCAGGGATATGACGCAACTTTATTTGGCCGGTTACACCGGAGCGTCGAAATTGTTGCAAAGTAAAGGCGGGAGTTTGTTATTCAGAATGAAAACTTCTCTTTTTGAAGCTTTGATAAAAAAGGCCAAAGACAAGGCTTCCGAAGTTTTTGAAATCAAGGAGTTTACTGCGGTAAATGACTGTTTCAAAAACAAGAGTAACGCAGTACTTGGCTTTTTTTATCAAAGACTACTTATTATTATAAGCGGTCATCGTCCGCTCAACGCCAATGGTAGTAAAGCTTTGCACCATTTCGACAGCATCTCTTAGTTTAGGTTTAACAAGGTCAAGTTCGGATGGTTTCCAGCTGCCCAGCACAAAATCCACCTGTCTTCCGCGCGGGAAATCATCGCCAATTCCAAAGCGCAGCCTGGCAAACTCACTGGTACCAAGCGTTTGAATAATATGGCTGAGGCCGTTGTGACCAGCATCTCCTCCCTTTTTTTTCATCCGTAGCATAGCAGTTGGCAGCGCAATATCGTCCACCACCACGAGCAGCCGTTCGATTGGAATTTGTTCCTGCTGCATCCAGTAATGTACTGCTCTGCCGCTGAGATTCATATAAGTTGTAGGTTTTATCACCACCAATGTGCGACCCTTATATTTAAGTTGTGCCGTTTGTGCCAGCCTGCCGGTAGTAAAACTGCCGCCAAGGTCCTCGCAAAGCTGATTGGCCACCCAAAATCCAATATTGTGTCGTGTATCTTCATATTCCTGCCCTACATTTCCAAGGCATGCTATAAGATATTTCATACGGTATTACCTTTACGCTTTTGTTTTACTCATCAAAAAAAGGCATAAGGCTTTCCAGAAAACCCTATGCCTTTTCGGTCAGAAATAAGATAATTTATTCTTTTGGAGCTTCAGCTTCGTCACCTTCTTTGGCTTCTTCACCTTCAGCACCTTCTTCTGATTCTTCTTCGTCGAGCTCTACTACACGTGCTGTTTTCACACCTACGATAACTGCGTTAGCAGGGCTAAGCATGGTAATTTTGTCGATGTTCAGGTCTTTTACCTTAATAGAATCCCCAATGCCAAGTTTTGAGATATTAATTTCAATAAATTCAGGAATGTCTTTAACCAAACCTTTCAATTTAATTTTACTTAATCTTACACTCAAACTTCCACCGCGTAAAACACCAGGAGCAGCTCCTTTAAGTTTTACCGGCAATGAAACCGTTACTGGCTTACTATCCTGAACTAACAGGAAGTCAGCATGTAACAAACTGTCAGACAATGGATGATATTGAACATCCTGCAAAATTGCCTGGTACTTAGCACCATCAATTTCTATACTAATCAGATAAGTTTCGGGGGTAAAAATAATGGGTTTAAATGCGGCAACACTAGCCGTAAAATGCACTTGATCTTTGCCACCATAAAGCACACAGGGCACTTTTCCGGCGTTACGCATAGCTTTAGCATCTTTTTTCCCTACGTTCTCGCGAAGAGAACCGCTCAATGATACTGTTTTCATACAATTAATGTGTAGTTAAATAATTATTTATTAGAAAATTTAAAAAGCGAACTGATTGACTCGTAGTTTTCGACCCTGCGGATCACTTCGGCAAATAGTCCGGCTGTTGTCAATACTTTTATTTTTTCATGGGCCACCTTCAGTGGAATGGTATCGGTAACCACCACTTCGGTGAATGCAGAGTCTTCAATACGTTTTAGTGCATCACCTGAAAAAACAGGATGTGTACAAAATGCACGCACACTGTTGGCGCCGTTATCCATAATTAGCTGGCCTGCTTTGGTAATGGAACCTGCTGTGTCAATAATATCGTCGATAATGATTACATCACGGTCTTTTACATCACCAATAAGCGACATCACCTCCACCACATTGGGTTTTGCTCTTTGCTTGTAGCAAATTACAAATCCTGTATTGAGCATTTTAGCATAAGAGGCAGCGCGTCGGGTTCCTCCCGTATCAGGCGAAGCCATGGTAAGGTTGGGCAGATTAAGGCTTTCAATATAAGGCACAAAGATATTGGAGGCGTAAAGGTGATCCACCGGTACATCAAAAAATCCTTGAATCTGATCGGCGTGAAGGTCGATGGTAATCAAACGACTAACTCCAGTTGTGGTGAGCAAATTTGCCACCATTTTAGCAGCAATGCTCACACGGGGTTTATCTTTTCTGTCTTGGCGGCCAAATCCAAAATAAGGAATTACCGCAATAATTCTTCGTGCAGAAGCCCGTCTGGCCGCATCAACCATAAGCAGCAACTCGAACAAATTATCTGAAGGTGCGAAAGTGGATTGAACCAAAAAAACATCACGACCACGGATATTTTCTTCAAAAGAAGGCTGAAATTCACCGTCAGAAAATTCTACAACAATGGTCTCCCCTAAGGTAGTGCCGTATTTTTCTGCAATTTTATGAGCCAAATACATGGAGGCGCGTCCCGAGAAAATACTTACAATAGGCTCTGGCATAGCAACTTAAGTTTAAGAGGAATCTGACTGCAAAAGTATAAAAATAAGCTTGCACCGCAATGGTTTTAGGAAAATATTGTTTAGGTGCTTACGCTAACAGCTACTGAGCTAATGGGCAAAGTGATATAATTGTAGACAAGAAACCTTAGCTTCGTAAGGACATAAAAAAAAGGAAGCCGTCTCTGACTTCCTTTTTTCTAGTACCCGGAGCCGGGATCGAATCTACCTGGCTAACGCCAGTTAGACAGGCCGGCTTGCCTGACGTTAACCAGACAGGCACGAGTCTTACACCATTTTTTAGAAGCCTTTAAATATTATTAAAACCAAAAAAAGGAAACCATTATTGGCTTCCTCTTTTTACTGTACCCGGAGCCGGGATCGAACCGGCACAAGTGTTACCTTACTGGTTTTTGAGACCAGCGCGTCTACCAATTCCGCCATCCGGGCGATTGCTTTTTTGCTAAACGGATTGCAAAGTTAATCGTTTTTTTAAAAATACAATTTTTTGTCTTCATAATTTCTTGTGTAAAACAGCTTTTTGAAAAAATAACAAAAAGCCTCTCCTTTTTCCGAAAATAAACAAATTCTTAACTTATTGATTTAATGAAATATAAGCATTGACAAACGAATACAAACGACTATATACGTATGTACTTGTTAATCATACGACTACAGAAACAAGGCCGCCATACATTTGCATCATCGTTCATTCACAAACAATTTATCCATTCATTAAACACTTGAAATCATGACACAATTAATTAACAACGTACAACTGATCGGACGCGCCGGAATGGCTCCCGAAATCAAAACTTTCGAGAAAGACCGCAAACTGGCACGCTTTAGCCTCGCCACCAACGAGTATTATTACGACCAAAAGGGCGAACGTAAAGAAAACACCCAGTGGCACAACCTAATCGCCTGGGGGAAAACTGCTGAAATCATCGAAAAGGTCGTTA